>Ga0136846_1221168_pt1 | contig 13782 bp, 17 predicted proteins | sample HopSoiMetagenom2_FD_96841 | JGI IMG/M metagenome (GOLD analysis project Ga0136846, IMG submission 96841) | Grasslands soil microbial communities from Hopland, California, USA - 2 Assembly 2016 (version 4) | ecosystem: Environmental > Terrestrial > Soil > Grasslands | place: USA: Hopland... | reverse complement strand
TGGGTGGGGGGTGGGGGCAGGAGGCCGGGGCCCGCCAAGGGGAGGAGATGGCCGCGTGCGGCCGGCGCGTAGCGAAGCGGAGCCGCGTGAGGGATCGGACTGGAATCCCCGCAAGCGCAGCGAGGAGATGGAAGAGAGAGCCCGGCCCCGGAAGGGGACACGCCGGTGAGGTTTTCCGCGATTTCCACAGGGCAGGGGGTGCCTACTACTAGTATATCTACTCTTCTTCTCTATACGAAAAGCTACTCGGGCGACCCGTAAGCCCTTTGACTGGAAGAGTAAGGACCCCATGCCATTAGCGAACTGTAGGCGATCATTAGCGAACTGTAGGGCAAAGCATTAGCGAACTGTAGCGGCGCAGAGGGAAGACACCATTAGTGTTCTGTAGTGGAAAACCGCGGTTCTCCACAAGCAGAAGCAGACGTCACCGAGGGTCGAAACCGGGAGCCGAAGAAGGAACCGGAAGTAGAGCAGGGTGAAGGAGTTAGGCCGGAATCATTAGCGAACTGTACGGACGGGGACGTGAGGGGGATAGGTGAGGAGCTTGAGACCGGCCGAGGTGGGGGTGACGCGCAGAGCGGGATAGTAGTCGACGACCTTCTTCAGGCTTTTCTTGAAATGGAAGCGGAAGGTGAAGAGGTCGTGGTAATCGGCGCCGAACATGCTTTGCAAGGCTTCCCAGCTGACGAGCTCGGGGCGTTGTAGCTTGAGGGTGCGGATGCTGCGCCAGGTGAGCCAGGAGTAGAGGTCCATGGCGAAGGGGCTGCGCAGAGCGCGCAGGACATTCATGTCGAGGGGGACGGGGGAGGCGATGAGCTCTTGGAAGAAGTCGGCGCTGAGCTGGACGAAGGAGGGTTCATCCTCGGGCGGGGGGTCCTGCCACCAGAGCTTGTATTTGTAGGCGAGGCGCCAGCCGCCGGGGCTGGCCTTGGCCTTGAAGGGATCGTCGGACTGAGTATTGTCCCACAGGCACGAGACGGTGGTTTCCATGAGGCGGCCGAGCTGCTCGCGCAGTGGGGGCAAAGAGGTGGAGGTGGGGAAGAGTCCGAGAGAGGTGGCGAAGCTGGCGAAGGAGGGTCCGAGGCAGAGGGTGGGAGTGCGCAGGCGAACGGCGTTGGTGGTGAGCCAGGCCATGGCGAGTCGGGGGTACCTGCCGTAGGGGAGTCCGACGTGGGGAGGCGCCATGATGGTGAGCCTGTAGAAGTCGCTGCTGCGGGTGAAGTAGGGATCGGGGGGTTCGGAGTGGGGGAGGGTGGAGACGATGAAAGCGCGGGCGAGGAAGCCGAGCTCGGCGGCTTCGGGGAAGAGTTGGTACTGGAGGTCGGCGGGGTTGTGGGGGAGGTTTCTTGGGGAGCGGACGCGAAGCGGCCGCGGGGCGGGAAGGAGGCGAGGTCTCATAGGACGGTCTCCATCTCGACGGGGAGAGTCGAGAGAGCGTCGTTGAGGATCTGTCGGCTCAGGGAGTCGCCGACAAAGTAATCGACGCAGAAGCGGAGGGTCTCGCGGCGAAGGGAATCGGGGAAGGCCACGGTGGGGACGTAGGTGAGGAGAGTGGAGGAGCCGCGGCGCTCGGCGCGCAGGTAGCCCTTGTCGACGAGGCGGCTCAAGTAGGTGGTGATGGTGGTGAGAGCGAGAGAGGAGGAGGGATGGAGGGAGAGGACTTCACGGTGGATGGCGTAGGAGGTGTTGGCGCCGTGGCGCCAGACGCAGAGCATGACTCGCCATTCCGAGGGAGACAGGCAGGGACGCGGGTCGGTAGAGCGCCTGGAGCGCAGTGTGGCCTCCTGAGAAGTATGCCGGTAGTGTACAGGAAGAAATCGGAGAAATCGACATATGAAGAAGAGGGGGTGCCGTCGTTCAGGGTAGGCGGGCGAGCACGGGGAGGTGGTGGAAAGTGGACTCGACGACCTCTAGGCTTTCCGGGTCGCGGATGAGGTAGTCCTCGCAGAAGCGGAGGAACTCGCGCCGCAGGGCGTCCTCGTAGGAGATGAGGGGGGTGTAGGTGAGGAGAGTGGAGGAGGGGTCGAGGCGTTGTGAGGCGAGGAGGCCCTTGGCGATGAGCCTTGCGAGGTAGGTGTGGAGGGTAGCGACGGCGGGGACTTTGTCGAGGAGACCTTCCAAGCGTTGGCGGATCTCATAGACGTTGGTGGCGCCGTGGCGCCAGATGCAGAACATGACGGCCCACTCGCTGGGCGAGAGGTAGGGGTCTTCACCGGGGCGGAGAGGTCGTCGGGGTGGCACGGCGTAGTAAGTCTAGCAGGAGAAGGGGGGAGGAGGGCAGTCCAGGGGCGAGCCCGCCATGACCAATCAGTCAGCAGCAGGTAACGCTGGACAGGCAGCGCCGTCCTTGGCAGTCGGCGTCCGTGGCGCAGTCCTTGACTGAAGGAGCAGCCGGCAGAAACCCTTGGCAGTGCCGCAGAGGCCAACGTTGGAGCCGTCGGGGGTGCAGACGGCGCTTCCAACGTTGCAAAACATAGGGGCGCATTGACTCTCGCGTGGGCACAGTTGCCAGAGGCAAGGCGGCGCTTCGGGCGCGACCACAGGGCGGCGGCGAGGACGAGAAGGGCGCGAGCTCAGGATCATGGTAGGTGGAGGCCACCAGGGGAAGGGTCGCAAGCCGGGGCTCAGGCGGCCGGGGTGAAAAAAGGGACCTCCCCCCGAGAGGGGAGGTCAGGGAGGTAGGCAAGAGAGATCATTCGACCCGGATGCCGGTGAGAGTTTCGTGGGCCCAGGCGAGGCGCAGCCGCCCCAGGGGGGTGGTGGGCAGGCCCTGGTCGAGCTGGACGCCGGCGGCGAGGGCCGAGGCCTCGCGGGCGGACAGGGAGAGATCGGTCCACAAGAGGACATCGTCAGGATCCTGGAGGGGGTGAAAAGGCAGGTCGGGATTGAACTGAGCCATTTCCAGGTAGCGCAGCGCCGAGGAGAGAAGGTCCAGGACATAGCCGAGCTGGAGCTCGGCGAAGGAGAGGGCGAAGGAGACGACCTGCCAGAGGTGGAGGGGCAGGCGGGCATCGGCGGCGAGATCGTCGTGGAGCTCGGCGAGGAGGCGGGGTCGGGCAGGGGAGGCCTGGAGGGCCCAGAGGGCAAGCTCGAGGGCCGCGGTGGCGGCCTCGACAGGAGTGCCGCGGGAGCGCAGGGCCTTGAATACACGGCGCAGGCGCTTGATGGCGTCGGGAGACTCGTCTAGACGCCACGAGGCCTGTGCGCTGATCCAGCGGACCCGCAGGTCGGGATGATCCGGCAGGAGGGGGCGAAGCTGGCGCAGGGCGGCGAGGGTGACCCGGACTGAGTCCTCCAGCCCGAGCTCGGCCTGAACGAGAGCGAGGGCGTGGAGGCAGTCGAAGGCGAGCCGGGGCTGTGTGGCGGGGTCGAGGAGGGCCAGGGCCTCGCTCAGCAGGGCGAGAGCGTCGACGTGCTCCATCTCTTCGAGGAGGATCCAGGCCTGGGCGAGTCGCGTTTGGGCGAGACCAGGCCAGTCGGAGCAGGAGGTCAGAAGCCGTCCGGCGCGCTCGAGGAGGGCGAGGGCCTCGTCGAGGCGGCGTTGATCGCGGCGGACGGCCGCGAGGCAGCGGCAGAGGAGGGCCCGGGGGTAGGCGTCGAGGGGTTCCGCGTCGAGGAGTGTTGAGGCAATGACAAGGGTGTCTGAGGCGAGGTCGAGGAGTCCTCGGCGTCGTTGGGAGGAGGCGACTACCTGTAGCGCTCTGGCTCGCAGTTGGACCGTCTCCTCGGAGATCACGACGTCGTCGAGAAGGGAGAGGGCAAGAGAAGCCTGATGCAGGGCAAGAAGAGGCTCCGCGGAGTCGTCCTCGGCGAGTCGCAGGAGGTGTTGGGCGAAACCCGGGGAGCAGAGCTCGGGATGATGAAAGGGAGGAGTCGCGAGTCGCGTCGCGAGGGGGAGGGACAGGAAGTCGGTGAAGACGCCGGCGGCCTCGGTGGAGGACTCGGCGAGCTCGATCTCGGACTCGGCGGCGTGATGAAGGGCGCGTCGAAAGAGGGATTCGGCGAAGGTGGGAGCGTCGCCAGCCTCGGCGCCCCGGCTATAGCGGGTCGTCGAGCCCGGCGGGATTAACGCCAAGCGCAGACGTTGGCGGCAGGCGGGGCAGTCGAGGAGATGGTGGAGAGGAGGTCCTAGGGCAAGCAGAGCGGCGCCAGCCTCAGCGTCGAGATGCGGCATGACCGGCGCCTCCTTGCTGAGCCGAAAGGGGGGTCGCTAGCAGCTCGAGGGTCGCCTTGAGAGTACGGTGGGCGAGGGCGCGTACCGCCGGGGGCTCGAACCAGATGGAACGGAAGAAGTTGTAGAGAGCCTGGTCGTCGGGGTTGGCGAAGTCAAGTCTGGGGAGGAGGAGATCGACGGGCAGGGCGAGGGCGCGGGCGAGGGCACAGGCGCGCCTGAGGCTGGGGGCATGGGTTCCGGACTGGTACTTGCTTAAGGTGTCCTCGCCGAGATTGGCACGGGAGGCGAGCTCGCGTGGGGTCATCTGGCGGGAGATGCGGGCCTGGCGGATGTAGGCGCCGACCTGGACGGCGAAGCCCTGACGGGGTGGACGGGGGACGTGAAGAGTCGACATAGATGCGGATCATGCACGTTTTGCGGCGTAGACGCAAGTATCCGGCGAAACTAGCAGGCCTACAGGCGCGTGGCGCATAAACGAGGGGACGGGTACGTCGCCGAGTCCCCGGCCGCGAGGGGGAGAAAACTTGCCTGGCGCGCAAGTTTGACACGCATTCGGGGTACGGGATAGCGGACACTAGGCATGACGAACCGTTTTGGGCCGTGGGCGGCCGCCTCCATATCGGGGGTAGCGATGATCCACGGCGCAAGGAGAGAGAGTCATGACTAACACGACGTCGCTTCGCCGCACCGCCCTCGCGCTTTTGGTGGTCCTTCTGATGGCGGCCCCGTCCTGGGCGGGTAGCTGGCAGCAGGTCACGAGCGAGACCCTGATGACCGCCTGGTCCTGGCTGGGAGGTGCAGTGCAGGCGTCCTCTGCGCCGGCGCGGGGCCACCGCGCCGGAAAGCAGGGCTGCGGGATCGATCCCGCAGGGAATCCAAGCTGCCCGCCGGCGAGCAAACAGGGCTGCGGGATCGATCCCAATGGCAGCACGACCTGCCCGCCGATCACGCTCAAGCACGGATGCGGCATTGATCCCAACGGAAACACGGTCTGCACCCCGTAAGGGACGAGGAGGTCCTACGGGTGAGGGGCGGGAGGAAGCCTCGGTAGGTAGGAGTGTCCTACGTTCCGGGAATGTGCGATAATGACGTAAACGAAGAAACCCAGAGAGGGGAGACGCCGGATGAGCGAGTCCGCTTCGCAAGACAGGTCGGTCCTTCGGGGGCTGCTGGCTCTGGAGGAGGACCGCGATAAGGCGTCTCGCCTCATGGGATTGCTTCAGTCGGGAGAGAGGAGCCTCGCGACGCTTACCGAAGAGGAGCGCAAGGCGTTCGAGGGCGCCCCGCTGGTGGAGCTCGTACTGGCGAGAAGTTGGGAGGCGAGACACGAGAATCCGCAGAAAATGGTGACCTTGGCGGAAACCGCGCGGGTCCTCGCCGATAACTTAAGCCGGAGACGCTATGGCCGGAAAGTTGTTGACGATCTTCGAGCACGCGCCTGGGCCGAGCTGGGCAACGCCTACAGAGTGGCGGACAAATTGGCAGCGGCGGAAACAGCGTTGCGGCGCGCTGCAGTATTCGCCAGGAGCGGATCCGGGAGCGCAAGTCTTGCGGTACGGATCCTAGATTACTGGGCGTCGCTCCTGAAGGACGCGCGAGGGTTCGCCGAAGCGGCCGAACTTCTCCAAGAGGTCATTCAGTGCCATCAAGGATCAGGCAATCAAGAGGCACTGGGGAAAGCCTTGCTGAGTCTGGGGCTGGTCTACGAGCATGCACATGAGCCTGAGCGGGCCGTGGTGGTGATCCTCGAGGCGCTACGATGCATCTCCGGCGAGGGACCGCGGCCGCTTCTCCTCGCAGGGCTCCACACCCTGGCGGTGAACCTCGCTGACTGCGGAGAGTACGGCAGCGCCAGGGTCCTCCTGGAAAGAACCCGGCGCCTCTATCGGCGCTCGGGAAAGCTCAACCAGCTTCGCCTGAGCTGGCTGGAGGGGAAGATCGCGGAGGGGTTGGGGGAACTGGGACTGGCCGAAGCGAAGTACAACACGGCAAGGCTGGCATTCCGGCGGGAGGGCCTGAACTACGATTCGGCCCTCGTCTCCCTCGATCTCGCCTTGCTGCTGGCGCGCCAGGAGCGCCGCGGCGAGCTGGCGTGGCTCGTCGACGACCAGGTCCGGACCTTCCGGAGCCTTGGAATCGCTCGCGAGCTGATCGCGAGCCTGACCCTGCTCAAGAGGTCCTGCGAAAAAGATCTGTCCGGCGAGATCCTCGCCGCCCAGGTGGAGACGATCGCGGTGACACTCGCCGAGCTGCTGGGCCGGGAAGGCGGGAAGGCGGCCGGGAGGTCCTGACCACGGAGGGAGAGAGACTTCACTCCGGCCGGGGGTCTGTCTTCTTGGGCTTGGGACGTCGCGGGCGGCCCGACTCGGCGGCTGGGCGGGCCGTGGTCTTCGAGGGGGGCAGACCCGAGATCTCAGGGTGTGGGCCGATCCCGAGCTTGGCAAGAGTCTCCGTCAGACTCTCCGTGAGAGTCGCCTTGATCAGCTCCTGCAGGTCACTGCGAGAGAAGCGTTCGACCCCAACCGCGGCGGCGGAATCGCTCGGGCGGATGTGGTCAAGCTTCGCCACCATGCCTTCGGTCGTGGTGTCCGCTCCGTAGGCGATCTGGAAGAAGGTCAGCGGGGGGATCTCGAGGATGTCGAGAACCTCGATCACCATCCGGTACTTGAGCTCGATTTCGCCCTTGAAAATCCGGCGGATGGTCCCGGCGGACAAATCGAGGTGTCGCTCCAGGGCGACGAGGCGCACCTTCCGAATCACGAGCAGGCTCTCCAGGAGCCTTAAGACCCGCGCCTCCGGCTTGTCTGTGGCCATGGGGATGAAGTCTATCGCAGTCATGGGACTCCTGCCAGGAGCGACAAGAAGAGAGCGGCGTCGGCAACAGAGCGAGGGCGAACGGCGTTCGCTCTCACTCCGTTGTTGTCGTCGGCGGAGAAGAGAGCCGGGAGAGGGTGAGATCCAAGAGGAGGCGAAGCAGGCTGGCATCGCCGAAGAGATAGGTGTTGAGGAATCGTTCGATCTGCGCCTCGGCCAGGGCGTCGAAGCTGGTAGTAAGCGGTCCCCAGAGCGGCGGCGATGAGTGGGCAAGTAAGCCGCGGCGATGAAGACGGGTGACGAGGGTGGAAATGGCCGCGGGCAAAGCGAAGGACGAGGCGGGGAGGACTTGGGAGATCTCCTCCAGGGAAGCGGGTCCGGCGAGCCGATGAACAGCGACGAGCACCTGCCACTCGGAAGGGGAGAGGAGGCTGGCGTTGAGGTCACGGTCGCTCATGGCCAGAGGCCGGCGGCCGGGGGTTGAGGCCCGAGGGCTCCGCAAGGCGGCGATCTGGTTGGCGAGGCCGAAGGTGGAGTCCAGATAGTCGAGAAGGGCTCTGAAGTCGAGGCTCGGGAAAACCGTCTCGGAGCCATGCTGGCCGAGGACCCGTAGCTCTTCGCCTTCAAAAAAGAAGACGGTCCCGTGAGGGGCCGTGAAGTCCGAGGCGGGGGGCCCCGAGCTTGCAGCCAGGTCCTCCTGTGTAATCCAGCACAGCAGACGGCGCAAAGCGTCAGCGGGTCCCTCGAAGACAACCCAGGCGATGGCGGGACTGCGAGCGAGGAGGAGGAGAAGGGCGAAGAGGTCGGCGGTGGGAAAGAAGGCCGCGCAGCGAGTCTGGGAGGTCTCGATAGAGACGTAAGGGGGGTCGAAGACAAAGAGGGTCCCGTGGGGGCCTTCGAACTGGAGTGAAAGCGCGTCGAGCAGAGTGGGCTCGGCGTGGTCGAGAAGAGAGGACGAAGAGGAGGGCGAGAGATTCATGGTTCCGGCACCTTCTTACTTAGACAGAGACCAAGTAGGGCGAGGACGTGCGCCGAAAAGGAGAAGTCCGAGGGCATCGGGTCATGCGGGGGGAGGATACAGGAAAACGCGGCCTCAATGCACGAGTTGTGCGGAATTGCCGTAGACTAGGCGGCCTAAGCCTTCGACAGAGCGCCAGAAGCCAAAAAAGGGAGGGGCTTGCAGCCATGGAGACTAAAACGGTCGCCCGGAGAGCAGAGAAGCCAGGATCGAGGAGAGTGCTAAACCTAGCGGCCCTGGCCCTGGGGCTCGGCGCCTTGGTGGCGCTCGTCTATTGGACGGTCCCGCCGGGGCGGGGCTCTCAGGTCGTGGAATGGTCCCGGCTCGAGGCCCAGCTCGCAGCGTCACGGCCGCCGTCGGGAACCTTGGACGCTGCGGTGGTAGAGCGCCGGATTCGGCGGATGGAGGCCGAGCTCAGGGAACTCCAGGGAGAGGCAGCGAAGGACCCGAAAAGGCCGACACCCGCAAGAGTGGAGCAGGAGTTGAAGCGTATGGCGGCGAAGCGACACGAGGCGCAGGGCGCCGAGCCACTTCTGGAGCAGCGATTCAGGTGGGTGCTTGGCCTCGCCTACGTCGCGGCTCTAGGGCTTGTTGGTAGCGCCTCGGCCAGCCTGGCGATTGGCGGTGAGAAGCGTGGAGCTAACCAGAACCCGGCAGATTCGGGTCTATCATGAGTAATTATGCAAACTCCCCTATTGTCGACTCAACCCTGCCTTCTGTCCCCCTCCGAATGGCGGATCCTGGTAGCGCTTCATCGCCTCGGCGGGCCGGCATCCCTGAGCGAGGTCTGCAGGGTCTTGCCGCCGGCGGCGCTGCCACTTGCGGAGGCGACGATTGCGGCTCTCTTGAGGCGTCTTCAGGAGCGGGGAGTCATCGGGAAGGCGGCAGGGGGTGGGTGGGGGCCGCTCTTGCTGCGGTACGAGCAGCTCGTCGAGTGGCAAGTCGAGGACTTTATGGCGACCTACGTGAAGGACGAAGAGGCGTTGGCAGTGCTTCGTGGGGTCGTGGCCATCGGCCGAACATTCTCCTGCCCGTAACGAGGGCGCGTGGGCGAACGCGGTTCGGCTTCGGGGCCGTCTCGCGGGTGGCGGCGTTCGTCTGCGCCGGTCTGAGCCTCGCAGGAGCGAGCGTCGCCGGCGAGGGCGAGCTCGTCGGGAGGGTTCGGGTCACGGATGGCGATACGCTGCGGATGGGGCAGGTGAGGATTCGGATCTACGGGATCGACGCTCCGGAGATGGCGCAGCGCTGCGTCGCCTCAGGCGCGACGTATCTGTGCGGTGTGGAGGCGACGAAGAGACTGAAGGCGCTGATCGGGAGCCAGGCCGTGCGGTGCGTTCGGCGCGACGTTGACCGGTACGGGCGGCTGGTGGGCGTCTGCTATCGCGGAGACCTTGACCTCGGCAGGGAGATGGTGCGGGAGGGGTGGGCAGTAGCCTTCGCCATGTATTCGGGGGCCTACCTCGCCGAGGAGGAGCAGGCGCGCAAGGAGAGACGGGGAGTATGGCGGGGCCCGCACATCAAACCCTGGGAATTCCGGAGGAGTCACCCGCGTGAGGGGGCGTACCCGGCGCGGCGCGCGATCTCCTGGCGCTCGGCACGGGTTCTCGCCGAGCGGCATTATTCGCAAACGCAAGCTCCCCGCGGAGCCAGCGGGCCGGCCGGCACCGCTCACTAGGGAAACCTGGCGTGAGCTATCGGACGGTGAGATATTGGTTGGATGCGGGTCTATCGACGAGGGCCGCGAACGCCTTATCCCTTGAGGGGATCACGTCGTGGAGGGAAGTGGCAGGCTTGACGTTCAAGGAGCTGTTGAGGATTCCTGGAATCGGGCAGGCCACGGCCGAAGAGATCCACGGGGCGGCACGAGCCAAGGGCAAAGTCTCGAGCGGCAGTAAGGACAAGGACTTCAGGGTCTCCGTGCCGGCGGGCGGAGTAGGCGAAGAAGCGCTGGTGGCGGCCCTTGGGGAAATCAATCCACGGCTGGAGCGATTCTTCCAGCGTCAGCGGCTCAAGGGCGAAGACGCCGAGGACTGTCTCCAAGAGGCTCTCGTCGCAACACTGACCGCGTACGACCGACACGAGGCCGGGTGGAAAATCGAGGACCTCCCGAGCTATCTATTCGGCACGGTCAAGCGCATCTGCTTTGTCCGGAAGCGCAAAGCGAAATGGTGGAGAGAGTGGCTCATCGAAGAGGAGAGGGCGATGCATGAGGCGTTGAGGCTCGTGAGCGATGGGAGACCGGAGGAGCTCGAATGGTTGGATGTGAAGCGGAAGATGAGAGGCGAGTTGAGCCGGGGCGAGGTGCGATTCCTCAAGTTGCAATGCCTGGGCCTGAGCGTTCGAGAGATGGCTCAGGCCACGGGGTATGCCCCGGAATCGTTACGGAAGATCCGCTCGCGGCTGACGCGCCGGCTCCGGATGGCCCTTGGTATCGATGCGGAAAGACAGCCGGGTTCCAAGAGGGGCAAGAGATATCCGCAGGAGGTACGGCAGGCAATCCTCGAGGAGGCACGAGCTGGCCGCAGTCCCCACGAACTGGCGAAAAAGCACGAGCCGTCCGAAGCGACCATCCGCATATGGATGAGGAAGGCAGGCATAGTGGGGCCGGGAACTGATGCGGGTCGGAGAGCCAACGAGGGAGAGAGTAAAGCGCCAGGTCGCCGAGGGTGAAGAGGCGCAATGATGATCAGCCGGAAGGAAATGCTGCTGCAGGCTCTGATGGATGGGGGCGCCGGCTATGGGCTCGATTTGATCGAGCGGGTGATGCAGAACACGGGAGGCAGAGCCAAGCTGAGCGTTGGAACGGTGTATCCGGCGCTTCACGAGTTGGAGAAGAAAGGGTGGGTGGAGAGCTGCGGGGGGGAGGGATCCAAGGGTCGCCGGCGGAAATACTACCGGTTGACTGACGAGGGCCGCCGGGTGGCGGGGGAGAACCGGCGGGCGGTCCTGAGTCTGTTTCGAGGCGTCGCCGCGGAGTCGGTCGCGGGGCGGTGAATCACGGTCATCAGGGGGGGTCGCGATGACCGGCGACGAGGCCGTCGAACTCCTCTCGCAGGGAGGGAGCCTCGAAGGCAGAGGAGGAAAGATGAACGAAGCAGACGAGGAAGCGGCGAAGCGGCGGGGTGAGCTGCGGGTCATCGATGGAATGCCCGACCGGGCGCGCAGCACCCGGAGGTGGCGCCATCCCCGACGGAGGGCCCGGGCGGGCGGGAGCGAGCGCCGCACGCTTCGGTGGACACGGGCGCCGGCGACGGCGCGGCCGGTGCGGGACGGGGGCCGGCCAGCGCGTGCCGCGTCGCTCCGGCGCCAGCGTCGTCTGCCGGCAGGCCCGCGACTCCGGCTTCTGGAGCGCCAGGCGGCCGATCGCGTGCGATCGACGCCGAGCAGGGCCGCGTTCGAGGAGCTGATCCGGGGAGAAATGCCGGTTCTCTGCGCTTTGGTCATGGCCCTGCAGAGGGCGGCGCGGCGCAGCATGCTGGTCATCGACGAGTAAACCCGGTCGTCGAGAGTTGGGGGCGTGGCCGGCCGTGCGGCCTGCTCAAGAGCGGCGCGCGCTGGCGTGTTGGGCTGGCGGGCCGCAAGGCATGCCGGGCGAGGTCCTCGCCAGCGGGCTCTTCGCGGACCTCGGCTATACGGCGTCGGCGGCTCCTGGAGAGTCGCCGGGCGGGGCCGCAGGGATCTCTTCCGCCTCTCGGGCCAGCTTCAAGGCCCTGGCGGCCTTGTTGGGAGCTCCGGACGAGGGCTCCCCGGCGCGGGACGCCGGGGAGCGCAGGCCGTGGTCGTGCGCTACGCTCGCCGTGGTGCGCAAAAGGGGGGGCGAGAGCGGCCGAGGGCGAGCTTGTCGTCATCCTCAGCCCACACCCGAGACCCGGAGTTGTTATATATTCTTTCTCGCTCGGCAGAGACCAAAAGTCCCACGAAAGAACAGGAGAATAGAGCATGAAGAACCTCATCCGCACCATCAGCCTTTTCGCCGCCGTCGCGCTCGGCGGCGCCTCCAGCAGCAGCGCCTTAGGGAATTACCATCCCGGCGACTGCGCCTATGAGTGCACGAACCCGACGACGGGCGAGACGATCGGGAGCAGGGTCCAGGCCTCCCAGGACGCCTGCTGCTCGGGTACCGCCCCTTTCGTCTGCCCCGCCGGCTGGACGTACTCTGGTACTGACTTCTGGGTGAACTCGATCGGTCCGCAGCTCTGCCCGCTGGGGTCTTGATCAGGAAAGCTGCCATTCGGGCGCAAGCTGAGAAAAACCGCCGCCGCAGCGCCGCTCGCGCCGGCGGCGACCCTGGAGTTCGTCGGCGAGCGGGTGCGCTCGGAGCACACGCGGCGAGCCTATCGGCCTTGGCTGGCTTCTGGGATCCCCGGGAAAAGGCCGGCCGCGGACCTTCGCCTGCGTGGCCGATTCGGCCGGCCGGCGCCTCCCCTTGGTGGTAAGCCGTCGGCGGGGGAGGCGGCGTGAATTCTGAGGGGGCGGGGGAGCATCTTCGGGCCGGCGCCAGAGGCACCGTCATCGCCGGTGGGACCGGCGGCGATGGCGGCGGGGGAGATGCGAGCGGCGGCGGCGGCGCGCCCGCAACCGTTCTCCTCAGCCGCCGCTGGTTGTTTTTGGTTTCCGGAAACGTTTACTCGATCCCGGCCGCTTCCAGAGCATCACGCACCCGGTCGAAGACCTCCCGCGTTGAGGATGCCTGTTTCAGCACCGGCAGGCAGGCCCGGAAGGCGATCTTGAGCACTTCTTGGCGTGGACACTTCATGCGCTCTGCGAAGCGCCCCACCCAGTCATAATCGGCAACATCAAGCCGCAGCTCAAGCCGGCGTTGGCCGGACTGGGCCCGAAAGCGCTGAACGCGCTCGGTACCGGTCAGGGTACGGTCTTCATGTAGTCGGCGGCGGGGCATGGCGGCTCCTCCTCAGGCTTTCCCCATTCTCTCATATAATTACCGGAAACGATTAAGCTGGTGCGGCGCGGGGTGATTCGGGCGCGTTGCGCTCGCAGGACCACAGAGTTAAGGGGAGGACAGTCGGCCTGCGGGTGCGGCCCTCATGGGCTGCGGCACTCGTCGATCACGAGCGTCTTGACGCTGGCCGCGGATCGCGGGGTGCCGTTGCCGGAAGTGTTCGGAGCGGTGAGCCGTAACTCCGACAGCGAACTTACCCCGCCTCGGGCTTTGGCCAAGTCGGTTCGTCAGGGGCCGGCGACTCCATCGTGGCGCCCGGCGGAAGCGATAACTTGGCCCCGTGGAGGCCAATCACGAGTACAGATTCAGGGTGCCACATCGACCGCGTTTCGGCGAAGCCGACCCCGCAGGGTGCTGGGACAACAGCGGTTTCAGGCGAGCGCGGGCCGGCGGCCCGCGCCTTGGGCCGGAGGAAGTGGGGAGAGCGGGGAAGCGGGAGCTGGGGGAGACTCGCCCGCTTGCGCAGCAAGGCGGGGGAGCAGGGAGGCGGCGGAACGCGGAGCTCGACGGAAGGCCAGGATGGCCGACGTGGAGCCGCGCCGCAAGCCGTGCGGGTGGGTAAAGGTGCGTGGGGGGAGATCCAGGAGGCCGCGCCGACGGCCGGCACGCAGCGCCAACGGAGTCTCGTCTTGCCCGCCCCCCGGTCCTCTGCTAGTGTCCCTCGCGCTTAGACCTTGCCCAGGGCCGCGATTTTATTGCTCCAAGCAAGGCGGAACGGGACGCATGGCCAACGTCGTCATCGTGGGGATGCAGTGGGGGGACGAGGGCAAGGGGAAGATCGTCGATCTCCTCTGCCCCGCCTTCGACGGCGTGGTG
>Ga0136846_1244020_pt1 | contig 13785 bp, 13 predicted proteins | sample HopSoiMetagenom2_FD_96841 | JGI IMG/M metagenome (GOLD analysis project Ga0136846, IMG submission 96841) | Grasslands soil microbial communities from Hopland, California, USA - 2 Assembly 2016 (version 4) | ecosystem: Environmental > Terrestrial > Soil > Grasslands | place: USA: Hopland... | reverse complement strand
CCAGCTACGCGGCCGTCGGCCTGTCGGCTAAATTCGGCAACAAGGTCTACGTTCGTCCGGGCCTCGGTATCGCGGTGCACACTGGATCGGCGAGGAATTTCCAGGACTCGACCAACGATAAGATCGAGTTCGGCAGCCGCGTCCTGTTCGAGCCGGAGATCGGGGTCGGCGCTCGGCTCAATGACCGGCTGAGCCTCGAAGCGAGCTGGGTCCACATGAGCCACGCGCAATTGTTCGGCCGTCAAAATCCCGGCATCGACAATCTTGGCGTTCGGCTGAACCTGAAGCTCTAGAGCCCGCGCAACTGGTTGAGCTCGCGCTCGAACACGGGCGCGGCCATTGACGCGACCGGCCGCAAGGTTGGGCTTGTTCCGTACCGTTCGTACTGACGATGGAAAGTCGCCGTCTGGCGCAGCAGCGTCGAAAGTTGCGACACATAGGTTCGGGCCGGGTCCGGGCTGGCCGACAAAGCGTCGAGCATCGCTTGATGCGCCGGACTTAAGGCGGCCGCCGGAAGCAGGTTGAGCCGACGACCAGCGAACGAAAGCTGAGCCCCGACTCCCTCCTGCTCGGAGGCGAACTGGCGAGCGAAGTTGCCGATGCCGCTGTCGCCCTCGCGTTCGGCGATCAGTTGCGACGCCTTGATGACGTAAAGCGACGCCGACGACGCTGTGGACACATATTGCGCCGGGCTGATCGATATCGAGCGGACGACCGGGGGTCTTGACCGCTGCACTGGCCGATAAGGCTCCGGCGAAGGGGATGTGCCGCAGCCGGCGACCAGCAGGCCCAGCCCGGCAACGCCGACGAGCTTCCTCATCGACCCAGCATCCCTTCCGGCTTCACCACCCGGTCGAAGGTCGCCTCGTCGACGAGGCCGAGCTCGATGCCGGCTTCCTTCAATGTCTGTCCGGTCTTGTGCGCATGCTTGGCGATCGCCGCGGCATTGTCGTAGCCGATCTCGGGCGCGAGCGCGGTCACCAGCATCAGGGACCGGTTCATCAGCTCGGCAATGCGCTTCTCGTCCGGCTCCGCGCCGTCGAGCATACGCTCTGTGAAGCTTTCCATTCCAGTCGCCAGCAGGTTGATCGAGCGGATCACGTTCGCGCCGATCAGCGGCTTGAACACGTTCAGTTCCATGTGGCCCTGAAGCCCGCCGACCGTCACCGCGACGTGATTGCCCATGACCTGGGCCGCGACCATCGTCAGCATTTCGGCCTGTGTCGGGTTGACCTTTCCCGGCATGATCGAGCTGCCCGGCTCGTTCTCGGGAAGCTTCAGCTCACCGAGCCCGCAGCGGGGCCCCGAGCCGAGCAAGCGAATGTCGTTGGCGATCTTGCTGAGCGCGACCGCGATGACGTTGAGCACGCCAGACAGCTCGACGAGGTCGTCATGAGCGGCGAGCCCGGCAAACTTGTTCGGCATTGACGTGAAGGGCAGCTGCGTCAGCTGTGCGACTTCCTTCGCGAAGTCTTCGGCAAATCCCTTCGGCGCATTAAGGCCGGTCCCGACCGCCGTCCCGCCCTGTGCCAGTCGCAGCACGCGCGGCATTACCCCCTCAACCCGGGCGATGCAGTCCTCGACCTGCGCCGCATAACCCGAGAATTCCTGGCCGAGCGTCAGCGGCGTCGCATCCTGCAGGTGGGTCCGCCCGATCTTGACGATCGAGTCCCAGCGCTGGGCCTGGCCGGCCAGCTGCGCATGCATCATCTTCAGCGCGGGAAGCAGGCGCTTTTGCACCGCTCGGGCGGCGGCAATGTGCATCGCGGTCGGGAAGCTGTCGTTCGACGACTGGCCCTTGTTCACATGATCGTTCGGGTGAACCGGCTCCTTACCCCCGCGCTTGCCGGTCAGGATCTCGTTGGCACGGCCGGCGATCACCTCGTTGGCGTTCATGTTCGACTGCGTGCCCGATCCCGTCTGCCAGATCACCAACGGGAACTGGCTGTCGAGGTCCCCGCGGGCAACCTCCGCCGCCGCCTGCTGGATGGCTTCGGCAAGATGCACGTCGAGCCCGCCGACCCGAGCATTCACTCGCGCCGCGGCCTGCTTGATGAAGCCGAGCGCGTGCACGATCTCGAGCGGCATCTGCTCGCGCGGCCCGAACGGAAAGTTGCCGATCGACCGCTCCGTCTGGGCGCCCCAATAGGCATCGGCCGGGACCTGGATCGGCCCGAAGCTGTCGGTTTCGGTTCGGGTATTGGGCATCGGTCCTCTGCGTCTGAATTCGCGAGAGGCTCCTGTTATTTTTTGCGCGTAAAGTCCACCGAGACGACGTTCGACCCGTCGTCTGCTTTCTCGATCTTCGGCATGTCGTTCTCGGCCACGTCATGCTCCTCGCTTGCGTCGTCGTCGCTCGCCTGGAAGGTTAGCGCGAACTCCACGGCGGGGTCGTGGAACTGGGTCACCGCGGCAAACGGCACGTGGAGCGTCGCCGGGACATCGCCAAACGACAGCCCCACGGTGAAGTTGTCGTCCTCTACCTTGAGGTCCCAGAAGCGGTGCTGGAGGACGATTGTCATCTCGTCAGGGAACCGCTCCATCAAATGCTTCGGGATGGATACGCCCGGCGCCCGCGTCTTGAACGTGATGTAGAAATGGTGCTCGCCGGGGAGCCCGCCGGACAATTGCACTTCGCCGAGCACCCGGCCCACCACGGCACGCAGCGCGTCCTGCACGATTTCGTCGTAGGGAATCAGGCTTTCAGGTGTCTCGTCGGTCATCGCCTGCCGTGGTAGCGGGCAGGCTTTCCCGGTCAAGCGGAGTCGTCCCTAATGGCTATCGATCCGACCCAACCCTATGACGATAACAACATTTTCGCCCGCATCCTGCGCGGCGAGCTGCCGTCCACGCCACTCTACGAGGACGAATACGCCTACGCCTTTCCCGACATCAATCCCGCTGCTCCGACCCACGTCCTCGTGATACCGAAGGGCCGGTACGTCAGCTGGGACGACTTTTCGAAGAAGGGTTCGGATGCTGAAATCGCCGGCTTCGTTAGGGCCATCGGCAAGATTGCTCGCGATCATGTAGGCGAGGGATACCGCGTCCTCGCCAACGTCGGTGTGAACTCCGGCCAGGTGGTGCCGCACCTACACGCACATATCTTCGCCGGACGGCCGCTGGTGCCGATGCTGGCGAGTTAGGGCGCTCGTCGAAGAGGGATTGCCCTGACGACCGCAGCCGTTAGGGTCGCGATACGGAATTTTGCTCAGAGGGGAGTAGCAATGGCCACAGTAGCACCGCGAAAGGGCGGAGCAGGCCGGATCAAGTCGCTGGATTCAATCCTCGCGACGGCCGAGAAGAAGTCGCTCAAGCGGTCGCTTGGCGCGTTCCAGCTGACCCTGTTGGGGATCGGCGCGGTGATCGGCACCGGGATCTTCGTCCTGACCGCAACCGCCGCCCAGAAGGCCGGTCCGGGCATGATGATCAGCTTCATCATCGCCGGCGCGGTCTGCGCGGTCGCGGCGCTCTGCTATTCGGAGCTCGCCTCGATGGTCCCGGTGGCGGGATCGGCCTACACTTATTCCTATGCCGTGATGGGCGAGATCGTCGCCTGGCTCGTCGGCTGGGCGCTCATCCTCGAATATGCCTTGGGCGCATCGGCGGTCGCGGTCGGCTGGTCCGGCCACGTCGTGCCAGTGCTCGACTCAATAGGCATACACTTACCTCACGCCTTAACGGTAGGGCCCAAGATTGAATGGGGCTTCCTTCAGGGCGGTGAAGTTGGTGGCCTCTTCAACCTGCCGGCCGTGCTTGTGGTCGCCTTCGTGACGACCCTGCTGGTAATCGGAACGAAGGAAAGCGCGACTTTCAATGCCGTGCTCGTCTTGATCAAGGTTACCGCTCTTACACTGTTTGTCGCCGTTACCGTTCCGATGATCAGCGGGCATGCAAGTAACTTCCAGCCTTTCACCCCACGCGGCTGGGGCAGTCCGCTGAGTTCCTCGGGGGCCGGTGTGCTGGGCGCCGCGGCATCCATCTTCTTCGCCTACGTCGGCTTCGACGCTGTTTCGACGGCTGCGGAGGAGACCAAAAATCCGCAACGCAACGTGCCGATTGGACTCATCGGGTCGCTGCTTATCTGCACCATATTCTATCTGCTCGTGGCAGGGGGCGTCATCGGATCTTACGGCGCACAACCGCTGTTCGCCGGCGGCGTGGCTCTGAAAGAGGGCTCGCCCGAGCTTTATGCCTCGGCGGCTTGCCAGACTGCCAATGCGCCGCTGGTCTGCTCCAAGGAGGCGCTCGCCTACGTAATGAAGCAAGTTTACAGTCCGACGCTTGGCACATTGATCGGACTTGCGGCGACCATCGCATTGCCGTCGGTCGTGCTGCTGATGATGTACGGCCAGACCCGCATCTTCTTCGTCATGGCTCGCGACGGCCTGCTCCCGGAGAAGCTGGCGACGGTGCACGAGCGCTTCCGCACGCCGCACGTCGTGACCATCATCACCGGCGTCATCGTCGCTATCGCCGCCGCTTTCCTGCCCGTCGGAACGCTTGCCGACTACTCGAACGCGGGGACGTTGTTCGCCTTCGCGGCAGTGTCGCTCGGCGTGATGATCCTGCGCTTCACCGATCCGTCGCGACCGCGGCCGTTCCGCACTCCGCTGCTCTTTGTAGTCGCGCCAGCGTCGATCCTCGGCTGCCTGCTGCTGTTCTTCAGCCTGGGCATCGAATCGAAGGAGCTCTTCCTGTTCTGGACCGTCGCTGGCCTGATCTTCTACTTCCTCTACGGCTACCGCCACAGTCACGTGGCTCGCGGTGTCACGGAAGTTCCCGAGCTAGCGGCGGATGCACCCGGGTCGATCGGCATTGCACCGATGCCGGGTGCTCCGGTCCCGCCGCAGGATCGCGAAGACTAAGCGGCCAATTCTCCGGCGAGCGCCCTGAGGTCCGCCTCGGGGCGCGCTCCATAATGCTGGATGACTTCAGCTGCGGCGATGGCGCCTAGCTTCAGCGACTGCTCCAGGCTCTTGCCGCGCGAGTAGCCGAACAGGAAACCCGCGGCGAACAGGTCGCCAGCGCCGGTTGTATCGACAACTTCGCCCACCGGCTCGGCCGCAGCCTCGGCACGCTCAGCACCGCGCGTCGCCAGCGCGCCATGTTCGCCGCGGGTCACGACGAGAGTCTCGACCTTGCCGCGAATGGCTTCGACCGCAGTGTCGAGATGGGCGACTCCCGCCAGCATTTCGATCTCGGCCTGGTTGGCGAACAGCACGTCGATCCGCCCGCCGTCGATCAGCTCGTTGAAACCGTCGCGGTGACGGTCGATGCAGAACGTGTCGGACAAGGTGAAGGCAACCTTCCGGCGCGCCTCGCGCGCGACCTCGATCGCGCGGATCATCGCGTAGCGCGGTGTCTCAGGATCCCACAAATATCCTTCGAGGTAGATCGCCGCCGAATCGCGGATCTGCTGCTCGTCCAGCGCGCTCGACGGCAGATGCTGGGCGGCGCCAAGGAACGTGTTCATCGTCCGGTGCCCGTCGGGCGTCACCAGGATCATCGACCGTGCGGTCGGGACTCCGACGTCGAGCGCAGCAGTTGTGAACTCGACGCCCGCGGCCGTCAGGTCGTGCCGGTAGAACTGGCCCAGCTGGTCGGGAGCGACCTGCCCGACGAATCCCGCGCGCCCGCCGAATGCCGATACGCCCGCCGCCGTATTACCAGCGCAACCGCCGCTGACCTGTCGCGCCGGGCCCATTTGCGAATAGAGCCGCTCGGCCTCCTCGGCATCGATCAGGCGCATCGAGCTCTTGGTCAGGCCCTCGGCCTCAAGGAACGCGTCGGTGGTGTCGGCGATGACGTCGACGATGGCGTTGCCGATGGTGAGGACGTCGAGGCGGGTGTCGGTCATGCAAGCTCCGGATGCGGGAATGCGCGCCGCCTACCCATGCATTCATTGCACCGCAACCTTGCGCGGCGAGGATGGGCCATGCATCGTCCCCTCATGCGTCGCTTGGTTCTCAGCCTGACCCTGGTCATTGCCGCCTGCGCTCCGCGCGTGGAAACGCCGCCCGTCGTCTCGCAACCTGTGCCAGTGCCGCAGCCGGAAAGAGCGCGGCCGAGTGTTCTGACCGGATTGTCAGCGCAAGAGCTGGTGCAGCATCTGGGCCATCCTGCGCTCCAGATTCGTGAGGGCACGAGCCTCAAACTGCAGTTCCGCTCGCGGCGCTGCGTGCTCGACGCCTTCCTGTATCCACCGGAGAACTCGGCCAACGGCGTTCTGCGTGTGACTTATATCGACACGCGCCTGCCGTCGGGCGCGGCCGCGGATCAGGCGGCCTGTATCTCTGCCCTCGAAAACCCGAGCTGAGCCAAGGCCCATTGCGCCGCCTCGGCGATGACCGGGTCAGGATCGTTCAAATGAGCGCGCACTGAAGGCTCCAGCGTAGGGTCGCCGCTGTTGCCCGCCGCGATCAGGCAGTTGCGGATCATCCGCTTCACACCGATGCGCTTGATGGGCGACCCGGAGAACATCTCGCGGAAGCTCGCGTCGTCGAGCGCGAGCAGGTCCGCGAGCCGCGGCGCGGCCAGCTCGGCGCGCGGCAGGAACGCCCGGTTGGCAGCTGCAGCATTGGCGAACCGGTTCCACGGGCACACCGCCAGGCAATCGTCGCAACCGTAGATCCGGTTGCCCATCGCGATCCGGAATTCGTCGGGGATCGGCCCGTCATGCTCGATCGTCAGATAAGAAATGCACCGCCGCGCATCGATACGGTGCGGCCCGGTGAACGCATTCGTCGGACAGGCATCGAGGCATCGGCTGCATGTCCCGCAATGCTGGCCGTGATCGGATGGCACATCGGGCTCCAGCTCGACGCTGGTCAGGATCACGCCAAGGAACAGCCAGCTGCCATGTTCGCGCGACACCAGGTTGGTGTGCTTGCCCTGCCAGCCGATCCCCGCCGCCTGCGCCAACGGCTTCTCCATCACCGGCGCGGTGTCCACGAACACCTTCAGCTCGCAGCCGGCCTCTTCAGCCAGCCACCGGCCGAGCGCCTTCAGCGCCTTCTTGACTGTCTTGTGATAGTCGCCGCCCTGCGCATAGACGGAGATACGCCCGAGGTCGGGCCGCTCGCCTAACGCCAGCGGGTCCGACGGCGGCGCATAGCTCATCCCCAGCGCAATCGCCGACTTCGCTTCGGGCCACAGGGCCTGCGCACTGACTCGATGATGAGCGCGCTCCTCGATCCAGCCCATCGTCCCGTGGTGGCCGGCCTCGATCCAGCTCCGGAGGTCGACGCCCGCCGCATCCGCCGCGTCGGCGCGCGTGAAGCCGCAGGCCGAAAAGCCAAGCTCCCCGGCCTTCGCTCTTATTGCTTCCTCAAGGCTTTGGCCCGTATGCACGCGATGCCCTTAGTCGCTTCCAACGCAGTTTCGCAGGAAATTCAGTGCTTCAGCAGGTCCAGCCAGCTTCGACGTCGACCGGGCCCGCTGTCCAAGCGGCCAACCTTATCAAGGATTTCGGCGCGACCCGCGCCGTCAACGGCGTCAGCCTGACCGTCCCGACCGGGAGCATCTACGGCCTGCTAGGTCCCAACGGCGCGGGCAAGACAACCACCATCCGAATGCTGCTGGGGATCATCGACCCATCAGAGGGCACTCGCGTGGTGCTCGGCCGCGACCGTCCGCTCGAGGCGGCGCAGGAGATTGGCTATTTGCCGGAGGAGCGCGGCCTCTATCCCGCCATGCACGCCCGCGACGCCATCGCCTTCATGGGTGCGCTCCGTGGGTTGCCGCTGCGCGAGGCCCGTCGCCGCGCCGATGTCCTGCTGAAAGAACATAACCTCGGCGATTGGGCGAAGAAGCCGATCCGCACCCTGTCGAAAGGCATGGCACAGACCGTCCAGCTGCTCGGCACCATCATCCACAAGCCAAGGCTGATCGTCCTCGACGAACCCTTCTCCGGCCTAGACGCGATCAACCAGGCTAAGCTCGAAGAGCTCATCCGCCGCGAGGCCCGCGCCGGCGCGACAATCATCTTCTCGACCCACGTGATCGCGCATGCCGAGCGCCTGTGCGAGCGCGTGGCGATCATCGCGAAGGGAAAGATCGCCTTCGACGGCCGCGTCGATGAGGCGCGCGAAATGCTTCGCCCAATCGTCCGGCTGACGACGCGCGAACGCGACGGGCCGTGGCGCTCCGCAATTCCCGCCGCATCGCGCACCGAGGACAACCATTTCGTATTCGAGCTTCCCGAAAGCGGGCCGGAGCCATTGCTCAAGGCCCTGATCGACGGCGGCGCCGGCATCGAGGCGTTGGCGATCGAACGTCCCGGACTCCACGACGCGTTCGTGGCCATCGCGGGGAAATCCGCCGCAGCGGAGATGGCCCAGGAGAAGCCGCAATGACCAAGCTCCTGCGCGGCGCCTTCGTCATCGGCCGGCGCGATTTCTCCGCAACGGTGCTGTCGAAGACCTTCCTCTTCTTCCTACTCGGGCCGATTTTCCCGCTGCTGTTCGGCGTCGTGTTCGGTGGAATCGGCGCTACAGTCGCGAACTCGCGCCAAAAGCCGGTCGTCGCCGTGGTCGCGTCGGAGGCAGACTTCAATCGCCTCGACGCGGCCCGCGACCGGCTAGCCACTGCAATCGACGATGAGCATGTGATCCGGCTCACCCGCTTCGACCCTGAGCCCAACCCCAACGTCCAGCGCGCGCATTTGCTCGCGTCGAAGGACCCGCCGGTGCAGGCGGTCCTGACCGGGCTTCCCGATCATCCGCAACTCACCGGGAGCATCAAACGGGACGGCACTACGGCAGGTCAGCTCCGCATCCTGCTTGCCGACCTCGAAGGCGACGCGCAGGCGGAACCGGCACTCGCCGTCGATCACACGGACACGAGCACCGCCAACACCTCGCGCGACCTCGCGCTGACCGGCCAGGCCGCGCAGACGGCGCTGTTCTTCTTCACGCTACTGCTGTCGACGATGCTCCTGTCCCAGCTGGTCGAGGAGAAATCGAACAAGATCATCGAAGTCGTCGCCGCCGCCGTTCCGATCGAATCCCTGTTCGTCGGCAAACTCTTCGCGATGCTTGCGGCGTCGATCCTCGGCCTGATCGTGTGGATTTCGGCCGGCGCCGCGGTGCTCGCCTCCTTCAAGGGCCTCGGCGCGCTGCCGACTCCCGAGATGGGCTGGCCCACCTTCCTTACGCTGGTGATCCTGTACTTCGGCATGAACTATCTGATCCTCGGCGCCCTGTTCCTGACCATCGGAGCGCAGGCCTCGACGGTGCGCGAAGTGCAGACGCTGTCGATGCCGGTGACGTTTGGGCAGGTGCTGATCTTCGGCCTCGCCGCGACCGCCGTCGGCTCGCCCAATTCAACCCTCGCCAAGGTCGCCGCGATCTTCCCGTTCTCGTCGCCGCTGACGATGGTGGCCCGGGCCGCCGAACAGCCCGGCCTGATGCAACACGTCATCGCGCTTGCCTGGCAGGCTTTGTGGGTCGCGATCATCCTGAAGCTCGGTGCCAGTCTCTTCCGCAAGACCGTACTGAAATCCGGCCCTCGAACGAAGTGGTTCCGCTTCGGCCGCGCTTAAGCAATCGCTTCGCGCGCCATTTCCTCGAGCTTCGCCATCAAGGCGCGGTGCGGGAAGGGGCCGTGGCTGATCCGCGCGACGCCCGCATCGGCCCAGACCTTTTTATCCGGAGCGCCGGGGAAAGCGATGACGTTGAGCGGTAGCGGCACTTCGCGCACGACGCGCTCGATCTGCGCCGGATCACCAAGCCGCGGCACGAAGAAGCCGCTCGCGCCCGCGTCCGCAAACGCCTTTCCGCGCTCGACTACCTGGTCGATCAGCGCATCGTCATAGGTCTGCGTCTTCAGGAACAGGTCGGTGCGTGCATTGATGAAGAACTGGTCGCCGACCGCGCGCCGGATCGCCGCAATTCGCCGCACCTGCAGGTCGAGCGGGTGGAGCCCTTCCCCGCCCACGACCTGGTCCTCGAAATTGCAGCCGACCGCGCCGGTGTCGGCGAGCTGACCGACATTGCCTGCAACTTCCGCCGGCTCGATCGCGTAGCCGCCCTCGAAATCGACCGTCAGCGGCAACTCGACCGAATCCATGATCCGCCGTGCGTTGGCGAAGGCGAATTCCATCGGCACCTGCTGCCCGTCCGGCCAGCCGTTGGCGTCCGCCACCGGATGGCTGCCTGTCGCCAGCGCCTTTGCCCCAGCCTTCACGACAGCAAGCGCGCTGCCAACGTCCCAGATGTTGTAGAGAATGACGGGGTCGCCGGGCACGTGCAGCGCGGCAAAGGTTTCGAACTTGGTGGCCATGTGGCGCGGACTAGGCCCGCGCTTATGTCGGCGCAACGACCTTGGGCCCCTGTCATAAAACTGAAACAGAAGCGTCACAGGGCGGACTCCGTTCAATCGCTAAGGCCGTTCCCGGGAACAGTTCCGGACAATTGGAGAGAAAGCTCGTGAAAAGGATCCTGATCGCGTTGCCGCTGGTGGCGCTCGTTGCGGCCTGCGGAAAGACTGGCGGCGCTGGCGGAGGCGGTTCGTCGAGCGACATTCACATCGTCGGGTCGTCCACGGTCTATCCGTTCACGAAGGCGGTCGCCGAGCAGTTCATGCGCGCCAATGCGGGCATCAACGTGACGGTCGAATCGACAGGCACGGGCGCGGGCATGAAGCTGTTCTGCGCGGGCGTCGGCGGCAAGTTCCCGGACATCGAGGACGCGTCGCGTGCGATCAAGAAGAGCGAATATGACACCTGCGTCCAGAATGGCGTGAAGCAAATCATCGAAGTCCCCGTCGGCATCGACGGACTGACGATCATCGAAGCGAACAACGGCCCGGCGATGAACCTGACGCAGGCCGATATTTACAAGGCGCTCGCCGCCAATCCGTTCGGCAAGGGCCCGAACAAGGCGCAGACCTGGAAGGACGTGAACCCGTCGCTCCCCGCCGTGAAGATTCGCGTGCTTGGCCCGCCGCCGACCTCCGGCACCCGCGACAGCCTCGCCGACCTTTATCTCACCAAGGGCTGCGACACCGATCCGGCCATGAAGGCGCTCGCCAAGAGCAACGAGGACCAACACAAGGCCATCTGCACCAAGATCCGTGAGGACGGTGCGTATGTCGAAGCGGGTGAGAACGACAACCTCGTTGTCCAGAAGGTCTCGGCCGACGCGGGGACGCTCGGCGTGCTCGGCTTCAGCTACCTTGCCGACAATGCCGACAAGGTCCGCGCAGTGCAGATCGCCGGCGTTGCGCCGAGCGAGGAAACAATCGCCAACCTCAGTTACCCGGGCGCGCGCAAGCTCTACGTCTACCTCAAGGGCGAGCACCTGGCCGTGAAGCCCAAGCTTCGTGACTTCGTCGCTCAATATTCGAAGATGTGGAGCAAGGGCGGCCCGCTCGAGCGCGTTGGCCTGGTGCCGTTCGCGGGTGCTGACGCCGACGCGGCGGCCAAGCAGGCGACCGACCTCAAGGCGCTCGACCCGTCGGGCCTTAAGTAAGAACAGGGAGCGGCGGGCGTCATGAGCCTTGGCCTTGCGCTCGTCGCAATCCTGATCGTCGCGGCCGCGGCGGGTTGGTTTGGCTTTGCCCGCGCCAGCCGGCTGCGCACCGCGAACAGGCTCCACTCGCTTCCTTCGTACCATGGGGCTTACGCGGCGCTTTGGGCCGCTATCCCGGCGCTGCTTCTGATCGCCGCCTGGGCTCCGATGCAATCGCGCATGGTCGACCAGGCCGTGCTCGCCAGCCCGGAAGGCAAGGCGCTGCCCAATTTCGACATGCAGCGCGAGTCGATCCTCTCGGAAGCGCATGAGATAGCGTCCGGCGAGCGGGAGCAGGGCTTCAACCCGCAATCATCGTCACTGGCGCCCCGCATCCGCGCCGAGGAATCGCGCTTCGCCGTCATGGGCGGCGCGGCCGCAATTCTCATCGCGCTGGCCGGGGCTTTCCTAGCGCTGCGCAAGAACAAGGCGGAGTTCCGCGCTCGCACCGGCGTCGAACGCTGGGCGATGGTGGTGCTGTTCGCGGCGTCGCTGATCGCGATCCTGACGACACTCGGCATCCTGCTATCGCTGCTGTTCGAAAGCCTTCGCTTCTTCCGCCTTTACCCCGCGCAGGACTTCTTCTTCGGCACCGAATGGAGCCCGCAGATGGCGATCCGCGCCGATCAGGCCGGTTCGTCGGGCGCGTTCGGCTCGATCCCGCTGATGTGGGGCACATTCTTCATCGGCGCGATCATCGCGATGATCGTCGCGGTGCCGCTTGGCCTGATGAGCGCCATCTACCTCACCCAGTACGCCCCGGCGCGGGTGCGCACGTGGCTGAAGCCGATCCTCGAAATCCTCGCCGGCGTTCCGACCGTCGTTTACGGCTATTTCGCAGCGCTGACTGTCGCTCCCATTGTCCGAGATTTCGGCCTGTCGATCGGCATCACCTCGGCCAGCAGCGAAAGCGCGCTTGCGGCCGGCTCGGTCATGGGCATCATGATCATTCCGTTCGTCAGCTCGATGGCCGACGATTCCATCGCGGCCGTACCTCAGGCGATGCGCGATGGCAGCCTCGCCATGGGGGCGACCAAGTCGGAAACGATCCGCAAGGTGCTGCTTCCGGCCGCGCTGCCCGGCGTCATGGGCGGCGTCCTCCTGGCCGTCAGCCGCGCCATCGGTGAAACGATGATCGTGGTCATGGCCGCCGGCCTCGCCGCGAACCTCACCCTCAATCCGTTCCAGAGCGTGACCACCGTCACCACGCAGATCGTCGGCCTTCTGACCGGTGAGCAGGAATTCGACAGCCCGAAGACGCTCGCGGCGTTCGCCCTCGGCCTCGCCTTGTTCGGCATCACCCTCCTTCTCAATCTCATCGCGCTGCACATCGTGCGCCGTTACCGGGAGCAATACGAATAATGTGCGGCGCGACCCACAATCCCGCGAGCCGCTGGACCAGCGACGAGATGACCCGCCGGGTTCGCCGCCGCTACCTGTCGGAGCGCATCTTCCGCGGCGCCGGCCTCGCAGCGATCAGTCTGTCGGTCCTGTTCCTGGCGTTCCTGCTGTGGAACATGGGATCGAAGGGAATCGGCGGCTTCACTCAGTACGAAGCCCAGCTGCCCATCGACTTCACCAAGACGGACCTGTTCCTCGATCCGGCCACGCTAAAGGGCCCCGACGCTCGCGAGACGGTGGCTGGAGCAGACCTGACGACGGCGCTCTCGAACGCGGCGCAGGCAGCCTATGGTCCGGACGCCGCGCAGATGTTCAGCGACGCCGCGGTCAACAAGCTGACCGACGCCATCGTCGCCAATCCGAATATGCTTACGGGCTCGACGACGTTGTGGCTGCCGGTCGGAAGCAAGATTGACGTTGCCGCGAAGGGCAATGGCGACCCCGCGGCAGAGAAGGTCGTCAACCTGCTTCAGCAGAAGCACGCGATCCATCGCGCCTTCAACACTCAGTTCCTGACCGGTTCAGATGCGACGGATCCATCGTCGGTCGGCGTATGGGGCGCGCTCAAGGGCAGCTTCTATACAATCCTCGTGACCATCCTGCTCGCCTTCCCGATCGGCGTTCTGGCTGCAGTCTATCTCGAGGAGTTCGCTCCGCGGAACCGCTGGACCGACGCCATCGAGGTGTCGATCAACAACCTCGCGGCCGTGCCGTCGATCATCTTCGGCCTGCTCGGCCTGGCCGTGTTCCTCGACGTGATGAACCTGCCGCGCTCGGCCCCGCTGGTCGGCGGCCCGACGCTCGCGCTGATGACATTCCCCGTCATCGTCATCGCCGGCCGCAACGCGATCAAGACGGTGCCGCCGTCGAT
>Ga0136846_1239104_pt1 | contig 13786 bp, 7 predicted proteins | sample HopSoiMetagenom2_FD_96841 | JGI IMG/M metagenome (GOLD analysis project Ga0136846, IMG submission 96841) | Grasslands soil microbial communities from Hopland, California, USA - 2 Assembly 2016 (version 4) | ecosystem: Environmental > Terrestrial > Soil > Grasslands | place: USA: Hopland... | reverse complement strand
CCGCGTCCTTGCGGAGGCGCGGACCCGAGGCCCGAAATCACCGGCACGCCGCAGCCGCGACACGGCACCGTTTCCCACACGCCGGAGAGATCGGGTTTTCCGTCGACCGCTTTCTGCGTGGGCGCGTCGAGATTGACCTTGCCATCCGGCGTCTTCGGCACATTCGGCGGGGCGACGCGCGGCCACTGTGCGAGCAGATTCGGCGACAGGATCGCAACGAGGATGAGTGCGGCGGCGGCGATGTATTTCCGTGACACGAGAAGACCTCCGGGTTTTGACGCGGCCATGGTACCACCAACGCGTTCATTGACACTACACAGACGCGGTGGAACAATCGCGCACGAGGAGCAGAGGTCACCATGATAATCAACCGACGCTTCGTCTTCGCAGCTGCGCTTCTCCTCTCCGCCGGCTCGAGGCCGGCGTTCGCCCAATCCGGTCCTGCCGCGCGCGCGACGAGCTCGGCCACCGCCAGCAGTTGGACGGTACCTCGTACGCCCTGGGGCGATCCGGATCTTCAGGGACTCTGGCCCAGCATCGACATGCAGGGGACACCGTACGAGCGTCCTCAGCAGTTCGGCGACCGGGCCGCGTTGACGCAGCAGGAGTTGACGGAGCGCCAGGCGCAGACCTCGCGGCAGGCGGAAGCCGACGCCGAAACCGTCGTGAGCACCCAGCGCCCACGCGCGGCACCGGCATCGGCGCGCCGTCGCATTGGGGCGAGCGCGGCAGGCCGTCGACGCAGGCGTCGCTCATCGTCGATCCGGCGGACGGACGCTTTCCGCCGATGACCGGCGACGGCGAGCGTCGATCGAAGGAAGCGTACAGCACCTATTCCCTCGACTTCCCCGACGCCGTGACGGCGCATCCGTTCGACGCGTACGACGATCTCGGGCCGTACGACCGCTGCATCACGCGCGGATTGCTGCCGTCGATGCTGCCGACGGCGTACAACATGGGCAATCAGATCTTCCAGATTCCCGGCTTCGTCATCATCCGGAACGAGATGATTCACGAGACACGGGTCATCCCGCTCGACGGGCGCCCGCATGTGGGCGCGAAGATTCGGTCCTACCTTGGGGATTCGCGCGGCCACTGGGACGGCGACACGCTCGTCGTCGAATCGACGAATTTCAACGGCAAGGTCGGCGTGACGCGCAACGGCAATACCCTGCCGACCAGCCGCGAGAAGCGCATCGTCGAGCGGATCACCCGCGTGAATGCGTCAACGCTGCAGTACGAGGCGACGGTCGATGATCCCGCAACGTGGACCCGGCCGCGGACGGTCAGGCTGCCGCTCAAGTTGCATCCCGAGTACGGCATGTTCGAATACGCCTGCCATGAGGGGAACTACGCGATGAAGCACATCCTGAGCGGCGCGCGGGCCGACGAAGAGAAATAGCGGCTGCAAAGAAAAACAAACCACAAAGATCACAAAGATCACGAAGAGGACTGGACCAGCTCTTTTGTGACCTTCGTGATCTTCGTGGTTGCTAAATCAGAATCGCACCATCCCGTCAGAAGTCCATCGACGCGCCGATCTTCATCACCCGCGCGGACAGCACCGAGGTCGGCGTGAGCCACGCGCCAGTCGCGCCCGCGGCCACGTTCGGGTTGAACGTGTTGTTGTACGTCAACACCGGTGCCGAGTTGAGCGAGTTGTACATGTCCAGGCTGATTCTCGTTCGCGTCCGGCCGAACTTGAGCAGCTTCGTGAACCGGAGATCGAGCTGGTTCACGCGGTCGCCGTAGAGCGTGCCGGGCTCGACGAGGTTCACCGTGACGTTGGCCACGCCGCCCGACGGCGCGCGGCCGAGGAACTGCGCCACCTGCGCCGCCGGCATGTTGTAGTTGGCGGCGAGCTGCTGGCCCGGCTTGCTCTGGAACGTCGCCGAGACTTCCACGTCAATCTTCGGGACCTCGTAATTACCGAGACCCCTGAATTGAGTGAGGTACCCCGACGCCAGATGGCAGTACTGCCCGGGCGCCATGCCCGACTGCACGCCGTTGAGCGGCACCAGGCCGGGGACCGTCACGCCGATGGCGAGCGGCACCGAGGCCTGCAGGAAGTCCGGCACCGCGTTGGTCGCGCTGCAGATGTCCTGCACCGTCTGCCCCGTGCTCGTGCCGCCCTGGAACGTGAGCCCCTTGATGGCACGGGCCGCGAGGTTGATATCGACGCCGCTCCAGCGCTGGAACGAGCCGTCGAGGCCGTAATTGCCGGCGCCCTGGATCTGATACTGCGCGATACCGAACTTCGTGGGCGCGATGTCGTGCAGGCCGGTCACCGTGTATCCCCCGCCGTTCGGCAGCCGGGCGTCCGTCGGCGCCGTGATGTTGTACGCCTGCCAGTCCGAAGGACTGATCGCCGTGTTGCGCGTCACGTAGTAGCCGTCAAACCAGCGCTTGTTCCACTGCACTTCCAGGGAAACTCGCGAGGTCAACTGCTGCTGGACGGCGAGACCCAGCTGGTAATCCCAGGGCCGCAGGCCGTTCAGCAACTCCTGGCTGTAGCTGAACCCGGGAGTGAGGGTGCCGAAGTTGTTATTCGACAGCCCTCCGCAGCGATCGCCGCCGGTTCCCGACGTGTCGGAAGCACCGGGAGCGGTCAGGTTGCAATCGACGACGAAGTTCTTGTTCGAGTCGGTCCAGCTGCGCGTGGCCGCCGTCACGATCGTCGACGTAGGCGCGGCGCCCGTGTAGATGCGATCGTTTTGCGCCGGCTGCACGTACTTGCCCCAGTTGACCTTCAGCGAGGTCTTGCCTGTGCCGAACACGTCGTAGGCGGCGCCGGCGCGCGGCATGAGATCCTTGAGGTTCGCGCCGTCGGAGGCCGGAATGGTGGTGAACGTCGGGATGAACCGCGTGCCGCCGATGTACGACTCCGGATAGTAGCTCCACGCGTGCTCGTATCGGAGGGCGCCCTGCACCGTCAGCCGGCCGGCCGTCCACGAGTCCTGCGCGAAGAACGCATCGTAGCGCGTGCGCCACTGGCTCTTGAAGATGCCCGAGAGCTCCCAGATCTGGTTCGGGACGCCGTTGTTGAACTGGTACACCAGCCCCTGTGAATTGGCCTGGTTGGAATCCTGGTTGTCGTAATCGTAGAGCCCGTTGTAGCCGAACTTGATGTTGTGCGACCCCGTGACGTACGAGATGTTGGCCTTCCACGTATTCGCCGAGATCCACCCCGTGGAGGTCGCGAATCCCGCGCCGCAGAGCGTGCTGATCGCGCGATAGCAGAGGCCCGGAATCTGACCGCCCTGCTCGCGGACCTGGATGAAGTCGGCGGTGGGATTGCCCGGCGCCACCGGCCCGCCCCAGCGGCTGTTGTAGCCGCTGTAGCCGAACTCGAACAACATCTTGCTCGAGATCGTGTTCGTCCAGGTGGCCTGCTGGATGCGCTGAGGCGCCGAGTTGCCGTACACGCCGCCCTCGGGAGCAATGATGAACGGCGCGGACGTGCCGCCTTCAATCCAGCCGTCCGGCGTCTTGCGGCAGGCATCCGCGCTGGTTCCGATCCACGCGGCGCCGGAGCAGCCCTGTTGCGAATCCCAGAACAGATTCAGCTTGTTCTTCTGGCTGATCTGCCACGTGAGGCGCAGTCCGTTGGCGATCGTGGACGAATCGTTTCTCGCCTGCAGCGCCTGGTCGGGGGCGTACGACCACGAGTTCGGATTCCCGGCATTCTTGTTCGCGAAGATCCCCGTGACCGACGTGCCGTTGCCGTACGTGCGCCCCAGGTAGAAGAACCAGAGCTTATCCTTCTTGATCGGGCCGCCGAGGGCGCCGTCGACATCGTACAGGGAAAGGATTTGGCTCGGCGTGCTCAGCTTGCTCTTCAAAAAGGCGTCGTAGTTGTCGCTCTGCAGCGACGAATTCGAGTACTGGAACGATGTCGAACCGCGGAAGGTGTTGCCGCCCGTTTTCGGCACGACGTTCATGAGCGGGCCGCCGGTTTCCGCCTCGCCGAGGCCGCCCGACGTCCGGAACGTGACTTCCTGCACGTTGGCCGTGTCGACCGAGTAACCCGACACGCCGCCGCCGCCGCGGGACGCACCGACGTTCATGCCGTCCACCTGCAGGCGCCCTTCCGTCGAAGGACCGCCATGAATACCGAAGAGCACCATTCCGGGTGTCAGCTGCACGGTGTTCGGGTCGCCGGTGACGCCAGGCACGAGCAGCATGATGCCGTTCCAGCTCTTGGCCGCCGGTGTCCTCGCGACGAGGTTGCCGTCCAGCACCTGCTGGCGTGCGGCGTTCTGCACGTCCACGATCGGCGTCTCGCCGGAGACGGTAATCGTCTCTTCGAGCGTGCCGACCTTCATGTCGGCGTTGACCGTCACGGTGCCGGAGCCGCCCAGTTCGATGCCTTCACGTTTGACGACGCTGAAACCGGTAAGGGTGAAGGTGAGGGTGTACGTGCCCGGGCGCAGATCGACGATCTTGTACTGGCCTCCCGCATCAGTGGTCACTGACCGCACTTTCTCGATCAACGCAGGGCTGGCCGCTTCGACCGTTACGCCCGGGAGCACCGCACCCGAGGTGTCCTTGGCGACACCCGCAAGCGAGGATTGAGCTGACGCCGCCGCGGGGAACACTGCGCCGAGCACGAGCACGGCGAACCCGCGGACAATCACGAATCGCAGACTGCGCATTACTGAACCTCCCTCACGAACCACTTACCAAGTGACGGATCGCGTGCAGCAGCGCGCAACATACGCCTCAAGCTGTTCAGCGTCAAGCGACGATTCGAGGAAAACAGTCGGGATATGGAGAGGCGACGAAATATTGGATCGAGTGAGGCGACTCGAAGGTTGCCGATAATCCGGCAGTGGGGTTCCGACAGCGCCTGGCTCACAGGCCTGAAGGCCTACACGGCGAGCCTGAAGGTCTGCCCTGTGACCGTGCGCGTGAGGCTGCCGACGGCTGCGAATCAGCGGTCGGCCCGTAGACCCTCAATGAACAAATCGATCCAAAAAACGGGATCACACGCGAGAAATATGAGCGATCGTCATCATTTGCTTACATTTTGAAAGTCGCGTTCTTGTAAATTAACGCTGTACGTTTTGACCCGTCCGCAGTAGCCCTTTTGAGTGAGGTGGAGCAGCATATGTCGCGCACCGTAAGACTTCTCGGATTGTTGGCCTGTATTGCGATACTCCCGAGCACCGCGTGGGCCCAGGCAACTCTCGCGGGGACTGTCAGAGACACCTCCGGCGCCATCCTGCCCGGCGTCACCGTCGAAGCATCGAGCCCCGTGATGATCGAGAAATCGCGAACGGCGATATCCGATGCCACCGGGCAGTACCGCATCGAGAGCCTGCAGCCGGGCACGTACACCGTGACGTTCACGCTGGCGGGGTTCTCCACGCTGAAGCGTGACGGCGTCGACATCGCGGGAACCGGCGTGATCAAGATCGATGGCGACATGAAGGTCGGCGGCGTCGCCGAAACGGTCACCGTGACCGGCGAGACGCCGGTCGTCGACGTGCAGAGCACCCGGCGCGAAGTGACGCTCGACAACGAGACCATGCGGAACCTCCCGAGCGTCCGCAGCTACAGCTACCTCCTCACGGCTGTTCCGGGCGTCCTGTCGAACAACAACAACGTCAACTCGGGTCCGGTCTTCGCGATCTTTCCCGTCCATGGCGGCCGCGGCGTCGAATCGCGCCTGACGGTGGATGGCCTCAACATCGGCAATCCGCCCGGCGGCAACCAGCCGTCGAACTACGTCGCGGACATCGGCAACGCGGCGGAAGTCTCGATGATCACCTCGGGCGGCCTCGGAGAACTGGAAACGGCCGGCGTCACGGTCAACGTCATCCCGAAATCCGGCGGCAACACGATGTCGGGCCTGGTGTTCGCCTCCGGTTTCGGCAAGGGCATGCAGTCGAGCAACTTCGATTCGGAGCTGGCCTCGCGCGGTGTCACGCAGCCCAACCCCGTGTACCACGTCTACGATTTCAACGCCGCCGTCGGCGGGCCCATCATGAAGGACAAGCTCTGGTACTACATGAGCGTCCGCCAGCAGGGTTCGCGGCAGAACACGCTGAATCTCTACTTCAACCAGAACGCGGGCGACCCGAACGCATGGACGTACGTGCCGAATCTGAGCCAGCCCGCGTACTCGGACCGCACGTGGGAGAACTACACGCCGCGCATCACCTGGCAGGCGAGCGCCAAGAACAAGTTCTCCTTCGTGTGGGACGAACAGCCGATCTGCCGCAAGTGCACGGGGGCGACCTCGTTCAGCGGCTCGCCGTCTCCGACGACGTCGCCTGAAGCCGACGGCCTCGGCGATTTCAACCCGCAGCGCGTCCAGCAGATCCGTTGGACATCGCCGATGACCAACAAACTGCTCCTCGAAGCAGGGTTCGGCACCAGCTACTACCAGTGGGCCGGCAAGGAACGCGATCCCAATCCAACGCACGACCTCGCGCGCGTGTTCAATATCGGTCAGGTGTTCGTCCCGGCCACGCCGACGACGCCCGCGATCACGGGCAACATGACATACCGGTCGCAGAGCTGGTATCAGAACTTCACGAACGCCATCAACTGGCAGGGATCAGCGTCCTACGTGACCGGTTCGCACAGCATGAAGTTCGGCTATCAGGGCTACTGGTGGAAGGACGACCGCGGGATGTTCGTCAACAGCCAGAGCGTGCAGTACACGTTTATCAACGGCGGGCCGAGCTCGATCACGGAGTACCTCAACGGCTACAACGTGAACGCGCGCGCCGCAGACGCCTCGTTCTACGCGCAGGATCAGTGGACACTCAACCGCCTGACGCTGCAGGGGGCGATCCGGTACGATCGTCCGTGGAGCTGGTTCCCGGCGGTGTCCGAGCCGGCGAGCCGCTTCTTCCCCGGGGCCAGCTTCGCGCGCGCTGATGGTGTGACGGGGTACAACGACCTCACGCCGCGCGTCGGCGCCACCTACGACCTGTTCGGCAACGGCAAGACGGCGCTGAAAGCGAACGTCGGCAAGTACCTGCAGGGCGCCAGCGTCAGCAACCTGGCCTACGGCGCGAACCCGGCGCTGCGCATCCCGAACGGCAACACGACGTTCGGCGGCATTTTCGCCCCGTCGACAGGCCGCACATGGGCGGATAATAACCACAACTTCGTCCCGGACTGTAACCTCCAGAATCCGCTCGCGCAGGGCCCGACAACGACCGGCAGCATCGACACCTGCGGCCAGATCGACAATCTCGCGTTCGGCCAGACGAACACGGTCGGCACGAATTTCGATCCGGGTCTGCTCTCCGGCTGGGGCGTCCGCCCATCCGACTGGTCGTACGGCGTGTCGGTCCAGCAGCAACTCGTCGCCCGTGCGTCGGTGGAAGTCGGTTGGTACCGCCGGACGTTCACGCAGTTCACGACCGGCGGCACGGTGACCGACAACCTCGCGGTTTCCCCTGGTGACGTCAGCACGTATTACGTGACGGCGCCGAAGGATGCGCGTCTGCCCGGCGGCGGCGGCTACCAGGTTGGCCCGTTCTACAACCTGACGCCCGCGGCGTTCAACAGGGTGCCGAATAATCTGTTCAAGTCGACGGCCGACGTGGGCGACGACACCCGCGTCTTCAACGGCGTGGACGTGACGTTCAACGTGCGCTCGCTCAAGAACTTCACGTTCTCGGGCGGCACCAGCACGGGCAAGGTGGTCAATGACTGGTGCGCGATTCGGTCGGCGGTTCCGGAGAACACCATCTTCGGCGTCAGCACGTTCCTGAATCCGTACTGCCACCAGGAATCGCCTTTCCAGACGTCGTTCCGCAGCCTGGCGAGCTACATCATCCCGCGCGTCGATGTGATTATCAGCGGGGTCTACCAGGACAAGCCCGCCGCGAACAATGGGACCGACCAGCTCGCGGGTTCGGTCGCGGCCAACTATACGCTCAGCGCCGCGGACATCGCGGCCGCGAGTGCGCAGATCGGCCGTCCGCTCACCCAGACCGGGCCCATCACGGTCAACCTGGTGACCCCGGGACAGGTGTACGCGGATCGCGTCCGCCAGCTCGACCTGACGTTCAAGAAGGTTCTCCACTTCGGCAGCCAGCGGCTGACGGCCGGCGTGGACATCTACAACCTGATGAACAACAGCGTGACGCTCGCCTACAACTACACGTACTCTCCGGCGTCGGCCGGCTGGCTGCAGCCGACGACCTACATGAACCCGCGCGTGTTCCGCCTGAACGCGGAATGGGCGTTCTAGGGACTCAGAGGCTAGCGGATAGAGGCTAGAGCATTTTTCATTTCGGTGTAGTGCAGGCCTTCAGGCCTGCAAGAGCTTGGGCGCGGCAAACCTGAAGGTTTGCACTACACACAAATCGAAATGGCTCTGGAGGTTAGACAGGGCCTGCTCCGTTTTCCGGGCAGGCCCTTTTTTCGTCAGACAGCACGTCCTGGCTTGCCGACATCGCCCGTGGCAAGGCTCCGGTCTATTCCCTGCATTCGAAGTTCTTCGCGTCCTCCACGTCGCCCGCCCCCTTGTAATACGCGAACGTCGGGAAGGCGCACAACGGCCGGCTGCGCCCGGGAAACGCGCGGCCCGTTGCCGTCACGGAATCCGGCGCGGTCCCCTTCTCCACCCAATCCACGACGGCGCCCAGCAGATCGAAGGTATCCAGCGCTGCCGCCCCGCCGCCGCAGTGGCCCATCCCCGGCGCAAGATAGAGACGGCTCCAATTCCGCACCGCGGCCGCGCCGCCGTTGGCGGCCTTCAGCCGCTCGTAATAGCCGACCGTATCGAGCGACGAAAACCACGGATCGCTGTTGCCGTGAAAGAAGACGAGCTTGCCTCCGTGCGCGGAAAACGTGTTGAGATTCACCCACTCCGATGTCGTCGAGATCATGGCGTTCGCGTCGACTGCCGCGGCCGCGCGCGCATCGACGTCCATGGCCAGCGCCGCGAAGGGCGGACCGACGGGATTGCGGCCGCCATTGAGGTGTCCGGGAATACCCTGCGTCGCGGCGATGCCCGTGTCGAACGGAAACCCTGGATACACCTGGCGTCCCTTCGAATCTTTGGGTCCCGCGAATCCCCTCTCGAGCGCCGCCGCCTGCCCGGCCGACAGACAGCTCCCGGCCTGTTGGCCGGAATTCTCACACACCAGCTTCTTCGGATCGAATCGGCACGAGGGATTGAAGACCATTCCGTCCTTCGCCCCGTCGCTCGCATCGCATTGGCTCAGGATGCCGTCGATCACGGCCTGCTTCTGGACATCGGACAGCGCCAGGTGCGTGACGGGCCGGCCGTTTTCGTCCCTGGGCGCGACTTGATTCAGGGCCACCGCGACCCACTCATCGCCAATGCCCGAAAAACTTGTCCGCATGGCCGGCGCGCCCACGACAATGCCGTCGAAGTACGACGGGTGACGTTCGGCCATCAGCATGCCTTCGCGTCCGCCAGTGGAACAACCCGCGAAGTACGAGTGGTCCGCTGCCCGGCCGTAGTACTGAGCGACGATCTGCTTCGCCAGGCCAGCCACCCGGCCAACGGCCTCGTAGGCGAAGTCGAGCGAGGCCTGCTGCTCGCGCATGAAGCTGGCGTCGAAGCCTGAGCCCGTGTGCCCCGTGTCGGTCGTCACCACGGCAAAGCCACGCAGGAGCGCCGGGTTCGTCCCGGCAGCCGCCGCGCCGAGCGGAAACGCGACGTTGCCGTTCAACCCGCCGCCTCCCTGCTGAAGAAAGCGTCCGTTCCAGTCGTCTGGCAGGGTGATCGCGAAGCCGATGCCGTAGGGCTTTCCGTCGCCCCCCGTACGCCGGTCGATCATCCCGTCCACACGGCAGTACGCCGGCAGCTTGACTGCCGATGCGGTGGGCCCGCCAGGACCGGCTGTGGGCGGAGACGAGCCTGCAGCGACCCACGCCGCTTTCGTGATTTCGAGCGCCACGCCCGGCAGGGTGAAATTCTTCATGGCGGCGCAGGCGCCAGCGCGGGAAGGCGCCTGGGCGGTGGCAGCGAGCAACAGCATCGCAGCGATCATTGAATCCTCCTGTGAGAGACGCCCGCGAGCGGCCTGGCGCGGCGGCGGATACGCCGCGCCGCCACAATTACCTCAGCGTCCTGAAAAAACTTCTGATATCAGCCGCGAGCAGATCAGGCTCCTCCATGGCCGCGAAGTGACCTCCGCGGGGCATCTCGGTCCACCGCACGAGGTTGTGTTGCGCAGACATCCACCGTTCCGTGGACGTCAGGATGTCTTTCGGGAAAATCGCGCAGGCGACCGGCACCTGTACCTTCTTCTGCGGCGTCGCGGCCACGCGGTTCTCGAAGTAGATGCGCGTGGACGAGGTGATGGTCTGCGTCACCCAGTACAGCATCACGTTGTTCAGGAGCTCGTCTTTCGTGAACTTCCGCTCCACGTCGCCGCCGCAATCGCACCACGCACGAAATTTTTCGACGATCCACGCGGCGAGGCCGACCGGCGAGTCGTTCAACCCGTAGCCCAGCGTCTGCGGCTTCGTGGATTGAATCTGAAAATACGCGAGCTCGTTCTGCATCGCGGCCTGGCGTTCCCGCACACGCGCCAGCTGAGCGGGCGGAACCCCTTCGTTGGGATTGGCGCCGCCGGCCGGCGGGCCGGCCGTGCAGAAGTTCAGGTGAAGGCCGACGACGTGCGCGGCGTCGTTCACAGCCGCCATCCGGCCGACGACCGATCCCCAGTCGCCGCCCTGAATGCCGTAGCGTGCATAGCCGAGACGCTTCATCAACGTCGCCACGACCGCGCCCATCCGCTCCGGCGAGAAGCCCGCTTCGTGAGGCCTCCCAGAAAAGCCGTAACCCGGCAACGACAGCGCGACGACGTCAAATGCCTCGGCATCGCCGGATCCATGCCGCGCGGGATTGACGAGCCGATCGCTGATTTTCACAAACTCCAGAAACGATCCGGGCCAGCCGTGAATCATCACGAGAGGCAGGGCGTTGGGTACGCTCGACCGCCAGTGGACAAAATGGATGTCGAGTCCGTCGATCTTCGTCGTGAACTGCGGGAGCTGGTTGAGGCGTTGTTCCTGGGCTCGCCAGTCGTAGCGATCGCGCCAGTAGGTCGTCAATTGGCGCAGATAGTCGAGGTCCGTGCCGTAATCCCATCCCGTCCCTGACAGCTGATCAGGAAGACGCACGCGGCTCAGGCGCGTCTTGAGATCCGCGAGGACCGTGCCCGGTACCTGGATTCGGAAAGGGACGACCGCGCCTTCCGCGGGCTGTTGCGCGATTGCCGGCGAAGACACGAGCCAGGCCGCAGCCACGAGCAGGCAGGCACCGCCGCAGCGGGGCGCGAACCTCGGCGTCATGAAGAACGATGTGACGCTGCGCATGAAACGTGCATTCACAGAGGCCGGCGCGGTGCCGCGGCCGGACGCGCCCGATTCTACTGCGAGATGCCACATGAGGCACGGGCGTGAATCTCCCATGAACACCAGACCTTTGCAGCGCACCTCAACGTCTTATAATCTGCAAACGATGCGGCGCGGACGCTGTGACTGAGAAAAAGACCGTGGCGATCGTGGGCGCGACAGGCGCCCAGGGCGGTGGCCTGGCGCGCGCCATCCTGTGCGATCCCGCCGGCGGCTTTTCCGTCCGGGCACTCACACGGCGGACGGGATCCGCGCCGGCCCGGGCGCTCGCCGAGAGCGGCGCTGACGTCATGTTCGCCGATCTCGATCGATCCGAGACGCTGAAACAGGCGTTCGAGGGGGCGCATGCCGCATACTGCGTCACGAATTTCTGGGAACACGGTTCTCCCGAGCGTGAACTGGCGCAGGCTGCCGCCATGGCCCACGCGGTCGCGTGCGCCGGAACCCGTCACGTCATCTGGTCGACCCTCGAGGACACGCGGCGGTGGGTGCCCCTGGACAGCGACCAGATGCCGACGCTGCTGGGCGGCTACAAAGTTCCGCATTTTGACGCGAAGGGGGAAGCCAATTCCGAGTTCATCCGCCGCAACGTGCCGGCGACGTTCCTCCTGACGTCGTTCTACTGGGACAACTACATCGCCTTCCCCGGAGTGGGTCTGCGGCGGGACAAGAGCGGCGTGCTCAGGCTCACGATGCCCATGGCCGACAAGCGCCTGCCGGGCATCGCGGCCGAAGACATCGGCCGGTGCGCCTACGGGCTCCTGCGCGCAGGCAGCGCGTATGTCGGTCAGACGGTGGGGATCTCCGGCGAACACCTCACCGGCGCGGAGATCGTATCGAAGATGTCACGGTCGATCGGCGAGGACGTACGGTACCAGGACGTCTCAGCCGACGAGTACCGGAAGCTCGACTTCCGGGGTGCTGACGACCTGGCGAACATGTTCCAGTTCAAGCGTGACTTCGAGGAAGTGTTCTGCCGGGCCAGGAACGTGGCGCAATCGCGCCAGTTGAACCCGTCGCTGCAGACGTTCGATCAGTGGCTCAGCGTCAACGGCCGGCGCATCGCGGCGGGCTGACGCGCAACGACGCGCAGGCTACCCGGTACCGTCGGCCGTTGTCAGCATGGACTGCGGGCCGGCGAGCTTGTCGGCAAGATACTGCCAGTCCCGATTGAACCGATAGCCGTATCGAGACGGCAGTTGCGGCGACTGGGTTTCGAGCCAGCGCACGCGCCTGCGGCTGGTGTTACGGAAGCCGTGAATGCACCCGACGCCGGTCCAGAACACATCACCGGCGCTCAACAGATATTCACGGCCGTCGGCAACCGCCTCAATCTCTCCCTCGAGAATGAAATACGACTCCTCGAGCGGGTGGTCGTGCGGATGGGCGACTCCTCCCGGCTGGTACTCCACCATGAACATCGTCGACAGCTCGGCGCCGAGACGCTGATCGACGAGCATCTTGAGTGCGATGCCGGAGTAGGCCAGCAACGCGGTATTCATGCTCGCGGAGACGGCGGGCGCATCGACCGCGGCACCCGCCTTGAGGCGGTCGAGCTCGATGTCGCTGTCCGTCACGAGAAACAGGTGGCGCGAGCGCGGATCGCGGATGTCGAAGTCGTGGCGCTCGTACGTGGCGACCGGGCCGAGGAAGAACGTATCCGCGGGCGCGCCCGCCGCGCGGGGCTGCGGCGCCAGCATGTCGATCCAGCGTGCGTTTCCATGCAGTGGCCCCACCCACGCATGGGGCGTCCCCAGCGGAATGAGGCCGCAGGCCCCGGGGCTCAGCTGATAGGCGCGCGCATCAATAATGAGGGTCGGCGTGCCTTCGAGGACGTAGAAGCTCTCCTCGAACGAGTGGACGTGCACGTCGAGATAGCCGCCGCTCTTCAACTCGCACAGGCCCAGACCCATGTGGACGGATCCCACCGAATGGTCCACGAGCGAACAGCGGGCGAAGTGCCGGCTGTTCCCGAAGTAGGCCGGAGCCACCTTTATATCCTGACGGGTCAGCGCATAGTGCATGGGAATCAGGCGTCACACTACAGCCATCAGGCGTGTATCGTCAATACACACCTGTACATGTGCGCTGACGCGTCAGAGCGCGCTGCCGGCGTGGGCCGGCCGTCCCCAGAGCTCGTCCGAGGCGAGCCTGGCGCCTTCGGCGAGGCTCTCGAACTTCGCCCACATGACCTGCGGATGGACGCGCGCGAAATGTTCGAGCTGGGCGAAACCGCAATCAGTGGAGGCGACGACGTTTTCCCGCCCGACGAGCCGGGCAAACCGGACGATCCGGTCCGCAACGACGCGCGGATGTTCGACCGTCGTCGTATGGTGCGTGACAACCCCGGGCATCAGGATCTTTCCCTCCGGCAGCGGGGTTGTTTCCCAGACACGCCACTCGTGCTCGTGCCGTACGTTGG
>Ga0136846_1230686_pt1 | contig 13793 bp, 11 predicted proteins | sample HopSoiMetagenom2_FD_96841 | JGI IMG/M metagenome (GOLD analysis project Ga0136846, IMG submission 96841) | Grasslands soil microbial communities from Hopland, California, USA - 2 Assembly 2016 (version 4) | ecosystem: Environmental > Terrestrial > Soil > Grasslands | place: USA: Hopland... | reverse complement strand
GCCAATTACCGGGACAACCGGAAACCACTTCCACATATAAAGTAATATGGAATGAAGAGGATAACGAATGACAACAGTGGAATTTCAAAATATAGCATCTTCGATTCCCCAGCAGCCGGGGATTTACAAATACTATAATGCCGGCAATGAACTGATATATGTCGGAAAGGCAAAGAATATACGCAAACGTGTCGCTTCCTATTTTATTAAGACGCTCACCAGTTACAAAACACATGAACTGGTCCAGCGCATACAGCGTATTGAGTTTACCATTGTCAACTCCGAGCAGGATGCCTTTCTCCTGGAGAATTCGCTGATCAAGCAGTTTCAACCTGTTTTCAATATCAACCTGAAAGATGACAAAAGTTATCCTTACATCGTGATCAAGAACGAGCCCTTTCCACGCGTGTTCCTGACACGCAAAAAGATTGACGACGGTTCCGAATACCTGGGTCCTTTTACTTCGGTAAAAAAAGTAAGGGAATTGTTGAATTTCATCAGGCAAACTATACAGTTGCGCACTTGTTCGCTCAACCTGACGCAACAGAATATCGAAAAGAAAAAATTCAAGGTTTGCCTCGAGTATCATCTTGGTAATTGCAAGGGGCCCTGCGAGGGTTTGCAAACGGCAGACGACTACCGGGAAAACCTGACACTGCTAAAAGGTCTGCTTAAGGGAAATCTCTCGCCAGTCATCCGGCATTATAAAGAAGAAATGAAAAAGCTTGCGTCGCAGCTGGCATTTGAAAAAGCAGAGTTGACGCGGAAAAAAATCGAATACCTGGAAAACTACCAGGCAAGATCTGTGGTAGCGGATGTAAAAGCCGGCGATATTGATGTATTTTCTATTATCAAGGACAGGGATATCGCCTTTGTGAACTACCTGATGGTACGAAACGGTACGATTGTACAAACTCAAACCAATAAGGTAGAAACACACCTTGACGAGACACAGGAAGAGATCCTGGGATTTTCCATTGCCCAGCTTCGATCGACATTTAATAGTGATGCCCCGGAGATCGTTGTTCCGTTTCCGATCGAATACCCCGAGAAAGATGCTACCGTCACGGTGCCAAAGGGCGGTGACAGGAAAAAATTGCTTGAACTGTCTGAAAAGAATGCCGATTATTTTGTGGAAGAGATAAAGAACAAAGAGAGGTTAAAGCTTTCGAAAAACGTGGATAAGATCAAAATTCTCGAGCAGTTACAGAAGGACCTTCAGTTGCCACTTATCCCGGTACACATAGAATGTTTTGATAATTCCAATTTCCAGGGAAGCTATCCTGTGTCGGCCATGGTTTGTTTTAAAAATGGTGAACCCAGCAAAAAAGATTACCGGCATTTTAATGTAAAAACGGTAGAGGGCATCAACGATTTTGCCACGATGAAGGAAGTGGTGTTCCGCCGCTACAGGCGTTTAAAGGAGGAGAATCAGCCATTCCCCCAACTAATCATTATTGATGGGGGAAAGGGGCAATTGAGTGCTGCCGGGGATGCTATGAATGAATTGGGTGAAATGGGCTCTGCGACACTCGTTGGTTTGGCAAAAAACGAGGAGGAGATATTCTTCCTGGGCGACAAGGAATCCCTGAAACTTCCTTATAACGGTGAGAGCCTGAAGCTTATCCGGCATATAAGAAATGAGGTACACCGGTTTGGAATCACTTTTCACAGGCAAAAAAGAAGCAAGGGCACCTTCAAAAACGAGCTGGAGGATATCCCGGGAATTGGAAATGCCACTGCGGATCTGTTATTAAAGACATTTAAATCGGTAAAAAATATCAGGGAAATTCTTCAGAAGGAAAATGGCCTGGCTGAGCTGGAATCATTGATTGGCAAGTCTAAAGCTGGGCTTATTTCAAACTACTTTAAAGGCTGATTAAGCGCCTATTGAGAGAGAAATCGTTCGTATATAGGGCAAAAAAAAATGGGGCCAGGATAGAAATCCAGCCCCGTTTTTAAAATCCAATATCCTATGAAAAACCGAGACGAAAATACAACAATTATCCAATTTTCCTATAGGGGTTCTACGATTTTCGAAAGTTTTTTTAAACAATTTGAACGAATAGTTTTTAAAATGAAAAATGCCCTTTACAAAAAGGGCATTCATCAATATTATTAATCTTTTATTTAATCAATAAGACCAAAGATCCTGTTCGTAATTGAATATTTTATCCTTTACGTTATCACCTTCCAGTAAAGCCAATATCGGGTCTTTGATGTATTGCCTGATGTTGCGGTTAGCTGCATTATCAATAGTTGATTTGGTAATATAGCTGCTGAACATCCGGCTTTCGAATAACTCTTCCCAGGTTAAGCGGCTTTGACCCATATTCTTAGGATTATATACCTCGTACTTGGTGAGGATCGGCCTCATGTCGGGGTAGTATACCCAGAACAAAGTAGATGTTCCTCTTTCTTTATTGGTATTGGGAATATATTCAGTTTTCAAAACACCGATTCCTAAAATACGGCAAAACATTCTGCTGGACTCCCTGTCAAATACCCATTCTTCTTTTAGCCTGAGCTTAGTGACGCTTTTTGCGTCAAAAGTAGCGCGGGTAACTTTATAGCTTTCGATCTTGGTCATGTCCGTAAGGCTATAAACAGGAGTAGTATCTGCCGTTCCCGAGGTCAAAAGCTCCACTTCGTTAACAGGCATCGGGATCGAAAACCTGTCGTCTTGGAAAGCTGTAACCTGGCCTGTTTTTACTGCTTTTAAAAGAATATCTACAAACATTTGGCTGCCATTATCGTCCCTTGCTTCATAACGGAAAGGCTGGTTCATCTTTTCCCGAAGGTCCAGTTCTCTCCATACTTTTTCAGCAAATAACGCATCGTCAGCTCTCAGGTGCTCATACACCAGGGGTGTGCGTGCATTGATACTGCTTTTATCGTAGGCGTTATCATTCCGCAATGATTTGCGGATGATCGTATCTGCTATACCGGATGAATCTACTGTGATCGGAAGACCACCGTAGGGATCATAGTTTGCAGGGCGGTTATTATTATTGGTTTGCTGCGTAGGATTATTAGTCGCAGGTTGTTGAGTATTACCTCGCCTGGTTGGCCTACGTTGCGCATCCGATTCTTTTACAAGGACAACTGCCAGCAGAAAGCAAAAGCCTGATTTTAATACAATGCTTTTCATGACACACTTATAAATTTATATAGTAAAACACAGCCGGTACTGAAGCTATGCGCCCGTCCGGATTTCTTACCTTGATATTCTCGATGGTTACCATACGGCCTGGTTTTACGTTCTGATCGATAGCTCTTTTCACCGGGCCCTGGAACAATGCTCCAGTAACCGGGATTGAGACGATATCGTCATCTGTATCGCAGGTAAACGTATAACTTACCACTTCATAATTGAGCTGGAAAGGGAAGTTTTTGATACCTGCCGCTACACCGGGTTGAGCTTTGAACGCTCCTGCATTAACCTGGGTACCGCTGGGTTGTCCACCGACATAAGCCTGGGCTTCTGGTACAGTACGTACGCGGAACTGATTTCTGCCACCTGGTTTTCCATCGACATTGACATTGATCCAGCAATCATCTGTAACACTGTTGACACGAACAATGTATTTCCCGTTACCTTGTTTTATAGGTGCGGGGCCGCCACCTCCAGTGATCGACAAGCTGATCCTATCATCGCCAGCACCACTGGCTGATACCGTAATTGGGTTGTCTACCCCGATATACAATACGTTCATTTTATCCAACGCTATTGAAGCAGTAGATTGACCAACCATATACTCGATAGTCTTATCAACAGATTTGAGATTACCATCGAGGTCGGTATATTTAATGTTTACAGTAACACTGTGCTTTCCAAGACCAGAGGATGCTTTCACTGTTCTCAGTGCAACACCATCTCCATTCAATTGCTCATTTGTGCCATCGATTGTAACTGTGGGTAAAGCCTGATCGCTAAATGCGCCAATACCGGCACTGATCTTCATTTCCTCACCGGGCATTACATAACTCTTATCGGTAGCTGCAAAACCCACATAGTGATTGAAGCGAACTACAACCGCTCCTACCTGATTGTGGCACCATTCGACGAGCTTATTTTCTGAAGTCTTGATATCGTTCTGGAATTTACTGAGAACTGTCAGGGCTGCGACAGTAGGCACCATATGGAAGTAAGCTCTTTCGAACGTGTTATTCGAACTGCTTTGCGTTTTAGGTACTTCTGTGCTTATTGGAAGTGTGTTGGCAAATGCTTTTCCCATGTCGGGATCTATTGCAAGCACATTCTTCTTGAATTCCTCAAGTCTTTTTTTCAGTTCAATACCTTTTTTCTTGTCCACCATCATGCGGGTAGCAATGTCGAGGTTATCAGCTTTGAACTTGTGACTATAAACATCACCACCGCCCTGTTTGATGATATCATTCTTAATATCCTGGATGTATGAATAAACATCCTTGGACAATTTTTGTACTTCTTGTGCTTTAGGATACCAGATCTTAGCTTTTTCAGCATTCCTGGGATCTGCCAATTTATCCTCAAGCGACTTTATTATTACGTCGGTAGAGTTAGACACCGTGACATTGGTGGTCTCCAAGCTTTTATTGACCGTTTTAAAGGCATTCAAAATTTCAGCTGATACATTCAGTGCCAACAGGGCTGTTAACACCAAATACATCATGTTGATCATTTTCTGCCGGGGCTCGCGAGGTAAAGACATGACGATTTATGGTTTTTAATTTACAAGTAATGGTGACTTTTCAAAAATCACAGGATATACGGATTTTAAATAAACGAACGAACTTCTTATCCTGTTATTAGTTTAGTTGCGACCCTGCATAGCGCTAAGCATATTGCCGTAAATGCTATTCAGGCGGCCGAGGTTATTAGCCAGTAAAGCGATTTGGTCATGTGCTTTCTTGGCATCTGTAACACTTCCTTCCATTGCCTGAGATGCGTCTACTAAATTGCTGTAGAACTGGTTCATTGCTTTCAGATGGTTGTTAGTATCCTGGAGCTCCAGTTCATAAATCGTATTCAGAGAAGACAGGTTCTTGGTCAGCACCTGTACCTGCTCATGGAATTGTTTTGTACCATCGGCAGCTGCATTAAAATGTTGGATGCTGCTGGCTGCGCCTACATAAGCATCTTTCATTTGTCCTAGTGCAGTGGCTGCTTCACGTGTTTTAGCTGTATAGTCACCAGTAGCTGCTACTACATCCGTGATATCAGACATTTTATCTACTGTTCCACCTAATTTCTTGAAGTTGTCACTCAAACGGCCAAGGTTTGCCGGGGTGATATCGGCATCACGAAGCATATCTTCCATTTTAGTCAGCGCTGGGTTACCGCCAGTGTTTCCTAAAGCAAGGGGAGTAACTTCAAATTTACCGGTACGTGCTTTCTCAACATCGGGGTGTTCGTTGATGTTAGGGAAATAACGCTGCCAATGTGGTTCTTCGGGAGGAGGCACCATGAAGGCCATCACCAGGAACACTATTACTTCTGACAGCAGACCTAATGTGATCATTTCATCAGCAGCAGGCCAGTGACGGATTTTAAAGAGCGCCCCGAGAATAACTACAGCGGCGAAAAAAGCGAAAATAAAGTTGAGGACTACCTGGCCTCGTGAGGTTTTAAAGAACAGCATAATGGGTTCGTTTTATGAATGATTAATATTTAACAAAAACGATTAGGACTTAGAAAAAATTGTTTTAAAAAAGAAAAAAGAGGTCGCTGAGAAAAGACCTCTTTTATATAATTTAATCTCAGCGACGCCTTTGTGGAGCTGCGGGCAAGTCGATTACGTCACGGAATCCGATATAAGATTTAGCTGAATCCTGGTATTCGTAGGTGCTGGTACCGCATTGCAGGTAATAACCAACATCTTTCCAGCTTCCGCCGCGGATAATCTTACGCTTCATAAGCGGTAAGTCGTCATCCTTGGCATTCCACCGAACATCGGGGTTCATGTCATGCATGAAGTTTGTACGTCCTTCGTAATAGATAGATGATGTCCATTCTGCCACGTTACCTGACATACAATACAGACCGAAATCATTAGGCCAGTAAGCATCGGCACGAACAGTATAGAAACCACCATCTTCAGGATAGTTACCACGACCGGGTTTGAAGTTGGCCATCAAACATCCTTTTTTATTACGGAGATAATAGTTACCCCAGGGGAACATAGATTGTGAGCGACCACCACGGGCTGCATATTCCCATTGGGCTTCTGTCGGCAGACGGAAATCCGATTCCTGTACTCTGTTCTTTCCATCCAGCCATGAATTCAGGTAATGCGTTCTCCACTCAGAGAAAGCAACGGCCTGTTTCCAGTTAACACCCACAACCGGGTAGTTACCAAAAGCGGGATGAGAGAAATAGCGTTTGGTCATCGGCTCGTTGTATGAATAAGCAAAGTCGCGGATCCAAACTAATGTATCGGGGTAAATAGCAACATCTTTTCTGACGATGAACTTAGAACGGGGTTGACCAGCATTGGCCCTGGCAGCCGCTTCTTTCAGATCAAACACTTCTGAATGATAGACGATCTTGCTGGGATCAATTTCTTTTTTCCCAAAGATCCTGTCATCCGGAGGCAGGATAAGATCTGTGCCGGCGAGGGCTTCAATTACTTTAGGGTCGTTCCATTTGAGCGCTTTCATCTTAACCCTGTCCACGTATTCTATACCATCAGGACCGGCTTTTACATAGCCAAGCTTGCGGGCTGCTACAGAATCACGAACCCAGAATACGAACTGGCGATACTCGTTGTTTGTGATTTCTGTTGCGTCCATCCAGAAGCCACTGATGGATACGGAACGGTTACGGGCGCTAAATGCATAGGCTGGGTCCTCATCGCTGGGTCCCATGTGGAATGTTCCTTGAGGTATGTATACCATGCCCGGAGGCTTTGGCATTGAATACCTGTTTCCCGGAGCAATTCCATGCACCTGACCGTCGTTAGGCAAGGAGCTTCCTCCTTTACCTTTGTTTCCCGATCCACAGCTCGAAAGCATTATAATGCAAACAAGTGCAATCAGGGAATAATAGGGGTTTTTCAGTTTCTTCATATACTTAGAGGGTATTGGGCAAATATAATATTTTGGTTTATTCGTCATCACAACGTTACTATTTATTTTTTTCAATCCAAATCGGTTTTTACGCAGTAAAATTTCAAACGGTAATTAATTGATTTTATTGCTTTAACTTAAAATTAATTCCAGGGTTCAATGCCTGTCTATCAGTGATATAAAACGTTCAATTGAAGTGACAGGTTGCTGACAGACAAAATCTTTACACAGATAAATCAACGGAATATCGGTGGATTTTTTTCCCGCAAGCAGTGGAAACTCTTCCTTTTCTGTTTCCGACATCATTAAAACCCGGTTAGGAAGATATTCCTTAAACAGGTCATGCACCAGCTTTGAATAGTTCTTGCCTACAATTGCGACTTCCAGCGTTCCCAAAACCAGCTCTAACAGCAGACTTGCCCAAACCCCAAACGAACCAGGATACCGACCGATCACCTGTCCAAGAGCAGAGACCATTTTAAAGCTTCGTTCCCGCCATTCTTTTTTGTCAAAACAGATCGAAAGATGGTAAAGGTTATAAGCCATGACAGAATTACCGGATGGAACTGCCCCGTCGTACACTTCTTTCTTCCTTACGATAACGTCGCGCTGATCCTTTTTCGTGTAATAAAAAAAAACATCCTGCTCTTCCCCAAACTGATCCACCACAAACCGGGTCAATTGAGCTGCTTTCTTAAGCCATTTAGTATCGCCAGTTATTTCCTGCAAATGGATGAGGGCCTGGATCAAAAATGCATAATCATCCAGGAAACCGGGGTATTTCGCCCTATCGTTTTTCCAGGTATGGTTAAGTTCATTCGACTCACCCGATCCAAACTTCTCAAGCATGAATTGCATGTTGTCAACCGCCAAATCCCTGTACTCAATAATCCCTGTTGCCATGAAAGCCTTGCTGCACGCAGTGTTCATGAGGGCATTCCAGCCCAGGATGATCTTGTCATCGAGGAGAGGACGAATCCTTTTTTGCCTTCGTTCCAAAAGTTTTTTATTCCCCTCTTCCACTATTCGTTTTAACTCTTCAACTGCTATGCCGTTTTGTTCCGCGAATTTTTCCACAGGAGTTTTTACACGAAGAATATTCTTTCCTTCCCAGTTGCCTTGTTCAGTGATATCAAAGAATCGGCAAAATATATCGGCATCCTTACCGATTATAGACCTTACTTCATTTGCTTCCCATACATAGAACTTACCCTCCTCTCCTTCACTATCGGCATCCAACGCTGAATAAAATCCACCGGCTGGGTGAAGCATTTCCCGCCGGACGAAGCTCATCGTTTCAACGATCACTTCTTTGTACCGTTGCTCCTTTGTAAGTTGATAAGCCTCACTTAATACCGAGACAAGCAAGGCATTATCGTACAGCATTTTTTCGAAATGGGGAGCCAGCCATTCAGTATCTGTGGAATAGCGGGCAAATCCACCGCCAACCTGATCATAGATGCCTCCTTCAATCATCTTGTTGATGCTTAGTAAAGCCTGGTCTTTTCCCTCATTTCTATCCTGAACAGGAGAACCTGCTGAAGACTCAGGTTGATGGAGTTTAGCCATGCGAAAGGATCGCAAAAGAAACTGTATCGTGAAGGTTTGTGGGAATTTTGGCGCTTTGCCAAACCCGCCCCATTCCCGGTCGGCGGTATTCATGATATTTTCAAAAGCCATGTCCAGCTGTTCTTTGGAAATAACGGAAGTACCCGCAGCATCCTGTACACCAAAAGAATTGGATTGTAAAATATGTTCCGTCAGGTTTTCCGCCTGTTTATTCACTTCATCGCGGCTTTCCTTAAATGTCCGGTCGATCCCTAATAGTATCTCCTGCCAGGAAGGTCGATTGAAAGCTCTTTTAGGTGGAAAATAAGTTCCCCCATAAAAAGGTTTGCCTTCAGGAGTTAAGAATACATTCAGCGGCCAGCCTCCGCTACCGGTCATCGCCTGGACAGCGTCCATATAAATGTGATCAAGATCCGGTCTTTCTTCCCGGTCAATCTTGATATTGACGAAATTCTCATTCATTATTCTCGCGGTATCCTCATCTTCGAAGCTTTCTCTTTCCATTACATGACACCAATGGCAGGCTGCATATCCAATGCTGACCAGGATTGGTTTATTTTCTTTCCTTGCTTTTTCAAGAGCTTCCTCGCTCCAGGGAAACCAATCAACCGGATTATGCGCATGTTGTAAAAGGTAGGGGCTTGTTTCATGAATAAGGTGATTGGTATGATTGTGCATCTGGTTTTAAGTTTCGATACGAAGTTGACCGAATTATCCTTTAAAACAAAAAAGACACCATAAGGTGTCCTTTTATCAAAAAAAATATCTCGTGCTTCGCCCACTATAGCTATACGGCGGTGGGTTTATGATTTCTTTTTTCCCGAAAGGAACTGCTCTAACGCAGCTACCATACTGGGCGCCTGTGGAAGAGGCGCCTTAATATCCAGCTTCAACCCTGCATCTTCAGCAGCTTTGGAAGTATTATTGCCGAAAGTGCCAATGACAGTTCCGTTTTGCTGGTATTTCGGAAAATTATCGAACAGGCTTTTTACACCGCTTGGTGTGAAAAAGCAGATAACATCATATTCTGTTTTGGTGAGCAACTCTTTTACATCATTGCTCTGCGTGCGGTACATGAATGCCAGCGCATATTCGCAATTATTTGCTTTTAGCCAGTTTACGATTTCATTGTCCTGCTGGTTCTCCGAACAAACATAGAGGAACTTTTCGTTGCCTTTGTGTTTGTTGATGACGTCAAACATACTCTTGTTGGTACCATCGGCGCCATAAAAAACCTTACGCTTGCGATAAAGTATGAACTTCTGCAAGTATAAAGCGACAGCTTCTGTGATGCAGAAATATTTTGTATCCTGCGAAACACTCACTTTCATCTCTTCACAAATACGGAAGAAGTGGTCAATAGCATTGCGGCTGGTGAAAATGACACCAGTATAATTTTGTACCTCGATCTTTTGTTTGCGGAATTCTCTTGAGGGTATGCCTTCTAACCGGATGAACGGTTGAAAATCCAATGCAACATTGTATTTCCTTGACAGCTCAAAGTATGGCGATTTATCGCTATCAGGTTTTGGTTGGGTAATCAGGATTTTTTTCATGCTTTTTGGTGGTGTTTCGGCCTTGACCCCATTTTTTACCATATGTGACCCGGCTAAAGTTGACTGCAAAGGTATAAAGGTTCTATGGAAAAACGAAAAGCAAAGCCTTGTAAATCAGTAATAGGGGCGCTACCTCAAAAGCACATAAGTATAAAAAGAAATGAAAAGGATTGAACCTGACCTGATTACGAATAGAAGCATAAGTCAATAAAAAACGATAAATATATAACACGCCAATTCCGCACCAGGACAGCATCATAGCAATGGTATAAGCATTCCCATCCATGAATGTGAGCAACACCAAAAAAGGCAATAAAAAGATACCAATAACCTTATTGATTATGAAGACAACAAAGATATAAGAGTCGGCTACTGGTGTTAAATTAAACAACCACCCTGTAACTTTTAACCCAATGAACTTAATGAAATAAACAATTGCAAGTCCAAGGCTACAGTAAAGCATGAGTAACCAGAAATTTTCAATCGGTGTCATGCCATAGTGATGCAATAACAAATCAACATATAATCCACCCGTGATCACGAAAAAGAAATTGAGCAATAATGATGGCAAAGGTGTCTGCATCAGTTGTTCCTTTATCTGTTTTTGTTTAAGTGTGTTTCTGAACAACAGCCTGAACATATCATTGAAATATTTCGGAAATGCCTGGCGTAGCAGTGCAAACGCAAATAGCAATCCTATCAATCCATAGAAAAATATCTCTTTGCCCTGGTAAGTCCTCAGATCCGAATGAACAATCACCGGTTTTGCATTGAAAGGAAAATACGGGTGATGTTGCAATACCTGGTAATAAAGCGGCAGGCTCCTGTCAACATTCCAGGTCGGATAAAACGGTTTCCTCGAAACAGATTCGGAAAGCGGCGGGACAGTTGCCGTATCTGTCGTGACAATTGGAAGGGAATCGCGATGCACTCTTTGCACAGGTTCGCGATGTAGTGGGCGTGCAGAATCGGGAGGTTTAACCGGGACAGAATCTATCGGGTGATGAACAACAGATGAATCTCTGGGAAGTAGGGTGTCCTGTAGCCGCGGAAGTCCGGAATCATTTTGAGCAAGAGCCGATCCTGTCAAAATGATCAAACAGAAGAGTAGGAAAATAAAGGGTCTCAAATAAACAGTTTGTTTTGCAAAAATACGGTAATGATCAAGTCTGAAGTTTATCTCACGCAACGCCGCCACGACGCTACGAAAATTGAGCTGTTATCCTTTGCGCTGCGCCTTCGCATAGCTTGTGCCTCCGCTAAGGCTGCGGCGACACGCGAGCGGCGAAGCAAGGCCGTTGCGTCGCAGTCCCGCCCGTTGGCGGGATAGCGTGAATGTTTTTTTTAAAAATAATTTGCGAACCCAAAATGAATTTTTGACTGCCGGAGGTTGAGCTGCGTATCGTCACGTTTGCCCACTGCCCATGCAATATTGAAAATCCCGGCTTTTAATTCAAAAGCGAGACCTGCGCCTGCCCCAAAATATGTGTGATTCACATTTTCATTATTGCCACTGTTTTTTCCCCAGCCACCATCGGCAAATAGATAAAAGAAAGAATTCTGGTTAACAAGATACCGGTACTCAACAGTTCCGATTGCAAACCGTGAAAGATACTGGCTCTCCTCATCGAAACCCCGGAGAAGTTTGTAACCCCCGATCTGGAATAATTCGTTCCGGAAAATATTCCCACTTTGAAAAAAGCCACCGTTGAAAGCGGTCTTTAGGGTACTGGCGCGCCGGGCACCAATGGGGAAATACCTTGCTGCGTACACCCGGGCCCTGAACTGGTAAGTATTCAGTTTTACCGTATCATAAAGCGATTCGTAATTGAAATCGGGATTTGAAGGGTCTTTTAAATCCAATACCTGGCTGTTCTTTTTTACTTTTTTACTTCCCCCCGAGGTCGTAATATGAAACTCGCTGCCGGAAGATGGATTCAACCTGTAATTTGTATTGTTGTAATCATAGTCGATACCCACATTCAACGAACTTACATCGGCATCAGGAGGGAGTTGGTGAGTTTGTAAGACGTAAGCAGTATTAACGCCGTTTACGATTGTCTGAAATCTTTGCAAAAACAACAGGCCAGCCTGGTGAATATTTAAAATGTACTGGGCCCCGATTTGCATATTGATGTTCACGTAAATGCTGTCCTTTCTCAACATGTCAAAAGAAAGGTCAAGGCCGAATGGAGAATGAAACAGGTACGGATGCTGGTAAAGTATATTGAGCCTTGGAGATTTTGGTTGCAATTGTTGCCAGTTCAACCCGATCGTCTCCCCATTGCCGAATGCGTTCTTTAATTTGATATTTGCCTCACCAGTCACCAGCAATTTTTTCGAAGAAAGTTGATCATTGTTGGGTAAAAACCCTACCAACACGTTAAACTGGCTGCTCCGCTTTTGTTTCAGGTACATTTCAAGAATGGATCCGCTGCCAAGCCAGATAAGCCTGGCTGGATGCTCTTCTTCAACATAAGTAAGTTCTTTCATGCGCTTACTGATACGTAATAATTTTTCTTTGCTGAAAATGCTGCCATTGCGAATATCAAGGTATCGCTGAAGATATTCATTCGAAATTTTCCCGGTTCCATACACCCTTATGCTATCAATCCTGTAAAGCGGTCCTTTCTCCACCTTCAACTTGGCTGAAACATGTTCATCATTCAATTGAAGGCTGTCGAGATAGATCTTTGCAAAAGGATAGCCGTTATTCTCCAGGTAATTCAGGATCCTGTTTTGCCACAACTGCACCTGTGTGAAATCCATAGGCCGGTCGGTAAACATGCGCTCTCTCCAGCCCGTTTCCTGCAATATGGCCGGGTCTATGTGAGACGCGTCTATCTGTGCCCATTTATATATGTCGCCGGCGAATAATATCACTTCCGCAAAAGCCGAATCATAACGTATGCTATCCAGAGAAGCGGTCACGTAGCCTTTTGACCTTAGAATGCCCGGCAACTGATTGATGTACTGGATACATCCCATTTTAGATGGGAAAACCGGCGGAATGCCAATGCTCGTGGGAAATGCTGAATCCTTATCCACGCAATGAACGTAGAGAGTATAGCTGGTGTTTTGCGCCAACAAACCTATTGGCGACAATAAAACAGCGAGAATAGGTATGAGCAGTCTTAATTTTGTCATTTCCTCATTCCGTGGAGATGCGGTACGGATTGGTATAAAAATTATTTATTAAAGCAAAGGTATATTGGCGGGCATTTATCTTCATATTCCTTTCTGCAGGCAGGCCTGCTATTATTGCAATTTCCATTTTGTCACTTCGCCCCGGCATAAAAACGAATTGTTAGCTGCTTTATTGAAGGAACTTGAGCTGCGAAGGGAATATTTAGGTGACAGCACCGTCGAAACGATCTATTTTGGCGGTGGTACGCCCAGTTTGCTGGAAACCCAGGAGCTGCGATCACAGGTTGAGCAGATAAGGTCGGTATATCCGTTAAGTGATAACCCTGAGATAACCCTGGAAACAAACCCGGATGATATCAACGGGGAGAAATTAGCCGCCTGGAAAGAACTTGGGATAAACCGATTAAGTATCGGCGTACAAAGTTTTTTTGAAGAAGATCTGCAATGGATGAACCGGGCGCACAATGCCAG
>Ga0136846_1218805_pt1 | contig 13793 bp, 12 predicted proteins | sample HopSoiMetagenom2_FD_96841 | JGI IMG/M metagenome (GOLD analysis project Ga0136846, IMG submission 96841) | Grasslands soil microbial communities from Hopland, California, USA - 2 Assembly 2016 (version 4) | ecosystem: Environmental > Terrestrial > Soil > Grasslands | place: USA: Hopland... | reverse complement strand
GTTGTGGTGGGGGCGTTTGCGTTCTTCTGGTCGATGCTCAAGATGTCGCATCTGACGTCTGCCAGCGGATCACAGGATCTGTTCTGGCCGCTGATCCTGCGTGGTGTTGGCCTCGGCTTGATCTTCGTGCCGCTGACGAACGCGACCATGGCGGATCTGAAGGTGAAGGACCTCGCGCAGGGCACAGGTATGTTCAACCTGATGCGGCAGCTGGGCGGCTCACTCGGCATTGCCGTCATGGCGACCCTTCTCGCGCGATTCATGTCGGCGGAGAAAGCTGTTCTGGTGGAACACGTCGGAGCCAACGATCCCGAGACACTGGGCCGACTGTCGATGATTTCGCGTGGACTGGTCGCGCGCGGTATCAATCCGATGACGGCGCAGCAGCAGGCGCTGGCGATTCTCGACCGACAGGTGACTGTCCAGTCGAGCATGCTCGCCTTTTCCAAGATTTATTTGTACAGCGGCCTCGTTTTGATAGTCGCTCTCCCACTGCTTCTGCTTTTCAGAACGGGTCGCGCGCGCGGCTCGATGGGCCCGGTCCACTAGAATCGCGCGATGGCAAAGGGTGACACCCGCCAAGCCCCCGAGGGCCAAGCCGCCGTATCTTTCGGCGAAGTCCTGGCCCCCGCGCCGCCGTCACCCCCCCAACAGTTGACCCCACCGTTACGTATTTCTGACGAGGAGCGAGAGCTCGTAAGTCTGGCCAAGGGAGGAGACGAGCGGGGTTTCGCCGGTCTCGTGCGCCTGCACCAGCGACGGGCCTATATCGTGGCCCGATCGATCGTTCTTACGCACGAGGACGCCGAGGACGCAGTGCAGGAGGGGTTCCTGCGCGCGTACCAGGCCCTGGATCGGTTCGATCCAGCACAGACATTTGGGGCGTGGCTGAATCGAATCGTCGCGAACGCGGCGCTCGATCTAGCCCGCCGTCGCAAGGTAAGGAACGCGGAGGAGCTCTCTGAATCCATTCCAGCGGCTTTCAGGGATCCGGCGGAAGGCGGCGAGTTGCGGGAGCGTCTTCAGGCCGCTTTGGTACAACTTCCGGAACGTGCGCGCTCGGTAATAGTCCTCCATGATATCGAGGGCTTTACCCACGCGGAAATTGGAGAGATGTTGGGTATACCGGGCGGTACTGCCCGGTCTGATTTGCACCACGCCAGACAGAAGCTGCGCGTATTGCTTGGGAACCTGAGGGATTAGAGATGGAAGATCGGACTGATTTGCGACTCGAAGACGAAGGCGACGCGAAAATCACGGGAATGCTCCGTGATCTTTATGCAGCGCCCGCCGAAGGCGCGTATTGGGACGGCCTCGAGGCGCGCACGATGTCGTATATCAAGGCTCATTCTCAGGCTGTCATCCCAGTGAACTGGTGGTCGGATTTGGCGAGTTGGGCCGCGCCCGGGCTCGCCGCTGCCGCGCTCCTGTTTATCGCTGCCGGAGTCGTCTGGTCGCGCCAGAAGGACGAGGACCTGCGGACGACCTACGATGCCGTCACTGAGCCACTGGCGTCGGACGTTCTGCCTGGCGCTGTGCAGGTGGTGACGGCTCCGCACGATGGCTCCTCGCAGCGCGAAGCGACCTTCCGCTACGTCCTGTCACACTGAGACCAATATGGACAAATCCAAAGGCTACGCGTTGATGTTTCTCCTCGGCGCATTCGTCGCCGGCGGCGCGCTTGGCTTCACTGCGTATCGTGTCATCGACACCAAGCATGGCCACGAGATGCGTGGTCCGCGCGCGTATCGTCAGCGGATGGCGGAGGAGTTGAAGCTGAGTCCGCAGCAGCAGGCGTCGGTCGACTCGCTGATCGAGCAGAAGCACCGGCAGATCGTCACGCTGTACAAGCCGGTCAGACCGCAGCTCGATTCACTCGCAATTCAGGCACGTGTCGTCAGCGACAGTACCCACGAGCAGATCAAGCGACTGTTGAATCCGCAGCAGGCGACGAAGTTCGATGACATGCGGGCCGCCGCTCGTCGCGAGCTCGCCGACCGCCGGGCGAACGATTCGATTCGACCACCGCTTCCGCAGGGCGGCTCGGCTCCGTACTAGCGGCCACGGCCAGCAAACACACCGTCAATTTCGTACGAAAAGAAAAGCGCCGGTGCAATGCACCGGCGCTTTTTTTATTGTCTCGAGAGGCTAGACGTTATCGGGATCTGCGTCTCTTTCGCCTTTACCGAAGTTCTTCTGGATTTTGCCCTTCATCTCTTCGGCGCGACCTTTGATGTGCTCGCTGGTGTTGTCGGTGGCGTCTCCGAGGTCCCCGCGAAGCTGTCCTTTCGCTTCCTTGGCCGTTCCTTTGACCTGGTTCTCGAGACCTCTTTCATTCAGATCCTTCATCGTTCCTCCTGGAGTGTCAGGTTCTTGGCCTCCCGATGACCTGCCAAAGCGGGGAGGCTTCGCTGCTCTTGTTTACACTCTAAACGCAAGCGACATGCCTCTGTTTACGTTTGTTTTTCGGGCATCAACGGGACAGGTATCGGCCTTGCAAAGGCTGCCCCGCTTGCGGAAATTCCGGTCAGGGCTCCCTGCTGTTGGGCTGGCCTGGCAAACCTCTATAGGTCGCGCAAATCAGTACTAACCAGGAAGCTCGTCCGAGCGGCCGCCGTCTCGCAAAACTCACTCTCCTCGCGCTGGGCGTCGTCTACGGCGACATCGGTACCAGTCCCCTGTACGCATTGCGCGAGTGTTTCAAGCCTGAATACGGCCTCGCGGCGACTGAAGTAAACGTCTATGGCGTGCTGTCGTTGATCCTGTGGTCGCTGATTGCGGTCGTCAGCATCAAGTACATCGTCTTCGTCATGCGCGCGGACAACCGCGGCGAAGGCGGAATCCTGGCGCTGGTCGCGCTGGTGCTGCAGCGACTCAATCGCGACGCCGACAAAAGAACGAAAATCGGGATCACCATCATCGGGCTGATCGGCGCCGCACTTCTTTATGGTGACGGAGTAATCACTCCAGCCATTTCGGTGCTGAGCGCCACTGAAGGTCTCGCCGTCGTCCAGCCGTTCCTGGCGAGACTTGCGATCCCGCTCACTGTGATCATCATCTTTACCCTCTTCTTTTTCCAGAAGACGGGCACAAGCAAAGTCGGCAGGATCTTCGGTCCGATCACCCTTCTTTGGTTTTTCTCGATCGCCATACTCGGCGCGGCCGAGATTGGGAAGGAGCCGCGCATTCTATGGGCAATGAATCCGTGGTACGCGCTGGATTTCTTTATCCTTCACGGCGCACACTCGTTCGTGATACTGGGCGCGGTGGTGCTCGCGGTAACCGGCGCTGAGGCACTATACGCCGACATGGGACATTTCGGGAAGCGCGCGATTCGCCTGGCTTGGTTCAGCCTGGTGTTGCCGGCGCTCATCCTCAACTACTTCGGCCAGGGTGCGATCATTCTGCACGATCCGGCCTCGGCGTCCAATCCTTTCTATCTCCTCGCCCCGCGCTCGCTTCTCTACCCACTGATCGCGCTGGCGACAATCGCGGCTGTCATTGCATCGCAGGCGATGATCTCGGGAGCGTTTTCCCTCACCCAGCAGTGCGTGCAGCTCGGATACAGCCCGCGGGTGACCATCGTTCACACTTCGAAGCAGGAAGCCGGGCAGATCTACATCCCGGAGGTGAACACCGCATTGATGGTTGGCTGCCTGGTGGCGGTGCTTTTGTTCCGATCTTCAACTGCGTTGGGCGCGGCTTACGGAATCGCCGTGACAGGGACTTTCCTCATGACGACCGCGCTCATGTATACGGTGGCGCGGTCGTGGTGGGGATGGTCAAAGACCCGCGCGTTTTTTCTCGTCGGTCCGTTCTTCATCATCGACGGCGCGTTCTTCGGAGCGAACATCCTCAAGATCAAGGACGGCGGCTGGTTTCCGCTAGCGATCGCTGCGATCGTCTTCATTCTGATGACGACCTGGCAACGCGGTCGCATGATCGTGCGCGGCTTGCTGATCGATGCGTCGATTCCGCTTGACGTGCTGCTCAAGGACCTCGGCGACGAGAATCCGGATAAGCGTTTCCGGCCGGCGCGGGTGCCGGGTACCGCTGTGTTCCTTACATCGGAGTCCAAAGACGCACCGCTCGTTCTCCTACATCACCTCAAGCACAACAAAGTATTGCACGAGCATGTCGTCCTCCTGTCGGTGATCTCAGCGCCCGTGCCCGAGGTCCCTGTTACGGAGCGGATCGAGGTGACGACCTTCCCGCACAACTTCGCCCGCATCAAGGCGAGATACGGTTTCATGCAAACCCCGAACGTGCCGGAGATCCTTGCGCTCGCAACAGAGCGTGGCATCATCGCCAAACCGAGCGAGACGACCTATTACATGGGTCGCGAGAATCTTCTTCCCACGGGCACCAAGCCGCTCGCCATCTGGCGCAAGCGGCTTTTCATTTTTCTGTCCCGCAACGCCCGGCCCGCCACGCAGTTTTTCGGCATCCCGCCCAATCGCGTCGTCGAGCTTGGCGCGCAGATGGAGATCTGACGAGAGTCGCGGGCGGACGGATTTAGTCGAGTCCCCTTCGTCTCACTCTCTCGATATCGCGCCGGTCCTTTTTTGTCGGCCTTCCACGGTCGTATCCAGGAACCGATTGCGCAGCTTTGACCTGTATCTGCATGGCCTCTCTGGCCTTCTTCCCTTCTTCGCTTTCCGCGTAAAGCTCCGCCGCAATGCGGGCGGGGCCGCGGTGCTCCGACAGTTTGCGTACCGCGACGATGTGATGATACGGCCCAAGTCTGATGCGCAGCTCGTCGCCAACTTGCAGCTGCTTCGCCCGCTTCACCCGCTCGCCGTTTACCTCGATCTTGCCGCTTTCGATTGCAGTTGCCGCGAGCGCCCGCGTTTTGAAAAAACGCGCAGCCCACAGCCATTTGTCGAGTCTGACCCGTCCAACCTCATCTGAACTCATGGATTCGTTGCCCGTAAAGCGGGTGCGGAGTCAGGAAGATAAGAAATCCTCAGCCGCATGGAGCAGCCGATGCCCCAGGACGACTGGTCTACACAATTAAAGAAAATCGAGCGCGAGTTCGAAGGACTCCCGCCCGAGCCATCGCCTGCTTACAAAAAGCTGCAGAGCGAGGAGCAGCGTCGCGCCCAGGAGCGTACCCAGCAACGTGGCGCAATGATCGGCGGAGGCGCGCGGCTGGTCCTCGTCGCCGCGCTCGGCGTCGCACTCGCATTCTGGCCGTACGAGAACTCGTGCGGATCCGGGCTCTTCGGCTACCTCGCGACCGAAGCCGTAATCGTCGCCGGTGGATTCTGGGTCGCCATCACCACATGGCGCGCCCGATTGCCCAAGATGCACATCTTGTCTCTACTGATTGTGTTGGCTGGTCTCATTCTGCTCGCGACGGAAGTTCTGCCGCGAGTCGGTTACGCCGCCGTCGATCCCAAGCATCCGCCTGTCTTCTTCTGCCCTGCAACCGAAAGCGCGCCGCCCCGCGTGACGCAAGCGGAGCAGCGCGCGAATCTCGCGGCCAGCGCGCTCGAAGAGCGCTGGAAGTCGCGAACCGAGGAGCTCGCTAAGCAGTTCCGTCCGCAGCGAGATGCTTTAGCGCGGCTCGAGCGTCCTGAGCTGCTATCCCAACCAGCTCACGGATCTCCCCGGGACTGATCGGCGCGACCTCGCTGTCGAAATCGAAGGGCAGGTCGTCGAGATCGAGAACGAGAGCCTCATCGAACCCCGCCTCGTCGTCCAGCGTTATTACCCGCCCCATTGGCATAGCAGTCTTGAACCTGGGCGCGGTTCGGAGCTCAATGCGCCTCGGCAGATCGCGAAGTTGCTCCCTCAGCATCGGCTCCAGATTTTCCATGCGCTCGCGCAGCATCGGCTCGAGCCGCTCCTTCATCATCGGCATCCGCTCGCGCATAAGCTGCATGTCCGGAGTGAACATCATCGCACCGGGTCCGTCGATCCGCATCCCGTTCATCGGCATTCTGTAAAACTGGTTGCTGAGACGCATGACCTCACTCGCCTTGCCGGTCGTGACCTGAACATCGCGGAACCGCCCGCCTGAATAAACGCGCAGCGTAACACGCGTGCCCGGAGTGAGCTTCCGTACTTCGCGCGAGAGACGCCGAGAGGCGACTTCGTTGGCGTATTCGTCCTCCGCATCCGCGACCGAAGTGCGGACATCGACACCGTTGATCGACGCGATCCGGTCTCCTTCGACGATGCCCGCGCCTTCTGCCGGACCTTTCGGCGTCACCGCTTCGACGAATACGCCAAGCGTGTCGCGTTTAGTTCCCGTCGCGCGGAGCTCGAGGCCGAGTGCCGCGCGATTCGCCATCGCCGAATCCATTTTGAAGAAGACCATGTTCCGACGCGCCGAATCGCCCGGCGTCCGGCGATATACCCGACACTCGACACGCCCATCGGAGTATTTCGTGCACGTAGAGTCCGCCTTCGGCGGCGTACCCTGCGCATTGAGTCCCGCCGCGAGCGTCGCGCTCGCGACAGCTGAAATCAGCAATCCCGCTCTCATCTTGGCTCCATTTCTGGTTCTGTCGAATAGGACATCAGCCCATGTTGAAAGGGTTGCTCCGCGGGTGCAAAAGGGTGCCGGGTGGGCGATATTGAGTGATGTCCACGACCCTGGAGCCGCGCTCCGCGCCAGATAATTCCGCCGACATCGACGTCCACTCGTTCGAGCATCACTGGCAGGACGAGGCGGATGCTGCTTACCTCTATCGTATCCTCGCTTCCGCCGAGGTCGATCCAAAGAAGAAGGACATTTACTCCAGGCTGGCGGATGTTGAAGACAGGCACGTCGTGGTCTGGGGAGAGCTGCTGTCCGAGCATGGGCATCCGCCGGCGGAATTTCGGCCCAGCGGCCGGGCGCGTCTTCTCGCAAAACTCGGCAGCTGGTTCGGTCCCGGGTTTCTGTTGCCGATGCTGCTGGAAGAGGAAGGACGCGAGGTCAAGGCGTATCTCGACATGCACCGGCAGACCCCACACGGTGCACCCGGTGGCGCTGAGGCGCTGCTTCTTGCGCGTGAGTCCGCCGATCACGCGACGACACTTGGCGAAATCGCCGGCAAAGGCGCCGAGCCCTGGCACAAGACGGCGTCAGGCGGATTTCTTCGCAACGTGGTTTACGGATTCAACGATGGACTGACCGCGAACTTTGGTCTGGTCGCCGGAGTCATCGGCGCCGGCGCGGTCAATCAGCATCAGGCCGTCGTCGTCGCCGGCATGGCCGGACTGATTGCCGACGCACTGTCGATGGGGTCCAGCGGGTATCTCGCCAGCAAAAGCGAGCGCGAGGTCTACGAATACGAGATCTCGATGGAAAAAACCGAAGTCGATCTAATGCCCGAGATCGAGCGCGACGAGCTGGCGGTGATCTACGAAGCCAAGGGAATGGATCGCGACTCCGCTCATTCGCTGGCGACGCAGATCATGGCTGATCCACAGCTGATGCTGAAGGAGCAGGTGCAGGAGGAGCTCAAGATCGGCGAGTTCAACATGTCGCCCCTGAGAGAAGGATGGATCACCGGGCTGGCGACTGCGTTCGGTGCTGTCATCCCGGTTTTCCCTTTTTTAGTGTGGCAGGGCTCGACGGCGATCATCATTTCTTTCACGGTGGCGATGCTGTCGCACTTCCTCGTGGGCGCGGCTCGATCCGTCTTTACCGGCCGCGGAGTTTTCCGGTCCGGCTTCGACATGTTCGTCGTCGGAATGGGTGTGGCGCTGGTGGGCTACTTCGTCGGCGGGTGGGTGGGTAAGCTCATCTAAAAGCGCAAAAACAAATTCTTGACGGCGCGGACAAACATCCTATTATTGCCTCCGCTTCCGCGCTGTTCTCTTCACTGAAATGACCCCGCGAGCATTCCTGCCGCGGGTTTTTCATAAATAAGCCCTACCCAAGCTGCGCCATCGACGTGAGTCGATGGATAGGCCGGCCCATCCGGCGATTTCTGTTACGGGGGATTTCATGAAGAGATTTGTTCCACTAGCAATGGCGTCACTGGCCGTTGCCGCATGTCAGGATGCATCCGGTCCCGCGTCCAGTGCGCGTCCTGCCGCGCCTTCCAGTGTGGTTGCCGCCAAAGGTGTTGCGATTCCCGGCGACTACATTATCACACTCCGCGACAACGTCGCTGACGTCGACGGGGTCGCTGCGTCCCTAGCCGGAGTGCACAAAGGGACTCTCAAGCACATCTACAAATCAGCGCTCAAAGGTTTCGCAGTACAGCACATTTCGGATGCAGCCGCGACTGCAATCGCCGCTGATGCGCGCGTCGAGCGGGTAGAAGCCGATCAGGTCATGAGTGCCGTCGGTAGCGAGTCGCCCGCGACGTGGGGATTGGATCGCATCGATCAGAGCGCGCTTCCACTCAACAACACCTACGATTACTCCAACGATGGCACCAATGTCACCGTCTACATCATCGACACCGGGATCAACTTTGGTCACGTCGATTTCGGCGGTCGGGCGTCAAAAGGAGTCGACGAAGTGACGGTCGGCGGGAGCGCGGCTGATTGCAACGGACACGGCACGCACGTCTCGGGAACTGTCGGAGGCGCGACGTATGGCGTGGCGAAGAATGTCAGACTGGTCGCCGTGCGCGTCCTCAACTGCCAGGGATCCGGAACGACTTCCGGCGTGATAGCCGGCATCGATTGGGTGACAGCGAATCGCGTTCTCCCCGCTGCCGCCAACATGAGCCTCGGCGGCGGTCTTTCGACGACGCTGAACCAGGCCGTCGCTCGCGCCGTTTCAGCCGGTGTGACATTCGCGGTCGCCGCCGGCAACAGCACCGCCAACGCCTGCGGCAGCTCTCCTTCGAGTGAGCCGTCGGCGATTACTGTCGGCGCGACAGACATCAATGATGGCTTCGCGTATTTCTCGAACTACGGAAGCTGCGTCGACATCAACGCGCCGGGGGTGAACATCACATCGGACTGGTACAGCTCCAACACGGCGACCAACACCATTAGCGGCACGTCGATGGCGACGCCGCACGTGGCGGGAGCTGCCGCTCTGTATCTGTCGGCGAATCCCGACGCGACACCTTCACAGGTCAACGCCGCACTGACAGCTAACGCAACGTCTGGCGCAGTTACGGCGGTGCCGGCGGGAACGGTCAATCTGCTGCTGAACACCAGCTTTATCGGCGAGGGCAGCCCGCCACCGCCTCCTCCGCCCCCGCCAACGGGATCAACGGCCAGCTTCACCAGGAGTTGCTCGAGCCTGACCTGCAGCTTCAACGCAAGCGGTTCGACGAACGCGACCGGCTACAGCTGGAATTTCGGTGACGGAAGCAGTGCGACCGGTGTCACGGCCTCGCACAGGTTTGGACGGAACCGCAATTACACGGTGACGCTGACGACCCAGCCGGCCTCTTCGACTTCGACGGCGTCAGCTACTGTCTCGTGCAGCAACCGAAAGTGCAGTTGATCGCGTGCTCGTCCCTATGCCATCGCGTTCGATGATCGCCTAGAACGGGCTGACAAAACGCAAGAAGAGGAAGAGCGTCCGACATTCCAAGCGCCGGACGCTCTTTTTTTTTTAAGCGATCTGACGCTTCCTCACCGCCCAGACCGCAAGCAGAACAGCGCCGAACCCTATGCAGGACGAAATGAATGTCACGACGCCGCCAATTACTGGGACGACTCCGAGAATGATCAGCACGAGTCCGCCAATGAAGAAATTCACGAGTGGTCGTTGGCGGCCGAGCAATGTGCGTCCGTGAAGAATCTTTTCGCCGATCCAGACCGCGACGGGAATTTCACTCATCGCTCCGAGGAATATGTAAAACGCGCCAGCGATGAGAGCGAGCGGAAGGCCAATCACGGTTATTGCCGCGATGACCATGGCGATCAGCCCCAGAATGGTTCCTACGATGCTGACGATCAGCGCTCTTATCGGACGATGCTTCAATTCTTCAGTAGCCTCGGTGACGAAGCGCGGAATCAGCAAGACGATTATGACGCCGGCCAACAGACCGCCCGCCTTCCACAGCATTCCAAAGAGTCCGCGGCTCTTGATCACAGGGAGCGCTGTGATCTTCCCTGTGACCCGAGCGGCGGGATCGATATGGACTCCATCCTTCGAAACGCGATAGCTCAGATTTCCGGCAATTCGGGCGTTTGGTCCCAGACGGAGTGAGCCGCTCGATACCTCCACGTCCTGCCCGATCGTTCCGTCAAGGTCCACCGCGCCGCCGGTCGCGAGGAGCCCGCCCGTGACCGTGCCGCGCACTTTGATATCGCCCCCTATCAGATAGGCGTTCCGCCCGATCACTGCGCTCGAATCGACAAGTATCTTGCCGCCGCCGATGGTGGCGTTCCGATCGACGCTCGCGTTCACCTCTACTTCGCCGCCGGCCGCGCGCATCGAGCCGTGCACTCGCCCTCTGATATCCTGCTTTCCGCCCGCGCCGACGTAGTCTCCGCCCGTGTAGCCCCTGAAGACGATATCGCCACCCGCGAGAATCGCATCACCGGCAATGCTGTCATTCAGAAACGGTGCCGAGCCCGACGCCAGCACGTCGTCGCCGAGTCGCATCACCTGGTTCTCTGGCTTGGGTCGAACGCATCCAAACGCGGATGCGAGGAGCGGGACAACGAGCGCGAGTGAAAGACGAGCGCGAGCAGCGATCATGAGTCCTCCGGGCGCGACGCGAGAAAGCGAGGGTCAAAAGTTGTAGCGTCGGGCCGTGCCGGCAAGCGGTCATCGACCTTTTTTGCTAACATCATTGATGCCATCACGCCCATTCATCCTCGCCGAAACCAATTGGAAATCGGTCAAGGACACGCCGTTCGAGCTCGCCATTCTGCCGTGGGGTGCGACCGAGCCGCACAACTATCATCTGCCTTACGGAACCGACACATACGAGACGACTGCCATCGCCGAGGGCGCCGCCGAGTTTGCGTGGAACAAGAGAGCAAAGGTTGTGGCGCTCCCTACCGTTCCGTTCGGGGTGAACACCGGCCAGCTCGATCTTCGTCTGGCAATCAACATGAACCCGAGCACCCAGTTCGCTGTGCTACTCGACGTGGCCTCGGCTCTCGCCGGCCAAGGTGTGAAAAAGCTGGTGGTCCTGAATGGCCACGGCGGCAACGACTTCAAGCAGATGATCCGAGAGCTCCAGGCGAAGGTTGATCTCTTCGTCTGCACCATCAACTGGTGGACCTGCATCAAGGGCGCCGACTACTTCGACGAGCCAGGCGATCACGCCGGAGAGATGGAGACGAGCATCATGATGGCTATCGTCCCCGACTTACCCCGCCCGCTAGCCGAAGCGGGTCCGGGCAAAGCGCACAAGTTTCGCGTCGCCGGTTTGCGTGACGGCTGGGCGTGGGCTCCGCGTCACTGGCGCGAAGTCACAGACGACACCGGAACCGGGAATCCCGCCGCGGCTACGGCGGAAAAGGGGGAAAAGTTCGTTCGGGCAGTTACCGAGAGGATCGGTGGCTTTCTCGTCGAGCTGGCGGCCGCGGACCTCAAAAAGCTGTACGAGTAGATAACTGGGCGACCGGGAACCGTGCTACTCGCAACCCGGAACGCGTTACATCTAGGCGCGAGTAGAACCAGTCCGCAGCGACGGACTAGACGACGAGGTTCAGCAGGCGCCCCGGAACGAACACGATTTTCCGTGGCGTGCCGCCCACGAATTTCGCAACCGTCGGATCGGCCAGCGCCGCCACGACCGCCGCGCTCTCAGTGATGTCCGTTGCGACGTGAATCTTCCCGCGCAGCTTCCCGTTCACCTGCACTACCAGCTCGACGGTGTCCTCTTTCGCCAGCATCGGATCGAAGCTCGGCCAGGCTGAATCGAAGACGCTTCCCGTCCCGCCTGTTTGCTCCCACAGCTCCTCGGCCAGGTGCGGCGCGAATGGAGCGACCAGGATGATGAGCGGCAGCACCTCGTCGCGATGCGGCGTGCGCTCGCCCTTTCGCAGGACGTTGATGTACTCCATCATGGCCGCGACCGCAGTGTTGTAGCTGAGTCGGGGAATGTCCTCGCTGACCTTACGGATGGTCTGATGCAGCTTCCGCATGACCGATTGCTCAGCTGACCCCTCGCTCGACATCGACTGCACCGACGCAAAGAGGCGGTCCAGAAAGCGTCGCGTGCCCGATATGCTCGCATCCCTGAAGTCGCCGCCCTGCTCGTAGGGGCCGAGGAACATCAAGTAGGTGCGAAACGCGTCGGCGCCCCAGTTCTCGATGTATTCGTCGGGATTCACGATATTGCCCTGGGTCTTCGACATCTTCGCACCTTCGCGGATGATGTGACCGTGCGCCCGGAACCGCGTGAACGGCTCCTCGAAGTCCAGATGACCGGCGTCGTGCAGCACCATCGTAATGAATCGCGAGTACAGCAGGTGCAGCACCGCGTGCTCGTTCCCGCCGATGTACGAAGTGACGGGGAGCCACTTCTTCGTCACGTTCTTCTCGAACGGCACGTCATCGTGACTCACGCTCGGATAGCGCAGGAAATACCAAGCGCTGTCGAGGAACGTGTCGGAGACGTCGGTCTCGCGGCGGCCGGTCTTCCCGCACTTCGGGCACGCGACCCGATACCACTCTTCATGGCGCGCGAGCGGTGACACGCCGGAATCATCCGGCTTGAAATCCTCGATGAACGGCAGCACCACCGGCAGATCCTTCTCCGGCACCGGCACGGTTCCACAATCATCGCAATAGATAATCGGGATCGGCGGACCCCAATATCGCTGGCGCGAGATGCACCAGTCGTGCAAGCGGTAGTTGACCACCGGCTTCGCGGACCCGGACTTCGCCAGGAATTCTACGATGGCCTTTTTGGCGGGCTCGACCTCATAGCCGTCGAACATTCCGGAATTCACCAGCGTGCCGGCCTCACACTGCGTGAACGCTTCGTGCAACGGCGAGTTGGCGTCTTCGCGCTCGCCGCACACCACTCGCACGATCGGCAGATCGAACCTGCTGGCGAAATCGAAGTCGCGCTGGTCGTGTCCGGGAACCCCCATGATTGCACCGGTGCCATACTCCATCAGCACGTAGTCGGAAATCCAGATCGGGATCTGCTTCTCGGTCGCCGGATTGATCGCGTACGAACCCGTGAAGGCTCCGGTTTTCTCGGTGCTCGTCTTCCGCGCGACCAGATCCTGCTTCGTCGTCTTCTCGCGATAGGCGTCGACACTCTTCCTTTCTTTGGGAGTCGTCAGCGAGTCGACCAGCGGATGCTCGGGCGCCAACACCATGTACGTCGCGCCGTAGATCGTGTCAGGACGAGTGGTGAAGACGCGAATGGCGCACTCCCCACCGCTCATTTTTTTCGTCTCGAACTCCAGCTCGGCGCCTTCCGAGCGGCCGATCCAATTCCGCTGCGCGGTCTTGGTGGTCTCCGACCAATCGATGTGATCCAGGTTCGCCAGCAACCGCGGTGCGTAGTCGCTGATGCGGAAGAACCATTGCTCGAGCAACCTTTGCTCGACCTCGGTCTTGCATCGCTCGCAGAAGCCGCCGGATACGACCTGCTCGTTCGCGAGCACGGTCTTGCAGCTCGGACACCAATTGACGGCCGCCGTCTTCTTGTAAGCCAGTCCCTGCTTGAGCAACTGCAGAAACAGCCACTGGGTCCACTTGTAGTAGACGGCATCGGTGGTGCGGAGCGTCGCTCGCCAATCCACCATCAGGCCGGCGCTTTCCAACTGGCGCTGGCAGTTGTCGATGTTCTTCGGGATCAGCCCCATCGGATGCTTCCCCACCTTGAGGGCGTAGTTCTCCGAATGAATCCCGAACGCGTCATACCCCAGAGGCTCGAACACGTTGTGTCCCATGAGCCGCT
>Ga0136846_1215826_pt1 | contig 13794 bp, 10 predicted proteins | sample HopSoiMetagenom2_FD_96841 | JGI IMG/M metagenome (GOLD analysis project Ga0136846, IMG submission 96841) | Grasslands soil microbial communities from Hopland, California, USA - 2 Assembly 2016 (version 4) | ecosystem: Environmental > Terrestrial > Soil > Grasslands | place: USA: Hopland... | reverse complement strand
GCCGACGTCGGCGCCGACCTTGTGGGCAAGGTCGAGCAGGGCATCCCCGAGGACGACCCGCGCAACGCGGCGACGATCGCCGACAACGTGGGCGACAACGTGGGCGATTGCGCCGGGATGGCCGCCGACCTGTTCGAATCCTCAGAGATCACGTTGATCGCGTCGCTGATCCTCGGCGCGGCGGCGTTCGCCGGTTCGCCCAAGGGCGCGATCATCGGCGTGATGTTCCCGCTGTTCGTCCGGGCGGTCGGCGTCGTGACGTCGATGATCGGGATCATCGCGGTCGCGCCGCGCTCCGAGGAGGAGCACGGCATGCGCGCGATCAACCGCGGCTTCTTCATCTCTGCGGCCATCTCCGCAGCGGCCGCGTTCGTGATCGCGGGCGTGTACATGGACAGCTACAAGCCGGCGGTCGCGGTGTTGATCGGCCTCGTGCTCGCGTCGGTGATCCAGAAGATGACCCAGTACTTCACCGACACGAAGTTCAAGCCGGTGCAGGAGATCGCGGGCGCCACCGTCACGGGCCCGGCGACCACGATCCTGTCGGGCTTCTCGATCGGCCTCGAGTCGACCGTGTGGTCCGCGCTGGTGATCGCCGCGGCGATGATCGGCTCCTATTTCCTCGGCGACAACACGCGCGAGTCGCTCTACTTCATCTCGCTCACCGGCATGGGGATGCTCACGACGGTCGGCGTGATCGTGTCGATGGACACCTACGGTCCGATCTCGGACAACGCGCAGGGCATCGCGGAGATGTCCGGCGAGTTCGAAGGGCGTCCGGCCGAGATCCTCGGTGGCCTTGACGCGATCGGCAACTCGACGAAGGCGATCACGAAGGGCATGGCCATCGCGACCGCGGTGATCGCGGCGACGTCGCTGTTCGGATCCTTCGCGGAGGCCGTGCTGAAGGCCGATCCGACGCTTGCGATCAACGGCGAGTTCCCGATCCGGGTCGACCAGCCGAACGTGCTCGTGGGGCTGTTGATCGGCGGCTGCGTCGCGTTCCTGTTCAGCTCGCTCGCGATCCGTGCGGTGGGCCGGGCCGCGTCGCAGGTCGTGGTCGAGGTGCGCAAACAGTTCCGCGACCACCCGGGGATCATGGATTACACCGAGAAGCCGGACTACGGCGCGGTGGTCGACATCTGCACCAGGACGTCGCTTCGTGAGCTGATGACGCCCGGGTTGCTCGCGGTGCTCGCGCCGATCATCGCCGGGTTCTTCCTCGAAGCCGAAGCGCTCGGCGCATTCCTCGCCGGCGCCATCCTCACCGGCCAGCTGCTCGCGGTGATGCTGTCGAACTCCGGCGGCGCGTGGGACAACGCCAAGAAGCTGATCGAAGAGGGCAACTACGGCGGCAAGGGCTCGGACAGCCATAAGGCCGCGGTGATCGGCGACACGGTCGGCGACCCCTTCAAGGACACCGCCGGCCCGGCGCTCAATCCGTTGATCAAGGTGATGAACCTCGTTGCGCTGTTGATCGCGCCGGTCATCGTGACGCACGCCGACGACACGGCGCTTCGCGCGGCGGTCGTCATCATCGGCGCGGTCGTCCTGGGGGCGATGATCTGGGTGTCGAAGAACCGCGAGTCCGGCCTGGAGGACGACGTCGAGCGCGCGAAGGCCGGCACGACCGCGGCCTAGTCGATGGGTCCGCTGCGTCGGTGGCTCGCCCGGCTCACCGAGTCGGATGAGTCGCGCCTGGACGCGGAAATCCGTGACTGGGCGGAGGCGGTGCCGGGCTCGGTGCGGATCGGCGACGCCCAGGCGCGCGAGCGGGTGAAGATCGCGGGCGTGATCCGGCGGCTCACCGTCTTGCCGATGCAGGACAACGAGTCGCTGGAGGTCGTGATCTCCGACGGCACCGGCGAGGTGTCGATCCAGTTCATGGGCCGGCGCGCGATCAGCGGTTTGACGCTCGGCACGCGTGTCGTGGTCGAGGGCGTGCTCGGCGAGCACCACGGGCGTATCCAGATGATGAACCCGCGCCTCGAGCTCACCGTCTGAACGCCGGCACGCCGTCAGATCATGTGTGCGTCTTTGCGGTGTCGTGCACCGGCTCACTCGACGTCGAGACGCCGCGCACGTAGTACGGGATGTCGGCGACGTCGATGTGCGCGTAGCGTCCGAGCGAGCGCTCGATCTTGCGGCTGGTGCGGTCGTGCAAGAGCCGTTGCCGCAGCCGGGGGTAATCGCGCCGCGGCATCACGACGGTGACCTCGGTGGCCTCCGACGCCATCGCGACGATGTAACGCTCGATCGCACGCGGGACGTCGCGGTCCCAGCACTCGATCACGTCGAGCGGCACCGGCGCGCGCAGCTCGGACCACCGGTTCGCGAGCTGGGTGGCCCGGTCGGGGTCGGCGGCGGCGTGGACGGCACGCACCGTGCGGGTCCCGAGGCCGAGCGCGTACGCGACGGCCGACAGCGTCGCCCGATCGAGCTTGTCGACCAACACGACGACGTCGTGGGACTGCCGCGTGGTGAGCCGCACCACGGGCCGGCCCGCCTCGTCGCGCTGGAGCGGATGCACGCCGTCGGGGTGGTCGCGGACCATCGTCACGCGGACGTGGCCGTACGGCAGGAGCGCGCGGTGCAGCCGCGCCCCGGCGCGCCGGTCGGCGACGTGCTCGCGGAGCGACCGCTCGTGCGGGACCGGCACGATGACGATCGCGTCGCGGTCCTCCCGCTCGTAGGCAGCGAGGAAGCCCGCCAGGCGCGCCGCCTGATCCCCCCGGCCCCGGACGATCCGCAGCGGGATCGCGTCCAGGCCCGCCGCCAGCCACGCGGCCTGGAGCGCCTCGGTGCGCGCGCGGTCGTCCTCCACGTGGACGGCGATCGTGCGCTCGGACCGGATCGTCCGGGTGTACTGCAACGCGTGCACGGTCTTCGGATCGAGGTCCTCCACGAGCAAGATCGTGATCGGCGGGCGGTGCGCCGCCGGCGAGAAGGCCTTGAGGTCGCGCTCGAGCTCCCGCTTCTCCCGGTCGTACTGGTGGTTCATCCGGACGAGCAGGACGACCAGCACCGGGACCAAGATCAAGATCGCCCACGCGCCCTCCGCGAACTTGGTGCGCGCGACGATGGCGAGCACGATCCCGGTGGCGACGGCGCCGGCGCCGTTGATCAGCAGGCCGACGCGCCAGCCGGGCTCGCGTAGACGCAGATGCCGCTTGGCCATCCCGGCCTGCGACAACGTGAACGACGTGAACACCCCGATCGCGTAGAACGGGATCAACCGCGTCACGTCCGCCCGGAACGCGATCACCAGCATGATGGCGGCTGCGGACAGCGCGAGGATCCCGTTGGAGAAGACGAGCCGGTGTCCGCGGGTCGTGAACTGTCGCGGCAGGAAGTCGTCGCCGGCGTGGAAGTTCGCGAGGCGAGGGAAGTCGGCGTACGCGGTGTTGGCGGCGAGTACGAGGATGAGTGCGGTCGCGATCTGCAACAGCGCGAACGCGGCGTGTCCCAGCGCGCTCGAGCCGAAGACGGCCTTCCCGATGTCCGCGACGACGGTCGACCTCCCCGTGAAGTCCGGCGCGATCTGGAGCTTCGCCGCGAGCCAGGAGATCCCGAGGAACATCGTGGCGAGCAACAGGCCGAGCGCGACGAGCGTCTGTCGCGCGTGCCTCCACTCGACCGGGCGGAACGCCGGCACGCCGTTGGAGATCGCCTCGACGCCGGTCATCGCGGTGCTCCCCGAGGCGAGGGCGTGCAGCACGACGAACATCGGGACCAGCGCGAACACCGACAGGGTCCCGCTGGTCGTGACCGGCGGCGGAACGACGATCGATCCCGTCGCCGCCCGGGCGACCCCGACGATGATGAGCGACAGGATGCAGAAGATGAACACGTAGGTCGGGGCGGCGAAGATCTTGCCCGACTCGCGGACGCCGCGAAGGTTCCCGTACGCGATCAGCACGATCGAGGCGACCGCCATCTCGACGCGGAACGGGGCGGTGGCCGGGACGAGCGCGATGATCGCGGCCACGCCGGCGGAGACCGACACCGCAACGGTCAACACGTAGTCGGTCAGGAGCGCGACGCCGGCGACCTGCGCCGGGATCAGCCCGAAGTTGTCCTTGGTGACGATGTAGGCGCCGCCCGCCGACGGATAGGCCTTGATCGTCTGGCGGTAGCTGAAGACGAGGATCGCGAGCACACCGACGATCGCGGCGGACAGCGGGACGATCAGCGAGAACATCAGGATGCCGGCGCCGGCGATCGCGAGCGTCTTCAGCATCTCTTCCGTCGCGTAGGCGACCGACGAGAGCGCGTCGGAGCTGAAGATCGCGAGGGCGGCGATCTTGCCGAGGCGCTCGTGCACCAGGTGCGCCGTCGGAAGCGCACGGCCGAGGATCGCTCGCTTGACGCCGTAGCTGGAGCTGCGAGGAAGCGGCGGCCGCGCGCTCGAACGGGGCGGCTGGGTCCCCGTCGCGGGCGCGGCCTGTTTCTCGGAGGAGGCTTCGTCGGTTCGCATCACCTTTCACGGTAGGAACACGGGATAAGGGATCCGTAAGGGCGACTATCGTTGCAAACGTGGATCGAACGGCGGTCGTGTCGGCCCGGGTGCTGGGGGCGCGCAGGCCGTCGTGGCATCTGTGGGCGGCGTATCTCGTGGCCACGGCCGGCGGCGTGGCGATCGCCGCGGTGATGGAGCCGTTCCGGGTGCAGCTGTCGCACACCCTGACGGCGTTCGCGTTCCTGGTTCCGGTGGTCGTCGCGTCCTGGCTCGGCGGTGTCGTCCCTGGGATCGTCGCGGCGGTGGTCGGCTCGGCGCTCTACAACGTCGGGTTCCTGCCGCCGTACGACACGTTCGACCTCGAGCGGACCGAGTACGTTGTCGCCTTCTTCGCGTTCATCGCGCTGTCGCTTTTGATCTCCTGGCTCGTGGGCGTCGCGCACGAGCGCGCGACCGCGGCCGAGGATCGAGAGGCCGAGGTGCGGCTCCTGTTCGACCTGAGCCATGTGCTCGTGTCGGAGCGGGCCGAGGGGCTGTCGCCGGCGCTCGGCCGCGCCGCGGAGCGCCTCGGGTTCGTCCTGGCGTCGGTGCGCGATGAGGGCGACCCGGCGGCGTCCTCGTCCACGGCGTTCCCGCTGCGGGTCGGGCCCGCGCGCGTCGGCTCTCTGATCTTCGTCGGGGACCGGGCGCCGCTGACCGCCGCCGAAACGCGGGTCGTGCGCACGTTCGCCGACGAGGTCGCGCTCGTCGTCCAGGCCGAGCGCCTGGAGCAGGAATTGCGAGAGGCGGAGCTCTACAAGCGCACCGAGGACATGCGCCAGTCGCTGCTTGCGGCGGCCTCGCACGAGCTCAAGAGCCCGATCGCCGCGATCACCGCGTCGGTCACCGACGTCCTCGATCGGGAGGCGTTCGATCGCGAGAGCGTGCGCGTGGTCCTGGAGGACGTCCGTGCCTCGACCGGCCGGCTCGAGCAGCTGATCACCAACCTGCTCGACATGTCGCGGATCGAGTCGGGCACGCTCGTCGCGCACGACGAACTCGTCGACCTCGATGATGTCGTCGGCCCCGCGGTGGACGGCGTGGCGGAACGGTGGCCGGGGGTCGAGATCGAGGTCGGGGTCGCCGAGGATGCGGTGCGCGTGCGAGGCGACGCGTTGTTCGTCGAGCGGGTGGTGACCAACCTGGTCGAGAACGCCGCCCGCGCGGTCCGCAGCGCCGCCGACCGGCGGATCGAGCTGGGCGCCGAGCGCGCCGACGGCGTCGTGCTGGTCCAGGTGGTCGACCACGGCCCGGGGCTCGCGTTCGGAGACCAGCGACTGCTCTTCACGCCGTTCTACCGGCTGCAGGAAGGGTCGCCGCGTCTGTCGGCCGGCCTCGGCCTCGCGATCTGCAAGGGCTTCGTCGAGGCGATGGGCGGCGAGATCTGGGCGACGGACACCCCGGGCGGCGGCACGACCATGGGGTTCCGGCTCCCGGCGGCATGAGCGACCCGCTGATCCTGGTCGTCGACGACGAGCCGCAGATCCTGCGCGCGGTCGAGCGCACGTTGCTGGCGCGCGATTTCCGGGTCGAGACGGCAACGGACGGCCGAGCCGCCGTGGGGGCCGTTCGCGATCTCGCCCCCGACCTCCTGGTCCTCGACCTCAACCTGCCGCACGTCGACGGGCTCACCGCGTGTCGCGAGATCCGCCGGTTCAGCGGCGTGCCGATCCTGGTGCTCTCGGTCCGCGACGCCGAGCAGGACAAGGTGGCGGCGCTCGACCTCGGCGCGGACGACTACCTGACCAAGCCGTTCGGGGCCGCGGAGCTGCTGGCCCGGGTCCGCGCCCTGCTGCGCCGCGCCGCGCCGGAGGCGAGCGGCACGCGCTTCGCCGTCGACGGCATCACGATCGACCTCGGCGCGCGGTCGGTGCGTCGCGGCGCCGAGCAGGTGCATCTCACGCCGACGGAATGGCGCCTGTTGGAGGCGCTCGCCGTCGCGCCCGGTGTGCTTCGCACCCACGACTGGTTGCTCGGCGAGGTCTGGGACGCCGGCGGCGCACCGGACGTCGAGGCGCTCCGCGTGTTCGTCAGCCAGCTCCGTCGCAAGATCGAGCCCGACCCGCACCATCCCCGTGCGATCGTGACCGAGTCGCGGATCGGGTATCGCTGGCAGCTCGAGCCGACGGGCTGACGCGCCGCCCGTTCAGTCGCCGACGATCGCGGACCGAAGCGCCTGCTCGGTGCCGACGCCGGCCAGGGCCACGAGCTCGTCGCCGGGCCCGAGCACCGTCTCGGGCTGTGGGATCACGACGTGGGCGTCGCGCACGATGGCCACGATGGCGGCGTCGTTCGGCAGCCGCAGCTCATAGATGGGCCGTCCGATCGCCGGCGAGTCGGCGGCAAGCTTCATCTCGACGATCGAGATCTGGCCGCCTTCCAGGCGCAGCAGCTGCACGAGGTCGCCGGTGGTCACCGCTTCCTCGACCATCGACGTGAGCATGTGCGGCGGCGAGACCGCCGTGTCGACGCCCCACTGATCGGTGAACAGCCACTCGTTCTTCGGGTGGTTCACGCGGGCGAGCACGCGCGGCACCGCGAACTCCTGTTTCGCAAGCAGCGACGTGACGAGGTTGTCCTCGTCGTCGCCGGTCGCGGCGACCACCACGTCGGCGCGCGCGAGCTCCGCGTCGTCGAGCACCCATGGCTCGCAGGCGTCGCCGAGCATGATCGTCACGCCCGGGATCTCCTCGCGGAGGTCCTCTACCGTCTGCTTGTCCTGCTCGATCAGCGTGACCTCGTGCCCGCGTGTGGTGAGGTCGCCGGCCACGTGGCGCCCGATCGCACCTCCACCGGTCACGACGACGCGCATCAGTGGTGCTCCCCCGCCGGCTCGAGCAACGCGTCGAGCTCGTCCATGAAGTCCTTGCCCATCGTGATGATCAAGAAGTCGCCTTCTTGCAGCGTGCTGTCGACCGACGGGATGAACCCTTTGCCGCCACGCGACACGCCGGCGACGAGGATGCGGCCGTCGACGTTCAGCGACGACACCGGCTTGCCGATCAGGTGGCTCGGCACGGGCACGCGCACCCGGAGCAGCTCGCCGCCGCCGAGGCTCTCGCGCACCTCTTTGCCGGTGTGCAGCAGCATCAGCTGGAACTGCTTGACGCCCCAGGTCGTCGTCGCGACGGTCGGGATGTTCAGCCGTTCGTAGATCTCGGCGCGGCGAGGGTCGAAGATCCGCGCGATCACCTTGGGCACGTGGTAGTGCTCGAGCGCCACGCGCGCCGAGACGATGTTGGAGTTGTCGCCGCTCGACACGGCGATGAACGCGTCGGCCTCGCGGATCCCCGCTTCTTCGAGCACGTCTCGATCGAACCCGAGCCCGACGATCCTGCGCGCACCCTCACCAGGCGGATACCGGTCGAACGCTTCGGCGCGCTTGTCGATCACGGTGACTTCGTGGCCGGCGTCGCCGAGGGCGTGCGAGAGCTCGGAGCCGACCCGGCCGCATCCCATGATCAGCACCCGCATGGCCGGGAAGCGTACCCGCGCACGAACCGCCTGACAGCGCGACGGACCCCAGATATGCCTGCGGGCCGACAGCTGGAGGGAGCTGCCGGCCCCGCAGACGGGCTCGGAGGAAAGTAGGTTCGTTGGTGCTGTGTCCCGCGTCGTCCTGAGCCGGGGGTGACGGTCCGGCACCGGGGTCGGCGAGACCCTTCTTTCCGTCGCTAAGCGTCGGGCCGCAGGCGTGAGCGCGGCGTGAAGGATGCGCGACACCACGTGAAGAAGCCGTGAACGGCCGGACCGCCGCGGACTCGCGAAGATCGCGCCCTACCAGGCGGTAGCGTGTCCGGCGTGGCGACGGACCGCAGGGACCCCGGCGTGGACCAGGTCTCGGTCCGTGCGTTGGCGATCGGGGTCGGCGCGGCGGTCTGCGGCGCCGTCCTCGTGGCGCTGACCAGGGATCTTGGCCCCGGCGCCGGCGTCGCCATCTTCATGCTGGCGGTGACGATCGCGGCCGTCACGGGGGGCATCTGGGCGGGGATCGTCACGGCGTTGCTCTCCTCGGTCGCGCTGCCGTGGATCGAGCAGCCGGCACAAGGGTTCCAGTTCGAGCAGCTGCGCGACGTGATCGCCTCGGTCGTGTTCCTAGCGATCGCGGCCGTGGTCGGACTCGTGGTAGGCAACGCCGCGGCCGAACGACGCCGGGCGACGGAGCGCGAGCGCGAGGCGCGACTGCTCGCGATGTTGTCCGGCAAGCTCCTCACCGGCGACGTTCCCGATCGCGTGCTCGACGAGTTCGTCGCGTTGCTGCTCGACCCCTTCAATCTCGCGATGTGCAGCGTGGAGGTGGTGCTCGACGGACATGAGATGAGCGCGATCGCGCGGCGCGACGGCGTGGAGCTCGGCGGCCCGACCGAGATCGTGCCGGTGGTGATCGCGTCGGTACCGCTCGGCACGCTGACCACCGAACGGCCGGCCCGCGCGCGGTCGTTCACTCGTCGCGAGCGTGACCTCCTCGAGGCGGCGACCCGCCAGGCCGCCGTCGCCCTGGACCGCGCGCGCCTCGACGCGCGCGCGCGTCTCGCGCAGCTCGACGCCGAGACGAACGAGCTGCGCGCGGCGATGTTCTCGTCGGTGACGCACGACCTGCGGACGCCGCTCGCGTCGATCAAGGCCGGCGTCACGAGCCTGCTGGACGTCTCGGCCGTGCACGACCCGACCCAACAGCACGAGCTCCTGCTCACGATCCTGGAGGAGACCGACCGGCTGAACCGGCTGGTCGGCAACATCCTGGACCTCGCCCGGATCCGCGCCGGCGCCCTGATCCCCCGCCGCGTGCCGACGGACGTCCAGGAGGTCGCCGAGGCCGTGCTCGCGCGGATGCGGCCGCAGCTCGCGCGCGTCCGCGTCCACCTCGCCGTCCCGGACGATCTGCCCGAGATCGCGGCCGACCCGATGCAGCTCGACCAGGTCCTCACCAACCTGGTCGAGAACGCCGCGCGTCACTCGCCGCCGGACGGAGCCGTCCGGATCGACGTCTCGCGCGAGGCGGAGCGCGTTCGCGTCCGCGTGAGCGACGAGGGGCCGGGGATCCCGCTCGCGCAACGCGAGAAGGTGTTCGAGCCCTTCTATCGTGGCCGCGAAGAGCCGGAGCGGCCGGGCAGCGGGCTGGGGTTGTCGATCGCGCGCGCGGTCGTGGTCGCGCACGGCGGCCGGATCTGGGTCGAGGAGTCGGTGGGCGGCGGCACCGCGTTGGTCCTAGACCTGCCGATCGAGGAGGCAGCGGCGTGAAGGTGCTGGTGGTCGACGACGAACCGCAGATCCGTCGTGCGCTCCGCACGAGCCTCGAGGCGCACGGCTACACCGTGGAAACCGTCGGCACCGGTGACGAAGGCGTCGTCGCGGCGGCGAGCCAGCATCCCGAGCTGATCTTGCTCGATCTCGGCCTGCCCGACATGGACGGGACGGAGGTGATCACGCGCGTCCGCGCGTTCTCGGAGGTGCCGATCATCGTGCTGTCGGTGCGCGAGAGCCAAAGCGACAAGGTGGCGGCGCTCGATGCCGGGGCCGACGACTACGTCACGAAGCCCTTCGGGATGGAGGAGCTGCTGGCCCGGTCCCGAGCCGCTCTGCGCCGCAAGGGTTCCGGTGAACCGGAGGTCCCCGTCCTCACCTTCGGAACACTGGAGGTGGACCTCGCCAAGCAGCTGGTCACGATCGACGGCGAGCAGGTCCACCTGACCCCGACCGAGTACGGCCTGCTCGAGGTGCTCGTCACGAACCCCGGCAAGCTGCTCACCCATCAATGGCTCCTGCGACGCGTGTGGGGTCAGGGGTACGGGACCGAGACGACGTACCTGCGGACCTACGTCCGGGCGCTCCGGCGCAAGCTCGGGGACGACGCCTCGGCGCCGGCGCTGATCGTCACCGAGCCGGGCGTCGGCTACCGATGGGTCGCCGACGCATCGTGACGAACGTGACGAACCTGGCGGGCCGTAGCATCGGGGACTGATGGGCTCCCCGACCAAAGCATCGACCGGCTCGGTCGCCAAGCGCGTCCTCGTCGGTCGCGCGTTCTCGAGCCACCACCTCGAGCACACGCTGCTGCCGAAGATCCTCGCGCTGCCGGTGTTCGCCTCGGACGCCTTGTCGTCGGTCGCGTACGCGACGGGCGAGATCTTGATCGCGCTCACCCTCGCGACCACGGCGCCCAAGTCCTACGTGATGCCGATCTCGTTCGCGATCGCGGCGCTGATGGCGATCGTCGTGACCTCCTACCGCCAGACGGTGCGCGCGTATCCGAGCGGCGGCGGCGCCTACATCGTGAGCAAGGAGAACCTCGGGACGTTCGCGGGGCTCGTCGCCGCCGCCGCGCTGCTGTTCGACTACATGATGACGGTGATCGTCTCGATCGTCGCCGGGGTGTTCGCGATCGGCTCGGCGTTCCCGTGGGCGAACGAGCACAAGGTCGTGCTGTCGATCATGTTCGTCGGGCTCGTGACGGTCGCGAACCTCCGCGGCGCGCGAGAGTCCGGCACGCTGTTCGCGATCCCCACCTACGGGTTCGTCGTGTCGATCCTGATCCTCATCGGGGTCGGTGCGGTGCGGTGCTTCGGCGGATGCCCGGCGGTCGTGCCGCCGTCCGAGCAGATCGCGGCGCCGGCGGCGATCGCGGGGATCACGATCTTCGCGTTGCTCAAGGCGTTCTCCCAGGGTGCGACGGCTCTCACGGGGGTCGAGGCGATCTCGAACGGCGTGCCGGCCTTCAAGCGGCCGCAGGCCCGAAACGCCGCGACGACGCTCGCGATCATGGGGACGATCGCGGTCACGATGTTCCTCGGGATCTCCTACCTGGCGACCCACGTGCACGGGGTCGTCGCGAGCGAGGAGCGATCCGCCGTGGCGCAGATCTCCGTCGCGATCTTCGGCAACAGCTCCTTCGGGTTCTACGTGGTGCAGGCGTTCACGGCCGCGATCTTGATCCTCGCCGCCAACACGGCGTATCAGGACTTCCCGCGCCTGGCGTCGATCCTCGGCCGGGACCGGTTCATGCCCAGCCAATTCGTCAACCGCGGCGACCGGCTCGTCTTCTCCAACGGCGTCATCGTGCTCGGCGTGCTGTCGTCGCTGATGATCTACATCTTCAAGGCCGACCTGAACACGCTGATCCACTTCTACGTGGTGGGCGTGTTCACGTCGTTCACGCTGTCGCAAAGCGGGATGGTCCGGCACTGGATCGGCGAAGGCCGCAAGGGCGAGGCCGCGATGAACGGCTGGCGTCGCTCGATCGTGATCAACATCATCGGCGCGATCACGACGTTCGTCGTGTTGATCGTCGTGATCGTGTCGAAGTTCAAGGACGGCGCATGGCTCTCGATCTTGATCATGGCCCTGCTCGTGCCGCTGTTCTACGCGATCCATCGCCACTACACGTGGGTGCGCTCGGTGGTGCATCGCGGGACCGAGCACGTCGGCGTCCGAGGGCAGACCCATGTTGTGCTCCTTGTGCGCGACGTGGACGCCGCCGTGGCCGAGGCGCTCGGGTACATCCGGTCGTTCCACCCGCGGTCGCTTCGCGCGATCACACCCCGGCCGTCGGTGCCGCCCGAGCTTGCCGAGGCTTGGTCGGCGCTGGCGGGGGCCGGCGCGGCGCAGCTCGAGGCGGCCGGGTCGGGCAGCGTGACGGGGTGCGTCCGGCGGTTCATCGCGTCGATGGATCTCGGCCCGCACGACGTCGTGAACCTCATCGTGCCGGAGCTCGTCACCGAGGGCAGCCTTCCGTCGTACGTGCTCCGGCGGTCCAACCTGGTGCGTCTCAAGGCGTCCTTGCTGCGGCTGCCGCACGTGGTGGTGACCGACGTGCCTGTCGTCACGACCGGCGACGGGCCGCGCGGCGTGGACGCCCGGCCGCTGATCCCGCACCGGACGGTCGCGCTGGTGTTCCTGTCCAGCGTGAACGACCTCACCATCCGGGCCGTCAATTACGCGCGCTCGCTCGACGCCGGCCTCACGCGCGCGATCTATTTCGACCTCGATCCCGAGGCCGCTCACCGGCTGGAAGCCGCGTGGTTCGACGCCGGCCTCGAGGTGCCGCTTGACATCGTCGAGGCGCCGTTCCGCGATCTGACCGGACCGATGCTCGAAGAGGTCCGCCGCTACTCGTCCGATCCCGGGACGGTCGTCAACGTGATCGTGCCCGAGGTGATCGTGAACCACTGGTGGCAGCTGCCGCTGCACAACCAGAACGCGCTGTTCATCAAGCGGCTGTTCCTCTACGAGGACCGGGTCGTGTTGTCGAGCGTGCCGATGCTCGTGTCGGGCACGCCGGCCGGCGAGACGGAGACCGTCTGACGGGTCGGCTGCGCTAGCATCGAGCCATGAACATCCGCCCCGTGACCCCCGAGGATCTGCAGTTCCTCCGCAAGATGATGTACGAGGCCGCACGGTGGAATCCGGACTGGCCGCGCGAGCCGATCGAAGAGGTGCTCGCCGAGCCGATCCTGCTGCGGTACAGCCAGGGATGGGGTCGTCGCGGCGACGGCGGCGTCATCGCCGAGATCGAGGGCGAGCCGGTCGGCGCGGCCTGGTATCGGCTGTTCACGGAGGACACGCCGGGCTACGGGTTCGTCGACGAGAAGACGCCCGAGCTGTCGATCGCCGTCGTGCCGTTGCACCGGCGCAAGGGGATCGGCGAGGCCGTGTTGCGGGCGTGCATGGTGCAGGCGCGTGAGGAAGGGTTCCAGGCGCTATCGCTGTCGGTGGCCGTGCACAATCGGTCGCGGATGATGTACCAGCGCGCCGGCTTCGAGAAGGTGGCCGAGTCCGGCGACGGCGGCGACCATTGGACGATGGTCGCGAACCTCTAGCGGCCGGAGAGGCCGGGCTCGCTCCCTGCTTCCCTCGGCTTCGCTTCGCTCGCCTCAGTCCAGACGGTCGCTCGCTCCGGCCTCTCCGGCCGCTTGGATCTCATCGAGGCCTTGGCGGCGTTTCCAGATCCACCAGGCGATCAGGGCAACCAGCGCGATGGCCGCGATGATCCCGACGGGGGCGAAGTACTTCTCCAGCGTGTCCCATTGGGCGCCGAGGGCTTTGCCGGCGAGCGCGAGGCCGACGCACCAGGGGATAACGCCGAGCAGGGTGAAGATCGTGAAGCGGCGGAGGTCCATGCGAGCGACGCCGGCGGGCAGGCTGACGAACGCGCGGATCAGCGGCACGAGCCGGCCGAGGAATACGACGGCCTCGCCGCGGCGTTCGAACCAGGCGTGCGCCCGGTCCACCTCGTGGGGGCGCAACAAGAGGTATCGGCCCCACCGGTCGATCGCCGGGCGGCCGCCCCAGGCGCCCAG
>Ga0136846_1219825_pt1 | contig 13797 bp, 13 predicted proteins | sample HopSoiMetagenom2_FD_96841 | JGI IMG/M metagenome (GOLD analysis project Ga0136846, IMG submission 96841) | Grasslands soil microbial communities from Hopland, California, USA - 2 Assembly 2016 (version 4) | ecosystem: Environmental > Terrestrial > Soil > Grasslands | place: USA: Hopland... | reverse complement strand
CCAGTGCCTCGATCGCGCGCTCCTCGCCAATCGTTCCGGAGAGGAAAACGAAAGGTGTGCCTGGCGCCGTGGTGCGCACCATTTGCAGGGCAGTGAGCCCGTCAAATCCCGGCATGGAATGATCGGATAGTATGAGGTCGAAATTGTCCCGCTGCAAGGCGGTCTCGAATTCCCGGCGGGTGGAAAGACGAGTGATATTGCAGTCCGGCCATTCGCGCTGGAGCAGCATCTCAAACAGTTCTGCATCCGCGTCGTTGTCCTCCAGGTGAAGGAATTTCATGTTAGCAACTTCCGGTTAACATCCCATGGCACGCCGCACGTAAACTTACTTAGACCGGGAGGTGAATCCCCTTTGCGTGACATGCCGGTCGTCGCCATAACCTCATGCTCCTGCTGGTCAGCTACTAAGTCTCCATGGTCGTCCAATGACCACATCTGGAGCGGATGAATGTATCGTCATGTTGAAACCTCCTCGCCATCTTTCGGCTATGACCATTATGTTGGATGTAAGCGAGATAGTAAATACCAACTACTACTGATAAATTAGCGGTTGATGCGTCCGAGGGAATATAGCGGTAACCGGGCGTTATTGCGTCAGTTCGTCAGTAGCTTGTGAATTGATAGGCGAGGAAATCGATTTCGTCTAACCTCGCGTCTCCCCCGCCGGTATTCGCTGTGCCCCCCATATGAAACCGATCACCCTCTTTTGCGCCGTTGTCTTCGCCATTGCGTCTCTCCATGCCGCCGAGCCGGTCAAGCCGGACAAGGTGCTCAAGCTATGGGAAGGCAAGCCACCGGGAGACTTTACTGCGCCCGGTCCGGAAACGCTCACTGCGCCGAAACCCACGGACAAGCTGCCCATCCAGCGGTTGACGAACGTCACCGAACCGCGTCTCGAATTCTATCTGCCGGAGAAGAAGAACGGGAACGCCGTGATCATTGTGCCGGGTGGCGGCTTCGGCGTGCTCGCGTCGCAGCACGAAGGCTCGGAGTTGGCCACCTGGTTTCGCGATCGTGGATTTGTCGCTGCGGTACTGCAGCATCGCTGCCCGACCAACAAGCTGCCGAAGGCTTGGGAGTTTCCCGCCATGGACGCGCAGCGCGCGATCAGCCTGCTGCGCAGCAAGGCGTCGGACTACGGCGTGAAGCCGGATCGCATCGGGCTGTTCGGTTTCAGCGCGGGTGGGCAGGTTGCCATCATTGCCACGACAAATGACGAGGCGCGGCTCTACCCCGCCGCGGATGATATCGACAAAGTGAGCTGCCGGCCGGACTTCCTCATGCTCTGCTACGCGTGGCATATCCTCGCGGACAATTCGCTCACGGAACTCAAGCCGGAGATCCACATCAGCGCGAAGACGCCACCGACTTTCCTGGCACAAGCCAACGACGACAAGGGCTCTCTGGCCGAGGGCAGCGCCCTGGCCTTCCTCGCCCTGCGCAAAGCCGCCGTATCCGCGGAACTGCACATCTACTCGACCGGCGGTCACGGTTTCGGCCTGCGGCCAAATGACACCCAGGCCCCCGGCGACTGGCCCGGCCGCCTCGAGCTGTGGCTGAAAGCGCGTGGCTTGATGAGCAGCACGCCGTAGCCGACTTCGGCTACACGCTGCATAGGACCTATATGTCGTATATGACCTATGGGTCCTATCCCCTCAAACCCGCATCCATACCAGCCAAGCCCAATTGGCCAGGATCGCCGTGATGGTGCTATATCGTACAATATTCCCCAGGCGGGCCGAGATCCCCTCGAAGCGCAACCGCGGCAGCCGAAAGAGGAGCACGGTGGCTGCATACAGATCGTAAAGCGGCAGCAGGCCATAGCCGAGAAAGGCCAGGGGATTGGTGCCCGCGGCGGCCCACCAGTCGCGATGGAACAGGTAGCGCAGGCAGCGTGTCACCCCGCAGGTGGGGCAGGGGAGTCCTGTCCACCGATGAAAGGTGCATGGAGGAATAGGCAGCGCCAAATACAGCCAGACCCACGTGCCCGCCAGTCCCATCAGCGAGACGCCGAGCCAGATCGCCTCATGATCGATTTCTCCTGGGCGCAGGCGCCGCCAGGTCATGAGCATCTCAGTGGTGCGTGCCCGTATTGGCCCCGATTGCGGCAAAGATGGCGAAGAAGATCATGATGTAGATGGCAAACGTCGCCACGCAGCACGCGACAAAAGACAACAGCACGGCAAGCACCGAGCGCCCGCTGGTCGTTTCATGTGCCTTGCCGAGTCCAATGCACATGGACACGATGGCCCAAATGATCGCGGCATAAGCTCCGCAGAAGGGAATGGCGCAGAGTGGCATCACGCCACCCATGCAATAGGTGTAGGTGCGGAAGGTGGTCTCAAAGGGATACCTTGCTCCCTGGCAGAGCATGAGGACCAGGTGCAGGATCCCTGCCCCGATGAACGCGCCCAACACGGTAAAGACCGGGGTGAGAATGACCATGACGCCCATGATCGTGCTGCTCGCCGCCATCTGGCTGATCGGTGATTGCGTCGGTGGAAGCATGGAGCTGAAGAGCGCCTGGTAGCCGAAGTTGTAGACAAAAAGGAGCAAGGAAGCTGCGGTCGACAGGAGCACGTCGAAGCCGAGCGGCGCGCCGAGGCCGCCCTCGCGCCGCATTTGCGAAAAGGTCGCGGCAGGGTCGAGCATCACGCCGCGCACGGTCTGGATGATGGCGGGAAAAAAGCCGAGCTCTTGTCGATTTTCCCAAGGTGGGCCGTTGCGACTCTGTTCTGCGCTGGGTAGCGTGCCGGTCTGGAGCACGCCCTGCAGCACTACCGCCTTGGCGGCGGCAGAGTAGGGCTTGCCGTCGAGATACACGATCTCCTCTGGCGGGAAAAAGCGGCCCGTGGACGTGCACTTGATCCACCCAGCGGGCACATCCCCGCTCGGAGCACCAGCGGGACGCGCTTCCTTCAGGGGCGTCCAGTTGGTCATTCCCTCTTTCCAGACCAAGGTGCTTTCATTTACCGTCCCGGCGGCGATGAGGGCATCGAGTTCGCTATCGGAAATCGGCCCCTGGCGCTGGTCACCCTGTGCGTAGTACCAAGTCATGTTCTCCTTGTTCTGTGGTGGTGGGTCTTTTACTTTCCGCCGGACCGCGGCGAAGGCCGCAGTGAAGTTGAATCCCACCCGTGAGTAAAACGAAAACGCATGTCTACGGCCGCCCCGGTTGAGTCTGGTTTGCTGACGTGTCCCGCCTGCGGGACCGCGCTCGGGCCGTATGGTTTGGATGCGGCAAATGAAGCGGCCTGCCCGAAGTGCCATGTGCGGCTGCGCGGCCAGCTCTTCCGCGCGTGGTGGACGCCGCCCGCCTCGGTGCCCACGGAGAAAAGCGCTCCGGCCATGGAAGGTGAAGCGGTGTGCTTTTTCCACCCCACGAATCGGGCCGCTCTGCCCTGCGACTCCTGCGGCCGCTTCCTCTGCACGGTGTGCGACATGCCGGTCGGCTCCCGCCACCTGTGCCCCGTGTGCCTCAGCAAGGGCATGGGAAAGGAAAAGCTCATCGAGATCATCCCGCGGCGCTTTCTTTGGGGCCGTGCTGCATTTCTGATCGGGCTCGTTCCCCTGTGCGGTTTCTTCATTTTTCTCTGGCCGATCCTCTTTGCCAGCGGCGGTGTCACCGTGATCCTCGCACTGATCGGCTGGGGGCGCCCGGGCAGTCTCGTGCGAGGGAAGCAGCGTTGGGCCTCCATTTTCGGCATCCTGTTCGGCCTGCTGCAGATCGGCATTTCCGTGGGCTTCTTTTATTTCATCGCTTACGTCAGCTCGCACAATAAATGAGCGCCTCCCCGACTCCCTCTTATCGCAAAGTGCGCGGCGGCGGATACACGTGGAAAGGCCATGGCCGGCTCTGGCTGGCAGAAGACCATCTGCTGGAGGTGAACTCGACGTTCGTCATCGAGTCCTATCGCCGTTTCTTCTTCCAGGAAGTGCGGGCGTTTGTCATTCAACGGACCTCTGTGCGCCGCATCTGGGGCTGGGTTTTCGGAGTGGTGGGAGGCATCGCCGGGTTCATCACCGGAGGCATTCTGTGGGGGGCTGCGGTCAATCGGCACGAAGATTGGCATGCCGCGCTTTATGTTCCCGCGGGGTTTTTCGGCTTGGTGGCGCTGGTTTGTCTGGTGATGTGGATCATCAATCTCACGCTCGGGCCTTCATGCAGTTGCCAGGTGCTCACGCCCACGGGCTGGTATGCACTTTCGGCGCCGCGCCGGCTCGGGCCCGCCGGCCAGGCGCAGGCGGTGATCGCCGGCGTCATTCAAGCTGTGCAAGGCCCGCCGCCTTCGCCTTCCACACCGCCACCGCCACCGTCGGCGGTCGCCACGACATGAGAACGGGCCTCCAGCAACAGCGCTGCTTGAACCACTCGTTGCGCGAGGCCGTGGCCCGCTGCCCGTCGTGCGGATTCTATTTCTGCCGCGAGTGCATCACCGAGCACGACGAGCGCATCCTCTGTGCCTCGTGCCTCAAGAAGCAGTCGACCAAGACCGAGCGCCCGCGCCGAAATTTCGCGCCGCTGGCGCGCACCATGGCTGCATTGTGTGGGATCGTGACTGCGTGGTTCTTCTTCTACATCGTGGGCCGCCTGCTGCTCGCCACGCCGACGCAGTTTCACGAGGCCACCGTGTGGAAGAACAAGGTGCAGGATGAAATGGAAAGGGAGCAATGAGCCGCCGCCCCGTGCAACGTGAAGGGCCTTCGCCCTTGGAATGGGTGGAGACGGCGGTCCGCCTGCTGCGGTCCGCGCCGCCGGGTGCGCTCCTTTGCTATTATTTCGGCAGTGCCACGTGCCTGCTGGGGTTGCTCTATTTCTGGGCGGATATGAGCCGCGGCGCTTATGCCGCCGAGCATCTCACGGAATCCGCCTTTCAGGCCGCGGGACTCTATGTCTGGATGAAATGCTGGCAGGCCGTCTTTCTCGCCAAGCTACGCGCGCATCTTTTCATGGAAGCGGAGCCGCCGTGGACCGGGGCGCGTGTCGGGCGGCTCATCCTGACGCAGGCTGCACTTCAGCCTGCCGGACTTTTCCTCCGCTTCATCGCCGCAAATCTCCTGCTGCCCTATATTTGGACTTATTCGGTTTTCGCCGGTATCGCCATCCTCGGCGATGGCCAGGAGCCGAGCCTGCGGGTCGTGCTGCGCCGGGCGATCCGCGAGGCGGGGCTGTGGTGGCGGCAGACGCATCTAGCGTTGCTCTGCCTCTTCGGTTTTGCACTCTTCATCTGGCTCAATGTCAACATTGTCGCGACGCTCCTGCCGCAGATGGCGCGGATGTTTCTCGGCGTGGAATCGCCCTTCACGCGCGACGGAGCTGTGATGTTCAATACCACCTTTTTCGCGGCCACCTTCGCCGCGACTTATCTGTGCTTCGATCCCGTGCGCAAGGCTGTGTTCCTCGTGCGCCATTTCCAGGGGCAGTCGCTTCAGTCAGGCGAGGATCTGCGCGTGGAGTTAAGGACGCTGCGCCAGCGCTCGGGGCTGGCGGTGGCCGCGCTGCTGCTGGCCACAACGTTGCTCGCAGGATCGATGAATTCGGTGCGGGCCGAGACTGCGCCCACCTCGCCGCCGTCCACTGCGCAGGTCAATCCCAAGTCGCTTGGTAATTCGCTCGATCAAGTGCTCGAACGCCGGGAATACGCCTGGCGCTTCCCCCGCCAAACCAAAGCCGAGGTGGAACAGAAAGGCTGGCTGTCCGGCTTTTTCGACAGCATCGCGAAGACATTCGCGAAATGGTACAAGAACATTCAGGCGTGGCTCAAAAAGCTGGGTGATTGGTTCCGGCGCGATCGCAATCGCGAGGAGGAAAAGGAAATCACGGCGCCGTTCCATCTCGAGTGGAGTACCGTGGCGCGGGGTGTCCTCATCATCCTCGGCATCGCGCTGATCGCGCTCACTGTGGTGATGTATTGGCGCTCGCGCGGCAAGCGGGCGGAGACTGTGCTCGCCGAGGCAGCCAGCGCCGTGCCGGACCTTACGCAGGAAACAGTCACGGCCGATCAGCTTCCCGAAGATGGCTGGACACGCCTGGGGCGTGAACTAATGGAGCGGGGCGAACTGCGACTGGCTCTGCGCGCGTTTTATCTCGCCTCGCTGGCACACCTGGGTGAGCGCGACTACATCCGCCTCGCGCGCCACAAGTCGAACCACGATTACGACCGGGAATTGCAACGCCGCGCGCGAGGTAACAGCGGGCTGCTCGACGCCTTTGATGAAAACCTGCTCGTCTTCGAGAGCGCGTGGTACGGCGACCACATGGTGACGGAAGGGACGCTGCAGGGCTTCTCCCAAAACCTGGAAAGGATTCGCGCATGCTGAGAAAGCCGCTGCTTCGGGTAATGTTTTCACTCGCGCTGGCGCTGGCCTTCGGCTGGGGCCTCGTGGAGCTTTTTGTGCTGCGCTACGAGGTCGGCGATAGCTACCCGCCCTACTCGTCGTTGCGCGCCGATCCGCTCGGCACGAAGGCGCTGGCTACCGCGCTGGATGAGTTGCCGAACGTGGAGGTGCGCCGTAATTTCAAGCCGCTGCCGAAGCTGCGCACCGACGGTCCCGTCACGCTTGTCTATGCCGGCGTGCCGCATCACGCCTTTTGGGGCGGGGATGAGTTGCAGGCATTCAATACGCTCGTGCTCAGCGGTTCGCGCGCGGTCTTCACCTTCTACCCGATCGAGGCGCCGCCCTCCTCCGCCCAGGACCGCCTCTCCAGCCGGGAGGAGCGCGAGAAGAAACAGAAAAGGGAAGACACCCGGCAGAAGGAGAAGAAAGACGCAAAAAAGGGAAAGAAAGATGAAAAGGCGGACAAGGACGCTCCGGCCGATGACGAGCAGAAAAAAGACTCGGAGAAGGACAAGAAAACCGATTCGAAATCCAGGAAGACGAACGAAGAAGACGACGCCGATGCCGTCATTAGTTTCAGCGAAGTGGCCCGCCGCTGGGGCTTCAGCTTCGACTACCTCCCCGAGGAGAAAGGCAAGGCCTACGACCGGCACGCTGCGCTCATCGAGCCGGGCGGGCAAATGGAGTCCGACATCTCGTGGCACAGCGCGCTCTATTTCAAGGACCTCAAGCCCCAGTGGAAGGTCCTCTACATGTGCGGCACTATGCCGGTGGTCATCGAACGCAAGTACGGCAGCGGTAGCATCGTCCTCGTGTCGGATTCGTTTCTCGTCAGCAATGAAGCCCTGCGCGGCGAGCGCCAGCCAAAGCTGCTCTCCCGCATCTTCTCCGGCCCGCCGACCATCATCTTCGATGAAGATCACAATGATCTGCGGGAAAACCCCGGAGTCGCTTCGCTCGCTCGCAAGTATCATCTCTCGGGCTTGATCGCCGGCCTAGTGCTGCTCGCCGCCGTCTTCGTATGGAAGAACATGGTGCGCTTCATCCCCGCGTATGAGTCCTCCATCGCGGTGGACAATGTCGTCGTCGGCAAGGAATCGGGCGAAGGCTTCGTCAATCTCCTCCGCCGCTCCATCCGTCCCACCGCGATCTTCGCCACGTGCATGGCGGAATGGCGCAAGACTTTCACCGGTCGCGCGCGCGACCGCGCCCACGCCGAGGAAGTCTGGGCACAGGAAGAAGCCCGCCCCTCGCGCGAGCGCAACTCCGTGGAAACCTATCGCGCGATCAGCCGCACCATCGCCCGCAAGGTCTGAGCCATTTCTCCCAGCGACACCTTACCCACCCACACTCATGTCCACCGATCTCGCACCCATCCAGGAAGTCCTCAATCGCGCGCGTGCCGAAGTGCGCAAAGTCATCATCGGCCAGGAGGACGTGATCGACAAGGCGCTCATCGCCATCTTTACCGGACATCACGCGCTCATCGAGGGCGTGCCCGGTGTGGCCAAGACTTTGCTCGTCCGCACGCTGGCGTGCGTGCTGGGCGGCGAATTCAATCGCATCCAGTTTACACCCGACCTCATGCCGGCGGACATTACCGGCACAAACATTTTCAATCTCCAGCGCAACGAGTTCACGCTCATCAAGGGGCCGGTCTTCACCACTTTCCTCCTCGCGGATGAAATCAACCGCGCGCCGGCCAAGACCCAGTCGGCGCTGCTCCAGGCGATGCAGGAGCGCAAGGTGACCATCGACCGCGACACGCACGATCTCTCGCCAAACTTCACCGTCTTCGCCACGCAAAATCCGGTGGAGTATGAAGGTACCTATCCGCTGCCCGAGGCACAAAAAGACCGCTTCATGCTGAAGGTGCTCATGAGCACGCCGGATCGTGCCAGTGAGCTGGAACTCGCCCAGCGCATGCTCGGCTCGAACTCGCCGGAGGAGGCCCTTGCCGCCGGCTCTGTTGAGGCGGTGATCACGCCCGAGGATGTCACCCGGCTGCGCCACTCACTCGAGCACATCACGGTGCGCGATGAACTCGTCTCCTATGTCGTCGATGTCGTTCGCGCGACCCGCGAAAACGATAGCGTGCTCGTGGGCGCCGGCCCGCGCGCCACGCAGGCGCTGCTCCTCTCCAGCCGCGCCAATGCCGCCCTCGCCGGGCGCGATTTCGTTACTCCGGATGACGTCAAATCGCTTTCCGAAGCCGTGCTCGGACATCGCCTCGTCCTGCGTCCGGAATACGAGATTGAAGGCGTCACCGTGACCGAGGTGATCGGCAAGATTCTCGAGCAGGTGGCCGTGCCACGCTGACGTCCACACGATGAAAAAACCACGAAGATACGAAGGCACGAAGAAAAGCCCGACTTCCCTAGGGGCGTCATTTCATTCCTTCGTGTCTTCGTGCCTTCGTGGTGAAACTCTGCTGCCACTTCGCCCCAACGGGCGTCTTTTCGAAGCTCCATGATCGTTCCCCGCACACGCCTGATTCTTTGGATCGCCTTGATCGTGCTGCCGTTTGCCGCGATCGCGGCAACGGTACCAGGCACCACCGTGATCTCGGCGGTGTTCGTCGGCGGCTTGTTTGCCACGGTCGTGGCGGATGCGTTCCTGGCTTTTGGGCAACTGACGGGCATTCGGGTGCAATTGCCCGACGTCGTCCGTTTTCAGAAGGATCGGCCTGGTGTGCTCGAGGTGCGGATTCACAATGAGTCGCTCACCAGCCGGTTGTTGCGCATCGGCTTTGCCTTTCCGCGTGAGATCGTTCCGGAGACGGACGATCGCACCGTCACGCTTCCGGCCAATGCTGCGCTCTCGCGGCTCGATTGGGCGGCCACGCCGAATCGCCGTGGCCAGTATTTCCTCGATCGTGTGTATCTCGAGGGCGTGTCACCGCTGGGCTTTTGGGCGATTCGCGCCAGCCAACCCGCGAAAGCGGAACTGCGGGTCTATCCGAATCTCTTCGATGAACGCAAACACGTCGCAGCCCTCTTCTTGCGGCGAGGCCAGACCGGCACGCACGCCCAGCGCCTGGCTGGGCAGGGACGCGATTTTGAAAAACTGCGCGACTACATTTCTGGCGACAGCCACGATGAGATTCATTGGAAGGCGTCGGCCAAGCGCGGGCATCCGGTGACCAAGGTCTTTCAGATCGAGCGGACGCAGGAGGTCTACGTCATCGTCGATGCTTCCCGGCTCACGGCGCGTGAGATCGACATGTCTGGCTCACGCACCACCGCGCTGGAACGGTTTGTGACGGCGGCTCTCATCCTTGGTCTCGCCGCGGAGCAGCAGGGCGATCAATTCGGCCTCATCACTTTCAGTGATCGCGTGCTGAGTTTCGTCCGCGCGAAAAGTGGCCAGGCGCACTACGACGCCTGCCGCGATCGCCTCTACACGCTTCATCCGCAGAGCGTGACGCCGGATTTCGAGGAGCTTTGTTCCTTCATCCGCCTGCGGCTACGCAAGCGCGCGCTGCTCATCTTTCTCACCGCGCTCGATGATCCCATGCTCGCGGAGAATTTCACCAAGGCGAGCGAGCTCCTCTCGCGGCAGCACCTCATCCTGGTGGACATGCTGCAGCCGGTCGGCGCCAACCCGCTTTTCTCCTCGGAGAATGTTGCCAATGCCGACGACCTTTATCGCCGGCTTGGCGGACACCTGCAGTGGAGTCAATTGCGCGAGCTGGAGAAGGTGCTGCGCCACCGCGGCGTGCGCCTCTCGCAACTCGACCCGGCGCAACTCGCCGCGCAGTTGATCGCCCAGCATGCCGACGTCAAACGCCGCCAATTGCTCTGAGTCATGATCATCGACCTGCCCCGTTTTATCGATGCCGAGCGCCCCACGTGGATGGCGCTGGAGAAGATGCTCGACCGTATCGAGCAGGAGCCCGACCGCCGCATGGAGCTCGAGGAAGTGCAGCGCTTCCATCTGCTCTACCAGAAGGTCTCGGCCGACCTCGCGCGCGTGACCACATTTGCTTCCGAACCCGAACTGCGCCGCTACCTCGAGTCGCTCACCGCCCGTGCCTACGGTGAGATTCACGAGACTCGTGATCGTGCCCATCGCTTCCGCCCGCTGCACTGGTTTCTTAACGAGTTCCCGCGCGCCTTCCGCCGTCGCTCCGGCGCTTTCACGCTGGCCTTGGTCATTCTGTTCCTTGGCGCGATCTTCGGCGGCTTTGCCACCATGTTCGACGACGACGCGAAGGAAGCCATTCTACCACGGCAGTTTTCCCACCTGCTGGGAGATCCCGCCAAGCGTGTGGCCGAAGAAGAGAGCGCGACGTCCGACCGGGCGAGTGGCCGGCACACCTACTTCGCCGCATTCCTCATGCAGAACAATATCAAGGTTTCGATCCTCAGTCTCGGGCTGGGCGTCACCTTCGGCATCGGGACGATCATCGAGCTGTTCTCCAACTCCGTCTCGCTCGGTCTCATCGTCGTCGATTACGTCCGCGCGGGGCAGACGATGTTCCTCCTCGGCTGGCTGTTGCCGCACGGGGTGATCGAAATTCCCTCCCTCCTCATCGCGGGGCAGGGTGGACTGGTGCTCGGCACGGCGCTCATCGGCTATGGCGATCGCGCCTCGCTCGCCGATCGATTGCGCGCCATCGGACCGGATCTCATGGCGCTCACCTGTGGCTTTGCGATCATGCTCGTCTGGGCCGGCATCATTGAGTCTTTTCTCTCCCAGTATCACGAGCCTTTCATCCACTACTGGCAGAAGATTCTCTTCGGCGTCGTGGAGTTCGCCGTGCTCGTCTGGTTCCTGTACTTCCGCAAGATCGCCGACCCGGAGGACGCACCGTGAATCCTACGCTGAAGATTCGCACGCCCGAAGGCATCGAGTTTTCCTTCCGGCTCGCAGGGCCCGTGGTGCGGTGCCTGGCGTGGAGCATCGATTTTCTGATCACCATAGTGGCGATCATGATGCTGAACATCCTCGCGCAGGTGGGCGGCTTCATCAGTCCGGATATCTCCCAGGCGGTCAGTCTCATCGCCTTGTTCGTCGTCTGGGTCGGCTACGGGATGTTCTTCGAGTGGATCTGGCGTGGACAGACGCTCGGCAAACGGCTGTTGAGCTTGCGCGTGATGGATGCCCAGGGGCTGCGCCTGCAATTCTATCAGGTGCTCCTGCGCAATCTCCTGCGCTTCGTCGATGCCCTGCCCGCGCTGTATCTCGTGGGCGGGCTGGCGAGCTTCTTCAGCCGGCGCGCGCAGCGTCTCGGCGACCTGGCCGCGAATACCGTCGTCGTCTACAACCCCAAGCCGGCCGAGCCGGATCTCGACCAACTCCTTGCAGGGAAATTCAACTCGCTCCGCCAGCATCCACACCTCGAGGCGCGCCTGCGCCAGCGCGTATCGCCCGATGAAGCGCGTCTCGCACTGCAGGCCCTCATCCGCCGCGACGAGCTCGACCCCGAGCCTCGAGTGGCGCTCTTTTCGGATCTCGCCGAGCACTTCAAAGGCATCGTCCATTTCCCGCCCGAAGCCATCGACGCTATGCCGGACGAGCAATACGTGCGCAACGTGGTGGATATCCTCTTCCGCACTCGCGCTGTGGATGCGAAGCCATCGGAAAAGGAGATGGCAGTGGCGGTGCGCTAGTGAAGGCAGAGACTTCGCGCCTCACCGCACCTTGCGCATCTCCTGCAGGATTCGGTCGAATACTTCCGTGATGCTTCTCCGCTGCTGCTGCTGCTCGTTCAGATTCTTCACGAAGTAATCGTAGGTGATGTGCTGTCGCGCCGCGGCGATGTCGGCGACACTGATATTCTTTAGCCCCGCGATGAAATTCTGATCGGCCGTGGCGGAATCGCGTGGGCTCAGGCTCCCGCGGCGTGTCGCCGCCGTCCACCAGTCGATCTGCGTCTTGATCGCCGGGTTGGTATGCGCGCTGGGCGAGATGTTGTGATTGCGCACCATGTCCATGAGCACCTTGGCCAGATCGTCGGTGAGGTGCTCGATGCTTTCGATCTCGTTCGCTTGAGCGAAGAAAGTCTGCCAGTTCACGGGCTGCCAGCTCTTCACGCTATCCAGGCGATAGCCAAAGCGCCGCACGCGCGGCTCTTTCATGGCCTGTTGGGTCGCCGGGTCGTAACCCTTAATGATCAAATACGTCGCTACGCCGATGATCTTGCCGGATTTGAGATGAATGATCGGGCTGCCGCTATTGCCGGGCACAAATGGCGCGTCGACTTCCACGAGTTGTGGGCCAACGCCCACGATCTTGCCCTTGATCGTATTGATCACGCCGCCGCCTTCCGCGTTGCCGAGGACCACGACATCATCGTCGATCGAGGCATTTTCCTCCACGTGGTCCATGACCTCCATCGGCTTGCCGCCGAGCGCCACCGACATGCAGAAAATATCGTGGCCCACAGCGATGGAGGGCGTGCCGACCTTCACCTGCATACCATCGAGCGTCTTGAAGCCCGCGCCGCGGACACCGGCTGCCACGTGCGCATTGGTGAAAAGGAAATTACCCGCTCCCAGCTTCGCGATGAAGCCGCTGCCCGCCCCGTTGCTTCCCTGCACGAAGACGAGATTGTTGCGATGCGCCTTCACCAATTCCGCCGCAGTGAGCGGCACTGCGGGCGCCGCCGGAGCGGCGGGAGCCGGCGTCTGCGCCAAGACATGGCCAGTACCAAGGGTAATGAAGAGAGCGAATGCGACGCGGAGCAGCCTCATCTGAAGTGCGGGGACAAGTGGGGAGCCATGGGCACAGACGTATTTATACCAAACCGCCTTGTGCTGCCATTTCAAACCGCATTGCCTTCGGAATCCCCGGCGACGGCTGTCCTATTTCGCTCCCGGCAGGAGCAGATCCAGCGCGCCCTTGATGACGTCCTTGCCCGTCTTCACTGCTTCGCCGGCGGCGTTTTGCACGCCCTCGATTACGGCGCCTTGGGCAGCCGCGATGAGGCGAGGAGAAAGGTCTTCATTCGGCTTGTTGGCTGGGCCGGTCAGGCGCATGGGCGCCCACACGTAGCCGCCGCGGGATTCCGTGAAGACCTTCGCTTGCGAGCCGGGAAGCCACTGCAGGCTGCTCGGCGTGACGCCTACTTGAAAGTTCCCGTCGATCAATCCATTCGCGACGGTGAATGCGCCTTCCACGCGGATGAGCCCGTCGGATTCCGCGATGAAGTTCTTCACGCTCAGCCCGGAGTCGTCCTGGGTGAAGTCGCCCTGGGCTTTGCTCAGGTTCAGCCGGCGGAATTGCTGGGTGCGGGTGAAGGTGGCGATCTCATCGAGGATGGGCAGCGCGGTGAGCTCGCCTTGGGTGAGTCTCACCGACCCGGAGATTTGCGGGCCTCCGCGGGTGGGCAAGGGACTTTTCACCGTCACTTCCCCCGAGAGATTGCCTTTTGTGCGCAGGCGCCAATCATCGGAGAGGTAGGGGGTGATACCGATATTCACCAGCGTGAGCTGCAGGTCGAGCTGCCGCGTG
>Ga0136846_1235742_pt1 | contig 13798 bp, 12 predicted proteins | sample HopSoiMetagenom2_FD_96841 | JGI IMG/M metagenome (GOLD analysis project Ga0136846, IMG submission 96841) | Grasslands soil microbial communities from Hopland, California, USA - 2 Assembly 2016 (version 4) | ecosystem: Environmental > Terrestrial > Soil > Grasslands | place: USA: Hopland... | reverse complement strand
GGCGTGGCGTCCTGACGTCCGGAGACAAGAATCATGTTGCGTTCGAAATCGGCTATCGCGATCGTCCTGCTTGCTGCCGTTATCAGCGCGCCGTTGTCGGCGCAACAAGTCAAGAAGAAGTTGTATCGCTGGGTCGATAAGCAAGGCAAGGTTCACTACGATGACGCCTTGCCGCCCGAAGCGGTTGACCAGGCCCGCCAGGAATTCAACGCCAAAACCGGCACCGAAACCGGCGCGGTCGCCCGTGCCCTGACGCCGGAGGAACGCGCGCAGCAGGAGGCCGCCGCGAAGGTGGCTGCCGCCGCCAGCGTCACCGCCGAAGAACAGGCACGCAACGAACAGGCGATGCTGACCAGCTACGATACCGAGAACGATCTGCGCCGTGCCTACAACGAAAGGCTTGAGCTCCTGAAACAGACCCTCGAATCGACCGACGTTGGTTTGCAAAGCCTGCACGCCAGCCTTTCGGCCTCGCTGGCGCAAGCGGCGGAAAGCGAACTCGAGCATCGCCCGGTCGATGCCAAGCGCGCCACCGAGATTCGCGCGATGCATGCCGAAGTGCTCAAGCAGCAGGTATTCCAGGCGAACCGAAAATCCGAATTGATGTCGCTGGACTCAGAGTTCCAGCGAATGCTGAATCGTTACCGCGAACTGCACAACCGAGCTGCGGCCCAGGCGGCAGGCACGCTGCCGGCGGCGCCGGCTACCGCGGCGGCGCCTGCCAACCCACCCTGACCGGCGTACCGGTCGATGCGATGTCTTGTCGGAAACGCGGTTGGCAAACCTAGCCGCTTCCGATTGAAGACTGCTGCGTCGCCGGGCAGCGCCTGGCCTAGAACGGCAAGGTCAGATTAGGATCGATAGCAAGCATCTGTTCCCGGAACAAGCCCTGCACCCGCGCCAGCGACGCTTGATCCTTCGCATCGAAACGCAGCACCAGCGTCGGCGTGGTGTTCGATGCCCGCACCAGGCCCCAGCCGTCCGGCCAGTCGGCGCGCAGGCCGTCGATCGTCGCGATGCGAGCGCCCTCGAACTTCGCCTTGGCGACGAAGTTTTCGATGAATTTGTATTGCTCGCCTTCGGCGACCGCGATTTTCAATTCGGGCGTCGACACGCCTTTCGGCAACTGGGCGAAAACCGTGTCGACATCGTCAGGACTGGCCGCGAGGATTTCCAGCAGGCGCGCGGCCGCATACAAGCCGTCGTCGAAGCCGTACCAGCGTTCGCGGAAGAAGAAATGGCCGCTCATCTCGCCGGCCAGTTCGGCCTCGGTTTCCTTCATCTTGGCCTTGATCAGCGAATGCCCGGTTTTCCACATCAGCGGGCTGCCGCCGTGGCGCAGGATCTGCGTAGCGAGGTGCCCGGTGCATTTGACATCGTAGATCACGCAGGCGCCGGGGTTGCGCTCGAGCACGTCGGCGGCGAACAGCATCAGCAGGCGATCGGGATAGATCATTTCGCCGCTCTTGGTGACTACGCCCAGGCGGTCGCCGTCGCCGTCGAGCGCCAGCCCGATATCGGCACCCACCTTCTCGACCACGCGAACCAGGTCGGTCAGGTTGGCCGGATCGCTCGGATCCGGATGATGGTGCGGGAAGGTGCCGTCGACTTCGCAGAATAGCGGCTCGACGTCGGCGCCGATGGCCTGCAGCAGCTCGGGCGCGACGCCGCCGGCGACGCCGTTGCCGCAGTCGATCACCACCTTGAGCTTGCGCTCGATCTGGATGTCGCCGGCGATGCGCTGGATGTAGTCGTCCTTGAGCGAACGCACGCTCGTCTGCCCCGGCGTATCGGCCTTATACAACTTGTTTTCGACGATCCGCGCGTACAGGTTCTGGATCGCGTCGCCATACAGCGTCTCGCCGTCGACCATGATCTTGAAGCCGTTGTAATCGGGCGGGTTATGGCTTCCGGTCAGCGACACGCAGCAGCCCGTGCGCAACTGGAAGGTGCCGAAATACGCCATCGGCGTCGGCGCTTCGCCGATGTCGATCACATCGCGGCCGGCTTTGCGCAAGCCGTCGATCAGCGCTTCGGACAGGCTGGGCGACGACAAGCGGCCGTCGCGGCCAACGACGATATTGCGCTGATTGCGCTCCTGCATCAGGCTGCCGATCGCCTGGCCGATCAAGCGGGCGATGTTGGCGTCAAGTGTTTGCCCGACGATGCCGCGGATGTCGTAGGCACGGAAGATGCCGCGATCGACCGCGATCTGCGGCATGGCCGGCATCTGGCTGGTTACTCGGACAGCGGCCGGTTCGACTTTCGGCTTGGCCAGTTGGCCGGCGTTTTGCATTTCCGCCAGCGTGACCGGCCCGGTTTCGGCCGGCTCGCCGCCGCCGACTGCCATCGCGGCGCCGCTCTTGCGCAACCGCGGCAGCAACATCAGCACGATCGCAGCAAGCACCAAAAAGCCGGCAATGCCGAATTCACCGAAGCCACCTTGTCCGAACAAACCGGCCTCGACTTCGGGCGCGACCGCAACCACGCGCAGTGGCGTGTCACCCACGTTGATCGCACCGACTTCGGCCTTGAATCCCAGATCGCTTTTCTCTCCCGATTCGGCGACGCTGTAATGCCCTTGTCGCAGCGCCAGGTAGGCACCCTTCGGCGCGGCCTGCTGCACCACCGCCACGATCGGCGCCAACGGAACACGAATGTAGACCACGGTCAGATTCAGGCCGGTGTCCTGCACCGGCGCCGCAAGCGCCAGCTGCGGCGCCCCGGCATCGCGCACCACCGCCACGACGCTGCGGCCCGCCAATAGCGCTTGTTCGAGCAGCCCGAGCTTGCCGTAGCCGAAGGTTGCCGGATCGGCGTAAGCCAAGGTCAGATCGGGCGCGATGAATTCGACAGCCTTGGCTTCCGGGCAACCACTGGCGACCTCATCCTTAGCGGTGGTCATGTCGTTGCGTTTGACCGCGCTGATCAGCGCGACGCGCGTGCGCGCGGTATCGAGATCCTTCAGCGCCTTGTCCAGCAGTGGTTGCAGTTGTTGCGCGACCTGCGCGCGAGCTGCCGTGGTTTCCTCGGTCAGCCGATTGGCGGCATGGACCTGCCAGCCCTGCCAGGCTTCGCGGGCCGCTATCAGCAGCAGCACCGCGGCGGCGATCAGCCGCAGCGACGAAGGCTTCCTCAACACGTTCGGATCCAGCTTTTTCATCACGTCCCCCGAGCCCCTAGCGCAGTCCGGTATGGCCGAAACCGCCACCGCCGCGCGCGCTTTGTTCGAATTCTTCCACGATCCGGAAGCGCGTGCGCGTCACCGGCATGAACACCAATTGCGCGATCCGATCACCGGGCGTGATGCTGAGCGGATTCTGCCCCCGATTCCAGGCACTGACCATCAGCGGGCCCTGGTAATCGGCGTCGATGAGCCCGACCAGATTGCCCAGCACCAAGCCCTGTTTGTGGCCGAGACCGGAGCGCGGCAGGATGATCGCGCACAACTGCGGATCACCGATGTGCAGCGCGAGGCCGGTCGCGATCAACTGTGCCTCGCCGGGCGCCAAGCTCATCGGCGCATCGAGCATCGCCCGCAGGTCCATGCCGGCCGACAACGCGGTGGCGTAGTCGGGCAAGGGGAATTCGGTGCCGAGCCGGGCATCGAGTATCTTCAGTTCGATCTCGCGCGTCACGCGCCTTGCTCCAGTTTCTCCGCGACCAACTCAAGCAAGGCACGCGCCACCCGGGCTTTCGGTCCACTGGCAATTTCGCTGCGGTGTTCGGCGGTGAACACCGTCAGGGCGTTGTCCTCGCTTTCGAAGCCGCAGCCGGGACGGGAGACGTCATTGGCGGCGATCATGTCGAGATTCTTGCTGCGCAGCTTGCCCATCGCGTAGCGCTCCATGTCCTGCGTTTCCGCCGCGAAGCCGACCACGCAGCGCGGTCGCGCCGGATGCGCGGCGACTTCGGCCAGGATGTCGGGCGTGCGCACCAGCTGCAGGGTCAGGGTCTCGCCGGTCTTCTTGATCTTTTGCGTGGCGGTATCGGCCGGCATGTAATCGGCGACCGCGGCGGCGCCGATGTAGGCATCTTGGCCGGGCAATGCGCCCAGTACCGCCTCGCGCATCTGCAACGCACGCCGGACATCGATGCGCTGCACCCCCGCCGGGGTCGGCAGATGCACCGGGCCGGCGATCAAGATCACCTTTGCGCCCATGGCGACGGCTTCGGCGGCGAGCGCGAAACCCATCTTGCCGGAGCTGCGGTTGCCGAGGAATCGGACCGGATCGAGGTCCTCGAAGGTCGGGCCGGCGCTGATCAGGATTTTTTTTCCGGTCAGGCGCGTCCGGCTGCTCATGCCGACAACGCCTCGACGATCTGCAGCGGCTCCAGCATCCGGCCAGCGCCGATTTCGCCGCAGGCCTGGTCGCCTTCGGCCGGCCCGAGCACAGTCACGCCCCGGCTGCGCAGAACCTCGACGTTGGCCCGCGTCGCGGCATTCGCCCACATCACCCGATTCATCGCCGGCGCGAGCGCAATCGGTGCCTCCGACGCCAGGCATAGCGTGCTGAGCAGATCGCTGGCGAAGCCGTGCGCGAGTTGCGCGATCACGTTGGCACTGGCCGGCGCGATCACTATTCGATGCGCCCAGCGCGCCAGTTCGATATGCCCCATCGCCGCTTCGGCGGCCTCGTCCCAGAGCGACGTCCGCACGGCTTGTCCGGACAAGGCCTGGAAGGTCAGCGCGGTGACGAATTGCTGCGCGCCTTCGGTCATCACCACCCGGACTTCGGCGCCAGCGTCGCGCAATCGGCGCGCGAGATCGGCAGCCTTGTAAGCGGCGATGCCGCCGCTGACTCCGAGCAGGATGCGTTGTCCGCCGAGCTGCGGCATGCCGGGAATTCCTACGCCAAAACCGGCATTAGCGTAACCGACGGCGGGGCCAAACCCGACGTCGGCGGCGCTGCCGGACCGCGACACTGACGCCATGCATATCCGCGACTGGCCGTCAGGCGAAAAACCCAGAGAGAAGCTGCTTGCCGGCGGCGCCGCCGGGTTGTCGGACGCCGAACTGCTGGCGATCTTCATCGGCAGCGGCGTCCGCGGCCACAGCGCGGTCGACCTGGGCCGGCGCCTGCTTGCCGATACCGGCGGCCTACGGCCCTTGCTCGATCGGCCGCCGCAAGCGCTGGCCAAGTTGCACGGGCTCGGGCCGGCACGTGCCTGTGCCTTGGCGGCAGCGCTGGAACTGGGTACCCGTCATCTCGGCCAGCAACTCGAGCGCGGCGAAGCGCTGGCCGATCCGGGCCAGGCCGGCCGCTATTTCCAGCGCAAGCTGCGGCCCTTGCCCCATGAGGTGTTCGCCTGTCTGTATCTGGACAACCGGCATCGGGTGATCGCCTTCGAGGAATTGTTCCGCGGCACGCTCGATGGCGCCGACGTGCATCCGCGCGAAGTCGCCAAGCGTTGTCTTGCCCACAATGCCGCGGCGGTCATCTTCGGCCACAACCATCCCAGCGGCAGCGCCGAACCCAGCGCGGCCGATCGCGCGGTGACCGCTCGGCTGAAACAGGCTTTGGCCCTGATCGAAGTGCGCGTGCTCGATCATTTCATCGTTGGCGACGGCGCGCCGACCTCGATGGCCCAGCGCGGGATGTTGTGAGAGCGGGGTCGAGAGTCAGGGACCAGAAGTCGGCGATCTAAGCGTCTTTGCAGTGCCTAACACTAATCCCGATTCCCCGATCGGCCGATCCGCCGTCCCTAGTCTCTGATCCCGGGTTCCTGGCCTCTGCTCCCCGACCCCTGACCTCCGATCCGCTTTACGTATACTCGCAGCGCGGCGAACCGCCGCGTCCCGGCCCCGGCATGATCCTCGGATATTCCAGTCTGTATTCGGCCGACGATTGCGAACGTGCCTTGCCCGACGTCGACGCGGCTCGGCGGATGTTCGCCGAACGCAACTCGGATATCCCGGCACGATTGGCCGCGATCGTCGCCCGCATCGGCGCCGACGCGCGCGCGCTCGATGCCGTTACGCTGGCGACCGCGCGCCTGGGCTTGCGCCACGGCAGCTTCGGCAGCGATTTCCACGATTACCACAACGAAAACCACATCATGGAAATCGCCGAGCGGCGCCTCGGCCATTTGCTGGACACGCTCAACAGTCCGATGGGCGTGCTGGAATATTCGGCTCTGCTGCTGTTCGCAGCTTGTCACGACCTGCGCCAACGCGAGCCCTACGACGTGCCCGGGCCAGTCGGCGGCAACGAGGCGGCCAGCCTGTCGGAAGCGTTCCGGATCCTCGACCGCTGCGGCTTCGATCGCCAGCACGACCGGCCGCTGTACGTCGCGTTGGAACTGATGATCGCCGGCAGCACTTTCGACGCCAGCCCATCGCCGCCGCCCGATCCGCACGGCGGCGAACTGGCCAGCGTGGCCGGCGGCGCGCTCGCGCGCGGGCTCGGCCTGTGGCTGGATGCCGAAGTCGGTGCCTGGCGTATCGACCCCGACGCCCGCCGCGGCGAACGGCTGGGCCGCGTTGCCGCGGATCTGGATACGGCGAACGTCGGCGAGGATTTTCCGCTGTTTTGCGAGAGCGCGCTGCGCCTGTGCCGTGAACGGGAAATGCGTTCCGGCCGCGATCTGAAGAAGCCGGAATCGGCAGCGCCGGTGCTCGGTTTCCTGGCCCCGGGCCAGCTGCACTATTTCTTCGACCTGCACAGCTTCTGCTCGCGCGAGGGCGAACATGCATTCGGCCCGCAAAAACTGGCCAATGCCGAACGCCTGCGCTTTTCCAGCGGAGCCTTGAGCAAGCGCTTCGCGCGCAATCCGGCCAGCAATGGCGCCGCGGTGATCTCCGCGTTCAAGGAAATCAAAGCGCTCGGATAAAAAATCGCCGGCGACGCGGAAACCCGCGGGCCGGCGGCTGCTCCGACTCGGAAGACCCGGTCGATCGAAGAGAGAGAGCGGGCAGTCTGATCGCCGCGGATGACCGTCCGATGACGGTCGATCGCGCTGGCGGCGTTACAATAGCGGGCTTACCCCAGCCGATTTCTGCCGTGAAAGAGCATCTGCGTGAACTGGTCGCCCAGGCCCTGCTGGACCTGCGCCGCCATGGCCGACTGCCGCCCGACCTGGTGACCCCGGATTACGTGATCGAGCGGACCAAGTCGCGCGAGCACGGCGACTACGCGACCAATATCGCGCTGCTGCTGGCCAAACCGGCCGGCCTGAAGCCGCGCGAGCTGGCCGAGGCGCTGGTGGCCAATTTCGGCGAAACCCAGCACGTGTCGAAGGTCGAGATCGCCGGGCCCGGCTTCATCAACTTCACCATCTCCCAGCCGTGCCGGCTGGCGACGATGCGGCGGATTTTCGAACTCGGTGCCGAATACGGTCGCGGCCAGCCCGGTTCGCGTGACTCGGTCACGGTCGAGTTCGTGTCAGCCAATCCGAATGGGCCGCTGCATGTCGGCCACGGTCGCGGCGCCGCCTATGGCGCGTCGGTGGCGAATCTGCTCGAGGCGGTCGGCCATACCGTCCAGCGCGAGTACTACGTCAACGACGCCGGCCGGCAAATGGACATCCTCGCCGTCTCGGTCTGGCTGCGTTACCACGAACTCGGCGGCGTCAACGTGCGTTTCCCGGACAATGGTTACAAGGGCGATTACGTGATCGACATCGCCCGCGGCCTGCGCGCGCGCGAAGGCGACCGCCTGCGCCACAGCGCGATCGAAATCAGCGACGGCCTGCCGCTGGACGAGTCGCAAAACGGCGACAAGGAATCGCACGTCGATGCGTTGATCGCGCGCGCCAAGCAATTGCTGGGCGACAAGGATTACCGGATCGTGTTCAACGCCGGCCTGGACTGGTGCCTGGCCGACATCCGCAACGATCTGGCCGGCTTCGGCGTGATCCACGACAACTTCTTTTCCGAGCGCTCGCTGGCCGCCGATGGCTACATGCAACGGGCGATCGCGACGCTGCGCGACAACGGTCATCTGTTCGAGCAGGACGGCGCCACCTGGTTCCGCGCCACCGCGTTCGGCGACGACAAGGATCGCGTGGTCGTTCGCGAGAACGGCATCACCACGTATTTCGCCTCCGACCTGGGTTATCTGCTGTCGAAATTCGAGCGCGGTTACGAGCGCGCGCTGTACATCCTCGGCGCCGATCACCACGGCTACATCGCCCGGCTCAAGGCCGCCGCGCAAGGCCTGGGCCTGGATCCGAACCGGATCGAAGTGCAGCTGGTGCAATTCGCGATCCTGTTTCGCGGCGCCGCCCGCGTGCAGATGTCGACGCGTGCCGGCAGCTTCGTCACTTTGCGCGAGCTGCGCGAGGAAGTCGGCACCGACGCCGCCCGTTATTTCTACGTGATGCGCAGCAACGACCAGCACCTGGATTTCGACCTGGAGCTGGCGAAGAGCCACTCCAACGACAATCCGGTCTACTACATCCAGTACGCGCACGCGCGCATCGCCAGCCTGTTCCGCCAGCTCAAGGAAAAAGGCCTGAGCTACAACGACAGCGCGGCGTTGTCGGCGCGCAAACGGCTGACCGAAATCCACGAAGACGTGCTGATGACCGACTTGATGCGCTTCCCGGAAGTACTCGAATCGGCAGCGGTCAATCGCGGCCCGCAGATCCTCGCCAACTACCTGCGTGAGTTAGCCGCGGCTTTCCATGCCTTCTACAACGCGCAGCCGATCCTGACCGCCGAAGAGGAACTGCGCGCGGCGCGGCTGGGTCTGTGCAAGGCGACCCAGCAGGTATTGGCCAACGGACTCAACCTGCTCGGCGTGTCCGCCCCGGAGAGCATGTGATGGCAGCCAAACGCGGAAAAACCCAGGCGCGGCGCAATGGTCGCCAAGGCATTCCTGGATGGATTTGGGGCCTGGCCGGACTGGTGCTCGGTGCGCTGATCATCGGATATCTGTTCATGGGCGAGCAGTGGCGCGCCAAGTTGGGCAATCTGCCCCGTCCCAACCCGGACGCGCGAGCTCCGGCCAACACCGGCGACGACAGCATCGCCGATGGTGCGCCGGTGGCCCCGGCCACCGCGCAAAAGCCAAAAATGAAGTACGACTTTTTTTACCTGCTGCCGGAGAAGGAGGTGGTAATTCCTGACGCCGAATTGGCTGCCGAGGCCCGTGACGAAGCACGCAAAGCCGCGGCCCATGCGGCGCCGGCCGACAACGCCTCGGCCAGCGCACCGGTTCCGGTAGCACCGACCACCGATGTTGCCGTAACCACGAACGGCGATCGCTATCTGCTGCAAGGCGGTGCCTTCCGCGGCAGCGACGAGGCCGACGCGTTGAAGGCGCAGATCGCACTGACCGGCGAGGTCGCGCGCATCGAATCGGCGCAGATCAATGGCACCACGGTTTATCGCGTGCGTATGGGACCGTACGCCAGCGCCAGCGCGCTCGCCGCGGCCAAGCAGGCATTGCTCAGCCATGGCATCAGTGGCGCACAGGCGATTCGGGTCAAATGAAGTCCGTTTTGCCAAGCGGCTTGCGTCAGTAACGATAGCGTCGCCGGCGATTCCGATCGACTGCCGGCATCCGCGCTCGACAGGAATCTATCCGGTGCAATGGGTCGTCGATTATTTGCCTGAAAGTGCGGTGGTGCGGGTCACCACCGAGGGCTCGATGACGCTGGACGATAACCTGGCCTTCATCACCGATGCGCTCGCGGTCAGCAAGACGCACGGCGCGATCCGGTTCCTGGTCGATCACCGCAAAATGATTCCGGCCTTGAAGATCGAGGAACTGTTCGACCTGCCGGTCATCAATGCCCGCATGGGCGTCGACCCGAACATGTGCGTGGCGGTGGTGTACTCGCCGGATTCGCCCGGCCGCGACGATTTTTTCTTCTACGACGCGCGCACCCGCGGCAAGGGCATCCGCAACATCCGCATGTTCACCGACATGGAGCATGCGCTGGACTGGCTGATCACGGGCGACTAGCGCGCCTCGTTCTGCAGCGCCCGCCGCGTGTTTCGTCAAGCCGCGCCTTGCGGCGAACTCATGCCCGGATCGAGAGTCCCGGGCGCGTTACGCCGTCGTGTTCGTGCCCGTCTTCTTCAGCCGGATCAAGGCCGACGTATCTTCGTCGCCGTAACCCAGCCGCATCAGCTCGGCATAATCGGCCAGCGACTGCTCAATGACGGTGGCGCGGATATTGGCTTGCGCCGCCATCTCGCGAACGATCGCCAGATCCTTGTGCAATAACGCCGACTTGAAACCTGGCGTGAAATTGCCGGCGAGCATGGTCGCGCCGCGCTTGTCGAGGAACCAGTTGCCGGCGGCGCCGGCGGCGAGGGTCGGTACCAGCAACTCGGCGCTCAGCCCGAGTTTGTCACCCAGCGCCAGGCCTTCGCAGACCGCTTGCGCGATGCCGGCGACGAGCACCTGATTCACTGCTTTGGTCGCCTGGCCCGCGCCCGAGCCGCCCATGTGGGTGATCCGCAAGGCATAGGCCTCCAGCGCCGGACGCGCTTTGTCCAGATCGCCGGCATCGCCGCCGACCATGATCGAGAGCTTGCCGTTGCGCGCGCCTTCGACCCCGCCGGACACCGGCGCATCTAGGAAGCCGATGCCCTGTTCTTTCAGCAGCGCATGGGCAGCGCGGGCCGTCTGCATCGCGACGGTCGAATGATCGATGACCACGGCAGCCGGTTTGAGCACGCCGGCCAACGCGCGAACGTTTTCCAGCACATCGGCATCGGCGGAAACGCACAGGACCACCAGATCGCACTCGGAGAAATCGGTCGGACCGCCGGCGGCGCGCACGTTCAAGTTCGCTGCCAGGGACTGCGCCTTCGCGGCCGTGCGATTGCCAACCACCGAAAGCAGGCCGCGCGCTTGCAAATGTCCCGCCAACGGTGCGCCCATCGCGCCCAATCCGATAAATCCGACTTGCATATGCGCTCTCTTGTGTTGATTCGCCAACGCTTTTGTAAGAGCAGCTTCAGCCGCGATCGGATGCTTGGCTTGAATGATCGCGGCTGAAGCCGCTCCTACAGGAAAATGGCTTATTCGTGCGGCGTTTCGTGCAGATAGGTGTAACCGGTCAAGCCCGCCTCGAGATCGCGTTCGACCGCCTTCGCGGCCTCGCCGGTCAGACCCGCCGCGCTGATCTTGTCGCGATACGCGCCGCGCAACGCGTCGAGCGAATATCCGACGTAGTCCAGCATCACGTCGGTAGTGTCGCCGCGACGCAGCCGCGACAGTTCGTGGCCGCCATCGGGCCTCAGGCTGACATTCGCCGCGTAGGTGTCGCCGAACAGGTTGTGGATGTCGCCGAGGATTTCCTGATAGGCACCGACCAGGAAAATGCCCAGGCGATAACTTTCGCCCGCGCGCAGCGCGTGCAAGGGCATGGACGACGACAAGCTTTCTGCCTCGACGTAGCTATCGATGCGGCCGTCGGAATCGCAGGTCAGATCGGCGATCACGCCGCGCCGGTCCGGCGCCTCGTCCAGGCGCGCGATCGGTACGATCGGAAACACCTGGTCGATCGCCCAGACGTCGGGGATCGATTCGAACACCGAGAAATTGACGAAATATTTGTCGACCAGGCGTTCATTCAATTCGTCGAGCACGTCGCGATGGCTGCGCTCGGCGGCGTTCAGGCGAGCCTGAACCGCGTGTGCGATCGCGTAGAACAGGTCGTCGATGCGCGCGCGCTCGGGCAGCGTCAGCTGACCAAGCGAATACAGACTCTGGCCTTCCGCCAACGCATGCTGGGCTTCGTGATACAGCTCCAGTGGCGGCCGGCGATCTACATCGGCATGAATCTCGCGCAGGTGGCGGATCACTGCCGCTTCGTCGGCCATCGCCGGCGGAATTGCGCCGGCGGGCGCAGCTTCGACCTCGGACACGTTGGCGATCATCACCGCGTGGTGCGCGGTCATCGCCCGTCCGGCCTCGGTCAACAGCATCGGCTGGCGCAGCTTGTTTTCGGTGCAGGCTTCCGCCAGCGGCTGCACTAGCGTGTGCGCGAACTGGTCGAGGCCATAATTGATCGAGCACGAACCGCGCGAACGCGTACCTTCGTAGTCGATGCCGAGGCCGCCGCCGGAATCCATGTAGCGGATGTTGCAACCCATCCAGGACATCTCGACGAAGTAACGCACCGCTTCGCGCATGCCGTTGGCGATGTCGCGCACGTTCGATATCTGCGAGCCCATGTGGAAATGCAGCAATTGCAGCGCGTCGAGCATCTTGGCGGCTTTGAGTTTTTCCACCAGGTCGAGCACCTGCCGCGGCGACAATCCGAATTTCGCCTTGTCGCCACCACTGTTCTGCCATTTGCCGGCGCCGAGCGACGCCAGGCGCATGCGCACGCCAAGTCCCGGCAGCAGATCGAGCGCCTTCGATTCTTCGATGACCAGCTGCAGCTCGGATGGCTTTTCGATCACGATGAAGGTCTTCAGGCCGAGCTTGCGCCCGATCAGCGCCAGCCGGATGAATTCGCGATCCTTGTAGCCGTTGCAGATCACCAGGCTGCCCGGTTTGGCCAGCCCGAGCACCGCCATCAGCTCCGGCTTGGAGCCGGCTTCCAGGCCGAAGCCTTCGCCGCCCTGCGCGGCGAGCTCGCCGGCGACGCCATGATGCTGATTGACCTTGATCGGATAAATCGCGGTGTAGCCGCCGCGATAATTTTCCTGCGCCATCGCCCGCTTGAACGCGGCCTGCAGCTTGCCCAGCCGATCGCCGAGGATGTCGGAAAAGCGCAGCAGCATCGGCAGCTTCAGGCCCGCCGCGACGCATTCGTCGACGATATCCGGCAGCGCCAGGCTCGGCCCGCCGGCGCCGCGCGGCAGCACGCACATGTTGCCGGCCGCGTCGACATCGAAATAACCCTCGCTCCAATACGGCATCGAGTAGGCGTGGCGGGCGCGGTCGAGAGACCAGGTCATCGGCAAATCATCCAGAAAAATTCAGGCGTACGAGAGAGAATCGCCCGGGCTTGGCGAGGCTCCAAGATGGGCGCGCATTGTAACGCCCCGGGACGCGCACGCGCCGTAGTGAAGGGGCATGCGCGGTCACGCGGCGCTCAGAATCTACAGTGCGCACTTCGCAAGCCGCGGCTCACGGCCGAATCATTGCGAAGGTCATGCAAGCGCTCAGCGCTTGCGCGGATAGACTTGCTCGGCGGCTGCCAGAAAGCGTGACTTCGAATTGCCCAGACTCTTGTGCTCGATCGCCGTCCAGCTGCCCTCCAGAGGCAGGACGTTGGCGAACTTCTGCAAGGTCTCGGCGCCGGTTAAAGCAAGGCCGCCCCAGGTTACTGCGACCACGAAATGCGGCGATCCGTCTTCGCGCGCCAACTTCTTGCGAGCGATCCAGACTTTTCCCGCCTTGCCGAAACGCTCGATCGCGCCGACCAGCGCGTCGATCTGCTCAGCCGAAAGGGCGGGCGGGCAAAATTCGTCTTGCGCGGATGTCTGCTTGCGCTGACTAAGGGCGACGCTGCGCAACTCGCCAAGCTGTCGTTCCCGCGTCGCGATCTGGTCGACCGCCGCAGCATTGCCCTGGGCTTGATACCAGCGATGCAGACGTTGCAGGCCGGCGTCGTCGTAGGCCGGATTCAGGCGCATCGCGGTCTCGATCGCATTGATGCCACTGGCGTCGTTCTCGTCGAGTAGCCGCCGGCCGAGGCGGTAGTGCAGTTCGGCGTTGTCGGCGTCGTGTTCGATGGCGGTGGCGAGCGCTTGCGCGATCGCGCCGCCCTGGTCCAGTTGATCGCGCAGGCAGGCCAGTTCCGATCGACCACTGTCATCGAGGGTTTCACCGCCCGATTGTAATTCCTCCAGGCGTTTCGCCTGGATGCACAGCCGGTCGTG
>Ga0136846_1225835_pt1 | contig 13799 bp, 13 predicted proteins | sample HopSoiMetagenom2_FD_96841 | JGI IMG/M metagenome (GOLD analysis project Ga0136846, IMG submission 96841) | Grasslands soil microbial communities from Hopland, California, USA - 2 Assembly 2016 (version 4) | ecosystem: Environmental > Terrestrial > Soil > Grasslands | place: USA: Hopland... | reverse complement strand
GGACGTTCGAGCTCGCGGTCGAGCTCGAGACGCCCGTTGCGATCGGCGACCTCGCGGTGTGGCGCCGACGGGCGGGAATCGACGACGGCGTCGCTGCTCGCGCCCCGGAGCCGTATGCCCTCGAGCTTTCGGGCGAGGCGAGACGTGCCGGGGAGCGGTGGGCGGAGCTCGGGTCGCCGTACGAGTCGGCCCTGGCGTTCTCGCAGACCGACGACGAGGACGCGCTACGCAGGGCACACGACGAGCTGCAACGGCTCGGAGCGAAGCGGGCGGCCGCCTTCGCGGCGCGGCGGCTCCGCGAGCTGGGGGCACGCGTCTCGCGCGGGCCGCGTCCGTCGACGCGCGGCAACCCTGCAAACCTGACGGCACGCGAGGTCGAAGTGCTCGGGCTCGTCGCCGAAGGGCTGCGCAACGCCGACATCGCCCGGCAGCTGTTTCTGTCGGAGAAGACCGTCGACCATCACGTGTCCGCGATCCTGCGCAAGCTCGACGCTCGGACGCGCGGCGAGGCCGGGGCCGCCGGCGCGCGACTGGGCCTGGTCTCGGCGCCAACCTAGGGAGTTCTCCCGATGTAAGGGACGCGCGGCGCTCGTAACGTCGAGTGCGAGATGCCGCGATACATCGTCGAACGGATCCTGGAGGACGGATGGCCCGTTTCCGGCGACGACTGCCGCGGCGTGCTGCAACGCAACACGGACGAGGGCGTGACGTGGATCCAGTCGTATGTCAGCGAAGACGGGACGACTGCGTTCTGCCTCTACGAGGCGCCGACGCCTGAGGCGATCCGGAAGACGGGAGCGCGCAACTCGCTGCCGGTCGATCGCATCACGCAGGTGCGCGTCCTCGATCCGTACTTCTACCGCTGAGGAGGACAGATGAGCAGAAACCGTTTCATCGCGCTCGCCGCGCTGCTGATCGTGGTCGCCGGGACCGCCGTGGGTGTCGCGCTGAGTGCGACCGGCGCGGACCCCGCCGTCGCCGCCGCGCGTCGCGCCACGTCCAAGTACCAACGCCTCGACGTGGCCATCTCGGGCCGCTACGACTTGCTCGTCGACGCGAACAAGATCGCCTGCATCGACCTGCCCGGAACGGGCGGGATGGGCATCCACTTCGTCAACGGCGGGCTGGTCGGCGATGCGGCGGTGGTCGCCGGCAAGCCGGAGGCGCTGGTGTATGCGCCGCAGAAGAACGGGCGGATGAAGCTCGCGGCGCTCGAGTACGTGGTGATCAAGAGCGCGTGGGACGAGACACACTCGGGACCGCCGTCGCTCTTCGGGCACACGTTCAACCTGACGCTCAGCCCGAACCGCTTCGGGCTCCCGGCGTTCTACTCGCTGCACGCGTGGATCTGGAAGGCGAATTCCGCGGGGATGTTCGTACCGTGGAACCCGAAGGTCTCGTGCGCAGGATCGCGCTAGCCCGCGGACGCGAGTAGCGAGCGGTACAGGCGGTCGACGTCGTCGATCAGACGGGCGACTGCATAGCGGGGCAGGACGCGTTCGCGCCCTGCCCCGCCCATCCGCTCGCGTAGAGCCGGATCGCGCGCCAGCCGCGCCAGACGGTCCGCCAGGTCGTCCGTGGCCCCAGGATCGACCAGGAAGCCGTCCTGGCCCTCCTGGACGACGTCGGGGACGCCGCCGACACGAGTGGCGACGACCGGCCGCCCGGCCGCCAGCGCCTCGATCGCGCTGACGGGCGTCCCCTCGTTGGACGAGGGCAGCACGAGGGCGTCGAAGGCGGCGTAGAAGGGCGCCACGTCCTCCTGGTAGCCGAGGAAGAGCGTGTCCCGGATGACGCCGAGCTCGTGGGCTCGCCGCTCGAGCTCCGGCCGATCGGGCCCGTCTCCGACCATGCAGAGCACGGCGTCGACGCCGTCGTCCCGCAGCCGCCTGAAGGCGACGAGGACGTCGTCGGTGCGCTTCACCGCCGTCATCCGGCCGATCCAGCCGACGGCGAAGCGATCGGAGGCGATTCCGAGATAGCGCCGGCTCTCGGCGCGGCCGTTTTCCTCCGCCGCGACACGCTCGTCGAGCTCGATGCCCAGCCGGATGACGACAAAGCGCTCGGGCGGCGCGACGCCGAGCGCGACCAGGTCGTCCCGCACCTGTGGGCTCACGGCGATCAGCGCCGTGGTTCGCGCAGCGAGCCATCGCTCGAGCAGCCGGAAGAGCCCCGAGCGGACCGGCCCGAAGTAGCCGCGCAGAACGTGCCCGTGGAACGTGTGCACGACGATCGGCGGCGCGCGCCTGCCGGCGAGCAGCGCCGCGACGCGGCCGACCGTGCCGGCCTTCGCGGTGTGCGTGTGCAGGATGTCCGGCCGCTCGCGCCGGATCAGGCGTGCGAGCCGCAGCGTCGCGACGAGGTCGCGCAGCGGTGAGATCTCCCGTCCGAGCTCGTCGATCCGCACGACGTCGACGTCGCGCGCGTCGGCGACGAACGACATCGAGTCCTCGCCGCGTGCGAGCGTGCCCGCGACGAGCGTCGTGTCGTAGCCGCGCTCGCGCAGCCCGGCCGTCAGGTACGAGACGTGCAGCGCCGGCCCGCCCATGTTGAGCCGGGCGATGACGCGCAGGATCTTGATGCGGTCTTTCGTTCGTGGCGGGCTCACGTCGCGGTCAGACTCGGGCAACGATCGCCTCGGCCGTCAGCTCGAGCCCGGCCGCCAGGTCGACCTGCGGCTCGTAGCCGAGGATCTCGCGCGCGGCGGCGATGTCCGCCCACGAGTCGCGAATGTCTCCCGGCCGCGGCGGCTCGAAGCGCTTCTCGACTGGCTTGCCGAGAATGACTCCGATCGTCTCCGCAACGTGGTTGACGCTCGCCGGCGAGCCGGCGGCGATGTTGAACGCGCGCCCGTTCGCGCCGGACGCCTCCGCCGCGCGGATCGTCGCGTCGACGACGTTCGCGACGTAGGTGAAGTCCCGCGACTGCTCGCCGTCGCCGTAGATCGTGATCGGCTCGCCCGCGTCGATCGCCGCGATGAAGAGCGGCACCGCTGCGGCGTATTGCGACTGCGGGCTCTGTCGTGGCCCGAAGACGTTGAAGTAGCGCAGCACCACCGCCTCGAAGGAGTGGTACACGCGGCTGAAGCTGATGCAGTAGCGCTCGGCCGCCAGCTTCGTGACGCCGTAGGGGGAGATCGGGTCGGTCGGGGTCGACTCGGACGTCGGCAGGCTCGGGCTAGTCCCGTAGACGGACGTCGACGACGAGAAGACGACGCGACGCACGCCCTCGTCGCGCGCCGCGAGCAGGACATTGAGCGTGCCCTCCACGTTGACGGCGTTCGACGTGAGCGGGTCCTGGACCGAGCGCGGCACCGAGCCGAGCGCGCCGAGGTGGTAGACGACCTCCACGCCACGGGTCGCGGCATGCACGCGCTCGTACGAGCGCAGCTCGCCCTCGACGACCTCGACGTCGAGCCCCTCGAGGTTGGCGCGATTGCCCGTGGAGAAGTTGTCGAGGACCCGCACCTCGTCCCCGCGCTCGACGAGCGCGTGTACGAGGTTCGAGCCGATGAAGCCGGCGCCGCCGGTGACGAGGGCCTTCACGCGTCCCATTTTCCCTGAGACGCCAAGGAACTCCTCTGGGCAGCGGCCGTCGCGGCGAGGCCGAAGCCCAGCCACATGAGCGCGTCCAGCGGGATCCCCGCCACGAGCCCCTGGCCCAGCCAGATGCCCATCGCCGCGAGCACGGAGAACGCGGCGACCGCGCCCGGCGGCGCGTTCGCGCCGACGGCGAGCACCAGCGCGATCGCGAACGGTGCGAGCCAGAGGACGATCCCGACGACGCCGAGGTCGGCGGCCGCCTGCACGAACGCGTTCTGCACGCCCCATTCGTGCTCGCGCGTCGGGAAAGCGAGCGGCGAGAGGTTCGGGAACTTCGCGTGCGCCGCCGGAAGCACCGGGTCGACCGTCGCGGGCTCGTTGGACGCCTGCCAGCCCGCGCCCGCGGCCGGGTGGTCGCGCCAGATCCGATAGCCGATGTACGCGAGCAGGGAGTGCTGCGAGTACGTCTCGATGTTGGACGTCTGGGTCTCGCGTCCCTTGAGGTGCAGGAAGCGCAGGAAGTGCTCGAAGTCGCCCGCGCGGAGGGTCAGCACGCCCGCCGCGACGAGCGCGACGCAGCCGCCGGTGATCGCGAAGTCCCGCAGCGCGAGCGACCGCCGGCGTGCGATCACGACGAGGAGCCCTGCGACGCCCGCAGCCGTCCCGATCAGCCCCGCCGTCGCACCGGCGAGCATCAGGCCGACGACGCCGCTCGCGATGCCGATCCACCCGACCGTGCGGCGTGCGAGCAAGACGGCCGCCAGCCCGATCGAGAGGGCGAATGCCGACAGCGCGGCGAAGTCGGAGTGACCGAGGAACGAAGGCTGCCGCCGGCCGGCGGCCCAGGCATCGAGGATGTCGACGCCGAAGATCTGCAGCAGCCCGACGAACGTCGCGGCCACGCTCCACGCGACGACGACGGCGGCGACGAGCTCCCACTGGTCGCGCCGGCGAAGGATGAGCGGCAGCGACACCGCGAGCAGCGCGTACTCCGCGAACTTGCCCGCGGTGACGAGGTGCGCCAGCGACTGCGAGCGCACGAAGATCCAGACGAGCAGCAGCGCGATCGTGACCCACAGCCAGAGCGCCGGGCGGAGCTGCCCGAAGCCGTTGCGCAATCCATCGCGGAGCGCGACGACGGCGACGACCACGACGGCGAGGTCGGACAGCTCGAGCCCGAGGTGCGTCGATCCGAGGGGAACGCGAACGCCCGGTTGGAACTTCACGTGCAGGAACAGAAACGGGATGGCCAGCGCCAGGGCGATCACCCAGCGAGTCTAGGCTTCCCCCATGCGCTCTCGGCTCTTCTGGCGCCGGTCGGCTGCCGCCGCCGGGACCTACGCATCCGCCGCGCTCGGCTTCGCCGCAACGGTCGTCGCACTGCATGTCTTCTCGACGGAGACGTTCGGTCTCTACGCGCTCGTGCTCGCGATGACCGCGTTCGTACAAAGCCTGCTCGACCTCACCGTGGAAGAGGCGCTCGTCAAGTTCGGCTTCCGCTACACGACGCGCGAAGACTGGGGCAGGTTGCGCCGGCTCTTCGAGAGCGCGATCGCGTTCAAGCTCGCCGGCGGCGTGCTCGCGACGGCGCTGCTGCTCCTGATCGCGCCATTCGCGAACACGCTACTGCACAAGCACGGCCTGACCACCCCGCTGCTGATCGGCGCGTTCATCCCGCTCGCGCAATGCACCGAGAACGTCGGCGGCGTCGCGATCGTGCTGCGCGGCCGCTACGACATCCGCGCGTTCTTCCTCTTCGTGTCGATGGCGCTGCGGTTCACGGCGATCGCCGTCTTCGCCTCACACGGGCTCAGCGAGACGATCGCGGCGATGGTCGTCGCGCAGGTCATCGCGACCACCGCGATCAGCGCCGCTGGCTGGGCCGCCTTCCGTCGCTTCCCGCAGCATGCGTCGGTGTCGCTGGCGGAGGAACGGCGCGACATCCTGTCCTTCGTCGGCCAGTCGACCGCCGCGACGGCCGTCATCTCGCTGACTGCGCCGCTCTCCCTGCTCGTGCTCGGTCGCGTATCGTCGACCACGGAGGTCGCGTACTACCGCGCGGCGATGTCGCCGCAGCAGGCGTTCGCCGTCGTGTCCGCGCCCGCACGTCTGATCCTGCTGACGGAACAGACGCGCGATTGGGAGCGCGGCACACGCGACGCCGTCTTCGCCGGCATCAGCCGGTACATGTTGGGCATGGCCGCGCTCGCCGTCGTGATACTGCCGCCGCTGCTCGTCTTCACGCCGGAGCTGGCGAAGCTGCTCTTCTCCGCCAAGAACGTCGGCGCCGTCGACGCGACGCGCATCGTCATCGTCGCCGGCGCCCTGCGGATGGTCTACGGCTGGACGAAGTCGTTTCCCGTTTCGATCGGGCGACCGGCGCTGCGCATCTGGACGCACGGCGTCGAGCTGCTCGTGCTGATCCCGCTCGTGGCGATCCTCGGGAAGGAGTGGGGCGCGACCGGCGCGGCGTCGGCGGTGCTCGCATCGAGCGTCGCATTCTGCGTCTGCTGGACGTTCCTGTTCCTGCGCATCCGCCGTGAGCCCGCGCCGGCCGGTGCCACCTTCGTCGAGGCAGCTCTGCCGTGAGGGCTCTGATCGTCTCGGGCATCTGGCCGCCGGACGTCGGGGGGCCCGCGAGCCATGCGCCGGACGTGGCCCGCTTCCTCGCCGGCCGCGGCCACGACGTCGAGGTCGTCACGACGGCCGAGCGGGCCCCCGCGCCCGAGGACTATTCCGTGCGCTGGGTCTCGCGGTCGCTGCCGGTCGGCGTCCGGCACCTTCGGGGGGCGGCGCTCGTCCGGTCTCGTGCGCGCCGCGCCGACGTCGTCTACACGACGGGCATGTTCGGACGTAGCTCCGCCGGCGCGCTGGCGGCGCGCCGCCCGTACGTCGTCAAGCTCACCGCCGATCCCGCGTTCGAGCGCTCGCGCCGCCGGGGCCTCGTGGAGGGGGACGTCGACCAGTTCCAGGGCGGCGGAGGCGGCCCGCTCGGCTTCGCGCTCCGGCGCGCGCGCGACTTCGAGCTCCGCCGCGCGGCCTACGTCTACTGCCCGAGCGCGTATCTGCGCAAGCTCGTGCTCGGCTGGGGCATATCGCCGGACCGCGTCAGCGTCCTCCCGAACCCCGTTCCCGCTCTCCCGGCCCTGCCCGAGCGCGAACAGCTGCGGCGGGAGCTCGGCCTCAACGGGGCGACGCTCGCGTTCGCCGGCCGCCTGACGGCTCAGAAGTCGTTGACGCGCGCGCTCGACGCCGTGGCCGCCGCCGACGGCGTGCGGCTCGTCATCGCCGGTGACGGGCCCGACCGCGCCGCGCTCGAGCGCCACGCGGCCGACGTCGGCGTGGCCGACCGCGTCACGTTCCTCGGCGCGCAGCCGAGGCGGCGTGTCGTCGAGCTGTTTCGCGCCGCGGACGCCTCCATCCTGTCGTCGAGCTGGGAGAACTTCCCGCACACGGTGGTCGAAGCGCTCGCGGTCGGCACGCCGGTGCTCGCGATGGAAGCCGGGGGCGTCGCCGAGGTGGTGCGCGACGGTGTCAACGGCCTGCTCGTTCCGGCCGGCGACGGCGCCGCGCTCGGCGAGGCGGTGCGGCGGTACTTCGGAGACGCCGGGTTGCGCGAGCGGCTGCGCTCCGCCGCCGCGTCGTCGGTCGCCGCATACGCTCCGGAGCGGGTGTTCGGCGAGCTCGAGACGACGCTGCGCAGGGTCGCGAGCGCGTGAAGCCGCGCGTGCTGTTCGTCTCGCGGCGTGTGCAGCTGCCGCTCTCTCCCAGCCTGCAGCGGAGGTGGGACGCCGTCGGGCGGGAGCTCGACTACCGCGTGCTCGCCGGCGGCGACGGCCACGACGAGCGCTTCAACCTCGCCCGCGCGCTGCCTGCCTTCGACGGCCCGGCGTTCTTCGCCGCGCTGCCCGTCCGCATCGCCCGTGAGCTGCGCTCGTTCCGCCCGCACGCTGTGCTGGCGCAGGGAGCGCACGAGGCCGCTGCTGCTCTCGCGGGACGGAGGCTCGCGCGTGCGGACACCGCAGTGATCGCCGACCTGCACGGCGACTGGCGTGCGCCGACTCGTCTGTACGGCTCGCGGGTGCGGGCCGCGCTCAACCCGGTCGCCGACCGCGTCGCACTGCGCGGCCTGCGGAACGCCGACGGCATCCGGACGATCACCGGCTACACGACGTCGCTCGTGCGCGAGCTCGGCCTCGAGCCGGCCGACGAGTTTCCGGCCTACATGGACTTCGACTCGTTCCTGCAGGCGCCGCCGCAGCCGCTGCCCGAGCAGCCGCAGGCGCTGTTCGTCGGCGTCTTCGAGCGCTACAAGAACGTCGACGGCCTCGCCGACGCCTGGCGTCTCGCCGCGCCGCACGTGCCGAACGCGCACTTTCGCCTCGTCGGCGCGGGCACGCTCCGCCCGGTCGTCGAGCAGCTGCTGAGAGACGTCCCGGGACAGACGTCGTGGGACGAGCGGCTCACGCAGCCCGAGGTGTCGCTCGCGCTGGACGACGCGACCGCGCTGCTCCTGCCGTCGCGGTCCGAGGGGATGGGCCGCGTGATCGTGGAGGCGTTTTGCCGCGCCCGGCCGGTCGTCGCCACCCGCGTCGGCGGGATTCCCGACCTGGTCGAGCACGACCGGAACGGCCTCCTCGTCGAGCCGGGAGACGCGCAGGCCCTCGCCGACGCGATCGTGCGGATTCTCAGCGACCGCGAGCTGGCAGAGCGGCTGTCGGCCGGCGCCCACGCGAGCGCGGACTTCTGGACGAGCTCTCCGGAAGAGTTCGCCTCCCGCGTCCGCGCGCTGGTCGAGCGGATCGCTGGGCTACGCTAGCCACCGGTGCGCGCGGAGCGGATCAAGCAGCGGTTGAAGAACTCGGTCTACCGCACGATCGGCGAGACGGCCGCAGCGATCGGCGCGAACGGCAACGGCCACCGCAGCCTGCGCGTGCTGATGTACCACAAGGTCAACGACCTCCCCGGCAACCCGCTGACGATGCCGGTGTCGTTGTTCGACGAGCAGATGGACCAGGTGCGGCAGCTCGGCTACGAAGTCGTCGATCTCGACGCCGTGCTCGCGCACTACGTCGACGGGAAGCCGCTGCCGCCGCAGGCCGTGCTGATCACGTTCGACGACGGCTACCACGACAATCTCGAGAACGCCGCACGCGTGCTCGAGAAGTACGGCTATCCCGGCGTCTTGTTCGTCCCGCTCGGCTATCTCAGCGATCCTCTGCCGCTGCCGCACGAGGAGCACCTTGCCGCGCAGGGCATTCTCAACCGGACGATCGACTGGGACGAGCTCGTGGAGCTCGAGCGCCGGGGCGTTCGCATCGAGTCTCACGGGATCTCCCATCGGGCGCTCGCCGATCTGGAGGTCGACGAAGCGGCGCGCGAGATCGCGCTCTCCAAGTTCCGGCTGGAGGAGCGACTCGACCGGCCCGTGCGCGCGTTCTCCTACGTGAAGGGATCCGAGGCGCACTACAAGCCGGTGCACCTGAGCCTCGTGCGCCAGGCCGGCTACGACGTCGCGTTCACCGCGGTCTCGGGCGCGAACTCGCCGGCCACCGATCCGCTGCAGCTCCGCCGGTACAACATCGAGCCGTACTCGCCGCGGACGTTCGAGCTCGTGCTCGCAGGCGCGTGCGATCTCATCTCCGTCAAGGACACCGTCACGGGCACGCACGCGCGGCGCCTGTTCAACGCCGCGCTCGGCACGTCCACGAAGTAATGGACTACGAGCTCGCGTCGTACGAGCCCGCGCAGCGGGGCGATTACCTCCGCCTGCTCCACGATGCGTGGGGCGACGACGCGCTCGGCGGCGACGAGTTCGACTGGTGGTTCTCGCGCAACCCCGCCGGGTCGCTGATGTCGGTCGCCCGCGACGACGGGCGCGTGATCGGCGTCGCGTCGCACTCGCTCTACCGCATGGTGCTCGGCGGGGAGGAGCACACGGCGTCGTTCTCGGTGCACGCGACGACCGATCCTGTCGCGCGCGGTCGCGGAATCTTCGTCGCCCTCGAGCGCAAGCACGAGCAGGAAGCGCAGGAGCGCGGCGTCGCCGTCGTGCTCGCGTTTGCGTCCGCGCCGACGGCGCCGCTCTTCCTCGGCCCGCTGGGGTGGACGGAGATCTCGCGCTATCGCATCTGGGCGCGGCCGCTGCCGTTCGGCGGCAAGGCGGCCGCTGCGGTCGCGCAGTTCGAGCACGGCTCGGATGCCGCCGCGACATGGCCGAACCACATCGTGCGTGACGCTGCGTACCTGAACTGGCGCTACCTCGAGTCGCCGCGCGACTACTCGGCGTACCGCGCCGGCGACGGGTATGCAGTGCTCGGGCACAAGCGGCATCGCGGCCGCGACGTCGCGCTCGTCGCGGATCTCGTCGGGCCGGTGCGGCCGCTCCTGCGCGCCTGCCTGGCGGCAGTGAAGCCGGGCACGCGGCTCGTCTTCGCGGTGCCCGCGCGGGGCGAGGAGCCCGCGTACCTCTCCTGCGGCTTCGTGCCGACACCGCGCACGCTGCACTTCATGGGCAAGGCGCTCGCGGGCCGGCTCGACACGGATCCTCGCGCGTGGCGCTTCACGCTGGGCGACACGGACTTCTTCTGACGATGAGACGGCTGATCTTCCTCACGCAGGCGGTCGATCCGGCGCACCCGGCGCTGGCGGCGACGATCCCGAAGATCCGCGCGCTCGCCGCGCGTGTGGACGAGGTCGTCGTGCTGGCGCAGTCCGCCGACGGCGGCGACCTGCCGGACAACGTCGAGGTGCGGACGTTCGGCGCCGCGAGCCGTCCCGGCCGGCTCGTGCACTTCGAACGTGAGCTCGTACGGGCGCTGCCCGGCGACGCCGTGGTCGCGCACATGATCCCGGTCTACGTCCTGCTCGCTGCGCCGCTCGTGCGGCCGCGCCGCATCCCGCTCCTGCTCTGGTACACCCACTGGAAGGCGTCGGCGCAGCTGCGCGCCGCCGAGCGGCTCGCCACGGCGATCGTCAGCGTCGACGCGCGCTCGTTCCCGCTCGACTCGGCGAAGGTCCGTCCCATCGGGCACGGTATCGACGTGAGCGAGTTCGCCTGCACGGAGCGCGCGGCGCGTCCCGGCCTGCGCGCACTCGTGCTGGGCCGGTACTCGCCCGCAAAGGGGATCGAGACGATCCTGCGTGCAGCGCGCGAGGTCGAGGGCGTGCAGGTCGAGCTGCACGGCGCCGCGCTCAACGAGCTCGAGCGGCGCCACCGGGAAGAGCTCGCCCGGCTGGGCGTCGCGCTCGACGACGCCGTGCCGCGCGCGGAGGTCCCCGGGCTGTTCGCGCGCTCGGACGTCCTCGTCAACAACATGGAGGCGGGAGCGCCCGACAAGGTGGTCTACGAAGCGGCGGCGGCATGCCTGCCCGTCATCGCGTCGAACCCGGTCTTCGACGACCTCTTCGCCGGCTATCCGCTCTTCTTCGACCGCGATTCCCCGGAGAGCCTCGCGGAGCGCCTGCGCTGGTTCGCGGCGCTCGGCACGCACGAGCGCGCCGAGATCGGGCGGACACTGCGCGAGCGCGTCGCGAAGCGCCACTCCGTCGACACGTGGGCGGACGGCGTCCTGGCGGCGGCCGCGTGAACGTCCTCCACCTGCAGAAGGTCGCGGGCATCTCGGGCTCGGAGGCGCACCTGCTGTCGCTCCTGCCGCAGCTGCAGGAGCGCGGCTGGGACGTGCGCTTCCTGATGCTGCACGAACACGAGCCGGGCGCCTGGGACTTCGCGCGCGAGCTGCGAGCGCGCGGGATCGCACTCGACGCCATCCCGCTCGCGGCGGATGTCGATCCGATCGCGTTCTTCCGCATTGCCGGCTATCTCGCGCGCACCCGGCCGACGATCCTCCACACGCACCTCGTCCACGCCGACGTCTACGGCCAGCTGACCGGTGCGCTCACGGGTGTGCCGATCCGCGTCTCGACGAAGCACGGCTTCAACGAGTTCCGCGAGAACCGCGGCTTCGCGCTCGGCGACCGCGCGATCGCGAGCCTCGCCCACACCCACATCGCGATCTCGCGGGGCCTCGCCCGCTATCTCGAGGAGGTCGAGGGGTTCGACGGCGCGAGCTTCGAGATCGTCCACTACGGCATCGAGCCGGACGGCGAGCCGCGTCCGTATGCGGGTGGCGTGCCGCGGCTGCTGTGCGTCGGCAGGCTGATCCCGATCAAGGGCCACATCGTCTTGCTGCGTGCGTTCGCCCAGGCGCGGCGGCAGGTGCCGGCGCTCCGGCTCGACCTCGCCGGCCGGGGCCCGCTCGAGCCGGCGCTGCGCGCACTGGCCAAGGAGCTCGGGATCGAAGACGCCGTGCATTTCCTCGGGTACGTCGCGCCGATCCAGCGCGCGATCGAGGAGGCCGCCGCCGTGGTCGTTCCTTCCATGGGCGAGGGCTTCGGCATGGTGGCGCTCGAGGCGATGGAGCGCGCGCGTCCCGTGATCGCAGCGGAGATCGGCGGCCTCGGTGAGCTCGTCGAGGACGAGGTGACCGGCTACCTCGTCCCCGCGGGCGAGGCGGAGACGCTGGCCGACGCCATCGTCCGGCTGGCGTCCGATCTCCCCGGCGCCTCCGAGATGGGCGCGGCCGGCCGGCGCCGCGCCCTCGAGCAGTTCCTGCAGGAGCGCTGCACCGACCGCACCGAGCTCCTGTACCGGCAGGCGCTCAACTAGCCCAGGGAGGCGCCGGCTGGCTCAGTGAGGTGGAGCGAGCGCTCGGCGATACACGGCCAGCGTCCGGTCGGCCATCTTTGCGACGCTGAACTCGGCCCGCGCCCGCGCGCGGCCGCGTTCGCCGTAGTCGGCCGAGCCGGTCAGGACCTCGTTGACGGCCTCCGCCAGCGCGTGTGGGTCGTCGGGCGGCACGAGGAGGCCCGCGCCGCCGACGAGCTCGGGCAGCGAGCTCACGTTCGTCGCGACCACCGGCACGCCCGCGAGCATCGCCTCGAGCACGCCCAGCCCGAAGCCTTCCCAACGCACGGGATGCACCAGGACGTCCGCGCGGCGCAGCCACGCGGCGACGTCGGCGACGCGGCCCGGCATGTAGACGCGATCGCCCGCAAGGCGCTCGAGCTCCGCACGCTGCGGGCCCTCGCCGAGCACGACGAGGTGAGCGTCGTCGATGTCCTGCAGCGCGCGGATCGCGACGTCGACGCCCTTCTGCGGCTCGAGCCGGCAGATCGCAAGCAGCACGCGCGCCGCGGCCGGCACGGGATCCGGCGGATTGGAGCCCCACGCCGGCGGGAGGTCGTCGAGGCCGTAGTGGATCACCTGCACCTTCTCCCGCGGCAGGCCGACGCGTTCGATCTGGAAGCGGGCGAGCGCATGGGTGATGGCGATCACGGCTGACGCACGCCTCGCAAGCGCACGCTCGACGAACCGGAACGCGCCGGCGCGGAACGGATCGTCGTTGTGCTTCGTCGACACCAGCCGCCGCGCGCCGAGTGCGCCGTACACGTCCGCGTGCACGAGATGCGTGTGGACGATGTCGGCGTCGCGCACGGCTGCCCGCACACGCCGGGCCAGCACGGGGTCGACGTCATGCCGCGCCGACAGGCGCTCGTACGGGACGGTCAGCGCGTCGTAGAAGGGGTCGGGCGCGCGCGCCGGATCGTCGAGGCCCAGGAAGCTGACGTCGACGTCCCGCTCCGCGAGTGCGGGGAGCAGGGTCAGCAGGTGGCGCTCGGAGCCGCCGATCCCGCCGATGCGGTGGACGTGCCGGACCTTCACGCCCGACGCAGGCGCCGGCCGAACACACGCTCGAACACCGCTGCGGCGAGCAACGCGAGCAGGAAGTCCGTCGAGATGCGGTAGCGCGTCGCGCCGACGAAGACCATCGCGGCGAGGGTCTGGTACGCGAGGATGAGCAGCGCCAGCCCGACGAAGCGCCGCGGCGCGAAGAACAGCCCGGCGATCGCCAGCGCATACAGGACGGACGTGTACAGCGGCTGCGCCCAGGTGCGGAGCACGCCGCGTCCGGAGTCCGTCGCGGAGGCGGTCGTGCGCGGGTCCCATTCCATCCGCACGGCGAGCCCGGCGAGCTTCGCCTTCGCGCCGGGATGGTCGCGCACGAACACCCACGCCCTGTGCTGGTAGTACGACTCGTTCGCGCACTCGTCGATCTTGCGCTTGCCGCCGCCGCGCTGGTAGATGACGCGCGCCTCCTCCGGAGTCAGCGGGCGAGCCGGCGGCGGTGGCTCCTTGACGTCGTCGATCCACTTTCCGTGCGTCAACAGGGAGTACGTCTGGAGGTTGTTCGCCTT
>Ga0136846_1235087_pt1 | contig 13803 bp, 11 predicted proteins | sample HopSoiMetagenom2_FD_96841 | JGI IMG/M metagenome (GOLD analysis project Ga0136846, IMG submission 96841) | Grasslands soil microbial communities from Hopland, California, USA - 2 Assembly 2016 (version 4) | ecosystem: Environmental > Terrestrial > Soil > Grasslands | place: USA: Hopland... | reverse complement strand
GTGGCCGATTTCATGAGGCATGCCAGTCGCAAGGGCTTTGGCCCCAAGACGGGCGCGGCGATCAACACGTTGATCATGGCCCTGATCAAGGGCCAGGAGCATTGGCCCGTCGTGCTGCTCGGGCTTGATCAGCACTTGGCTTCGTTCCGGGGAGATCGGCCCGCCGTCGAAGCTCGTCAGCACCTCCATCGCTGGGTCAGAGGTCATTTCTTGAACCAGGCAATCGCGTCGTCCAGTCCCTCGGCGACCGGAAGTCGCGCAGCGAAACGTCGTCGCAAGCGCGGCGGTAACTAGCCGCGATCGTTCAGGGCGCTGGTCGGTAGACGGTCAACGACACCATGACGATCGGACGCTTCCTTGTCGAACGGGCCGTCGATCGCCTTCACCAGGTCGGCTCGCCCCCAACTCCGATCCTCGTTCAGACGGGCGACAAGCTGCGTAATGCCTTACAAGGTCGCGAGAGCGTCCACCCAGAGACGAGTCGCCGCCATGACGCATTTTCCCATCGAGCTGCCGGTACGTGAGTGGCCGCTCGATCTGCCATGGCCGGCCTCAGGCAATCCGGCCGGCTTTGTGCGATTTGTGCATCCAGACCAGTGGCGAGCCTTCATCGCCGGGTTGGATCTGGATCCACGCATTCCATGGATCGTGGGCGCCAAATACGCCCGCGCGCAGAAGCTTTATCTGCTCAGCTGGATCGACTTCGACCTGGTGAAGGCCGGAGAACTCGCCGCCTTGATCGCATTGGAGTTGGCCTTGGTCGACCGCTATGGCGGCCATTTCAGCGAGAAGAAGCGGACCTTCGCCAATGTCCTCAAGTACATGGTCGAGACCGACGGCCTGACGGACGCGGACATTCCCGTGACCGTCCGCTGCGGCGGTACGGCGGTCGGCCAGTTGACGGGCCAGGTCCGGCCAAGTCTGGCCGAGCGCCGCAACGGCATGGCCCATGGCGATCCGTTCGATGGTCTGCCCGTCAGCGGCCTTCTTGAATTGGTCCGCGACCTGATCACTTTCGCCTATAGACGCTATCTCGCTGAGGCCCCGCCGCCCGCCCTTCAGGCCGTTGCTCCATGACCCCGTTCCGTTGGCAAAACTGCTCGGCTGACGTGTCAGCGTTTGGGCACGCCAGGACATTGCGCTCATACGCCGCCGACGTGATCGACCCGGCGATCGCGGTGCTGGAGACCAAGATCGACGCCCTGGGCCGCAGCGACGCTCCAGGAGACGTGTTCGCGCAAGCCGACATGCGCGACGTGCTCCGGGAGACCAAGATGGCGTTCGGCTTGGCGATCCAATCGATCTGGGAGCGACAGCTACGCGACTATCTCAGCCGCTGCGTCGCGGACCTGCGGCCTGAAAAGGCCTTGGCCACGGCGGTGCAGAGGGGGGACTGGAAGACCCTTTGCGAGCTGTTCGCCGACCTGCGCGGCATCCGCCTCGACGCCTTCCCCAGCTACGAGGAGCTGGAGACGCTGCACATCCTGGGAAACGCCTGCCGCCATGGCAACGGGCCGGCCGCGGCTAAACTCGCCGCGCGATGCCCGGAGTTCTGGCCGACCTATCCGCCGCTCCCTCGTGAGCTGCCTGGTGCCAAGATGCTGTCCGTCGGGATGATGGACGTGCCGGCGCCCAGACTACAGGGCTTCACCACGGCGATCGCGACCTTCTGGGACGACGCCACCTACATCTACAACGAAAGCATCGATCCCAAGCACGAGACGCTCCTGGCGCACCTCGAACAGGAGCGCGCGCGGCGCACTTGGCTCCCGCAAGCCGTCCAGCCCTTCGACGTGCGGGTCGACTAGCCATGGCCGTCGATGCAGCCCTTGTCGAAGCGGTGTCGGCGGTCTGGCGTCTTCGCCGTCCAGGGCCAGACAACCTCCTTTCGGCCCCGCCCTTCGTGGCGCTGAGCGACCTGTGCGAGGCTCGCTACGGCGGCGGCAAGGCGGTCTTCGCCCTGAGCAACGCCTTGCGCTCGCTTGGTCTGCCTTGTGGCCTGCGCGCGGCTCAGGCGGGCTTGGCGCTGGACCCGACGACGGCGGCCGTCGCGCTCGATGCGGCGTTTCTCCGCAAGCGGGTTCGCCGACGCCACCTCTGCCCGCTCGACCTGGCCGACACCTTGCCGATCCTGGCCTTCGGCGACGCCCGGGTTGCACGATTCAGCGCCCCGGTGCTCGGCGAGCTGTTCGATGCGCCAAGGCTCGCCAGGATCTATCCGGGCGTGCCGTTGGAGCTCAACCGACTCTCGATGTTCCACTGGTTGGTGATCGAGGAAGAGGTCGAGGTCGATCCGCGGCCGGAGGCCCGGTCCACACCGATCTTCTTCACCGACATGAGCCGCGATTTCGGGGAGATCGAACCCCACCTTGGCCGGTTCCCGCCTGCCGTTGAGCGCGCCTTTTTCTTCCTGTTGCTGGCGGCGTGGGAAGACTGGGCGGGCATGCCCGAGGTCGACTGGCGCGGCTTTCGCGTCCCCTGGATCTATACGACTGACGATGACCTGTTCGTCCGGCCGCCGCGCCCCCCGAACCCTGACTCCCTGTCGCTGGAGGATCAGACTTTCACCGATCCTTGGGGCGAAGAGGTCGAGATGGAAGTGACCACGACCCTTCCGATGGAACCTGAGGCGCAAGCAGCGCTCGTGACGTTCAACGAAGACCTCTGGGCTAAGACGCAGGCCGCCCTCGCCACCCCGCTTTTCGAGACCCCGGTCGTACATTTCCTGGTCCGCGCCTTCCTGGCCGACGGCATGGACGAGGTGATGGCCCACATGACCGCTATCGAGGCCGCCGTCGGTCTCGAGAGCGACCATCGGCGTAAGCTTCGGCCCAAGCCGGACCCCTACAAGAACTTCTACGCCAGCGATTGCGTCGCGGCGCGGCTGGGCGCGGCGCTTGGTCAGGCCAAGGCGGTTCAAGACTACAGGGACCTATTCGAGCTACGCAGCGGGTTCGTTCACGGACGCGCTGGCTTGGAGAAGATCAAGACGCCGCAACGGTTGCTGGCCCGCAGCCTTGCGCGCGGCGTGGCCCGCGCGCTGGTTGACCTGGCCGCGCAGCCGTCCAGGCCACGCGAGGAAACCCTGGCCGAGCTTCTCGATCGGGGGACCAAGCTTTGACCCTTTCGACGATCGACATCGCTGCGCTCAAGGCGGTGTTGGCCCCATGAGCGATCCGCTTGATCATCACTACATCCCAGTCTTCTACCTTACCCGATGGGTGGGGGCGGACGGTCGTCTTTGCCGCTTCTCGCGGCCGGTTGGGACGATTGTGAAAACCAAGCGCGTGGTTCCCAAGGGCACGGGATTCGAGCCGCGCCTCTACACGACCCAGGGCCTGCCGCTCGATCAGGCGCAGACCATGGAAAAGGACTTCATGGCGAAACTGGACACCCAGGCCTCCGAGGCCTTGGTGATGCTGGAAACCGGTTTGCCCGACGGCCAATGGACACGGGGGCCACGCAGCGCCTGGTCCCGGTTTCTCCTTGCCCAGCGCCTGCGAGCGCCCGAAGACATCGCCCAGCTCAAGTCGAGCGTAACCGAAGACTGGTCCGTTGCCGACTCGAGGATCGCCGAGGCGTACGAGGCTGGACGGTCTGAGGCGTTCCCGGCGACGGTCGGCGAGTACCTCAAGAGCCAGTCGCCTGGCGATACGGACGCCGCGGCGTTCAAGGTCGCGCGAACGCTCATGGACCATCCTCGGATCGGCGGGATGATAAACAACATGCACTGGTCGGTCCTGGACTTCCCGACCGAGGCCGAGCCGCTCCTCACCAGCGATCGGCCCGTCTGGATAACCGCCACGCTCATTGAACAAGGCGCCATGATCGTGATGCCCATTGGACCCAGGCGCCTGTTCGTGGCGGCCCCCGACCCGACCACCCTGGAGCGGGTCAACGCACAATCGCGCGCCGAGTTGGCCCATGGTTGGAACAGGGTCACCGCGCAGCACGCCGTCAGATACGTCTACGGGGTCGACGCCGCGCTTTTGCCGATGGTGCAGGAGCATTTCGCGACCCGGCGTCACTCGAGCCTGCTGGAGCTGATCGCCGCGGACCGCAACCACAAAGTCGTGGCGCCCGACAGCCCGGCGGCGAAATCCACAGCCAAGAACTAGACGGAATGACACCGATCATGATGACGCTTATGGCAGTTCAATTGGGCTCTGCGGCCTTTGCATTTTTGTCAGCTGCGCTTTGGCTATGGTCGGCGCTGATCAGGCTGCCGCGAGCAACGATCGCCCTCATCGACTCCGAAGGAAGACGTAAAGCCCCTCCGCTCGAGATCGCCATGAAAAAGCAGGGCCAAGTAAGCGCGGCCGCCGCCGCAACCGCAGCTGTCGCCGCTCTCCTTCAGGGTCTTGCGACGATCATGCAGATCCACCAGGGCTGAAAGGACGCCAATGCGCCACGAGCCGCCCGAAGGCGCAAAAGAGGCGCTCTGTTTCGTCCGCTGACTAGGGCGGGAAGCCTTCGAAACCGCTGGTGTGTGTCGTGCCCCTCACCTTCAAGTCCGTGCGCAAATGGGTCCATTGCTCGACGACGCGCTCGATCGGTAGAGCACCGATCTGGCCGGCGAGATAGAGATCGACCTGCTCGGCCAATTGCACGGCGAGAATTTCACCTAGCAGCTCAGTCAACGGTGCTGGAAATCGATGGGGGCGCATGCTGGCACGCACCTTGATCGCAGTGTCCGCCGTCACCCGGATGAAATGAAAACCCCGGAGCGTGCCGTCCGCGTCCTGGCCGACGAAGCCCGACGAGCCGCTGTCGATAATCTTACCGCGCTCGCCAAGCCGCTGGAGGCGGTATCGCGCCTCGGCCGCGAAACTGTAGGGAAAGCGGTCTTCGGCCGGATCCAGGCTCATCAGCCAGAACGGATCGAAGTCCTCCTCCCAGCCGATCTCACCTCGCGCTTGCGCCTCGGCGAACGCCAGCTGCAGCTCATGAACCTCCATCAGCCAGGCCAGGAGGCTCATCGGCCCGAACGCCTTGGACAGGTACTGGCTGTTGATCCTCAAGAGCGGCAGGCCGCCCATTTCACAAAGCTGGCCCTTCTTGGCGTCGCGCGCGATCTGCTCGGGGCGCAGATGCGAGGCGCCGTCGAACTCGATCGCATAGGCCGTGTCGAACTTGTTGCGACAGACCACGAAGTCGAAGTGGGACTTCAGGGCATAGTTCATCAGCGCGCCGGTCGCGCCGACCGTCTCGGGGGTGATGACATCGGCCACGCGCACCTTAGGGAATACCGAGAGGCTGTAGCGATCCGCGACGGCCTGGATCTCGGCGTGGGCCAGTTCCTCGTATCGATCCAGGAGCCGCACCGTCAGCTGCCTCCGCCAGGTCGGCCGGTCCAAAAAGACCTTGGTCGCGACTGGTGTGTTGCGGTCCGGTCTGGGGTGACCGCCGGCCGCGTTCACCTTATGATCCCACGAAGCGGCACCATGCGCGACCGCTAATCATTTTTGGATCGAACGATGGCCGAGCCCGCCGAGGACATAGAACCCTACCTGTCGACCACGGCGGATATGCTGGCGGCGGAAGGCATGCCCTGGGGTCGATATCTTGAGGTCAGCCGACTGGCGCGTCGAGGAGACCGGCTACGACAATTGGAACGGCGGCACCTATACTTGGACGGTGTTCCTGGCGATGGACCCCGCCCAATACGCTCAGCTCGGAGACTCTCGCGAGCCGATCGAGGAACAGATCACGGTCCGGCTTAAGGCTGCCGTCGCCCCCTATTCTTCGAACTGGTATACCGTCTCCATCGTCCCCAAGGTCCAGCGCAAGCCAGACTGGCGCGAGGCGAAGGGCGATCTTTCGCAGGCCGTGCGCCGCAACATCATCGACGGCCTGAAGCTAGACGGCGTCGTCTGGTCGGGGCGGCTATCCGACGTCGAGTTCCTCGAGCGCATCTTCGATCTGCGCCAGTTGCCCTCCACCGACACCCGCTTCGAGGACGCGGCCGGCGACATCTGGCAGCACCGGGTGAACAACCCGGAGGATTGGTCCGACGATTGGATCTACGGCGACGATCGGTTCAATCTCATAGCCGGACCTTCGGATGTCTTCCTGCGTTTCCTGGGTGAGACCGTTCATCCGGTCGTGCGCCCTGACCGAAACGAGGCGCTCAAGCTCGTCCAGCAGTTCAACGATCAGCTTCGCCAGGACGGCTGGGTCTTGGTCGAGGAAGAAAAGATAGCCGGCCGCCCCCGCTATGTCGCAAAGCCCGTGGGTATGGCCGGCGGCCGCTCGGTCTCCCGGGCCCGGAGCGTGGCCGACGCCCTGGACGCGGGATGGATGCAAAAGGAGATCGAGCGGCTTGAGAACGCGGTCGATCGCGATCCGGCCCTGGCCATCGGGACGGCCAAGGACCTGGTCGAAAGCTGCTGCAAGTCCATTCTCACCAAGCGCAACGTGACCTTCACGACGTCGGCGGGCCTGCCGGATCTGACCAAGCTCTTGGCCAAGGAGCTGAAGCTGGTTCCGGAAGGCGTCTCGGAACAAGCGCGCGGCGCCGACGCGGTCAAGCAAGTCCTTCGCAACCTGTCGGCCATCACCCATAACCTGGCCGAACTTCGCGGTCTTTACGGTAGCGGCCACGGGCGGGATGGACAGCACCGCGGCCTTGAGCCACGCCATGCACGCCTAGCTGTCGCCTCGGCGGTGGCGTTCATCGACTTCGTCACCGAGACACATCATCGGCGAGCGGTAGTGGTCGTCGAACCTGCGGCCTGACGCATGTCTTCCGAACACTCTCGAACGAGAGGCTGGGACTTTAGACAGAGGAAATGACGATTTCAACAAACGCGGATCGGGACGTGATGACCGCCAAGCTCGCCGCCGCCGAGGGCCGTCCGGCCAGGTTCATGCAAGCAGTGCTCCCGTTGCATTGAAGACATGAGAGGCAACTGACCGCCGTCAGCCTCGACGGTTATCAGCAGACGTTGCCAAGGTCTCCTATGAGTCAGCTTCGGGCTAAACGAGTGACGGACAGCCACCCAAGCCGGTCGCGTCAGCGATCGTCACCCGATAGGGCCGAGACCGCGAAGCGGGCTCGGCGGCGTCCGGCGCGGCTCGCCGCGGCCGGCGCCGTAGAGCGCGGTCGCGCGCGCAGTGCGCGAGACGCCCACCCCAATTTCAGATCTTAAATGACGTCGGGATTGTCGCGATCACCTCGGCGAACAGCCGTTGAGGGTCCTCCCCCATGGCCCGCGCCAGCGCGATGAACTCCAGAACATCGACACGTCGCTGAGACCGCTCGATCAGCGATATGAAAGTCTGGTCCTTACTAACCTTGGCTGCGACTTCAGCCTGGGTGAGGCCTGACCGCCGACGCGCGGCTATGAGGATTTCGATGAGCTGAGCATGCGCACCGTCGAAGATGGATTTGGACATGCGCGCCGACCACGGTTTGGACCGGCGAACCAACTATACGGAAAAAGCACGTATGCAGTTTTTCCGTATTTGGAGATTTCATGGTCGACCGCACCAACGAAGGTCGATCAGCTGCACTGTTCACAATTGCTCGGAGATCAGCAACGCGAAGAAGACGTCCGGATCTTTTCCGAGCGCCCTGCACAAAGCAATAAATTCAATGACGTCTACACGTCTTTGATGGCGCTCGATCATCGAGACGAAGCTTTGGCTTTTACCGACGCGGCGACCTACCTCCTTTTGGGTAAAGCCGCCCTTCTTTCGGGCTTCAACGAGAAGCTCGACCAAGCGTCTGTGCGCGCTATCGAAGATCGAGCTGGGCATGGATGCCGATCGGTGATTGACCGGCAATCCACCTATACGGAAAATTCGCGTATGCAGTTTTTCCGTATTTCGGTAGGATTCACCCTCGCCCTGCTCGGCACGGGATGAAGTATGCCCCCGCTCAACGCTCAACGTGTCGCCCCCGACGACGCCCCGCCCCCGACCCCAGCGCCCCCGCCCCTGGCCGCTGAATACCTGCGCCACCGCGCCTGGCTGACCTCGGTGCTGACCCTGCGCTATGGCCGCGAGGAGGCCGCCGACATCGTCCAGGACACCTATCTGCGGGTGCACAGCTACGTGCCCTCGGCCCCGATCCGCCGGCCCCGCTCGCTGCTGATGCGTATCGCCCTGAACCTGGCGTCCAACCGCCGCCGCAAAGCGGCCTGGGAGCGGCCCGCCGATCCCCAGGATCCTTGCCTTGATCGGCGGACCACCGAGGGCGACCAGGACGCGGCGGCCCTTTTCGCGGAGATGCTGCTCGCCTTACCGTCAAAGTTGCGCGATGTTTTCGTCCAGGCGCATGTCGAAGGCAAAAGCTATGAGGAGATCGCGCGGACGTGCGGGATCTCGCTTAGCGCAGTGGAAAAGCGAATGAGACAGGCGGTCGCCAGATGCGATGCGTTCATCGGGAGCTAGGCGGATCACGCCATGAGCGATAACCGGACCCGCAACCCAACCCAGGCCCAGCCCGGCGAGCCGACGCGCGCGGACCAGCAGCGCGCGCGCGAGGAAGCCGCCGCCTGGTACGCCAAGATGCGTGGCCCCAGGATCAGCCACCGCGAGGTGACGGAGTTCTACGCCTGGCGCGAGGACGATCTCAACGACGCGGCCTATAGCCGAATCGAAGCCCTGACCGCCGGGGTGGCCACCCACGCCGACGATCCCCGGCTGCAGGCCATCGCCCAGGCGGCCAATGCCCGCCGGACCCCCTCGGCGCGGCCAGCCTGGATCCGGCGCGGCTCCGGGCCGTGGATCGCCGGTCTGGCTATGGCGGCCGCGGTGGTGGTCGGCGCGGTGACGATCGTCCAGCCGTTCGGCCAGACCTATCGCACCACCGTGGGCGAGCGCCGGGTGGTGGCCCTGGCCGACGGCTCGACGATCGCGCTCAACACCGACAGCGTCGTGCGCGTGCGACTGTCGCGCGAAAGGCGCGCGATCAGTCTGGACAAGGGCCAGGCGCTGTTTTCCGTGGCCCACGACGCTAAGCGCCCGTTCATCGTCACGGCCGGCGACACCGCGGTGCGGGCGGTGGGCACCCGGTTCGAGGTCTACAGGACCGGCGCTGTGGTGCGGGTCACCCTGGCCGAGGGCCAGGTGCAGGTGACCCAGGCCCACGCCCCGTCCCCGACGATGATGCGCGCCGGGACCCGGCTGGACGTGGCCGGCCCGGGCCCGGCCCGCCCGGTCGCCGTCGATGTCGCTGCCGCCACCGGCTGGACGGACGGACGGCTGACCTTTCAGGACACCCCGCTGGCGCAGGCGGTGGCCGAGGCCAACCGCTACAGCCGCAAGAAGGTGGCGCTGGGCCCCGGCGCCCCGGCCGACGAACGTGTCACGGCGATCTTCAACGCTGGCGACACCACCGCCTTCGTCGACGGCGTCAGCAAGCTGCTCGACCTCAAGAGCGCGATCCGCGCCGACGGCACGATCGAGCTGACCGGTCTGGACCGGGCCACCTCACCACCGGACTCGCCGAAGTCCTGATCCCCGCCAGCGCCAAGCTCCAGGCTGTCCGCGCTCCGCGCGGCGACGGCGCCGGTTCACGCCGGCTCTCAACGTTCGCCGCCCGCCGTCATATTTTTTTCACAGGCCGGTAAGGTCGGCCGCCCCCTGGCGGGTCTCCACTGTAGGCGCCCGAGAAAAAGCGTTCGTCACCATGGCGAACCCGGCGCGCTTTTGGGGGATTATTGCCGTCATGGTTGAGTCGCTTCGTCGGGGCCTCTTGGGCCTTTCCCTTCTGGCCCTGACCACCGGCGTGGCCGGTCAGGTCCACGCCGCCCAGACGCCGTCAGCCCAGGCGCCCGTCGTGGCGGTGCGCACGCCCAAGGGACCGCTGAAGGCCGCCCTGCTGGAATTGGGTCGCCAGACCGGCGTCCAGATCATCTTCACCAGCCGGGCGGTCGAGGGTCGCCAGGCCCCGGCGCTCGACGGCGCCTTCAGCGTCGAGGGGGCGCTCGCCCGCCTGCTGGCGGGCAGCGACCTGGAGGCGCAACGCGCCGGCCCGACCGTGCTGGTCATCCGGCCGCGCGCCGGCCCGACGCCGATCTCGGCCATCGCTTCCACGCCGGACCTGTTGGCCTCGCCAACGCCCGACCTCATAGCGGCCGCCCCGCCCGTCCAGGCGAGCGACAGCGCCACGATGCTGTCGGAAGTCGTGGTCGGCAGCCGCATCCGGGGCGTGAAGGACCGCGCCTCGCCGGTCGTGGTCCTCGGCCGTGAGGAGATTGACCGGGCCGGCTACGCCAGTGTCGCCGAAGCCCTGACGTCCCTGCCCCAGGCCTCGGGCGGTAGCGCCAGCGAGGACAGCCTGGCCACCGGGGCCGACGCCAACTTCAACAACACCCTGCGCGGCACGGGCGTGGACCTGCGGGGCCTGGGCGCGGACGCCACCCTGGTGCTGTTCAACGGCAAGCGCATGGCCGGCGCGGGTCTCTATGGCGATTTCTCGGACATCTCGTCCATTCCCTACGCCGCCATCGGCCGGGTCGAGGTGCTGCTGGACGGGGCCTCGGCGCTCTATGGTTCCGACGCGGTCGGCGGCGTTATCGACATCCGCCTGCGCACGGATCTGGACGGCGGCGAGACCCGGCTTTCGACGGGCGCGGCGACCCAGGGCGGCTACGCGCGGTATCTGGCCAGCCAGGCGTTCGGCAAGACCTGGTCGGGCGGGCACATCCTGGCCGCCTACGAATATACCCAGAGCGACGCCCTGCATGGCCTGGACCGGCCCTATACCGGCAACGCGGACTTGCGGTCCCTGGGCGGCGCGGATCGCCGCAGCGCCACGGCCAGCCAGCCGGCCAACATCCTGCGGCTCAACGCGGCGGGCGCCTATGTTTCGACCTATGCCGTGCCGGCCGGTCAGAACGGCGTGGGCCTGAAGCCGGGCGATTTCATGCTCGGCACGGTCAACTACCAGAACCAGAAGGCGGCCTACGACATCATCCCGGCCTCAACCCGCCACAGCGCGGTGGTCTCGGTCGGCCAGGCGGTCGGTCCAGTGGCGCTGTCGGGGGATTTGCGGTTCGCCCATCGCGAGATCTTCGCCCGCAACGTGGCCCCGACCACGGCCCTGATCCTCAACGCGGCCAATCCCTACTATGTCTCGCCCACCGGCCAGGCGTCCGAGCGCATCGCCTATTCGTTCCTCAACGAGCGCGGCGGGGTGAAGAACTGGGGGACGTCGGAGAGCCTTGGCGCGGCGCTCGGCGCCAAGACCCGACTGGGCGCCGACTGGACCGCCGACCTGTCGGGAACCTACGCCCAGGAACTGGGGATCAGCCGCACGCGCGGCCAGATCAACGCCACCCAGCTCAGCGAGGCGGCGGGCCTCACGGCCGACAGCCCGCTGACCTCTTTCAGCGCCGCCCGCGACGGCTATTTCAATCCCTATATCGGGGCGGGCTATTCCAACCCGGTCGCCGTGCTCGACTTCATTCTGTCGGGCTGGGACCTGACCAAGACTCGCAGCGCGTTCAAGTCAGCCAATCTCGACTTCGAGGGCCCGCTCCTGCGACTGCCCGGCGGCACGCTGCGGCTGGCTGTCGGCGGCCAGGTCCGCCGAGAAGAAGTGCGCACGGGCGGCGCGCGACTGCTGTCAGGAGCCGCGGCCGCCGAGAAGGCGGCGACCCGCTACAGCCGCGACGTCAAGGCCGTCTATGCCGAGCTGAACGCGCCACTGGTCGGTCCCGACAACGCCCTGCCCGGGGTCGAACGCCTGGAGCTGTCGCTGGCCGGACGGATCGAGGACTATGACGACACCGGCTCGACCAAAAACCCCAAGGTCGGACTGATCTGGGCGCCCAGCAAGACGCTGACCTTCAAGGCCAGCTACGGCACGTCGTTCCGGGCGCCGTCGCTCTATGAGCTGCATCTGCCCTATACGATCACCCCGATCCCGGTGACCTATCAGGGCGGCTTGCTGCCGGCGCTGGTCTACCAAGGCGGCAATCCGGACCTTGAGCCAGAGACCGCCACCTCCTGGACGGCGGGCCTCAGCTATAGGCCGGCCGCCGCGCCCGACCTGACGGTCGGCCTCAACCTCTACCGGACCCTGTTCAAGAACCGGGTCGGCCAGCCGGTGGTGATCAACCAGGCCCTGACCTCGGACGAATATGCCGCGTTCCGAACCCGCGTCAGTCCGGCGAGCAACGCCGCCGACCGCGCCAAGGTCCTGGCGGTGATCGCCGACCCCAACGCGTCGGGGACCAGCGCCTACGACATCGACACCTATGGGGCGATCATCGACGCCCGCGAGGTCAATACCGGCCGTCTGGAGGTCGAGGGCCTGGACGCCACCGCCGGCTACAAGACCACCCTGCGCGGCGACCCGCTGATCCTCAACGCCAGCCTGTCGTGGCTGACCCACTACAAGCGCAAACTGACCCCGACCTCGGCCCGCACCGAACTGGCCGGCCAGGCCGGCTATCCGGCCGATCTTCGCGGCCGGGTCTCGGCGACCTGGATCCACGGCCCGGTGTCGGTGACCACCGGTCTCAACCACGTCGGTGACAGCTACGCCGACACCGGCCGACGCATCCATCCCTGGACGACGTTCGACCTGCAGGGGCGCTGGCAAGGCACGATCCTGGCGGTTGACGACTTGGCGGTGACGCTGAACGTCCAGAACCTGCTGGATCGAGATCCGCCCTTCTACGACAACCCGCTGGCGGTCGGCTACGACCCGGTCAACGCCGACCCGCTCGGCCGCGTGGTCAGCCTGACGCTGACCAAGGCCTGGTAGCCGGGGGCTCCGCCCCCACACACCCCTTCCGATCTGGAGACCACACCCATGCGACGCTTCGCGGCGCTCGCGGTCGGCTGCGCGCTGATCGCTCCCCTTGCCCTGCCCACCGGGGTCCTGGCCGCCCCCTACACCGTCGATCGCCTGCTGGCGGTCGAGCAGCTGGTCTCGGCCAGGCTGGACCCTAGCCATCGCTGGCTGGTGGTCCAGCGCACCGCGCGCTGGGACCGCGCCCCGCGGTACGACCTGGATTTCAACACCAAGCTGGGGTTGGGCCGGATCCAGGTCTTCGACGTCGCCCGGGGCGGGATCGAACAGAAACTCGACCTGCCGGCGGGTCCTGGCTACACCGCGCTGGGCGTCTCGCCGGGCGGCCGACGGCTGGCGGTGGGGCGGCTGACCGGCCATGCCTACGAGCTGGGCGTGGTCGAGCTGGAGAGCGGCCGGGCCCGATGGCTGGGCCTCAGCCCCCGTCAGGAAGTCTGGGGGCCCAGCGTGATCTGGCGCTCGGACGACGAGCTGCTGGTGGCGGCCCGGCCCGCCGAGTTTCCCGATCCGATCATGGGCTTTGGCTTCTTCGGCCATCAACGCCTGATCCAGCAGTGGGCGGCCACGGCCAAGGGGGATGTGGGCGCCAGCGTGCTGGGCAGCGGCCGGTCTCGCGGCCTTCGCCCCCAGGCGCCGGTGGTCGGCCTGGTCCAGGTCAAGTTGAAGACCGGCGAGCAGCGCCTCCTGACGCCCGGAAACATCCGCGACCTCAGCCTATCCCCGGACGGGCGCACGGCGGCGGCAATCGTCGAGGGGGAGGACATCCAATACCCGCTGGCGGAGCCGACGACGCCGGCCTCCGAAGCCGGCGTCAAGCGCCTGGTGATGGTCGATCTCGAAACCGGAACAACGAGCACGCCCTGCCCCGACTGCGACCTGATGGCCCGTTTCCTGGCCTGGTCCGACGACGGCCGCGACCTGCTGGTCTTCGCCCGCCAGGGCGAGGTCGGCTTCTCGCTGGGGCGCTTCTGGCGCATGCCGGCGGCCGGTCCCGGCGCGCCGCTGAACCTGGACGGCCTGACGCCCGCGTT
>Ga0136846_1224711_pt1 | contig 13803 bp, 11 predicted proteins | sample HopSoiMetagenom2_FD_96841 | JGI IMG/M metagenome (GOLD analysis project Ga0136846, IMG submission 96841) | Grasslands soil microbial communities from Hopland, California, USA - 2 Assembly 2016 (version 4) | ecosystem: Environmental > Terrestrial > Soil > Grasslands | place: USA: Hopland... | reverse complement strand
TACACGCCGATGATGAAGTCGCGCGGCGTGTCGTAGTACATGTTCATCTCCTCGATGATCACGCCCTTCTCGCGGTCGATCTCCTCGGAGTCGAACTTCGAGTTGCGCAACATGTCGACGAGGACGTCGAGCGCGACGTCCCGCGACTCGGCCGCGCAGCGGACGTAATAGCCGGTGTACTCCTTGCCCGTGAACGCGTTGAACTCGCCGCCGATCGCATCGATCTCCTTCGAGATGTCCCGTGCCGTCGGCCGCCGCTCGGTGCCCTTGAAGAACATGTGCTCGGAGAAGTGCGCGATGCCGTTCGTCTCGTGAGTCTCGTAGCGCGAGCCGGCCGCGAGCATGATCGCGCAGGTGACCGACTGAGCCGACTCCATCGGCGCGGTCAGGATGCGCAGACCGTTGTCGAGGCGCTCGAGCTGGAAGGAACTCACGGCCCGAGCGATGCTACCGATCGAAACGTCAGCTCCTCGCGGCGACCGGAGGCGCTGGAGCGCACGATCGCTTCGCCGATCTCCGACGCGCGGTAGCCGTCTTCGAAGGTCGCGCCGTGCGGTGCGACGTCACTCTCGTCGGCGATTGCGCGGAGGAGGTGATGCACCTCGTGCATGAACGTGTCGCCCCAGCCGACGATGTGACCCGGCGGCCACCAGAGGTCCATGAAGGGATGGCTCGCCTCCGTCACGAGCACGGTCCTGAAGCCGCGAGTCTTCTCCTCGCCGTCGAGGAAGACCTGCAGCTCGTTCATCCGCTCCATGTCGAAGTAGAGCGAACCGCGCGAGCCGTTGATCTCCCACTGGAACGCGTTGCGGCGTCCCAGTGCCAGACGGGTCGACTCGATCGTCCCCACCGCGCCGGACTCGAACTCGACAGCGGCCTCGATTGCATCGTCGACCTTGCGGTCCTTGACGAAGGTCTTCACCAGGCCGGAGACAGAGCTGAATTCCCCGACGAGATAGCGCGCGAGGTCGATGACGTGCGTCCCGAGGTCGCCGAGTGCGCCCGAGCCCGCGTCCTCCGGATCGAAGCGCCACGTATCGAGCGTCGGGTCGTCGGCCCAGTCCTGCAGGTAGCGACCGCGGAAATGGCGGATCTCTCCAAGTGCGCCGTCGTCGATCAGCTCGCGCGCCAGTCGAACCGCCGGCACGAAGCGGTAGTTGAACCCGCAGAGATGCTTGACGCCGGTGGCGGCGACGCGGCGCCAGACCTCGTGGCTCTCCTCGGCGGTGCGTCCCAGCGGCTTCTCGCAGAGGACGTGCTTGCCCGCTTCGGCTGCCGCGATCGTCGGCTCGGCATGGAGCGAGTTGGGCCCGCCGTTGTCGAGCAGCCCGACGCGGTCGTCCGTGACGACGTCGTGCCAGTCGGTCGTCCAGCGCTCGTAGCCGTAGCGGCTCGCGGCGTCGGCCACCGCGTCCTCGTTTCGGCCGGCAATCGCGACCAGGCGGGGCACGAGCGGGGGCGGCCAGGCCAGGTAGGCCAGCTTCCGGAAGGCGTTGGAATGCGCCTTCCCCATGAAGGCGTAACCCAGCATGCCGACGCCGATCTCAGCCATCGGGCGATAGTACGCCGCTGGGGCCGTTCCGAGGGCTGGAGCCACAATCACCGTGAAATCCGCTCTTAAAAAGGACGCGAATTAGTAATAGAGTCGTGGAATCTCACCTAGGAGGAGGCTCTAGTGAAACGATTGTTTCGTAGGTCGGCGGCCGTCGTGATCTTGGTCGGCGTCGTCGTCGCGGTCGTCGCGAGCGGCGCGACCGCCAGGAACTCGGCGAAAATCCAGGTCTGCGTGCTGCTACCGGACACGAAGTCCTCGGTCCGCTGGCAGCAGTTCGACGCACCGGACTTCGCCAAGGCACTGAAGAAGGCCAAGGTCACGTACTCGATCACGAACGCGTTGAACGACCCGCAGAAGATGGTCTCGCAGGCGGACTCGTGTCTGTCGCGCGGGGCGAAGGTGGCAATCGTCACCGACATCGCGCAGGGGACGTCGATTGCGATCGAGAAGAAGTTCGCCAAGGCCGGCGGGTCGTCGATCGACTACGACCGCCAGGTCGTCGGCGGTGTCGCGAAGGTGTACGTCTCCTTCGACGGCAAGGCAGTCGGCGTTGCCCAGGCGAAGGGCGTCGTCAACGCCCTCAAGGGTAAGTCGAAGCCGGTCGTGGCCGAGCTATGGGGCGGCCCGACGGATCAGAACGCGTTCTGGTTCAAGAGCGGCAATGACGCCTATCTGAACCCGCTCTTCAAGAACGGCAAGGTGACGAAGGGGCCGCAGAAGTTCGTGCCGCTCTGGCTGGCGACCAACGCGCAGCCGATCTTCGAGCAGATGCTGCTCTCGACGAGCAACAAGATCGACGGCGCCGTCGCGGCGAACGACGGCATCGCCGGCGCTGTGATTGCTGCGTTGAAGGCGAAGAAGCTGAAGCCGATCGCGCTGTCCGGACAGGACGCCACGGTCCAGGGCGTGCAGAACATCATCTCGGGCTGGCAGACGATGACCGTCTACAAGTACGTGCCCAGTGAGGCCAACGCCGCCGCCAAGGCAGCGGTCGCCCTGCTCCGGCACAAGAAGGTGCCGGGGGTCAACGGCTTCCGCAAGAACGGCAGCAAGAAGGAGCCGACGGTGCAGATCCCGATCGTCTCGATCACCAAGGCGAACTACACGAGACTCTTCAAGGACAAGTTCCTGAAGAAGAGCGACGTGTGTATCGGCGAGTTCGCGCAGTTCTGTAAGTAAGCCGAGGACTGGTCCGGTAGTGAGGGCGCCCGAGCGGGCGCCCTCACCGCCGATGTGTTAGGAAAGCGCACAGTGTGAGCGACACACCTCTCCTCCAGCTCCGCGGCATCACGAAGTCCTATGGCTCGGTGCAGGCGCTGTCGGACGTCGACTTCGAGGTGCGCGACGGTGAGGTCATGGCACTCGTCGGCGACAACGGCGCCGGCAAGACCACGCTCATCAAGACCGTCGCGGGGATTCACGGCTACGACCACGGCGAGATCCTCTTCGACGGCAAGCCCGTGTCGATCCACGGCCCGAAGGACGCTGCCCGCCTCGGTATCGAGGTCGTGTATCAGGATCTCGCGCTCTGCGACAACTTGGACGTCGTCCAGAACATGTACCTCGGCCGCGAGCGGCGCGACTTCCTCTTCCGGCTGAACGAGCCCGCGATGGAGCAGCGGACAGCCGAGACGCTCAAGTCGCTCGCCGTGACGACGATTCGCTCGATCCGCCAGCCGGTGGCCTCGCTCTCGGGCGGTCAGCGACAGTCGGTGGCCGTGGCGAAGGCGGTCCAGTGGAACTCCCGCCTCGTCATCCTCGACGAGCCGACCGCCGCGCTCGGCGTTGCCCAGACCCGCCAGGTGCTGGACCTGGTGAAACGGCTCGCGGACAAGGGCCTCGCCGTGGTGCTGATCTCGCACAATCTGCACGACATCTTCGAGGTTGCGACCCGCATCACCGTACTGCGCCTCGGGCGTGACGTCGGCATCTACGACACTGCCACCGCAACGCAGGAGGAGATCGTGCGCGCGATCACCGCAGGTGTTCCCACGAAGGTCTCGGGAATTCCGGACACGGCGCCGGAGCTGGCCTCGTGAGCTCCGAAGTCGAGATCGCCGCACCGGGCATCGGCCTTCCCGAGGAGCAGCAGGCCGAAGAGGAACGCGGGCTCTGGGGGCGCGCCTACGACAACATCAGGACCGGCAACCTCGGAATCCTGCCGATCGTCATCGGCCTCGCGCTGATCATCGTCTTCTTCAGCTTCAAGGCGACGAACTTCTTCACCGCCGACAACTTCAACAACATCATCGTCCAGATGGCGGGCCTGACCATGCTCGCCTTCGGCGTGGTGTTCGTGTTGCTGCTCGGTGAGATCGACCTCTCGATCGGCTATCTCAGCGGGATCGCGGCCCTCGCCGTGGCCGAGTTCCAGCTTCCGGGCAGCGGCCACGCGTATCCCGGTCTCGTCGCGATCCTGATCGCCGTCGCTCTGTGCTCGCTCATCGGCGGCGTCCAGGGCTCGGTCGTCGCCTTGGTGGGCGTTCCGTCATTCGTGGTCACGCTTGCAGGCCTGCTGATCTGGCAGGGAGTCATCCTGCAGGTGCTCGAGATCAAGGGCGTGATCGTGATCCAGGACGCGTGGATCAACGACACGGCCAACTACTACTTCACGGCGGAACGAGGCTGGCTGATCGCAGGAATCGTCACCGCTCTCTTCGCGCTCGGGACGCTCGGCGGCGTCATCGCCAAGCGCCGGGCCGGCGTCGCCGTCAAGAGGCCCGTCATGATCGTGGCGAAGGTCCTCGGCGTCGCGGTCGCCTGCCTCGGTACCGTCGCGATCTCCAACCACGCGAACGTGCCGCAGGGCCTGCCGCTGGCCGGCGTGCTCGTCGTCATCTTCCTGATCGCATTGACCTATCTGGCCAAGCGGACCCCGTTCGGGCGTCACGTCTACGCGGTCGGCGGCAATGCCGAAGCGGCACGCCGCGCGGGGATCAACGTCGCCCGCATTCGCATCCTCGTCTTCATGATCTCCGGCGCGATGGCGGGCGTCGGCGGCGTGATCCTCGCTGCGAGGCTGAACTCCGTCGACCTCAACGTCGGCGGCGGGACGCTGCTGCTCGATGCGATCTCCGCGGCGGTGATCGGCGGCACGAGCCTGTTCGGCGGCCGCGGTGAAGTGCGGAGCGCGCTCATCGGTGCGGCCGTGATCGCAACCGTGACCAACGGGCTCGACACGGCCGGCTACAAGACCGGGACGATCTACATCGTGACCGGCGTGATTCTCCTGCTCGCGGTGACGCTGGACACGATCGCCCGCCGGCTGCAGGTTCGTTCCGGCCGCTGAGCTTTCAGGGCGCGGTGCCCGCGAAGTAGCGCTCGGCCAACGCCCACGCATTCCTACCGACCTCGGCTCCGATCCTGCGGCCCGCGAAGTCGTCCGCGGAGATGTGGATGCCGCCGTAGATGCGGGACAGTCCCGCCTGGTCGGCCGCGTCGTAGTACGTCGCCCACTGAAGCGTCAGCGGCTCGCTCGGCCCGCGCTCGAACTTGAGGTACCCCGGCGCGAACGACTGCGTGAACTCGCCGCCGGGGAAGTACGCGCTCCCGGTGTACGCCGCGAGCACTTCCGCCGCAGCGCGGCTGAACGTGCTGTGCCCGGAGACGAAGCCCGGGAAGGCAGGTGTGACAAACGTCGGCCTCTGGTACGGCACCCAGCGCTCCGCGAGAATCCAGCCGACACCGTTCCCGCGCCACGCTCGGATCGCGATCTCGCCGACGTGATCGGCGAGGGCGGCGTGGCGTTGTCCCGGTGCGCTCGACTCCTTCGTGATCAGCTCGATCAAGCCGGAGATCAGGGGGAGGCCCTCGGGGTCGTAGGACGGCAGACCCGGGTCGCTCGATTGGCCGTGCTCGGCGAGGTAGCGGACCATCGAGATCGGCCGAACGGATTGGTACCTCCGCTTGAGGCCCCACGCGGCGATTGCGGCGTCGTGCACCGCGCCGTTGAGGGCGAAGTACATCCGGACGTCCCACTGCAGGCGATTCGCAGCGCCGGCGCCGATCCGCGACGCCAGCAGCGGCGAGTCCGAGACGGTGTTCGCGATCACGTTCCAGTGCCCCGGCGGCGTCTCCGAGTTGGGGCCGTCGGCCCAGAACTCGGCCAGCACTCGTGCGTAGTCCGCCTGGAGGACGCGCTCGGGCGCGTATGGCCGCCCCGTCACCGGGTTGAGGGCGTACCCGTGGCCGTCGTTCGTCCCGAGCGGGTTGTTCCCCAACGCGTCCAGGCCGATGTCGATCGTCGCGTCGTCTGCGGGATCGAGCGCAGCGCTCTTGCGGACGAGCTCGACCGCGGCCTGCTTGTACGCGGTGTCCGCGGGACTGCCGATCGGCGGTGGGCCCGGATCGATGGGCGTGCCCGCGCTCGACCGCGGCAGCGCGAATCCGCGCACATGACCCCACTGGGCACCGATGAAGGTCTGCACTTTGTTGGGCACCGCGAGGCCGTTCTGAGTCACGGTCTGGTCGAGCGCGAGTGGCTGCCAGAAGGTCGGGTCGTGCATGGCCGTCCCCGGCTGGCCGACGACCAGCGGCACGTTGACCGGCGCGTAGCTCGCGTCGATGTAGTGAAGGCGCTCGATCGCGCCGTCGCTCCGTCCGTAACGGATCACGGCAGCGGCGATGCGATTGCCGAGTGCCGCCGGCGAGCTGCCCTTCGTGCTCGTGAAGTCGAGCCGGTAACAGAGCGAGCGCAGCGTCTCGGCGAGCTCGTCGAAGGTGACGCGGACGTTGGCGCCGTACGAGTAGCGCCAGAGCAAGACTCGGTACGCGGCGTAGCTCAGCGCCGCTTCGCGCGCAGCCTCCACGTCTGCAGCCGCGTCCTTCTCGCTGACGAAGTAGCCGTCGGCCGTCGGGTCGTACGCGGCCCAGGCGTCCCACATCGCGGCGGAGACGTGGAAGAGGTTCCGCGCGTGTGTCGTCGGCGCGGGGAGATCGCGCCGGATCGCATCGAGCATGGCCTCGTCCCACACACGGGCGACCGAATGCCCGTGCAGGTCGGCCGGCGTACAGCCGGCGATCAGATAGGCCGGCGTCTCTGCGGCAAGGCTTCGTGTCGTGGTCGGGCGGCGAACGGCGACGATGCGGTCGGCCCGCACGTTGCTGCGCGTCGTCGTACGACCGTCCGGGTAGCGGACGGCGAGTTGGCTCACGCTGGTCGCCACCCCGAGCCCGAAGTGGACGCGGGGGTCCTGGCTGGAGAGATAGCTCGACCCTGCCTGCACCTCGCGTACGAGGCGGCGGCCGTCGGGGAGAACCGCCGTCACGACCGCCCCGGGTGAGAACGGCGCGATGCGAACCGTCAACCAGTGGCCGACCGGGCCGGTGGGCCGCAGGAGCTGCAGCTTCCCGCCGATCGTGTTGATCGCGATCTCCATGCGCCCGTCGTTGTCGAAGTCGGCCGGCGCCAGGCCGCGTCCGACGACGCGTGGCAGCTCGTTGGCGCCCACCAGGGCCGTTCCGTCAGTGAAGAGGGGTGGTGAGCCAGGCTGGGCGCCCATGTTCTCGAGCACCTGGATCGGCTGCGCGTCCCGCGCGAGATTGGACACGGGGATGCCGCCGTTCGCGAGCACGAGGTCGGGGTTACCGTCGAGGTCGAGGTCCACCCAGGCAGCTCCCCAGCCCGTGAACGTCTTCCCGAATGCCGATGCGAAAGCCCCGTGCACGTCCGTGAACGTGGACCCCGCGGCTGCCGGCTTTTGCGCGGTGTAGACCGCGTGCGGCTGGCCGCGTGAGTTCGAGACGAGCAGGTCGGTGCGCCCGTCACCGTTGAAGTCGCTCGCTGCGACGCCCATCCCCGCGTTCGGATCGGCTACGCCGGCGTTCGCTGCGCGCTCCTCGAAGCGGAAGCCGAGACCGGCGGGGTCGGCCTTCTTCCCACCCGGCCAGGCGACGTTCTGGTAGAGACGGTTCGGGTCGCCGTCGTTCGCGACGTAGAGGTCGAGGCGCCCGTCGCCGTCGAAGTCCGAGAAGACCGCGCCGAGGCTGTGGTCGAAGCGCGCGGGCTCGAGCCCCGCCTGGATCCCGACCTCGCGGAACCTCGAGTGCCCATGGCGGTCGCGCCCGGCGTTGAGGTAGAGGCGGTCGCGCACACCGGCGAAGTTGTTCGGGAATCCGGCCGCCGATCCGGGGACGGGGACGTTCGCGTCCGTGTACCCCGCGACATAGAGATCAGGGCGCCCATCTCCGTTCACGTCTCCGACCGCAGCTCCCGCGTGCCAGCCGAACTGACGGAGACCTGCTGCGCGAGCGCCCTCTGTGAACGTCCCGTTGCCGTTGTTCCAGAGCAGCTTGTCGTAGCCGTCAGTCGTGACGTACAGATCTGTGCGGCCGTCCGAGTTCAGGTCCGCTGCAACACAGCCTTGGCCTCGCACCGCGAGGTTCGCCCGCGAGCGGCGGCTGACGTTCGCGAACCGGCCCTTCCTGTTTCTGAAGAGTGCGCTGCGGGGGAGGCCGCCGCGCGTACGCCAGCGGGCGACGTCACCCTCCGAATACGAGTTGACGACGAAGAGATCGACCCAGCCGTCGTTGTCGTAGTCGAGCGCGCAGAGCCCGCCTCCCGTCATCGCCGCCGGATCGGGCGTGACGCCGAAACGAAAGGCGCCCTGACGGAAGTCGAGCCCAACAGGGCCCGCCACGTTCTTCAGCCGAAGACCCTCGAAGCCGGAGCTGGAGGCGTGGCCCGGGATCCCGACCGCAGCGAGGACACCCAGTCCGATCAGGGCGAGGACGAAGAGTCGGGCGCGCATGGCTTGAACTAGAGCAGTTTTCCGAGCTGCCGAGAACCCCGCCGTAGAATCGGCCCGTGAAGCTCGAGCAGGCACGGACGATCGTGGAGTTCGTTGTTCGCGAGGCGTCGGGCCCGGTCTCGGTGTTCGTCGCGGACAGCCACGGAGAGGTGGTCGCCGCCGCGACGATGGACGGTGCGGCTCCGGACACGCGCCTGAATGCGCAGCGGAAGGCGTACACGGCCGCGCGAAGCGATGCGCACTCGACGAGGGAGCTGGCGGAGAAGGTCCGCGAGGACGCCGTCGAGCGCGAGAGCTTCGACCCCTTCTTCACGTTTTTCCTGGGTGGGCTCGCGGCCTTCGACGGAGAGACGCGCGTGGGAGCGATCGGCGTGAGCGGGTTGCCGGGAGAGGTCGACGAGGCGCTGGCACGGCAGGCCCTCGAAGCCGCCGGGCTTTCCTTTCGCTCCCGGAGCTAGTCCGAGAGCACCAGCGTCGCCTTGCCGCCGCGGTGCTCGAACGCCTCGGCGAAGCGGTCGAGCGGGACACGGAGCTGGACGAGTTGCTCCAGGGCTTCCGGCCAGCGGTCGCGTGCCCGTTCGAGGTCGCTCACCGCGGCGAGCCAGTCCTGCCGCTGCGCGTTGACGCTCCCGAAGAGCACGCGGTTCTCGAGGATCGTGTCCACGCCCAGTACCGGCCCCTCCAGCTCGATCTTCTGCTTGCGCGGATCGATGCCGAGCAGGCACGCGATGCTGCTGCGCCGAAGCAGGCTCAGGGCCTGGGCCATCAGGGGGGCGTTTCCGGCGGCCTCGACAACGAGATCGAACCTGCCGAGCTCCGCCAGTTCCGTGTCCCGTGTCGAGACGTAGTGCGCGCCGCACCGCTCGACGAGCTCGTTCTCGGGCTCGAGTGAAGCTGTCCAGACCTCTATCTCGGCGAGACGTAGCAGGAAGGTCATCAGCACTCCGATCGCGCCGGCGCCGATGACGAGCGCGCGCTCGAGTTGCCACGGCTGCCGACCGCCGATCGCGCGAACATGGCGGAGCGCGCGCTCGCAGATCGATGACGGCTCCGCCAGCACTCCGCTGCGCCCCAGCGACGTCGGAATCACCACGAGCTCTTCGGGATCTTCGGCGACGAGCTCGCGCGCATACCCGTTCAGGCGCGCAATCCCGCGCTCGCTGTAGTCGCCGGTGAGGCACGAGTCCGGTGCGTTTTCGGCGCACGCGATGCAGTGGCCGCACGAGCGGCGGACGGTCGCGGTCACGAGCTGCCCGCGCGTGAAGCCGTACCCGTCCCGCTCGACGACGGCGAGCGCCTCGTGCCCGAGCACGAGCAGCCGCTCGTTCTCGGGTGCGATCCCGAACAGGCCCTCGGAGATCTCCCGGTCGGTGCCGCAGACGCCGACCTCGAGCGTGCGGACGAGCACCTCACCCTCACGCACGTCCACGGACGGGATGTCCTCGATGCGCGTCGTGTCCGTCTGCCCGGGCTGTGTGACGAGCGCGAGCACTACGCCGCCGTGAGCCCGCCGTCGATGACGAGGACGCTCCCGGTGACGAAGCCCGCCGCGTCGGAGGCGAGGTAAGCGACCGCGTCGGCGACCTCCTCCGGTGTCCCGAGGCGGCCGAGCGGCTGCCGCGCCGTGAGCTCGTCGAGCGACTCGCCCGCTTCCTCGACGAGCCTTCGCACCCAGGGGGAGTCGACGGTCCCTGGACAGACGGCGTTGACGCGGATGTTGTCCTTCACGTGGTCGACTGCGAGTGCGCGCGTCAGCGAAACGACCGCTCCCTTCGACGCGCAATAGGCCGCGCGGTTGCGAAGGCCGACGAGCGCCGCGACGGAGGCGATGTTGACGATCGCCCCGCCGCCGCGCGCGATCATGCCGGGGATCGCGTGCTTGCAGCACAGAAACGTTCCGCGTGCGTTGACGGCGAAGACGTCCTCCCAGACGTCGAGCTCGGTCTCCGGCGCTGAAGTCGTCGAGCCGATTCCCGCAACGTTCACGAGCACGTCGACGTCGCGCACGACCTCGGCAACCTGCGACTCGTCGCGGACGTCGAGCCGAATGTCGGTCGCATTGAGGTCCGCCGCGACGACCTCCGCGCCCTCGCTCTCGAGCAGCCGCGCAACAGCGGCGCCGATGCCGGAGCCGGCTCCGGTGACGAGCGCACGCTTGCCCGCGAAGCGGGTCATGTGGGCGCGACGAGGACGGCGCCGTCGGACGCAGAGGACACGAGCGCGCGGTAGCGCGCGAACACCCCGGCGCCGTAGCGCGCGGGCGGAGGCTGCCACAGGGCGCGGCGTTCGGCCAGCTCCTGCTCGTCGAGCTCGACCTCGAGGCTGCCCCTGTCGACGTCGATGCTGATGACGTCGCCGTCTTGCAGCAGCGCCAGCGGCCCACCCCGAGCAGCCTCCGGCGCGACGTGGCCGACCATCAGGCCACGCGTCGCGCCCGAGAAGCGGCCGTCCGTTACGAGCACCACCGACTCCCCGAGGCCCGCTCCGATCACCGAAGCCGTGACACTCAGCATCTCGCGCATGCCTGGACCGCCGGCGGGGCCCTCGTAGCGCACGACGAGCACGTCGCCCTTCGCAACGAGCCCTGCGCGTACGCCGTCGGTGCATGCCTCCTCGCTGTCGAACACCCTCGCGGGGCCGCGATGCGAACGCGTCGTTGTCGGGGAGACCTTGACGACGCTCCCTTCGGGCGCGAGGTTGCCGTGCAGCGCATGCAGCGCGCCCGAGGCCATGAAGGGCTGCTCGAGCGTGTAGACGACCTCGCCGTCGGGCCGCGGCGCGTCGGCCGTCGCCTCTGCGAGCGAGCTTCCGTCGACCGTCGGCGCGGTTCCGTCGATGTGCCCGCCGCGCACGAGCTCGCGGATCACGGCGCGCGTGCCGCCGGCGCGCTGAAAGTCCTCCGCCATCCAGCGGCCCGAGGGCGCCAGGTTCGCGATCACAGGCGTCCGCGTCGCGACGGCGGTCAACTCCTCGAGCGTCAGCGTGACGCCCGCTTCGTGCGCAAGCGCGAGCAGGTGGAGGACGCCGTTCGTCGAGCCGCCCGTGGCGGCGATGCCGGCCATCGCATTGAGCAGCGCGCGCCGGTCGAGGAACGCGCGGGATGTGGCGCCCTGCTCGACGAGTTGCACGGCGAGCGCACCCGCACGCGCAGCGGCATCGCCCTTCAACTCGTGTTCGTCCGCGGCGAGAAGGGAATCTCCGGCACACGCGAGGCCGAGACAGTCGATCGCGACGGCCATGGTGTTCGCCGTGAAATGGCCGGCGCAGGTCCCGGCGCCAGGACAGGCGACGCGCTCGAGCTCGTCGAGGTCCTCACGCGACATGAGGCCGCGCTCCTCTGCGCCCACCGCCTCCCACACGTCCTGGATCGTGACGCTGCGGTCACGCCAGCGGCCGGCACGCATCGGGCCGTTGTAGACAAGCACGGCGGGCTTGTCGACGCGCGCCAGTGCCATCAGCGCGCCGGGAACGGTCTTGTCGCAGCCGACGACGCAGACGAGCCCGTCGAAATCGTGCGCGTGCGCCATCAGCTCGATCGAGTCCGCGATCACCTCGCGCGAGATCAGAGAGGCACGCATGCCTGGAGTGCCCTGCGATTGGTTGTCGGACACGGCGATGGTGTTGAAGCCGAGGGCCAGACCGCCGCCGGCGGCCACGCCTTCGCCCACTCGGGCCGCGAGCTCGCGCTGGTTGAGATTGCAGGGCATCGTCTCGGTGTACGTCGACGCCACGCCGATGATCGGCCCGCCGAGGCGCGCCGGATCCACGCCCATCGCGCGAAAGTGCGCGCGTGCCGGCGCACGCTCGGCGCTGTCGACCAGGCCTGCCCGCGCGCGACGGCGGAGGGCGTCGACGGACGCGTCGCTCACGAAGGCGTCCGGACGATGCGCGGGTCGGTGAAGACGTCGAGCGCGTCGCGGCTGGTCGTCGAGAACTCGGACACGATCGCGCCCTCTTCACGCGCCTCGAACGAGTGCAGCGTGTCCGGCGGGATCGTGTACTGGTCGCCCGGCTCGAGGACGATGTCGCCCGCGCCGTCCACGTGCAGGTCGACCACGCCTCGCCGGACACGGAACGTCTCCTCCTTGCCGGGCTCGCCCTCGACCGGCGGGTGCCGGTGCTCGGGGCAACGCTGGTTCGGGAAGAGGACGAGCTCCTTTGCGCAGACCCGATCGGTGTTCACGTAGACGACGATCTGCAAGCCGATCTCGTCAAGGCGCCCGAGACCGAAGTCCGCGATCTCGATCTGCTCGCGCTCTGAGGGAGTCAGCACGATCCCGGCCTCGTCGAGCATGGCCGCCGCACGTTCGCGCGCTTCGGCAATGGTCAGCACCCCGTTGATACTAGGCTCGCCTGGACAACGGCTCAGCCTCAAACGTCACGGGAGGGCGCGCAACATGAAGACCTCGCTCGGAATCTGGGCGTTCGGGTCGATGGCGACGAGGTTCGTCCCCGCCGGCTACAAGCCCGAGCTCGCCAACGAGACGACGGTCGGGCGCGTTCGCAACGCGGTCGAGGGTCTCGGAGAGCTGATCGACGGCTACGAGTTCCACTACCCGCAAGAGCTGTCGGAGGAGAACCTCGACGAGGTCCGCGACGCGCTCGACGGTCACGATGTCTACTGCCTCGCGAGCGGGCTGCATCTCGATGCGCGCTTCGGCCGCGGCGGTTTCGTGTCGCCCGATGAGGCGACGCGCGCGGAGGCGGTTCGCAGAACGCTCGAGGGCATCGACTTCGCCGGCGAGATCGGCGCGCACTTCATCATCTGGCCGGGGATCGAGGGCTACAACTATCCCTTCCAGACGCCCTACCGCGAGAGCTGGGCGTGGTTCGTCGAGGGGATCGGCCAGGCGGCGGAGCGCTGCCGGGAGCGCGGTATCCAACTCTTCCTCGAGCACAAGAACTCGGAGCCTGCGATGAAGATCCTCATGCGCAATGTGGGGATGACGCTGCACGTCATCCACAAGCTGCGCGCGCAGGGCCTCGACAACGTCAAGGTCAACATGGACTGGCAGCACCTGTTGATGAACGGCGAGAGCCTCGGGGAGTACGCGGCGATGCTCGCCGCCGAGGGCGTGCTCGGCCATCAGCACGCGAACTCGGGCTGGGGGACCTTCGACGACGACAACATGGTCGGGGCGCTCGCGTTCATGGAGACGCTCGAGCTCGCCGTCGAACTGCGTCGCGCCGGCTACGGCGACAACGGCGAGCGGCTCGGCTTCGACCTGTACCCGTACACGGAGGATGCAGTGGCGGCGACCCGGCGGAGCGTGCTGCAGTGGCGCTTCATCGACGAGGCTGCGTCGCGCATCGACGATGCCGCGCTGCGGGCCGCGCAGTCGCAAAAGGACGCCGTCGCCGCGTACGAGCTGGTCTACGCGGCGCTCGGCGGGTGACGCAGCTCGTCGGTCTCGACGTCGGCACGACCGGCGTCAAGGCGCTTGCCCTCTCCCCCGAGGGAGCGGTGCTCGCCGGCGCGGAGGCGAGTTACGAGCTCTC
>Ga0136846_1233641_pt1 | contig 13807 bp, 11 predicted proteins | sample HopSoiMetagenom2_FD_96841 | JGI IMG/M metagenome (GOLD analysis project Ga0136846, IMG submission 96841) | Grasslands soil microbial communities from Hopland, California, USA - 2 Assembly 2016 (version 4) | ecosystem: Environmental > Terrestrial > Soil > Grasslands | place: USA: Hopland... | reverse complement strand
GATCTGCAGCAGCGCCAGTTGAGCATTCTGCAGTCGGCCCTGGCAAAGCTGGAGCACGGTGGCCGATTGGTGTACGCAACCTGCTCACTCGAGCCGGAGGAGAATGAAGAAGTGATTGCAAGAGCGCTTGCGCAAAATTCGTTCCGGGTAGTTGACGTTTTGCCGGAATTGGATTGGCTGCGAAGTCGCGGCGAGATCACGTGGGCGGAACCCGCTTCGCTGGTCCGCGGACCATATTTGCGAACTCTTCCCGGCCTGCACCCCTGCGATGGTTTTTTTGCCGCGATCCTCGAGCATTCGACCGTCAATCGCTGATTACTTCACCTGGAACTCGATTGCCGATCCAAGCTCGACCTTTTCTCCGGGAAAGGGAGTTTGCGAGACGATAATGCTCGCTGGTGAAATTGGCGAACTGGCCTCGGCAATTGTAGTAGCTTTGGGTTCGTGAAACCCTGCATCCTTTAAGGCGAGGGTTGCCGAACCCAACGGCTGGCCGGCAAAGTTCGGCATTACGAACGCTTGCTGCGCCCCCGGAGTACCAAACAACAAGCTGATTCTGGGCGATGAAATTCCGCGGGCGCTTGGCGGGGGCGATTGGGCAATTACTCGCTCGTCGGCCATTTCGGGGATGTCAGTGCGCGCAACCATACCAAGTTCAATTCCACGCCGACGAAGATTAAGGTCCGCAGCTCGTTCGCTCTGACCGGTCAGATCAGGGATTTCAATACGCTGCGGCCCCAGGCTCTCGGCCGCGCGAATTTGCCAGCTGCGCCGAACCTGGCTGCCGGCAGAAGGAGATTGCGAGACGATTCGGCCCTCGGGAACACTCGCGCTGAAGAATTGCCGGTCCAGAATCAGTTGCAGGTTCTTTTGGCTGGCGAGCCGTCGAGCGTCTGCCACGGTTTGGCCGGCGAGGTCGGGTACGGTTACCTCACGTCCATGGATCGCAATGCTCATGGTGATCAAAGCAGAAACAAGCGCGACCACGATCATGGCAAGCCCGACCAGAACTACTCGAAAGAAAGTTTTCAGGTTAATGGCTCTCCTCCGCAGCCGGAGCGGTGTCGGGTGTATCGAGCCTGGTTTGGGTTGAAGCAGTGAGGGGCGCCGGGGCTGCGGGGAAGTCTCCCGGCGGACGTCCCACAGCGGCTGCTTTCATAAACTCCATCCAGATGGGCAGCGCAGCGCGCGCGCCGCTCTCTTTAGCGCCCAGAGTTTTCTTTTCGTCATATCCCACCCAGACGCCACAAGTAACGGAAGGTGAGAAGCCCACGAACCAGGCATCAGTGAAATTATTCGTGGTGCCGGTTTTACCAGCGAGAGGCAGCTTCAAGCCGGCCGCCGCGATCGCAGTACCGTGCTGCACAACTTCCTGCAGCATGGAAGTCATAGTGCGCGCGGTGTTGGCGCTAACTACATCACGAACGTCGGCGAAGTTTTCTTCCAGCACTTGTCCATCGTAATCCGTCACTTTCGTGAGATAGCGCGGAGTGATGCGGACGCCGTCATTCGGAAAGGCGCTATACGCAGCGGTCTGCTCGAACAGTGTAATGTCGGCTGCGCCCAGCGCAATCGGCAAATATTCCGGAAGGTTGGAGGTGATACCGAAGCGACGAGCGTAGCCAATCACAGTCTTGATGCCAAGTTGCTCGGCCAGCCTGAGGGCAGGGATATTCCGAGACTGCGCCAAAGCACGCCGCAAGCTGATGGTGCCTTCAAACTTTTCATCGTAGTTGTGGGGAACATAGGGCCCGGAGGCAGTCTGAAACATGGCGGGAGCATCCAGAACCGGGTCGTCGGGCCGCGCACCGCGATCGATGGCGGCCGTATAAACGTAAGGCTTGAATGATGATCCTGCCTGCCGAAGGGCCTGAGTAGCGCGGTTAAACTTTGAGAGATTAGAGTCGCGGCCGCCAACCATGGCGAGAATTTCTCCTGTGCTGTTGTCAATGGCGATCAGCGCTCCCTGAACACCGCTATCCTGTTCAAGAGTGACTGCCGCCTTGCCATCCGGTGTCAGCGTCAAAATCTTCACATACACCACGTCTCCGGGCTTCAGTAGCTGCAGTAATTTGCGGTGAGTCCATGTGGCTTGCGCGGGGGTGATCCTGGCGCTGAACCGCCCAAGTTTGACACTGGCGAAGCTTGCGGAAACCTGGGTGACAACACCATGGATATATCCCGCTTCTTCAGGCTCTTCATCCCAATCCGGGTGCTGGTAGGAACTGATCAACATGCCGGAATCGATGACGTTTTCCAGGTGGCCTTTCCAGCCGTGGCGACGCTCATATGCCGCCAGACCATCGAGCACCGCGCGATTGGCGGCATGCTGCAGATTGCTGTCGATTGAGGTGTAAACCCGCAGGCCGCCTTCGTGCACCTGATCACTGCCGTATTTTCCTTCCAGATAGCGGCGCAGTTCCTCAACGAAGTACGGCGCGAGCGAGGGGGGATCACGCGCCAGCATCAACTGTAGCGGCTGTATACGGCTTTGGGCCGCCTGTACAGCGGTGATCTTTCCATCTTCGAGCATGGCGTTGATCACCAGGTTGCGGCGCTTGATAGCGCGATCAGGATGGGCTATGGGCGAATAGATGCTGGGCGATTTCGGCAAGCCTGCGAGAAGCGCTGCTTCCTGCAGCATCAAATCCGCCGCCGGTTTTTTGAAGTAGAACTGGGAGGCCGCCTCAAAGCCATAGACGCCGTGGCCGAGATAGATCTGATTCGCGTAGAGTGTGAAAATCTGCTGCTTGGTGAAACGACGCTCAATCTGGATGGCCAGCAGAGCTTCCTGAATTTTTCTGTGAAACGAGCGGTCGGGGGAAAGGAACAGGTTACGGGCAAGTTGCATGGTCAGCGTGGACGCGCCCTGAACTCTACCCCCGGAAAGAATGTCTCGGTAGGCGGCGCCGGCGATGCGCCAAACATTAACTCCCCAGTGACGGTAAAAGTCCTTGTCTTCGATCGCAATCAGGGCGTCTCGCAGCACCTGCGGATATTGTTCATACGTCGCAATGACCCGGTGCTGCAAAGCGAAGGTTCCGATGACGTGGCGTTGTGAGTCATACAATTCGGTCACTGCGCTCGGCCGGTAACGCTCCAGTTGTTCAACCTGCGGAAGATCGGTGGAATAAACCAGAACCAGGCCAGCGGTGGCGCCGGCGAGCGCTGACACGAACATCAGCAAGCTGATGATTATCCAGCCTAAGATTTTGCGAGGAACTACATCAGTTTCGGGCGCGAGCTTGACAACTGCTTTCACGGAAGATCGTGAGGTTAGGATAGCAGGCAAGCTTTGCGCCGGATCACCATCACAAGGCGCTTAGCTGGTACGGCTGCTCAATACCTGAATCGCCTTCTGCAACTGATCATCCTGCGGCGAAGGCTGCTTCTTCTCGTCCTGGGCGGGCGTGGCATTTTCGTCCTCATCCGGTAGCGCGGAACCATCATCGCCGCTATCGGCAACCAGTACGTTGGGGGTGACCGCGCTATCCTGAATCGCTTTGCCGCCCGGCGAATAGTATTTCGCCACTGAAAGAATCAAGGCAGAGCCATCGGGCAGTTCAATCACTTTCTGAATTGCCCCATCTCCGAAAGTCTTGTCTCCGACCACGTCTCCGCGGGCATTTTCGAGCACTGCCGCGGCAACCACTTCAGCCGCACCGGCTGTCCCCTTATTAACAAGAACCACCAGCGGCAGAGCGGTTATGTCTTTCGTGGGGTCGGCATTGAATGCCTCACGGGGATATTTCTGGCCCTGCAGGTAGGTGATGGTCCCGTGATTCAGGAACAGGTTGGCGACCGCGATGCCTTCAGCCTCGTCCCCTTCCGCGCAATTGCGCAGGTCGAGAATCAGCTTCTTCGCACCCGACTGCAGTGACCGGATCTTGGCAGCAATCTCTTGGGCCTTGCCTTTGGTGAGGGCGTCAACCTGGATGTAGCCGATTCCATCCTGCACCATCTTGTCAGAAATTGGCGGGATCGCAACGTTTTCACGGGTGATCGTAATTTTCTGGGGTTCAGCACGGCGGGCGCGCACAAGCGCGACACTCACAGTCGATCCCGGTTCGCCTTCAAGAAGGTTATGAATCTCAGCCAGCGACATTTCGCGAGTGCTCTTGGCTTCAATTGCTTCAATGATGTCGGAAGCCTGAATGCCCGCCTTATCCGCCGGACCGCCCGGAATTACTGATATCACTGCCGCATAACCGAAGCGCTTGGATACGGCGGCTCCGATCTCTGCCTTGGCACTGGTCTTATGCGATTTGTACTCTTTGTATTCGGCGGGGCTCAGATAGCTCGAATTCGGGTCGAGCGATTCCAGCAGGCCATGCAGGGCTCCATCGGTGACCTGCGGGATATTCGGTTCCTCGACATACTCGCTGCGGACTCTGGAAAGCACCTCACTGTATACCTGCAACTGGCGATAAGCGCCATCGTTGCTGGAGGCCCGGACGCCGCTGGAGCCGCCCACCAGAATGAAAAGAAGAATGGCGCTGGAACAAGTAAGTATGGTTGCTTTTAACATTTTGGACATCGATTTCAGAGTTCCTCAGGAGACTGGCTTGCAAATCGCATTATATCTCTTTGATGCGGCATCTCTGGCGCTTGCTGCGATGAATTTACGACGCAGGTAACCTGTCTTCGGCCGAGTGCGCCGGCGGCGGGTCTTCTCGCCAGAGACTTTAAGAACAAAGGACTTAGTGGCGTCTTCCACAACTCGATAGTGTATAGTTCCGTGTTCTGGAGAGCCCAATGATGATGAGAGGACTATTGGTTGCAATCATGGCATTGTCAAGCTTCGCAAGCGGGGCGCGAGCCGATTCAGGAGAGTGGAAGCAACTGTTCGACGGCCAGGACCTGACGGGGTGGAAACACGTCGGGCCCGGCCAGATGACGGTCGAAAATGGCTTGATTCAAACCCACGGAGGTATGGGGCTGCTTTACTGGACCGGAGGGAAGTTGGGCGACTGCGTGATCCGGGTGGTTTTCAAAATGCGAGACCATAACAGCAATTCCGGCGTTTTCATTCGAATTCCGGTTGAACCTCGTGAAGAATGGATGCCGGTCCATTATGGCTACGAAGTTCAAATCGACAATGAGCCGGAGAAGTCGAATGAAGACGATTACCACGTTACGGGAACGCTTTATTCGCTAACCAAACCGCTGGCCCGCCCTGGAAAACCCGGTCCTGAGTGGAACACCATGGAAATTACCCTGGACGGACCTAAGACGACGGTTGTGGTGAACGGCGTGAAGGTGACGGAATACACCGAAGGCGAGCCGGTTCCGGAGCGGAAGTTTGATTTTGAGCCGCAGCGTGGCACTCGCCCGAACCAGGGGTACATAGGGTTGCAGAACCATAGCGAGAATGACATCGTGTTTTTTAAACAAGTTGCGGTGAAGATGCTTACCAAGTGAGGGAACGGAGGAGGATTCATGACCAGCAATTTCTCGCGCCGGCGATTCCTGGAAATCAGCGCAGCAGTGGCAGGGGCCGGTCTGGCTGCCAAAACGATCATTCTTGATCCCGATCCACTGTATGCGCTTCCACAATCGGGTGCAGCAGAACAGGTGCGCTTCGGCATCATCGGCATCGGCATGCAGGGATCTGGTCTGCTGCAGAATGCAATTCAGCTGCCCGGGGTGGAATGCGTAGCGGCTTGCGATCTTTATGATGGGCGGCACACTCTGGCGCGAGAGATCACCAACAATCCCAGCTTGCCGGTAACACGGCGCTACCACGATTTGCTCGCGAACAAAGAAATCGAATGCCTGATTGCCGCCGTTCCGGACCATTGGCACAAGCAGATTGTGGTGGACGCATGCAATGCGGGCAAAGACATTTATTGTGAGAAACCGATGTCTCACACCGCGGCTGAAGGCGTGGATATGTATACCGCGGCGCAGAAGAATAATCGGATCGTACAGATCGGGTCACAGCGCGTCAGCTCGGTTTTGTGTGCAAAAGCGAAGGAAATGGTGGCGCAAGGAGCGCTCGGCGACCTGATGATGGTGGAGGGCTGGCTGGGACGCAATGATCCGACAGGAGCGTGGGAGTATCCTCCTCCATTCGATCTGTCGCCGCAGAATCTCGACTGGGAAACCTGGCAGGGCACGGTGCCAAAGATAGAATTCAATCCCAACAAATTCGCCCGCTGGCGTTGCTGGAGAGCGTATGGGACCGGTGTGGCAGGCGATCTGCTGGTTCACCTGGTCAGCGGCATGATGTTTGTGCTCGGGATCAACGAGCCACCAAAGCGCGCCATGGCCATGGGCGGTATTCTGCGCTGGAAGGATGGACGGGACATGCCTGATGTTCATGCAGCGTTGTTCCAATACGGAGATATTCCGGTTTACATGCGCCTGAACCTGGGCACGGAAATGCCGGAGACATACCGGTTCCAGGGATCAAAGGGAATCATCGAGTTGACCGAATTCGGGCTGAGCTACACGCCTCAGACCGGCGTCGACAACAGCCCCAGTTACTACACGGTGAGTTTCCCGAAAGCGATGCGGGAGGAATACCTGAACAAATGGCATGAGGAGCATGATCCCAAACCAGGGAAGGAACCGTTGTTCGAGGCGGTCAGCTACAAGGGCAATGACTTCGATGATGTGAAGCCGCATCTGTGGAATTTCTTCCGTGCGGTAAAAACGCGGAAGCCGGTAGTGGAAGACGCGGTATTTGGCCACCATGCAGCACTGGCCTGCCACATGGCAAATGAAGCGTACTTCAGAAACACAGCGGTGACCTGGGATGCGACCTCAAAGACCATAAAAAGCTAAAAAAGCTAAAGAGGAGACAATTCGTCTTCCCGTTCTTCTTTGTGCTCGTGCATGAAGCGTCGTTCGAGGTAGCGACGCGCCAGGTCGCGCCCGCCCAGTCCAAAGGCGAGGGCCAATCCGAGCATCAGGGCGCCGAACACGATGGTAAAAGCCACCAGTATGGTGTGTTCCCCAATTCCCAGCTCTTCGAAGCCCACCGAAACTGAAAAAATGACGATGACGGTTCGTACGGTGGCTGCGATAAGACGCGGGGAGGGCAAGTCTGCATTGACCGAAGCCAGCAATGCTGCGCGCGAAAAAAAACTCGCAGCCAGCAGTCCGAAGAAGAAAACGAATAACGCAGCGAACAGGCGAGGCAGAAATCCGAAGAAGCGCCCGATGTGCTCCTGCAGGCCAACGATGCCCAGCACACTTACGCCGATCAGTATGAAACCTATCCATGCCACCCAGAACACAAACCGGCTCAGAAGCTCGGTGGTCGAAGGCAGTGCAGCCTTCTTCAAAAACTGGCTTGCGCCTGCATCCTCCGAGAGCCGGTCAAATTTGGCCAGCCGCAGAATGCTGCGCAGCAGATATCGCAGCACGTAGGCGATCACCCAGCCGATGAGAACGATGATCAGGGTGATCATGAGCCGGGGCAGAAACTGCGCCACGCTGCGCAGAATTTCCAGTGTCTCTTTGGTCATTTCGCTAAAAAATCTTTCCCACATAAAACCTCACTTCCTGCCATTCCACATCTCCAGCAAATACGGCTTGGAGCGCTCGAAGGCGAGGCAGAGGGCCTCTACGTTCGATTCCAGCGCTTCCGGCGAGTTGTCACGATTTTCCGCTAAAAAGGTATAAGTTCTGCCGCGATACAAGGGCGCGAGCGCCTGCACAATGTGGTCACGGCTGATTACGGATTTGTGATACGCCGCGGCAAATTCGTAGACCGTATGCGCCCAGAGTTCATCGGTGTAACCCAGCTCGCCTTCCGGCGAGGATGCGACCTGCTGCACCTGGCACAGTGTGCTGTGGCTCAAAATGGATCTGAGTACTGGTTCAAGTTCTCCTACTCCGCGAGCGAACATGTCATGCAGGCGCTTGCGATTGAAGCGCAAGGGCTCGGGATCAAGCTCGTGCTCCGGTCCAATGGTCACGACCGGTTCAGGGTCCAAATCCGCGCTCCAGATATTGAAGGTGGAATCGAGCGACCAGAAGAGAGTGCCGACGCTACGGCGCATTGCAGCTACCAGATCTGCCGGGGCTCCTTCTCCGCGTGACTTGGGACCAAGATATGTCTGCACAATCCGAAACTTCCCGGTGATGGCCGCAATGGTGAGATACATTTCAGCGCCTACGCGGGCAGCCTCCTCTGACCAGGTGTCGAGTCCCGCGACGTGCGAGGCAAACCGGCCAGAGAACGCGAAGTCGGTGGGATACGGTTCGCGCACGCGCGAGGAGTAAACGGCGCGGTTCATGGGATAAAGCAGATTGCGTATCAGCAGCCCTTCGAACTTGTGGCGCCGGTAAACCGGAGTCACCCAATCGTTGACATCATTCACTACCGGTTGCAACAGGGTCTGAATCCACTCGGGTGTAATGCTGGTTGAATCAGGTGAAATCACCGCACAAGCATTGGCGCGAAGCAGGTCACTGGCCGCCATAATGGTGTGCAGCGCGGTGCCGCTGGAAGGCGTGCCTGTATAACGGGTGCTGATGCAGTGCAGGGTGCGCAAAGCGTAAAGATTGTCCGCGTGGTGCATATCGCTGATGGAAGCCGCTCGTACCAGTTCCTGAGTGTTGTCTTTGGAACCTCCATCGGCGTTGATGATGGCCGCGCGCTGGCGGGGAAAATACTTGAGCAGGCCGGTGCGGATGGCCTGAACGACTTGCCCGACCGTGCGCGCGTCATTGTAGGTAGGAACGCCGACGAGAAGGTCGACCTCACCTACGTTCATCAACTCGCGAAGAAAATCATCGTTAAGGATGGTCTCTTCGGGCAAAACTCTCCTCCCGCTTCAGCGTGGAATCACGCAACGGAATTTAAGGCAATTAGCCACGCAAACCAGCGCCGTAACACGCCTTCCGCAGTTCAAATCTTTCTCAGCCGGAACCAATAGAACTGATATGGCCCCAAGGTGAGCAGATAAGGTAAATCGCCGATGCGCGGAAAGATGTTGCGACCGAACATTTCTATCAGAATATTGCCCTTGTAGTGGCGAAGGTCAAGCTCAACAGCCTGCGCAGAACTGGAGAGATTGTTGACCACCAGGATGGCATCCTTCCCGTATTGACGGACGTACGCCAGGACCCGGTGGTTTGCGGGATACAGAAATTCAATGCTGCCGCGTCCAAAGACCGCCAGCGATTTGCGTATGCGAATAAGACGTTTCATCCAGGAGAGCAATGAATGATCGAAACGCTTTTGAGATTGTACGTTGACCGCCTGGTAGCCATACACCGGGTTCAGCATGAGAGGCGAATACAGTGATTCGGGGTCGGCTGTGGAAAATCCGCCATTCCAGCCGCCATCCCACTGCATGGGCGTGCGAACACCATTGCGGTCGCCCAGGTTCACGTTATCACCCATGCCGATTTCGTCGCCGTAGTAGACGATAGGAGTGCCAGGCAAAGACATCAACATGCCATTCATCAGCTCGATCCGGCGGCGATCGTTATCTAACAGCGGAGCCAGGCGGCGACGAATGCCAAGATTCAGGCGCATGCTGCGGTCTTTGGCATATTCGTCGTACATGTAGTCGCGCTCTATGTCGGTGACCATCTCGAGCGTGAGCTCATCATGATTCCTCAGGAACAGACACCACTGGCAGTTTTCAGGGATGGCGGGAGTCTGCTGCAGGATTTCGGTGATCGGTTTGCGGTCTTCGAGCTTCAGTCCCATGAACATTCGCGGCATCAGCGGAAAGTGGAATGCCATGTGGAATTCGTTTCCGCCGCCGAAGTAAGGCCGAAGGTCAGCCGGCCACTGATTGGCTTCCGCCAGCAGCATGCGGCCGGGATATTCCTCGTCAAGCCGACGCCGAAAATCCTGAATGATTACGTGGGTTTCGGGCAGATTCTCGCAATTGGTACCTTCGCGCTCAACCAGGTACGGCACGGCATCGAGCCGGAAACCGTCCACCCCCATGTCGAGCCAGAACTTCATGACGCCCCACATGGTTTCGCGCACGGCAGGGTTGTCGTAATTGAGGTCGGGTTGATGGCTGAAGAAGCGGTGCCAGTAATATTGCTTCGAAACCGGGTCCCACGCCCAGTTGGAAAGTTCCGTATCCAGGAAGATGATGCGGGTGCCGCGATACCTGGTATCGGTATCGCTCCAGACGTACCAGTCGCGCTTGGGGTTATCGTGCGAACTGCGAGATTCCTGAAACCAGGGGTGCTGGTCAGAGGTGTGGTTCAGCACCATCTCAATGATGACGCGAATTCCGCGCTGGTGGGCCCCGTCCAGAAAGGCTTTGAAGTCTTCGAGTACTCCGTAGCTGGGGTGCACCGAGTGATAATCGGCGATGTCGTAGCCGTCATCGCGCAGAGGTGAGGGGAAAAACGGCATCAGCCAGATGGTGTTGATTCCAAGGTCCTGGAGATAATCCAATTTCTGCGCCAGCCCGCGAAAGTCACCCCGGCCATCCGCGTTGCTGTCATAGAATGCGCGAACGTGCACCTGATAAACGACCGCGTCTTTGTACCAAAGCGCGTCCTGAGGCAGTGGCAAGCGGTTTCTCCTGAATCTGCGTAGGCGGGAGTTGCTGACGGATTTTTCAATCTAACACAGACGACCGAACCGGGGCAGCTAACCGCCAAGTGATCTGAGCTTTCCAATTGTCTCGGAGAGCGAGCCTGCCTGAAACAATCGAATGCCTGCAACCCCGGCAGCGCCTGCGGCCAGACAGGAAGCCGCATTTCGAATTGTTACTCCGCCCAACGCCAACACCGGAATTCCTGACTGGGAAGCCTCGTACAATTTGTCCAGACCCGCAACCTCGCTCTCGCCTTTGGCAAATACCGGACCAAAAACCGCGAAGTCAGCGCCGTGGTGGGCGGCTTTGCGTACCTCGTCAAGCCTGTGGCATGAAACCGCGACCACCACTCGATCGATGCCGGCCCGTGAAAAGACAGCTCTGGCATCCGCAGCTGAGACGTCATGTGAGCGTAAGTGGACTCCATCCGCTCCTGCCGCAATGGCGACATCAATTCTGGAATTGATAAGAAGAACAGTTTTCAGTTGCCGGTTCTCAGTTCTCAGTTGCCGCGCAAGGCCTTCCAGGTCGCGCGATGAGAGGTCTTTTTCCCGCAACTGAATGTAGTCGACGCCGTAGCGCATGGCTTCCGAGAGTCGGGTGAGAAGCTGTCGGCAGCGCTCCGCTTCGTTGCCGGGGAACTGAGTTCGATCAGAGATGTAGTAGAGCAGCAATCAGCGATTGGTCTTGGCTATTTCCGGTTCTTCTTCTTCTTTCTGTTTCGACTTCTCGGGGCGCAGATGGAATTCCGTCAAGCCGGCTTTCAGATATTCAAAACCTTCCTGTGGGGAATCCACCATCTTGAAAAGGCTCAGGTCGGCGGCCGAAATGGTTCCGGTGTCGACCATGGTCTGGAAATTCAGGACACGACTCCAATATTCACGTCCGTAGATCACAACCAGAATTTTTTTCGCGAGCTTCTGGGTCTGGGCGAGGGTCAATATCTCAAACAACTCGTCAAGCGTGCCAAAGCCGCCGGGAAAAATGACCAATGCCTTAGCCAGGTAAGCGAACCAGAATTTACGCATGAAGAAGTAGTGAAACTCCAAATTCAAGGAGGGCGTTATGTATGGATTCGGGGACTGCTCGAAAGGAAGGGCGATGTTCAGCCCGATGGTTTTCCCCCCTGCCTCCTGCGCGCCAAGATTGGCCGCTTCCATAATGCCCGGTCCGCCGCCCGTGGTCACAACGAATCGCTTGCGTCGTGCTGGAATCTGAATGGCCCACTGGGTCAGCAGGAATGCCATCTGTCGGGCGTCTTCGTAGTAGCGGGCCATGTCCACGGAAGCCACCGCTCGCTGGTGTTCAGCAGCGTGAGCGGGGTCATTCTCAAGCGCCAGCAGATTCTTTTCTGCATTGAGCCGGTTCTGAAAACGGGCGGAGCCGAAAAAGACCACGGTGTCCTGAATCTGCTCGCGCCGGAAGCGCGATAATGGTTCCGAGTACTCAGCAAGAATACGGAGAATTCGTCCTTCCGGGCTGTTCAGAAACTTCTCGTTCTGATAAGCAAGCGGGGCTGATTTCAATAAGTCGTTCATCGCACCATACTTTCGTGGAGCTCAGTGGGCTTCGTGATAATGGACGGCTTCCCAAAATCCAATCCAGATATCGAGCACGCCTAATCCCGTGCACAACCCGCGAACAAAACCGCTGGCAAAAACCGAGCGCAGTGCGGGGAAGTCGAGAAAGAAATAGTTGTCGGTCCACTCCGGACGCCAGGGGAGGATGACAAGCAGAACTCCAACCCCAGCACATAAGAAGACGAACAACAAAACCAGAATGCGATGGATCCAAATCCGCGCCGGAGAGATCTGCCGGTGGTGGAGTTCGGCCTGAGCCCGCGATGCTTCCGCAATTGGTTGCACCCTGGAGTCTACCTGGGTTGCGGAGATTGGGTTGATGGGGGACTCAGAGCTCAAAAATCACTCCGCGCCAGCGGGGGTGTGTCTCAAAAACTTGAGAGCTGACTTCATCAGATCCCGAATGCCTGGGACAACGCATTCGCCTATTTTACGACTTTAGAGCCTGAATGCGCTCCGCGACGTCACGATAATCGATGTTGCTGCCGTACACGTGCATGAAGTGGGTGAGAGCAGCCGGCCGGTTACCCGCGAATTCGTAAGCTGCTGCCAGTTCGTAGTTGAGCGCGGTAGTCGTTTCTCCATCGATGTTGGGCAGTTTCAGGGCTTTCTCGTACCAGCGTATTGCAGCTTCAGGAACACTCTTGTCCAGGAAACATTGAGCCAGCCAGGTATAGGTCTGCATAACTTGCGGGAACGGATGGCCCTTATCCACCGCCTGGCAGACCTTCTGCAATTCGCTGATGGCCTCGTCCAGAAGTCCCATTTCGCGGAACGCGACTCCCAGGTTGTAATGAGTCTCGGGATCTTCCTGAGCTGCTGCGGTATCTTCTTCGAGTTCCTGCTTGAGCTCGCCGAACATGTCCGCCAAGTCGATGCCAGCGCCGGTCGCCGCCGCCGTAACAGCAGTTCCGGCCAGGGGCCGCGGCTTTGAAAGGCCATAAGTGAACGGAGACGCTGTTGGGGTTTCCGAAATCCGCGCCGGAGCTACTGCTGAGGCTGAGCCATCGGTGCCGGCGGTTACCGCAGGCATGGCGGGCCAACTCGGAGCAGGTGCGGGAGTAACCGGCTTTGGTTGGGCAACGCGCGCAGCTGCTACACCGGGTTGCACAACCGGAGCCTGCATGAAGTCAGGCCCAAGAGAGCTCTCCAAATCAGAGACAAAATCGCTCAGCCGATCCCCGGCAGTGTCAGTTGCACGTGCGACCGCTACCTCAGGAGCCGGTTCGGCGTGAGGAGCCGACCCAGCAATGAAACCATCTCCGAGAGAGGTGTCAAGATCCGCAACCAGGTCTTTCAGTTCATCGTTGTCAACAGAATGGTCAACCGGAACGGAAGCCCGCTCAGGGCGTTGTGCAGAGAAATCCCTTTCTTCAACGGTGACTTCAGGAACTGCGACCTCAGGAACAGGTTTCGAGTTTGCGACTTCAATCTCGCGGCGGAGAATAGAGAGTTGCGTGTCACCAGGATTAAGGTTTTCCAGACGGTGAAAAACGGTTTGCGCCTGATCAATGAATCCTTGAGAAAGATAAAATCGAATCTCTTCGACCGCCTCCACAATCTGTTGCGATTTGTGTGCCTGGTCGGAAGCCGAGGATGATATTGCAGGCGCCGCGCTGCCGGCAACTTCCTCAGGAGCCTCGACCGACAGATCGCTCTCCCACTCTTCAGAAATGTCGATTTCTTCCTCGCCCGAAG
>Ga0136846_1239751_pt1 | contig 13808 bp, 10 predicted proteins | sample HopSoiMetagenom2_FD_96841 | JGI IMG/M metagenome (GOLD analysis project Ga0136846, IMG submission 96841) | Grasslands soil microbial communities from Hopland, California, USA - 2 Assembly 2016 (version 4) | ecosystem: Environmental > Terrestrial > Soil > Grasslands | place: USA: Hopland... | reverse complement strand
TTCATGACGAGGACGACTTCGTCATGGCGGCAGCATCGGCGGGCGGCATCGGCTATGTACTGAAGTCGCGGCTCGTGTCGGATCTGCCACAGGCGGTGCGGGAAGCGCGGGCCGGACGGCGGTTCGTGTCAGCGCGCCGCTAACCAGCCGGGAACCATCGAAATCGCCGTCAGTGCCTGTGCAGCTGCGGCCTGATGCCCCGGATCTTCTCGGCATACTCCATCCCGCGGGTTCCGGAAGGGACCGTAAACTCGATGGTCGGCGGCTCGATGCCGTGCTCCATCAATTCAGCCAGCTTCGAGAAGTCGGCCGATCGGATCTGGCACTGCAGGTCGTCCTCGTTTTCCCAATCCGCCGCGTAGCGGATCTCGACGTGCGACCCGATCTCGGTGGACAGCGAGCAGCCGGTGCATCCCCGCGCCCGCCGTGTCCGGACCAGCACCATCTGGAGAGCGGACATCATCGACGCGGTCTCCTGGGGGATGACCCGCCACTTCAACGTCATGCGCACAGCGGGCGTGTCCATTACTTCACATCTGCAGGCTCGGGAACCGCGCCAAGGTTGACGCGGAACACAGCACATAGCAGGCTCGATGCCATATCAGTCGATGACCCGATGGGCCGCGACGGTGAAGAATCCGTAAGCAAATCGTTCGCCGTTCCTTCCGGGGTCCCGAATTGTCGACTGCGAGGCCTCCGACTCCCCGGCGCGCCTCCGAATAGTCGGAGGCGTGCGCGGAATCGCGTCGCGCGGCGGTGAGTTTTGCGCGTACTTCCGCCACGAACTGATGCGGCAGCCGTGGCATGAACGGTGCTCCTTGCCCTCAGGATGATCTGGAGAGCGATCCAAGCAGCCATCATGTTCGCCATGTTCGCGACGCCAGCCTTTGCGCAGACACCCGGCGCGGAAAACATTCCGGCAGCGTTTGAGGACGGAAGCCCGGTCCAGGGCGGAGGGGCGGCCCAGGCCGGAAGCGGGACCCAGGCCGTCCGGATTCCGTGCGCGTCGACCAACGAGCGCGTCCACTGCGCCGCCGACACGTCAAGGGGAGTCGTGCTTGCGAATTCGACCGGCTCGGCGCCGTGTCTGCTCGGGAAGTCCTGGGGGTACGACGACGCCGGCATCTGGGTGTCGGACGGCTGCGCGGGCGAGTTCATCGCGTTGCAGGCTGCACCGGGACAGCCGGAGACGACCACGCAGAAGGCGCCGGGACACGTCCCGAACGCCGGGTTTCTGTTGTACGACGGTGAAAAGGGACAGATCTATTTCCGGCTCTTCAGCTACGTCCGCTACCTGAATCAGCGGAATATCGACGCGACCTACACCGACGCTTTCGGTGTGCCGCACACCGTGCAGCAGCGCCAGGATATTCAGCTGGCGAAATTCTTCGCGCCTTTCTCCGGCTGGTTCCTGACGCCGAAGATGCGCTACTACCTGTACGTCTGGTCGTCGAACGCGTCGCAGGGCGACCCCGCGCAGGTCGTCGGCGCAGGAAACCTGAGCTACGTGTTCAATCGCTTCCTGACGGTGGGCGGCGGCATCAGCTCCTTGCCGACGGTGCGCAGCACCGAAGGACAATTTCCGTACTGGCTCGGGGTCGACGGCCGGATGATCGCCGACGAGTTCTTCCGCGGCTCGTACACGAACGGCGTCTGGGTGAAAGGCGATCTGTTCCAGAAGCTCAAATACAACGCGATGTTCGCCACCAACCTGAGCATCCTCGGCGTCAGCGCGTCGCAGATCGACAACAAGATGGACACGCAGTCTTTCGCGCTGCAGTGGCTGCCGACGACCGGGGAATTCGGCCTGTACGGGACGTTCGGCGACTACGACTACCACGAGAAGGTGGCGACACGTGTCGCCGTGCACTGGTCGCACAGCCTCGAGGACAAGCAGAGCCAGCCGAGCACGAACGGGATCGAGAACAGCCAGATCCGCCTGACCGACGGCAGCATCGTCTTCACGCCGGATCTGTTCGGCAAGGGCATCACCGTCAACAACGTGGACTACAAGATGACGAGCCTCGACGGCGGCGTCAAATATAAAGGCTTGTCGCTCGAGGGCGAGTACTACTGGCGCACGCTGACGAACTTCACGGGCGTCAACACCGGGAGCATCCCCGATATCAGCGACACCGGCTACCAGCTGCAGTCGTCGGCGATGGCGATCAAGGACGTTTTGCAGCTGTACCTGAGCGGCTCGCAGATTTTCGGCGACTACGGCGACCCGTCGGAGGTCCGCACCGGCGCGAACTGGTACTTCATGAAGGAGCGCGGGCTCCGGCTCAACGGCGAGTACATCCACGTGAATCACAGCCCGGTCGGTTACACAGCGTATCCGATGCCGGTCGGCGCAAGCGGCAATATCTTTCACATCAACCTCGAGATGAATTTCTGATCGATGCGGGACGCAGGCGCGTGCCGAAGAGAACGAACGAAACGAAGGGAAGCGACCGAATGCCAGGCAGCACCCGGTTCATACAAGGAGCGATGAGAATGCGTGTTACACGACGGTCACCGGTTTTGACGTGGGGGTGGGCAGCCGTTGCGATGCTGTTGCTCGCCGGCCTGCCGACGGCTGCGCGAGCCGAGGAGCCGGCCGCTCCGCCGGCGCAGGCCGCGCAGGACGAGAAGGGCACGTTCGAGATCTACGGCTTCGGCCAGGCCGATGTGATCGCGGATTTCAAGCAGAACAATCCCGATTGGTACGACGTCAACCGGCCCTCGCGGCTGCCGAACGTCGCCAACCAGTTCGGCAACGACGGCCGCTTCTACATGAGCGTTCGCCAGAGCCGCCTGGGCGTCAAAGGCGAGATCCCGACCGCCGAAGGGCCCGTGAAAGGGCAGTTCGAGTTCGACATGTTCGGCGTCGGCAAGGACGCCGGACAGACCACCATCCGCCTGCGTCACGCGTGGGGGCAGTGGAAACAGATTGGCGCGGGCCAGACGAACAGCACGTTCATGGATGTCGATGTCTTCCCGAACGTGCTCGACTACTGGGGCCCGAACGGCATGCTCTTCTTCCGGAACGTGCAGGTGTTCTGGGAGCCGTTCAACGATGGGAGCTCGAACGCGCGTGTCGCGATCGAGGCGCCGGGCGCGAGCGGCGATGCCGGCGTGCTCGCCGACCGCGTGGAGCTGCAGAACGTGAGGCCGCGGTTCCCGTCCCCGGATTTCACGGGGCACTATCGTCTGGGCGGCCGGAAATGGGGGTACGTCCAGCTGGGCGGCGCCCTTCGCAAGATTGCCTACGACGACCTGCTGCCCAACGACAACTTCGATCTCAACGGCAGCGTCTGGGGCTGGGGTATCAGCGTGAGCTCGAACGTGAAGCTCGGAGCGGACGACACGCTGCGCCTGCAGCTGGTCGAGGGCGCCGGTATCGAGAACTACTTCAACGACGCGCCGGTGGACGTCGGCATCAAGAGCAATCCCGGCAACCCCGTGACGCCCATCGTCGGCGAGGCGCTGCACGATTTGGGCCTCGTCATCTACCTCGATCACAACTGGAATTCGCACCTGTCGAGCGCCATCGGCTATTCGCGCGTCGACATCTCGAACAGCGATGGCCAGGCGCCTAACGCCTACAAGGCCGGCCAGTACTTCAGCGGCAACCTGCTGATGACGCCTGCGAGGAACGTGATGATGGGCGGCGAGTTCCAGTACGCGCACCGCGAGAACAACACGGATGGCTTCGCCGTCAGCGACTACCGGCTCCAGTTCTCGTTCAAGTACAGCTTCGGTTACAAGTTCGGAGGTTAGTCATGGTCAATGTGTTCATATCGTCGCGCCGCCGGCGCTTGATTGCGGCTGTGGGAGCCGGGGTCGCCGTATGCGGGCTCGTCCTCACGGCCCAGGGTCCGGATCCGCAGACCGCCGTCAACAACGCGTACAACCAGTTCAAGACGCTCAAGGAAGGCAAGAACGCCGACTACATCCCGGCGCTCGCCAAGGTTGATCCGGCCCTGTTCGGCATCGCGCTGATTACGGTGGATGGGAAGGTCTACACCGCCGGCGACATCAAGACCGAAGTATCCATCCAATCGATCTCCAAGGTCTTCACGATGGCGCAGGTGATCCAGGAGCAGGGCCTCGACTCGGTCGAGAAACGGATCGGCGTCGACGCCACCGGCGCGCGGTTCAACTCCATCATCGCGGTCGAAGGCGTGCGATCGGTGAGCGGCACCGGCGCGCCCGAGATGAACCCGCTCGTCAACCCTGGCGCCATCTCGGCGACCAGCATGGTGACCGGCGCGAACTCCGACGCGGTCTGGAAGAAGATCATCGGCACTTACAACGATTACGCCGGGCGCCCCCTGACCGTCCTGCAGGACGTCTACAAGTCGGAATCCGACACGAACCAGCGGAACCAGGCCATCGGCGCCCTGATGCTGGCCTACGGGTACATCAAGACCGACTGGCGCCAGGCAGTCGATCTCTACACGCGTCAATGCTCGGTCGGCGTGAACGCGAAAGATCTGGCGATGATGGCGGCCACGCTCGCCGCCGGCGGCAAGAATCCCGTGACGGGCAAGCAGGTGCTCGATCCCGCCAAGGTCCCCGGCGTGCTGGCGGTGATGGCGACGGCCGGCCTGTATGACGACTCCGGCAAGTGGCTGTATCACACCGGCCTGCCCGCGAAGAGCGGCGTGGGCGGCGGGCTCATCGCGGTGTCGCCCGGCAAGTTCGGCATCGCCGTCGTCTCCCCGCCGCTCGACGATGCCGGCAACAGCGTGCGCGGACAGCGTGCAATCACGGCGGTCTCGAACGCGCTCGGCGGGAACCCGCTGAGCCCGAAGCGCTGAGAAGGGGCTATGATCGGGCGCGCGACGCCGGGCCCGGAGTCGATGTGATCCTCCGGGTCTGTCGTCGCGTTCCAGTTCAAGAAGGTGCCTGATGGGGATGAAACGCCAGACGTCCCGTACTCTCGTCGCGCTGCTCACCGCCGGCAGCGTGTGCCTGTCGCCGATCGCGCCGCTCCTCGAGGCGCAGACGGCGGCGCCCACGACCAAGCCCGCAGCCAAGGCCGGCGCATCCACGGCGACCACGCAAACTCCGGATGTTGACGGCGGCTGGCCGCGCGACTACGTCACTGCGAACGGCGGCGCGCTGCGCATCTTCCAGCCGCAGATTGCCAGCTGGGACGGCCAGCGAAAGATCCTCGCGTACGCCGCAATTTCCTTCATTCCGAAGGGCGCGTCGAAGCAGACGATGGGGACGGTGAAGCTCGAAGGCGATACCTCCGTTGCGGTGGATGAGCGCCTGGTCAACTTCACCGACCTGAAGGTCACCGAGTCGAACTTTCCCAATGTCCCGAACGACCTCGTGAAGGAAATCGTCGGTGAAATCGTCAAACTGGTCCCGCAAAACGCGCTCGTCATGGGCCTCGACCGGGTGCTCGCCCGCCTCGACAAGAGCACGATTATTCCCAAGAACAATACTGACGTGAAGGCGGAACCGCCACCCATCTTCTACAGCACGACGCCGGCGGTCCTGGTGAACATCGACAGCGATCCGATCTGGAGCCCGATCATGGGCAACGATCTCAAGTTCGCCGTCAACACCAACTGGGATCTCTTCCAGCACTCGCAGACCAACGCCTACTTCCTCCGGTACAACGAGAGCTGGCTGACCGCCTCGGATCTCAACGGCCCGTGGAAGCCGGCCGGCAAGCTGCCGGACAGCTTCAAGAACCTGCCCGAGGACGCGAACTGGAAGGAAGTGAAGGAATCGCTGCCCGGCAAGTCGTTGAAGGATTCGGCCGTGCCGAAGGTGTTCGTCAGCACCAAGCCCGCGGAACTGATCCTGCTGACCGGCGCCCCGAGCTACGTGACGGTCGGCAACACCCAGCTGCTCTGGGTCAACAACACCGAGAGCGACGTGTTCCGCCTGGGGAGAACCGGTCCTGTCTATTTCCTGATTTCGGGCCGCTGGTTCAGCGCGTCTGACTTCACGGGGCCCTGGACGTTCGCGACGCTGTCGCTGCCTCCCGAGTTCAAGCAGATGCCGCTGTCGCACGATCGATCGCGCATCCTCGCGTCGGTGCCCGGGACCGACCAGGCCGCTGAAGCGGTGCTGCTGGCGCAGATCCCCCAGATCGCGACGGTGAACAAGAAGCAGATCAAGGCGCCCGAGGTCGCGTACGACGGCGGCAAACCGGAGTTTCAGCAAATCGAGAAGACGAACCTGCAGCGCGCGGCGAACACCGACAAGGACATCATCAAGGTCGGCGACCTCTATTACATGTGCTTTCAGGGCGTCTGGTTCATGGGGAAGAGCCCGACCGGCCCGTGGGAGGCCACCGGGTCCGGGCCGGGCGAGATCTACACGATTCCCGCCAGTTCGCCGTCGCACAACGTCACCTATGTGACCGTGCAGGAAGACCACGACGACACGGCGGTCTACGTGGCCGCGGCCGCTTACACCGGCATGATGATCGCCTGGGGATGCGTCGTCTGGGGCGGCGGGTACTATTACCCGCCGTATGTCGGCTACGGCGGTTTCTACCCGATGTACCGTCCGTACTATCCGAGCTACGGATACCACGCGTCGTACAACCCGTGGACCGGCGCCTATAGCCGCGGGGTCAGCGCATACGGTCCGTATGGCGGCGCCGGTGTCGGCGCGAGCTACAACCCGAGAACGGGCACATATGCGCGTGGCGCGGCGGCCTACGGTCCGTATGGGTCGCGGGCTGCGGCGTCGGCGTACAACCCGCGCACGGGTGCCGTCGGCACGACCAGGCAAGGCTCGAACGTCTACGGCAGCTGGGGTTCGACCGCCGTTGCACGAGGCGATCAGTGGGCGCAGACATCGCGCGTGACGAACAACCGGACCGGCAACACGACGCGCGTCACGCAGGGCAGCGGCGGCGGAACCGCCGTGTCCCGTAACACGCCTGGCCCCGGAGGCGGCACGGTCGCGCGAACGGGAAACGGCGATGTTTACGCAGGCCGCGACGGGAACGTGTATCAGAAAGAAGCGGGCGGCGGCTGGTCGGAAATGAACGGGGGTAACCGTCCCGACACGTCCACCGCGGGCCAGCTCAATCGCGATTCCGCCGCGCGCGCAGAAGGTGCCCAGCGAACGAAGGACTATAGCAGCAGCACGCGATCGGGCGGCTCGAGTTCGAGTTACAAGCCGTCGAGCAGCGGTGGCGGGCGCACCGCTTCTCGAGGGGGCGGCGGTGGAAGACGGCGATAGTCGGTGGCGATAGACGCGGCGATAGGCGACAGGCAGACAAACGCGCAGTAACGAAGAGAGGTATTCGCATGAAGACAATGAGTATGTTCGCAGCGGCCGCGGTGCTGGCCCTGGCGGCGGTTCCGGCGGCGGCGCAGACCAAGACCCTGACTGGCGAGACCAAGACGGTCAGCGCCACCGTCGAGGCCATCGAGAAGGCGACACGTGAAGTCACGGTGAAGAAGCCGGACGGCACGTACGACGTCTTCTACTTCCCCGAGAGCATCAGGCGCTTCGACTCGCTGAAGGTCGGCGACAAGATCACCGCGAAGTACTACGAGAACCTCGTGCTGCGCCTGAAGGCGCCGGGCGAGAAGGACGTCAACAGCGCGTCGGGCGGAACCGTCAGGTCTGACACCAAGGTGGCCGCCACCTCGTCGCGGCAGCGCACGATTACGGCGACCATCGCCGCCATCGATCCGGCGGTGCCGTCGATCACGTTCACCGGCCCGAACGGCTGGAAGTACAGCAGCCGCGTCGAGGACAAGAAGGCGCTGGAGAAGGTCAAGGTCGGCGACAAGCTGGACATCACCTGGACCGAAGCGTTGATTCTCTCTGTTGAATAGCGGGATGCGGGTAATCGGCGTCGTGGCGCTGCTCGCGCTACTCGGCGGCAGGATCTGCGCCGACGCGAGCGGTGTCCCGACGCAGGAACCCGTCGCGTCCGCCCGCGACGTGGCGGTCGTCTCGGGAAAGGTGGAGCGGCTCGATCCGTTCTCGCGCACGGTGACACTGCGCACGGCCGAGGGTCTGCAGCACACTGTCTACGCGGGAAAAGAGCTGAAGGCGTTCGACCAGCTGCGGTCGGGCGATACCGTCACCGTCCGCATCAGCGAATCCATCGTCGTGGCGGTGCGTCCGAACGCGAAGATGACGGCCATCGAAGACAACACCGTCGCGGCCAGGAAAGGGCCTGATGCGGGCCGCGCGGACGTCATGCAACAGCTCAGGGCCGTGGTGCGCATCGAGAGCGTGGAAGCGGCGACACGGGTGATCACCTACAAGACCGCAGACAATCGAAACGTCATGCGCCAGGTGGCGGACCCGCGTCTGCTGGAAAACCTGAAGCGGGGCGACACCATCGAGATCACCTACACGCGCGAGCGTGCCATCGAGCTGACCAGGAATCCCTGAGCCCTGCGCTCCGTGTCGGGCCTTCAGCCATCCGACGAACTCGTCTCGTTCACGGACGAGGGCCCGGCTCGAACAATTCGATCGGATTCCCATCCGGATCTTCGATCTGGATCTGCCGGCCCCCGGGCCCGACCTCCATCTCGTTACGGAACGTCACGCCGGCGTGCTTCAGGGCCTCGACGCACGCGGGGAGGTCCGTCACCTTCAGTACGACGCGGTTCCACCCGCCCGGCGTCTGATGGCGGCCATCGGGCATCGGGCGCGACCCGGATGCGCCGGGACCGCTGAGCAGCAGATCCGCGCCGCCCATTGAGACGTTGGCGAACGCCGGAAGCTGCTGGTGCTTCAATGTGAAGCCAAGACGCTGCGTGTAAAACGCGGCCGCGCGCGCGACGTCCTTCACGTGATACCGGAATCCGTGGACCGCGTGGATGAAACCTGGTGCGCTTACCGGCGGCGACGTGTGTTGCTCCATGGCAGCGGTCTCCTTGGTGACAGGTCCTGACGTGAGCTGCTCTCGCAATCATGGCGCGGGTGCGGGCGCTGCGTCGAGACGAATTGACAACCCTCGTGGCGCGACATAAGCTCGGCTTCCGTTATCGTAAACGATAGTCGGAAACCGTAGCTACGGCCGAGCTCAGCGTGGAGAATGTTCGAGCCGTTCTCCACCGCCGATCGACGACACCGAGTCCGCCGATGAAACGAAGTCCTTTCGCCGTGGTTCTCGCAGCCGTCGTGGCATTCAGCACGATCGCGCGCGCACAGGGCGGCGCGCAGGGCGCGCAGACGGTACTGACCCTCGACCAGGCGCTTCAGTACGCGCTCGATCACTATCCCACTGTGAGAGCCGCGCTCGAGCAGGTCAATGCATCCGCGGCCAACGTGAGCGCGGCCAAGGCCGCGTACCTGCCACGGTTCGATGCACTGTGGCAGACGAACCGGGCCACAGCCAACAACATCTTCGGGCAGCTTCTACCGCAATCCGTCCTGCCCTCGATCTCAGGACCGGTGCTGCCGTCGGCATCAGGCCAGGGCGTCTGGGGAAATGCCGCCGGTGGGCTGTTGTCCTGGGAACCGGTCGACTTCGGCCTTCGGAGCGCAACCGTGCGCGAGGCGGAGGCGGGTGTCGTCCGCGCGCGCGCCGAAGAAGGATTGACACGGCTGGCCGTCCAGAACGCCGTGGGCGGCGCTTTTCTCGTCGTGGTCAGTGCGCAGCAGGCACTCGGGGCAGCGGAAGCCGACGTGCGCCGGCGCGAGGTTCTCGCCCGTGCGGCGCACACGCTGGCCGACAATCAGCTGCGGCCCGGTGCCGAGGCGTCGCGGGCGGATGCCGAGCTGGCCGCGGCGCGGACGCGCGTCATTCGGGCGCAGGAGGACGTGACACTGGGCCGGACGACGCTCGCACGGATGCTCGGCATGCCTGACGTGTCCGTGCGCGTGAACACGGCAAGGCTGCTGGATGCCGTTCCCGCCACGGGCGCGGCCGCTCCAGCGGCGCCGCATCCGCTCGTCCAGTCTGAACAAGCGGCCGTGGACCTCGCGCGCGCCCGGGAAGCCATTCTGACGAAGACGGATCGACCGCGGCTCTATCTTCAATCGAGCATCTCCGCGCGGGGCAGCGGCGCAAATCCGGACGGAGTCTTTGATGGCGGCGCCGACGGCCTGACACTCGAGCGCGCCAACTGGGCGGCGGGGGTCCAGGTGGTCTTCCCCAATCTGTTCGACTTCTCGAGCCTGCGGGCTCGCCAGGCGGCGGCGGACGCACTGACGCGCGCCGAGCGCGCGCGCTACGACGAAGCGGTCCTGACCGTCACGAGCCAGCAGCGCGCGGCAGACGCCATGGTGGAAGCGGCGCGTGCGATTGCGCAGAACACGCCGATCCAGCTCGCCGCGGCGCAGCAGAGCGAGGGCCAGGCGCGTGCGCGCTACGACGCGGGCCTCGCGGGCATCATCGAAGTCGCCGAGGCCCAGAATCTCCTCGCAGGCGCCGAATATCAGGACGCGGCGGCGCGAGTGGACGTGTGGCGCGCGCTCCTGACGAAAGCCGTGGCGCTCGGAAACCTCGCCTCGCTGGTCGACCTCCTTCGCACGCCGGGGGTGCAATAGCCATGTGGCTGATCCGCGCGGCATTGCGGCGGCCCATCACGATTCTCGTCGCCATTGTCGCGGTCGCGCTGACGGCCGGGTTTGCCGTCAACCGGATGCGGGCGGACATCTTCCCCGATCTCGATCTGCCGGTCATCTATGTGGCCCAGCCGTACGGCGGCATGAGCCCTGCGCAGATGGAAGGTTTCATCACGTACTACTACGAGTACCACTTCCTGTACGTCAACGGCATCGAGAGCGTCGAGTCGAAGTCGATTCAGAACACGTCGCTGTTGAAGCTGACGTTTCACCCGGGCACGGACATGGCCGAGGCCCTCGCGCAGACGATTGGCTACGTGAACCGCGCGCGCGCGTTCATGCCTCCAGGCACCGTCGGGCCGTTCGTCATGCGTTTTGATGCCGGTACGGTGCCGGTCGGGTATCTCGTCTTCAGGAGCGACACCCGCAGCCTGGGCGAAATCCAGGATCTGGCGCTCAACCGCGTCCGCCCCCAGTTTGCGACGCTCCCCGGCCTGACGTCCCCGCCCCCATTCGGCGGCAGTCAACGCACGATCGTGATCCGCGTGGATCCGGACCGCCTGCGTTCGTACGGCATGGCGCCGGACGACGTCATTCGTGCCGTGACGACGGGCAACGTCATCATGCCTTCGGGGAGCGTCAACATCGGCGACGAGACTCGCATTTCCCCGATGAACTCCGTCGTCGGGCCGATCAACGATCTGCTCGAGCTGCCGATTCGAATCGGTGCCGGAACCCCCGTGTCCATCCGCGACGTCGGTTCGGTCAGCGACAGCACCGACATTCCAACCGCATATGCGCTGGTGAACGGGCGGCGGGCCGTCTACATCCCTGTGACGAAGCGCCCCAATGCATCCACCCTGAGCGTCGTGAGCGAGGTGAAGGCGAATCTCGGTCGCTTTCAGGCCCTGGTGCCCGACGACATCACGGTGTCCTACGAGCTGGATCAGTCGAGGAACGTGTCTGCCGCGCTCGAGTCCGTGTTGCGGGAAGCCGCGCTCGGAGCGCTGCTGACCGGGCTGATGGTGCTGGTGTTCCTGCGCGACTGGCGCAGCTCGGCGATCGTCGTCATCACGATTCCGTTCGCGCTGCTGGCCGCGGTCGTCGCGCTCTGGGGCGCCGGGCAGACCATCAATATCATGACGCTGGGCGGCCTGGCCCTGGCCGTCGGCATCCTCGTCGACGAAGCGACCGTGGCGATCGAGAACATTCACACCCATCTGTCGCGCGGGACACCGCTCGCGCGCGCTGTGCTCGATGCAGGCGCCGAGGTGGTCGTGCCGCGCTTGCTGGCCATGCTGTCGGTGGTCGCCGTATTCGTGCCGTCGTTCTTCATGACGGGCGTATCACGATCGCTCTTCGTGCCCCTCTCGCTCGCGGTCGGCTTCGCCATGATCGCGTCGTTCTTCCTCTCGAGCTCGTTGGTGCCCGTGCTCTCGATCTGGTGGCTGGGAAAGCGGGATCGCAGTCGCGCACAGAAACCGCATCCGGAGGACTGGGTCGAGCGCCTGCGGAACCGGCTCGCGCGACTGCTTCAACGAGCGGCGCCGGCGCGCGGACTGCTTGTCGTGGCATATCTTGTCGTCACCGTCGGAGTCGTCGTTACCGTCGGGAAATCGCTAGGGCGCGAGATTTTCCCGCCGAGCGGCGTCAAGGCCTTTCAGCTCAGGTTCCGTGCGCCGGCAGGGACGAAATTCGAGTCGACCGAGCGCCTGGGACGCGACGTCCTGGACGTCATCCGCGAGACGGCCGGGTCCGGCAACGTCGACGTCACCCTCGGATACGTTGGCGTGCAGCCTTCGTCTTACCCGATCAACACGATCTTTCTCTGGACCGGCGGCTCGCATGAGGGCGTGCTGCAGGTCGCACTCAGACCAGATGCACCGCTCAAGCTCGACGATCTTCAGGAGAAGCTGCGGCAGGCGTTTCGCGGCCGGTTTCCCGATGCGCAGTTCTCCTTCGAGCCCGGCGACATCGTCAGCCGGATCATGAACTTCGGCGCGCCGACGCCGGTGGAAGTGGCCGTGATGGGCCCCGACTTCGCCGCAAGCCGTGCCTTCGCGACGAAGGTTCGGAGTGAACTCTCCAGGATTGGATCGCTGCGCGATCTGCAGTTCGGCCAGACGCTCGACTATCCGGCCATTCAGGTGAACGTCAACCGTCAGTTGGCTGAACAAGTCGTGGTCAGGTTCGCGAACGTCGGCCGGTCGTTCGCAGCGGCGACATCGTCCAGCCGCTTTGTCGCGCCGAACTACTGGGCGGATCCTCGGACCGGCATCGCGTTCCAGGTGCAAGTGGAGGTTCCGCAGCCCCGGATGACGACACTCGAGGATCTGCGCGTCGTGCCGGTGTCGGCCGGAGGCGTCGCGAAGCCGTTGCTCGGCGACCTGGCGCGTATCGAGAACGCGACGATCGTCGGCGAATATGACCGGATCAACGGAGAGCGGATGGTCACGCTGACCGCGAATGTTGCCGGGGAGGATCTCGGCCGCGCGCTTGCGCAGGTGAACACGGCGATTCGACGTGCCGGCGAGCCGCCTCGCGGTGCAACCGTGGCGATACGCGGACAGATCGCGGCGATGGCGGAGACGTTCACCAACATTACGGCGGGGCTCATCGTGGCGGTCGTCGTGATCTTTCTTTTGCTGGCCGCCAATTTCCAGTCGCTTCGGCTGGCGTTCGTCGTGATCTCGACGGCGCCGGCGGTGCTCGCAGGCGTCGTGGCGATCCTCTGGCTGACAGGGACAACCTTGAACGTCCAGTCGTTCATGGGCGCCATCATGGCCGTCGGTGTGGCGGTCGCGAACGCGATCCTGCTCGTCACATTTGCCGAGCAGTCGCGGCGGCAGGGGGAGTCTCCCCTGCAGACCGCCATCCACGCGGCACGCGCGCGCATGCGCCCGGTCCTGATGACGAGCGCGGCGATGATGGCCGGGATGATTCCGATGGCGCTCGCCATCGGCGAAGGCGCCGAGGCGACGGCGCCGCTTGGCCGCGCCGTGATCGGAGGCCTGGCAGCGGCCACACTGGCCACTCTGATTGTGCTGCCGTCGGTGTATTCGTTGATCCAGCAGTCGGCGAGCTCCGCGTCACCGTCGCTCGATCCCGACGACCCGGAGAGCGCTTTTCGAACACAACCGGTCGGACCGTGACAATGGGGAAGCGTAACATCGTGCGCGTGCGGCTCGTCCTCGTCCTCGGCATCGTGTGGGCCGCGCCAATGGTCGCGGCGTGCGGAGGCGGCGCTTCGTCTCGCCCTGCGCCGGTCGCGTCGGCGGCCGGCCCTGCCGTCATCGACGTGGTTCGCG
>Ga0136846_1243066_pt1 | contig 13809 bp, 12 predicted proteins | sample HopSoiMetagenom2_FD_96841 | JGI IMG/M metagenome (GOLD analysis project Ga0136846, IMG submission 96841) | Grasslands soil microbial communities from Hopland, California, USA - 2 Assembly 2016 (version 4) | ecosystem: Environmental > Terrestrial > Soil > Grasslands | place: USA: Hopland... | reverse complement strand
GGACCGAGCTCGCCACATGGCGCGTCGACGCGCTTTCCTTCGGAAGGCGCAATGTCGCATCTCGGCCGCGCAGAACATCCAGCAGACCAGAACATCCAACTCACTCTGACGAAGCCGCCACTGACTCCCACTTAAAGCGCCCTGCATACGACTTGCAACAATCACGATACGACAAGCGTGAAACACTTGCCGCTCACAAAATTTGCGCGACCGTGCATCCAGATTGGCGTCTTGCACCTAGTGATGACGTGGCAACAGTTACATCAATGTTCCGCCACCTAACCCGAAAGGAGACCAACATGCTAGAGATGACCAATCTTGCTCACCCTATCGAACTGTCTGATGAGGAGCTCGACCTCGTGGCCGCCGGCACCGGCGGTTGTGGCGGTGGCTGCCATGATGGCGGATCACTGATCCGAACTGGCGACATCAATGTGCTCAGCGGAAACCAAGTTCAGGTTGGCCTGCTGTCCAAGCAGTCCCAAGTCTTTATTGGGTAAAGGCGGGATGCATCGGCGCGAACCGCTTCTCCATCAGGGGAAGCGGTTCTCCGGTATCCATCCGCAGTCTTGCTTTGGCGGAAAGATACTCCGCGCAGCGCTTCAGCAAGGTGCGTCCATGGCGAACCGACCAACTCTGTTTCGCAAGGAAGCCGTCGACTTTTTGCATCAGCGCCACACCTGGGGTGAGGTCGTATTGCTGCAGCCGCTGTCGAGCACACTGCTTAGCTGGAGCCTTGCGGCGCTCGTTGTATTCATTTTGTGTTTTCTCTCCATCGCGCAATACGCCCGCAAGGAGACCGTCTCCGGGTATCTGACGCCGACCTCCGGCACAGCTAAGATTTTCGTATCACAACAGGGCTTCATCAAGGCGATACACGTGAAGGAGGGGCAAGAGGTTGCGGAGGGTGACCTGCTCCTGACCATAGTTACTTCCCAAATCACGGCTAATGGCGATGACGTCAATGCGACCGTACTGGCGGTGCTGACGCAGCAACGCAATGTGGTCGAGCGACAGATCGATGCCGAAGATCGCCGAACCGCCTCAGAACGGGATCGCCTCGGTTCGACGATCAAGGGGATTGAAGGAGAGATTCTCCAACTCGAGGACCAGCGGAACATCCAAAACGAGCGACTGAAACTTTCCGAGAGCTTCGTATCAACGGGCGCTAAGCTAACCGCGAGCGGCGCACTGCCAACGATTGAGCTCAAGCGCCGCGAGCAGGCCGCACTTGAGCAAAAGCAGAGTGTGGTGTCGCTCGATCAACAGATCACCGCGCGACACACCCAGTTGACGGACGCTCGGCATACACTCGAGCAACTCCCAACCATCGCCGCAGAGAGGATCCGAGGACTGCGTAATGAACTCTCCTCGATCGAACAGCGCCTGGCCGAGGTGAATGGGCGGCAGGCTTACGTTATCAAGGCGCCAACGAGTGGGCGCGTATCGACGCTGCAGGCGACAATGGGCCAAATCGCGGATCCCCGGCATATGCAGCTCGAAATCATTCCCGTTGATGCGCACTTGCAGGCGGAGCTGTTCTTTCCGACACGCGCGTTTGGTTTTGTGCGCCCCGGCCAGCAGGTTAGGGTACTTTACGAAGCATTTCCTTATCAGAAATTCGGCACCTACCGCGGCAGCGTGATCAACGTCTCTCACACCATTCTGACCGGCAACGAAACGACCGGGCCGATCGCCCTCAAGGAACCGGCTTACCGTGTGACTGCGGCTCTCGAGCGGCCCGACATCGACGCCTATGGCCGTAAGATGCCGCTTCAGCCGGACATGCTGCTCAGGGCCGACGTTATCCTTGAGCAGCGGTCCCTGATGAGGTGGCTGCTTGATCCGGTGGTAAGCGCAAGGATGTAGCCAAGGATGTAGCCCATGCAGGGACTATTGAATTTCAGCGGCCGCAGATTCCTCCCGGTCATCCGGCAGACGGAGGCGACGGAGTGCGGGCTCGCTTGCCTTGCCATGGTAGCATCCTATCATGGTCATCGAACTGACTTGAACAGCCTGCGGCGCCGGCATCCAGTGTCCCTAAAAGGGGTCACTCTCCGCGACCTCATGGAAATAGCAGCTCGCCTCGGGCTGGCGTGTCGGCCACTGCGTATCGAGATCGGCCATCTCAGCCAATTGCGTCTGCCGGCTATTCTGCACTGGGACATGGCTCATTTCGTTGTTCTGAAAGCATATAGGAACAGGGGAATCGTGGTGCACGATCCGGCAGCCGGCGAGAAATGGTTTCCCCTCGCTGAGGCATCTAGACATCTCACCGGAGTCGCGCTCGAGCTCTCGCCCACTGAAGAGTTCTGCCGCACAGACGAGAGAGTGAGATTGCCGTTCTCGGTATTCTGGAGCGGAATGAACGGGAACACTTGTGCCCTCGCCCAAATATTAGTTCTGTCAGTGGTCATCGAAATTCTTCTCCTCGCCGCCCCTTTCTATATGCAGCTCACCGTTGACGAGGTCATCGCCAGAGGCGATGTCGATCTCCTGGTCGTCCTCGGGCTCGGATTCGCTCTGCTTCTCCTGATACGGGTCGCGTCGACCGCGACCCGCTCGTTCATTATTCTTGTTCTGCAGAACACGTTGAGTTTTCAGATCGGCGCGCGGCTGTTTCATCATCTGGTGCGCTTGCCACTCTCATTCTTCGAAAAGCGGCACATCGGCGACATCCTGTCTCGTTTCAACTCGATCGAGCCCATCCGCAACGTGCTCGCGGAGGGATTGATCACGGGGTTGATTGACGGTCTCATGTCGGTGTTGATGCTGGCGTTGATGTTCACCTACAACGTCCAGCTCGGACTTGTTGTTCTGCTGGCGTTCGCGTTGTATGCCACCCTGCGGCTCGCTCTTTTCAGCATGTTCCGGCAACGGAGCGAAGCGGCCATTCACAGCAAGGCAGATGAGAACTCCACTTTCATCGAAACCGTGCGAGCAGTGCAAAGCCTAAAGTTGCTCAACCGAGAAAACGAACGGGAGAGCCAGTGGCTGAACCGCTATGCTGCGTATATAACAGCCAACGTGCGGCTAGGTCGGGCGAGGATCAGCTTCAAAGCGATGAACGACACGATATTCGGCTTGGAGAACGTGATCACAATCTACCTCGCCGCTCGCCTCGCACTGGACAACCTCATCACGGTTGGCATGATATTCGCGTTCGTCAGCTACAAGTTGCAGTTCGCTGAGCGGACAGCGCTGCTGATCGAGAAGCTGGTGGATGTCCGCATTCTCGGGCTGCACCTGGAACGTCTCGCCGACATTGCGCTCACCCCGCTCGAGCGCGGGCACGACCGAGACCTGTCATATATCCGACAGATTCGCGGCGAGATCGAACTGCGCAACGTGTGCTTCCGGTATGCAGAAGGAGAGTCTCTGATTCTTAACAACGTCAATCTGTGCGTTGCTCCCGGACAATTCGTGACGATCATGGGACCATCGGGCTGCGGCAAGTCAACTCTTGTCAAGATTATGCTTGGGCTGCTCGAGCCAACGAGCGGTGAGGTTCTGATCGACGGCCTTCCGCTGGGCCAGATCGGACCGCGCGCTTATCGCGAGCAAATCGGCGCGGTGATGCAGGAGGATCAATTGCTGTCGGGATCGATTGCCGACAATATCTGCTTTTTTGACACAGCGTTCGATCTACAAGCCATGATCGATTGCGCGCGAATTGCCGGCATCCACGAGGACATCGTGGCAATGCCGATGAGCTACAACAGCCTCATCGGCGACATGGGAAGCTCGTTATCCAGTGGCCAGAAACAGCGAGTACTGCTTGCGCGCGCGCTCTATCGCCGACCAAAGATCCTGTTTCTGGACGAGGGCACGGCGCATCTCGACACACAGAAGGAGAAGGAAATCAATGCGAATCTCCGGCACCTTAGTATGACGCGCGTGAGCGTAGCGCACCGACCCGAAATTACCCAGGGAGCAGATATGATCATCCATCTTGCCGCGACGGCCAGACCGTTTCGGGTCGGAATGACGAGCCTCAGACGAGAAGCTGGGGCTGCGCAAGATGTCGGTGTGACCGGGTTTGCTGCCCAAGGTGCGAAATCGGCTGAGACCGATGATTGCCCCGGCGACGCCACGGGGGATGGCTCGAAGCGCGATGGTGACTGGAAAGACGCCAAGGACGACGACTGCCATTCAAAGGACTGCTGCCAGCTGCGGAAGGACTGCACCCCCAAGCCGTCCGACGACGGCGGCAAAGGCGACAACCCGGGTGAAGCGCTAGCCAGGATCGACTTCTCACGATGCTGATTCGGCTCGCGCAGTCTGATCATTCGCGTGACATGGAAGGCGCATTCGCTTCGAAGACGTCCGATGACGCGCGCGGATACGCCATCGGCGGCCAAACGCCTGCTGCAGTCGCGCGAGCGACGTACTGGCCGGATAGAGACCAAGCCGTTTCCTCGCGCTTTTATTGTTGCGTCGATTCCGACGTACGGCCGGGCTCAACTTTTCCCCAGCCTTGAGCCTGGGTCGCTCCGAACCTCATGGAACTAGTGTCGGTGCTCACGCGCCGGTTGGCTGCTGCCGCCATCAAGGCGTTCGGAGAACGCCTGGACCAAACCAGTCGCGGTCCCGCCTGTTCACGCTGGCGGTGCGCCATCAATATGCGAAACACCGACGTTTTCGCAGATTGAGACGAACGCCCTCTTCGCCTCAGCGTCCTCAAAGCAAAATCGTGTGCCTTGGACTGCGCGCTCAATCCACCAATCGATTTTGTTTGCCCGCGAAATGCGGGATGCCTCGCCGCGCAACTGATCCAATTGCCGTCCATAGGCCCGCACGATCACACAATTTGTCATTCGTTAATCCCCCAGAAACGCGCCGTTCTAACTAGCGCTGAACGCAAGTATCCGTCCGACTGTTCATCGCCCACGCGCGGTGAGCTATCCCCTCGAAACGCCAGAAAGTCACAGAGTCAGTCGCTGCGCAGCGATCGCACGTCAATCGCTCCTCGCCGAGTATGTAGCGCCCGCGGATCGCGGAAGCGGAATTTTTGCCTGATGGATAAATCAACAAACAATTGCGCATACGCCAGCGCATCACCGCCCAACACCTTCGACGCCCCTCCGTGAGCCCGGTACCTCGCTGAGGAGGAGCTTAGCGAAACTTTGCACGCCTGAATGTTCGATCGCTAACACAGGAACCGCGACCACTTGCCCAGGCGTGGTGGGCATCCTTTCCGAATGTTGCTAGGCTACGCTCAACTGCGAGAGAGCGATGAGCAATGACTCGAAAGATCCGGGCCTTATGGCGCTGATCAGCGGCATTTTTGCTCCGCCCGCGCCGCCCACCCCCGCGCCTCCGGCGCCGGAGATGCCGCCAACGCTCGAAGAGGAGCCCGTGACCGCGGCAGCGTCGCCTGCAAAACCGGTCGCACCCTTGTCCGCCGGCGCCCGCGCTTCGGTGGTAGCCCGAACCTCGGTGAAGCCCTAGGTCAGGATCCGTCGCCTGCACATGCTAGATCCTCGCCGTCGACTCCGTGCTCAGGCTGTAGCTGGGCAGGCGGGCGCGGCCGCTTCGAAGGCCCGTATTGCGTGGAGCGGCTTTAGCAGCACCTCGCTACCGTATATGCCTCGGTCGCTTCACGTCCCAGCTCAATGTTCGTCATGCTTATTCGCTGTAGGACCGTTGTGGACCTGTTTCGGCGGTCTCGTTTGAGGCCAAGCAACGCCGAGCCCGCTCGATCTGGCTGTTGGTGGCTCCCTGATTGCGGGCATACATCTCGGCCACAGCCGCCGAATACCTCGCAACGTAGTATCGGACTTCCGAACAGGAAATCCGCTCTCCCGGTCTGTGCTGGCGCGCGGCATAAGCTTCAGAGCTCACCGCGATCAGGAACAGGGCGGCGGCGCCGATCCAACGCGTAACAGTCATTGTGTCCCCCACAGCTACAAGGTTCGTTGCGGGAGCTGGCCTGAATCGTTCTGACTGTGCAAATTAACATTCACGCACTCGCGCAAGGTGTTGTGGAGTGTTGCTTTCCTGCTGCACATGCCAGAGCCGTAGAATCTAAGCAGACTTGTGGGCGCAATATGTGGGATCACGCCTTGCTCCCGGCGCCCGGTCATATGGATCCCCCCGTACTGACTTTGCGCCGGCCTCGATCTTCGTCGTGCGCCCTTGAGCGACGATCGCACGGACACGCCCAGGCTCCTGCCGAGCCGGCGGCTCTCCTAGCGCCGACGAGCCACCCACAATCCAAGTAGAAACGCGGCGAAGAGCGACTGCAATGAGGAAGTCGGGGTTGCGGCGGGCTATTTGCTTCAACCTCGGGAAGTCATCAGGCGGTTCCGGCATCTGAATTCTGCATGAACTCTTCGAATGCTTTCCGCTCTCCGCAGCTCAAATGCAGGGCGTGCTTCGTGCGTCGTTCCAGGATATCTGCAGGCCTGCTCGCCCATTCTGCCTCCTGCAGATAGTGGACCTCGCGTTCATAGAGCAGCCCGCCGAAGTGCCGCCCGAGCTCCGGGATGCTCCGCACGGTGCCTAGGAGGTCCCACGCACGGGTACCGTAGAGGCGTGCATAGTGCTGGATCAACTTGCGCGGTAAATTGGGATATTCGGCCGCGATCGCCGCCACGAACTCCTGGAACGTACCGCCGATCTGACCGCCTGGCAGTGGCCGGCCGGCGGTCCATGCCGATGACATACTCGGAAACCACGGCTGCAGCCGCTCCAGCGCCTGCTCCGCCAGCCTACGGTAGGTCGTGATCTTGCCGCCGAAGATCGACAACAGAGGCGGCTCTTCGGGCGCGCCGTGCACCTCGAACACATAGTCCCGAGTCACCGCCGACGGATTTTTCGCATTGTCGTCGTAAAGCGGCCGCACGCCGGAAAACGCATAGACGATGTCGCTCTCTGCTGGAGGCGTCTTGAAGTAGCGCGCCAGCACGCGCAGCAGATAAGCGATCTCGTCGCCGTCGATCGCGACATTCTCGGCGCTTCCCTCATAGGGAATGTCCGTGGTGCCGATCAGCGCAAGGTCATCCTCATAGGGATTGACGAAGATGACGCGGCGATCCTCGTTTTGCAGCAGATAGGCTTGCGGCCCGCTCCAAAATTTCGGCACCACGATATGGCTGCCCTTCACCAGACGCACATTGTGTGACGAATTGAGTTTTGCCACTCCCTGGACGACATCCTGCACCCACGGCCCCGCTGCATTGACCAGTGCACGCGCCCGCACGCGTTGTGAGCGTCCGTCCTCGCTTAGCATCTCAAGCAGCCAGGTCTCGCCCTCCCGCCTGGCACTCACGGCGCGCGTGCGCGGCAGGATCATCGCCTCCTTCTCCCTGGCAGCGATCAGATTCAAGACCACCAGCCGCGCATCATCTACCCAGCAGTCGGAATATTCAAAGCCGCGCCGGAACTCCGCCTTGAGCGGCGCGCCTTCGGGCGCCTTGGCGAAATCCAGTCCGCGGCTTGCCGGCAGCTGCTTGCGGCCACCGAGGTGATCGTAGAACAACAGCCCGGCGCGGACCAGCCAGGCGGGCCGCTGCTCAGGCGAGTGCGGGAGCACGAAGCGCATCGGCCAGATAATATGCGGCGCCGAGGCGAGCAGCACCTCGCGCTCGATCAGCGCCTTGCGTACCAGGCGTAACTCGTAGTATTCGAGATAGCGCAGGCCACCATGGACGAGCTTGCCGGAGCGCGACGAGGTGCCCTCGGCGAAATCGCCCTTCTCGCACAGCAGAACCTTCAGGCCGCGCCCTGCCGCATCACGCGCGATCCCGGCGCCGTTGATGCCCCCGCCGATGATGGCGAGATCGACCAGCCCGTGATCCCTCCCCGGCGCCGTCGCTGACATCACGTCCGGCTGCGCTTGATCTCAATCGCCAGGCGCGCGGCGGCCTTCTTTGCCTTGCCAGGTTTGGCCTTGGCAGGTTTTTTGGGCGTCTGCAGGCCGTAGGTCGAGAAGCCTTTGGCGGTGTCGGCAATCTCGGCTTCGCTCAGAATGTGCGGCTGACCGAGCGCCAGCGACAGATAATATTGCCGCGCGATGGTCTCGAGCTCGACTGCGAGCCACATCGCCTTGTCGAGGTTGGCGCCAACCGCGATCATGCCGTGATTGGCAAGCAGGCAACCGTTGCGTCCTTCGAGCGCGGCGAGCGCGAGTTCCGACAATTCGGCGGTGCCGTAGCGCGCATAGCCGGCGCAGCGGATGTCGTGGCCGCCAAACGCCGCCATCATGTAGTGGCAGGCGGGGATCGGCTTGCGCGCGATCGCCAGCACCGTGGCGTAGGTCGAATGGGTGTGTACGACGCCGCCGACATCCGGCCGGCCGCGCATGATGTCGAGATGGAAGCGCCATTCGGTGGAGGGCTGGAGCGGTCCCGACCATGAGCCGTGCTTGCCTTCGAGCGGCATCGCCGCGATCATCTCCGGCTTCATCGCATCATAGGGCGTCGCCGACGGCGTGATCAGCATGACGTCCTTGTAGCGCGCCGAGATATTGCCCGAGGTGCCCTGGTTGAGGCCGGAGGCGTTCATCCATCGGCACTTGGCAATGATCGCTTCGCGTAACTGGCGCTCCTCACGGGTCATCTCAACATACCTCTCCTCGTCAACATGGATTGAGCGGCGGCTCGCCAGCGAGATAGCGGCGAACCTCCTCGGCCGCTTGGTCGGCGGCGACGGTTACTGTGCGCACTGAGGCGCCGGCGATATGCGGCGTCAACGTGACATTGCGCAATTGCAGTAACGGCCAATCCGGCGGCACCGGCTCGACCGCGAACGTATCAAGCGTGGCGCCGGCCAGCCGCCCTGCGGATAATGCCTCATGTAGCGCCTTGTAATCGACCAGCGGGCCCCGCGCGGTGTTGATCAGGAATGCGTCCTTCTTCATCGCGGCCAGTGCGTCGTGGCCGATGAATCCCGTAGTCTCCGCCGTCACCCGCGCATGCAGCGTCACCACATCGGCCCGCGTCAGGAGGTCGGCAAGCGCGACATGCTCGACACCGTCATTGCGGTCCTGCGCGCTGATTTGCACATAGGGGTCTGCGACAATGATCTTGCAGCCGAACGCTTTCAACAGCTTCACCACGCGGCTGCCGATCGCGCCATAGCCGACGATGCCGATCGTCATCTCGCCGAGTTCGCGCCCGGTGCGATCGGCACGATAGAGATCGCCGCGCCATTCGCCGCCGCGTAGCGATTCATGCCCGCTGCGGATCAGCCGGGTCTCCGCGAGGATCGCGCCAATGGTGAACTCAGCGACGGCGCTGGCGTTGCGGCCGGGCGTGTTGACGACCAGCACCTTGTGATCGCTCGCCGCCTGCATGTCGATATTGACCGGCCCGCCGCGCGACACCGCGATGAACTTCAGGTTCGGCAGCCGCTCCAGCATCGCCCGCGAGACCGGCGCCAGATGCGTGACCAACAGCGACGCATCGCCGATGAAGGACACGACTTCGTCGGGATCGCCCATGAACTCCTTCAGGCCGTCGAGCTTGGAGCCGGCATAGCCGTGCTCCATCGGCTCGTCGGGCCATGGCTGCTCGAGGGTGCGGATATCGATGCCGTTGCCGCAGGCCGCCGTGATCTTCTCGACGAAGATCGAGGGAAGCATGAATCGATCCCCAATGACGGCAATGGATTTAGACATGACCAGCTCCCGCGCGCAGCGCCGCGAGCTGCTTCCAGACCGGATGTGACGCCAGCCGGGCATCGAGATAGGCCGGGAACATCTTTGCATAGCGCGCGGCCAATGCCGCGTCAGGCGCCTGCGGTTCGTTCAAATAAGGTCTCACCCAATCCTCGGCACAATCAGTCATGTTGGAATAGAGTCCGGTCGCGACGGCTGCGATCATCGCAGCTCCCGCAGCACCGGCTTCGCCGCGGCTACAGACGCGAACGTTGCAATCGAGCGCAGCGCTCAAGATCACCCCCAGCGCGCGGCTCCTCGCCGCGCCACCCGTGATCCGCACGTCGCGCGGCAGACTTCCCATCGCGGCGTAGCAATCGCGGGCGGCAAAGGCGAGCCCTTCTATCACCGCGCGCATCAGGTCCCAATAGCCATGGCGCGAGCGCAGGCCGAGGAACTGCGCGCAGGCCTCATGCGCGACGAACGGACCGCGCTCGCCGGCATCGGAGATGAAGGGGTGAAACAGCAGCTCGCCGGGCTTCGCCTCCAGCACCCGATCGTCCAGCCGCCGGATCATGTCGGCGCGCGTCCGCGCCACGCCCTCGGCCGCGAGCAGATCGCGCGCGAGATCGAGCAGCCAGTCGATGTTCAGCGTCGCTGCCATGTTGGATTGCATCTGGGCGTAGTGGCACGGCACCGGGAACGGCATGGTGTAGCCGGTCGCTTCCGCGTTCAGCGTCACTGCGCCCGCGCTCGACGCCAGCCGCATATGCATGCCGGTCGAGCCGATGATGGTGCAGCCGACATCGGGCGCCGGATCGTAAAGCCCCGCGCCGAGCGCATTGCAGATCACATCGACATAGCCGAGCGTAACAGGCACATCGACGGGCAGACCGGCTTCTTCCGCCGCGGTCGCGCTGAGCGGATGGGTCGTCGTCACGCCGTCGACGACCTCGGGAAACAGCCGCATGCAATCGGAGATGCCGATCAGCCGCGCCGTTTCGGCATCGAAGCGGCGCTTGTGGAATTCGCCGCAGGAGAATGTGGCCTCCGACGGATCAGTGGCGCGCTCGCCGGTGAGGTTGAAGTAGAGCCAGTCCTTGCAATGGAACGCCGTCGCCGCGCGCGACAGGGTTTGCGGCGCATGCGTCTGCAGCCAGGCCAGTTGCGGACCCTGCTGACAGGCATTCAACCCCGAGCCGGTGCGCCGATGGAGCGCGATGTTGCGCTCGCTGGCCCTGATATCGTCAACGATCTCGGCAGAGCGTGAATCCAGCCACAACAACGCTGGCGCCACCGGGCCGCCGCCATCGTCGATCAGCCAAGTGCCGTCGCCCTGCCCCGTCACCGCAATCGCCGTCACGCGCGTGGCAAGCTCGGGCACTAGCGCCGCCAGCCCGCGCAGCGCTGCGACCGTATCTGTCCAGGTCCGCGCCATGTCCTGCTCGACACGCCCGCCGGGCAGCGTGACGTAGGTATTCGGCAGCGAGGACTCAGCCAACTGCTTGCCGTCCCGCGTGAACGCCACGGTCTTGATCAGGGAGGTACCGGCATCGATGCCGACGATCACGTCACGGCGCTGCGGATTGAGCATCGTCAGCGCACCTCCGCATGACGGATGCAGGTGCCCTCAGTGCCAAAAATGTGCAGATGGCGCGGCTCCAGCCCGAAGGAAATGACGTCGCCCGGTCGCGCCGCCACCCTGCCCGCCGTCACGGCGATCAGGAAATTTCCGGCACATTCGCCGGCGACGTGCGACTGGTCGCCGAGCCATTGATTAGAGACGATGCGGACGCGCACGTCTCCGCTGCCGACCGCGACCTTCTGCGGCCGGATGCCGACGCGCACGCGCGGCGTCTGCTGCAGCGCCTGTTGAGCGGTGGAATCTAGCCTGTCGCCCGGAATCAGAAACGCCATGGCGCTGCCGACCGACAGGCGGAAACCACCATCGGCGCGCGCCACCTCGGTCTCCAGAAGATTCATCGGTGGTTCGCCGATGAAGCTGGCGACGAACAGGTTGGCGGGCCGGTTCTTCAGCTCCTTTTCGCTGGCGAATTGCTGCAGAATACCGTCTTCCATCACCGCGATCCGGTCGGCGAGCGCGCTCGCCTCGGTCTGGTCATGGGTGACGAAGATCGCGGTCATGCCGCGCTCGGCCAGTAGGCCCTTGATCCGTCCGCGCAACACCGCGCGCAGCTGCGGCTCGAGCTGGCCCATCGGCTCGTCGAGTAGATAAAGATCTGCATCGCGCACCAGCGCCCGCGCCAGAGACACCCGCTGATGCTGTTAACCGGAGATCGCCCGCGGATAGGCGTCCAAGATGTCCTCGATTTCGACCAGCCCCGCGATCGCATCGACCCGCCGCGTCACCTCGCCGCGCGACAGCTGCTGGGCCTTCAGGGCGAAGCCGATGTTCTCGCGCACTGTCAGCGGCGGGTAAAGCGAATAGCCCTCGAAAGCCATCGCCACCTTGCGCCGCGCCGGGGGCAGCGCCTCGATCCGCCGCTTGTCGAGCGCGATCGAGCCTGAAGTGACGTCCTCGAAGCCCGCGATCATGCGCAAGGTCGAGGTCTTGCCGCAACCGGACGAGCCGAGTAGCGCGACGATCTCACCCTTGCCCACCTCCATGTCGAGCGCGCGCACGGCGTGCACCGGCGGCTTGCCGCGACTGCGGTAGACCTTGTCGACATTCTCTAGCTCGAGCATGCCCCTCGTCGCTCCTATGCCGCCTGGCGCCGGTGCGGCAGCCCGATCCGAACACCGGTCGCACGATCGAACAGCAATGATGCTTCCGGCGCGAAGCGGACGAAAACGTCATCGTCGGCCACGGTCGCGCTTGGCGGCAACGCCGCCAGCCATTCAGTACCATCCGTGAAGCGCAACAGCAGCACCGCATTCTCATGCATCGGGGTGACCGCGACGACGCGCGCCGGGATGGCATCGCCGCTGGCTACTTGCGAGATCACGAGATCATCGGGCCGCACCCCGACCCAGCACGCCCCCAGATCCATCGGCTGGTGGTCTGCCGTATCGAGCCGCACGCGCGTTCCTGAGATATCTGCGAACAAGACGCCACGCTCCGCGACGGGCACGACCTCGGCGAGATTGATGCTGGGATCGCCGAACAGCCGCGCCACCGCAACTGTGGCCGGCCGAGCATAGATCTCCTCGGGACGCGCGACCTGCACCAGGCGCCCCTCGATCAGCACCGCGATGCGATCGGCAATCGCCATCGCCTCGCGATAATCCTGAGTCACATAGAGCACGGACGCCGAGCCGCGCCGCAGCAAGGTCGGCAGTTCGAGCCGCATCTCATAGCGCAACTTGGCGTCGACATTGCGCAGGGGATCATCGAGCAGCAGCACCTCGGGATTGCCGATCAGCGCGCGGGCCAGTGCCGTGCGCTGCTTCTGTCCGTTCGACAGTTCGCGCGGACTATGATCAAGGACATGTTCGATCTTCAACAAGTGGCTGATCGACTGGACTTTTGCGGACACGTCGGCGCCCGCGCCCCGCGCCCGCAAGCCGCTCGCGATATTGGCGCGGGCAGTCATGTGCGGAAACAGCGCAAAGTTCTGGAACGCCATGCCGATGCCGCGCCGCTCGGGCGGCGCGCCGACGATCGAGTGGCCGCCAACCAGGATGTCGCCCTCGTCCGGCTCGAACATCCCAGCGATCATCCGCAGCAGCACGGTCTTGCCGCTCCCGGACGGACCGAACACGGCCACGATCTCGCCCGGCTCGACGGCCAGCGAGAGATCGGCGGCGCAGCTCACAGCGCCGAATGCCTTACCCACGGAAGAGAGTTCGAGACGCGCCATGCCCTAGCCTTTCACCGCGCCGAGCGACAGGCCCTCGACCAGATAGCGCTGCGCATAGAGCGCAAGCAGCAAGGTCGGTGTCACCGAGAGCACGATCGCCGCGGCGATCTGGCCGTACTGGATGCCCGAAGCAGTGACGAAGGCCAGTGCACCGACCGTCACCGGCTGCTTGTCCGCCGAGGCCAGGATCAGTGCAAAGACGAAATTGTTCCAGCAGAAGATGAAGGACAACAGCCCCGCCGCAGCAATGCCCGGACCCGCGAGGGGTACCGCGATCCGGGTAAAGGCCTCGCGCCAGGAGTGGCCGGCTAGCCGATAGGCATGCTCGATATCCGGGCTGATATCCTCGAAATAGCCGCGCACGATCCACAGGATCAGCGGCAGCGC
>Ga0136846_1235563_pt1 | contig 13810 bp, 15 predicted proteins | sample HopSoiMetagenom2_FD_96841 | JGI IMG/M metagenome (GOLD analysis project Ga0136846, IMG submission 96841) | Grasslands soil microbial communities from Hopland, California, USA - 2 Assembly 2016 (version 4) | ecosystem: Environmental > Terrestrial > Soil > Grasslands | place: USA: Hopland... | reverse complement strand
GGCGCCCTCTTCTTCCGACGCCGCCCACCGCCGCCGCCCCCGGCGCCCATGCCTGACGGCGCGCTCATCGCCGGCAGCTCGGCCGTCGCGTCGTACGCGTTCTGCCAGCCATGGGCGGCAGCCGGGTCCACGTACGCGTCGTACGCCGGGCCGGGGACAGGGACAGGGTCGCCCTGGGTGCCGTACACGTTCGGCAACTGCGGGGAACCGGCGGAATCCGGGCGCGCACCGTCACCGTCGTACGCGCCGAGCGCGCCGACCGCGCCGAGCGCCTCAGCCGCTTCGGCGGGGGCATTCGCCCCATGCATCCCGTTGTCCGCGCCGTGTGTCCCGTTCTGCCATGACATGAGCGCGCATTCTACGGACGAAAGAGTTCGCGGAGACTGTCGGGGCAGTTACCGCCGGGAACATACGCGGCGAGGATTTTCCGCCGGGGGATGGCGGGATTGCGCACCAGCCGTACCCAAGCGGACGCCGGTTCGCCCAGAGGGTCCAGCGGTGGACCTTTCCGTTCGGGGCGGCGTACCTCACGGCCTGTTCGGCTGGGGTGGCCTCGATGGTGAACCACTCACGGCAAGGGCGGTTCAGCCGCTGCCACAACTGGTGGGCGGCTTCCACCGGTTGCCACAGGTCTCGTGGTCCGGTCGTGGTGACCGTGGGCGAGCCGCCGGGCGTGTCGTCGATGCGCGTGGCCGAGCCGTCGGCGGGATCGTACAAGGTCGTGACGTGCAGGTCGGCGTCGTTCTGGCCGTATGTGCGGACGAGGTCGGGAGGCATGTGGAGCTGGGCGAAGAACGAGAACGTCCAGTCGTCCAGCAGGCGGGCGGAGACTTCGGCGTCCCGGCTCGGCCCGACCGGGACCACCGGGACCACCGGGGCCTCCGGGACCACCGGCACCTGGGCGGACCCTTCCGGGCCGCTCCCGAGCGGCATGAACGCGGCAGGCGTGTGCAGGATGTGACCGGTCGCGGTGCCGTCGGGCAGTTTCGTGAGGCGGGCGACCATTCCGCCGGCAAGGGTGCCCTTGATGGGAACGACCATGATGCCGCCGGGGCGCAGTCGGGTCAGCCACTCCCGCGGGATGCGGCGGACGGACGCGGTGGCGATGATCCGGTCGTACGTCGCGTCGGCGGGGAAGTCGTGTGCGCCGTCGCCGTGGATGACGTCAATGTGCGCTGCCTGCGGGGACCGGTCCGTCGCGGTGCTTGCTTCAACCGGCTCAGCGGTTCAGCCCAAGCAATCGACCTGGCGCTGACGCAGGCCCTCGTCTACGGGCATCGAGTGGCCGAACTCGACACTGGCCTCACCGCCTGGGTGACGCTCCGAGGAAAGGGCGTTCAGCATCTCAAGTCGGGAACCTTGGCCTCCAGGTCGCAGGTCATCGAAGGCACCAACCCCTTGCCCTGAACCAGCGATCCACAGGAATTGACAATTACTCCCTATCGGCGACCGGTCAGTACGAAGGCTTCAGGTGCAGACGCAGGCGTCCGCATTTTGTTCGCGCAGAGGCGGGGTCTGCTCAATGGGGATTTGGGTTTGATCGAGGAGCTGGGCTTCGAGAGTGAGGCGCGGAGGGGCACCTCCGGCAGCCGCTGCGGTTGCAGCCCCTGACTACTCACGCCACCACCCCCACCGCTCTACCCACCGCCGGGCGCGCGAAGGGGCGGCACAGTGGACAGAGTTCCGTCTCCGAGTTCGGCACAGGGACCACATCATGAACGACGCAGACAAGAGCGACCCCGAGAGCGTGACAGAGCAGCCGAGGCTGTGGCAGGTGAAGATCGCCGTGATGGCAACACCGGCCAGACACGAGGAATTCATGGACCGGCTGGTAGAAGTCCCGTGCCCGGACCCAGGGCATGAAGGCCTGACGTCACGGCACTCAGTGAGGATCTCTCCATCCTGACTGCTCAACCGTGTGCTCTGGTCGGCAGCCAGTCCACACGCATTCCGCAGGCAACCCGCTGAAGACCATCGCACCCCATCGCCAACAATCGACAAACGGCCAGGTCAGCGACCCACGGGGAAAGGGTTCCCGCAGGTCCCGACCTGGCCGTTCACTCGGGACACAGAAGTCATGGGCGCGGACACGGACACGGCGGACCATCGTCAGTGCGGGTCAAAGACAGGAACAGCACAGGCCGAGCGGACCACTCGACGCGCGTGTCCCCCGAGGACGCGACGAACACGTACGGCTCACCGGCCCGGAGCCGCATCACCGCCTCCCACTGACCGTGGTCGAGCCACCGGTACGCCCGCTCACTGTCCTCCGGATCGAAGGCCGACAGCAGCACGCGCACGGCGAGGCGCATCCACACCAGCGCCTGTTCCGGGGTGTCGGCCGCTTTCGCGCGGAGCGTTGCCCTGTCACTGCCGCCACCCGCCATCGGATACGCGGCGAACTCGCACCACCAACCGGGGCGCCCCATGGACGCGGGGCGATGCATCAAGCTGCGGCGCATCTCTCCCCCTGGGCGGCATCGCGGTGTACGGCGGCAACGGGGGCGACAGTCAGTACGTACCGGATGTCGCCGTCACAGATCGCGTACGTGTACGGCTGATGCCCGGCGAGCCGCAGCAGGGCCCGCGCGTGTTCCCAGCCGTCGGACATCCACGCCCGCACCGCAGGCGCGGCTGGCGGGTCGAGCTGGTCCGCGATGTCACCGGCCCGCTGCATCAGCCAAACCATGGCGAACCAGGCGGAGTTGGAGCGGTGGCCACCGAGTCCGTGCAGCGAGCGACCAGTGACCGCGTACGCCACGCAGTCGGCGTCGAAGGCGGTGGACCGCGCGCTCAACACGCGGCTCCCCCACGGTTGGTGGCCAGGTGGGCCCAGACCGTCTTACCGGCCTCCCTGGGCCGCACGCCCCACTTGTCGGACAGCCCCTCGACGATGACCAGCCCGCGCCCGTCGATGCCGTCAGGATCCGCGTCGACCTTCTCGGGCATCCACCACTGGAACGAGTCGGACACCTCGACGATCAGTACACCGTCCCGGCGCCGCAGCCCGACCTCGAAGAACTCGCCGATCCCCTTGGCGTGCACGACCGCATTGGCCGCCAGCTCGCTGACGATCGACTCGGCGTCGTCGGCCAGTTCACCGAGCAGCCAGAGGGTCAGTATCGAGCGGACGTGCTCACGGGCGGACGGCACCGCGTCTTTGCGTAAACGGAACCTCTGGATGTACGTGCGCCCGGACATGGATCCCCCAAGGGTGTGTGGGCAGGCGGAACCAGAATCACCACCGCCGCCAGGAAGGTGCGGGGCGTGATGCAAATGAAGCTAGGCCTCAACTAGACATGCTTGCAACCGAACTGGCGATGTAAATTTGCAACTCACTCGGAAGTGCGATGCTCTGGCGTGTACGGTCCGTTGCCGTGCAGACTGGCGCGGAGGCGAAGGGGGACACATTGCCCGCAGGCGGAAAGCCCACGGTGCGCAGTCGGCGCCTTGGTGCCACGCTCAGGCAGTACCGACTCGCGGCTCGACTCGACCAGGAGCACGCCGCCGAGGCATTGGGGTGCTCCAAGGCGAAGATCAGTCGAGTCGAGACGGGCATCAGCGCGGCTCGCGTAGGAGACGTACGCGTCCTGCTCGACCTGTACGAGGTCGAAGACCGCAACGTCTACATGAAGCTTGAGCAACTCGCCCGGGACTCCAACAAGCGAGGCTGGTGGCTCAAGTACCCCCAGGTGTCAAACAAGGAGTGGTACGCCGACTTCGTCTCCCTGGAAGCGGACGCAAGTTACATCCGCACCTACCACCCGGTTTTCATTCCGGGCTTGTTGCAGACAGGCGACTACCTCAGGACCCTCGTAAGTTCGGGCCCGACCGTGCATCCCCCCGAGGTCATCGACGAAATGGTGGCCGTTCGTCAGACCCGCCGACAGATCATCAAAGAGGGCGGCGCGCAGTACGCCGCAGTCATCTGGGAACCCGCGCTCACCGCACCCATGCCGTCCTCAAAGATTCACCGCGATCAGTTGCTGCACATTCTCGATGTCGCGCAGCGGCAGAATGTAAGCATCCAGGTGCTGCCGTTCTCCGCATGGCAAGCAGCCCATTTGGCACCGTACTTCGTGATGTTCAGCTTCGGTCCCGAGCCCGCGCCGGAAGCCGTCGCGTACGACACCACGACAACCACGATGATCCTTGAAGACCTGGAAGAGATGGCTTATCACGCGCGGGTCTTCGAATACCTGAGGTCGGCCGCGCTACCCCCAGATCAAAGCCTGGACTTCATCCGGAAAGCAATTGAGAAAATTCCGGCCAGTGAGAAAGAAGCGTAATGAAGAATCGGACCATTGTCACCGAGTTCAAAAAGTCCAACGCCTCAACTGCAGCTGGCGCAGACTGCGTTGAGATCGCCCAAACCGCCGACGGAGGCCGCGCGATACGCGACAGCAAGGCTCCCCACGGCCCCGTCCTCTTCTTCGCCCCCACGGAGTGGAACGCCTTCAGCGCCGGCGTCAGTGATGGAGAGTTCGGCGGCTGAGAACCGAGCGACAGGCCCCGGCCTCGCCACCCCGCTGGAGCGCACCGGCGCACCAGGGCCCCGCAGCGCCGCGCCGCGCGCCCTCCCCCTACGGGTGCAACTTCTCCCCCTTCGCCAGCATCGCCACGTACTTCTCGATCCGCCGAGCCCTGGTCTCGGCCCGCTTCGCCTCCTGGACGCGGTGCAGGATCGCGTAGCGGTTCTGCCGGTCCAGCGTCTCGAAGAACGCCGCCGCGGCCGGGGCCGCCGCCAGGGCCGCCGCGAGGTCGTCCGGGACCGTGGCGGTACTCGGGCTGTCGTACGCCGCGTCCCAGCGGCCGTCCGCCTTGGCGCGGTCGATCTCCGCAAGGCCCGGCGGACGCATCCGGCCCTGCTCGATCAACGCGGCCACCTTGTCCCGGTTGACCTTGGACCATCTGCTCCTCGGCCTGCGCGGCGTGAACCGCTGGAGCCACCACTGGTCGTCGAGCCCGGCCTTCTGGCCGTCGATCCAGCCGTAGCAGAGCGCCACGTCGAGCGCCTGGGCGTAGGCCAGGGCCTCGATTCCGGGGCCCTTCTTACGCAGCTTGAGCCAGATGCCGGCAGGGGTGGTGGCGTGGTTCTCGGCGAGCCATGCCTCGAAGGCTTCGGCGGATGCGAAGGCGACGGTGTCCAGTTCCTCAGTCACCCCGGCAGCGAATCACACCCCACTGACATCCGACCGGCATCGGACTGGCACCCGCCTGGCCCCCGTACCGAAAACACGTTCGCTTCCGCGCGCCGCCCCGTCCCACGTGGCGGATAACACCGCGCCCGACGCGTTACCCCGCCGTAAACTCACGCCATGCAGCTGATCCAGTCGACCAAGCTAGCCAACGTCTGTTACGAGATCCGGGGCCCGGTTCTCGAAGAGGCGATGCGGCTCGAGGCGGCGGGGCACCGGATCCTCAAGCTGAACACCGGCAACCCGGCGGCCTTCGGCTTCGAGGCTCCGCCCGAGATCCTGGAGGACATCCTCCGCAACGTGTCGTCGGCCCACGGGTACGGCGACGCGAAGGGGCTGCTGGCGGCGCGCCGGGCGGTCGTCATGCACAACCAGACCCTCGGCATCGAGACGGACGTCGAGCACGTGTTCGTCGGCAACGGCGTGTCCGAGCTGATCGTGATGGCGATGCAGGCCCTGCTCGACGACGGCGACGAGGTACTCGTACCCGCCCCCGACTACCCCCTGTGGACGGCGGCGGTCTCCCTCTCCGGCGGTACGGCGGTCCACTACCGCTGCGACGAGCAGGCCGACTGGATGCCGGACCTCGCGGACATCGAGCGCAAGGTCACCGACCGCACCAAGGCGATCGTCATCATCAACCCGAACAACCCGACGGGCGCGGTGTACGACGACGCCATGCTCCGCGGGCTGACGGACATCGCCCGCCGCCACAACCTCCTCGTCTGCTCGGACGAGATCTACGACAAGATCCTGTACGACGGCGCCACGCACACCTCGACCGCGAAGATCGCCCCCGATCTCCTCACGCTCACCTTCAACGGCATGTCGAAGGCGTACCGGGTGGCCGGTTACCGGGTCGGCTGGATGGCGATCTCCGGGCCCCGCGCGCACGCCGACTCCTACATCGAGGGCCTGACGATCCTGGCGAACATGCGCCTGTGCGCCAACATGCCGGGTCAGCACGGTGTCGTCGCCGCGCTCAGCGGGCGCCAGACCATCAACGACCTGGTGCTGCCGGGCGGGCGGCTCAAGGAACAGATGGACGTCGCGTACGAGCTGCTCACGCAGATCCCCGGCGTCAGTTGTGTGAAGCCGAAGGGCGCGCTCTATCTCTTCCCGCGCCTCGACCCGAACGTCTTCAAGATCAAGGATGACCGGCGCATGGTCCTGGACCTGCTGCGCCGCGAGAAGATCATGGTCGTGCACGGTACGGGCTTCAACTGGCCCGAGCAGGACCACTTCCGCGTAGTCACGCTGCCCACGGTCAGCGACCTGCGCGACGCGGTGACCCGCATCGGCAGCTTCCTGGATGGCTACAGCCAGCCTTAAACCGATCTGGAACCACTTTTTACGATCGGGCTCAACTTTAGACTGAATCCAAGCTAAGATGGCTTCCTGTCAGCGCACAGGAGGCCAGCTCCCCATGTACGAACCGATCCGCACCCCCTCGGTCCACAGCACCCGCACCCGCACCGCGCTGGCCGACACCGTCTCGGACTTTCCCCACAGGTCGCGTGAGGAGGAGCTGGACATTCAGCTGGCCGGCCACCTCGCCGCGCTCCTCACCGCCACCGACGACCTGCGCGCCCTCGCGCCCTCCGCCGACCTGGACACCGCCGCCGAGCGCCTCGCCGGTCAGGTGAGCAGGCTGTGCCGGGGCCGTACGCCGGTGCGGGCCTCGGTCGCCGCCACCGGCGTCGCCGACCTCGCGGCCCTGCATCAGCGGGCCCATGCGCTCGCCGGGCGCGCCCTGGTCGTCGCGGCGTCGCGCGCCGACACGGCCGCCGCGATTCTCGCCGCCGAGCGTATGGACGCCCACGCCGACGCGACCGGGCCCCGCAGCCTCGCGGCCCACTGAGCCCCCTCCCCCCCCGGGGCTCCCTCGACGGCCCCGGTCCGCGCGCTCCCGCAGCGACGCGCGGGCCGGGTGCCACAGCACTGCGTTCGCTTGGACCGGGGCGCCTTTTCGCCGTAGAGGTTCAGGTTGTTCGGCGAGTGCGGGTGCGTTGTGGCTGGTCGCGCAGTTCCTCGCGCCCCTGAGGGTGGCTTCCGTCATGGGTGGCTGCGGGTGCGCTGTGGCTTGTCGCGCAGTTCCCCGCGCCCCTGAGGGTGGCTTCCGTCGTGGGTGGCTGCGGGTGCGCTGTGGCTATTCGCGCTGTTCCCCGGGCCCCTGAGGGGGCTGGTCGCGCAGTTCCTCGCGGGCCTGAGGGGGCTGGCCCCTGAGGGGAGTTGCCCTGGACGTTCTTCTTTTAGTGGTCTGGCCCCGTTGCGTACCGGGACCAGTGGTTCACCCTCTGTTCATTCTTTTCGTCGGGGAACGTTGGATTCCGGGAGCACGCTCCCGGCGTGAGACGAATCGCAGGGATTGTCCTCGCGGTCCTGCTGATCGGCGGCGTGGTGGTAGCCGTCGTGGCGGGCCGGGAACACGGGGACCAGGGCACGGCAACGAAGACCGTGCGTGGAGTCATCGGGTCGGAGAAGGCCGAGTTCTTCGCCGATCCCGACGTGGTGAAGGCCCTTGCCGCCAAGGGCTACACCGTGCGGACGGAGACCTCCGGGTCGTGGGCCATGGAGGGCCTCGACCTCAAGGGCTACGACTTCGCCTTCCCGTCCAGCCAGGCGCCCGCCGACGAACTGGCCGTCAAGTACAAGGCACGGCAGCCTCTGCCGCGGCCCTTCTACTCGCCGCTCGTCGTCGTGGCCCACAGCAGCGCCGCCGAGGTGCTGGCGGCCAACGGTCTCGCGGCACTTGAGAAGGGCCGGCACCGCGGCGCCCTCAAGATGGCCACCTATCTCGCCGCGGCCGACGCGGACCGCACCTGGCAGCAGCTCAAGGGCGCCGTCAAATACGGGGAGTTGACCGGCACCCTCTACATCGCCTCCACCGACCCGGAGAGTTCCAGCTCCGGCGCCCTCTACCTCGCGGCCACGAGCTACGTCGCGAACGGCGGCCGGGTCGTGGCGAGCGGCGCCGACATCGCCCGCACAGCGCCCCTGATGCGCAAGCTGGTCAGCGTCCAGGGTGCCCAACAGCCCAGCTCCGACGCGGCGTTCCGGGACTTCGTGAGCGGCGCCGGGAACCCGCTGGTGCTGGTGTACGAGTCGCAGGTCGCCTCGCTCCTCGGGGACGCGCGAGGCGCCGACGACCTCACCGTCCTCTACCCCGACACCACCGCCAACAGTGACCACACCGTCGTACCGCTGACCGAAGAGGGCCGCGCCCTCGGTGAACTCCTCAGCGACGACCCGGCGTTGCGCAAGCTCGCCGTCCGGCACGGGTTCCGGCCGCAGGGCGACACCGCCGAGTTCGTCACGGCCACCGCGGCCCATGCCGCGTACCTCAACCAGAGACTGACCAGTGTCCGGCAGGCGCCCGTGCCCACCTCCAAGGTGCTGCACGAGATGGCGCGCCGGGCCCGGGGACAGTCGTAACCAGGGGGGGATCACACATGAACTTCCAGAAGCCGAACGAGAACACGAGCCAGCACAGCAGTCAGAGCGGCGACGACATCTTCACGCTCACCCCGCCCGAGCCCGTCGCGGCCGTCCCGCGCGAGAAGGCCGGCGGTCTCGTCCCCGTCGACGACAGTGTCCGAACCGACATGGCCCGCAAGGCCGCCGAGTACGTCGGGCAGCTCGCCGCTCTCGACGCCCGCTCGCCCGAGTTCGCGGGCCGCGTCGGGGAGATCACCGGACTCGGCGCCGGTGAGATGCGCACCGCCGCCGCGCAGTCCAACCGCATGCTGGAGCGGGCCGTGCGCAGCCTGCCGAGCAAGGGCGGTGACGCCCAGTCGCAGGTGGCGGGCTCGCTCGTCGAACTCCGGCGGGTCGTCGAGGACTTGGACCCACGTGATCTGCCCACCGGCAAGGGGCGCAAGCTGCTGTCCAGGCTGCCCGGCGGCAACAAACTGCGCGACCACGTCGCCAAGTACGCCTCCTCGCAGGCGACCCTGAACAAGATCGTGGGCTCACTGCGCGGCGGACAGGACGAACTGCGCAGAGACAGCGCGGCGTTGCAGACCGAACGGGTGCGCCTGTGGGAGACCATGGGCAAGCTCCAGGAGTACGTCGTCCTCACGGAAGCGCTGGACGCCGCCGTCGAGCGGCACATCGGCGGCGTCGAGGCGGCCGACCCGGGGAGCGCCGACAACCTGCGCGCGGACGTGCTCTTCCCGGTCCGGCAGAAGCACCAGGACCTGCTGACCCAGCTCGCGGTGTGCGCCCAGGGCTACCTCGCCATGGACGTCGTACGCCGCAACAACGACGAGCTGGTCAAGGGCGTCGACCGCGCGGCCACCACGACCGTGTCCGCGCTGCGTATCTCCGTGATGCTGGCCTCCGCCCTGGAGAACCAGAAGAAGGTCATCGAGCAGGTCAACTCGCTGCGCGGGACGACCGAGGACCTCATCCGGGGGAACGCCGAGATGCTCGCCACGCAGAGCGGAGAGATCCAGCGCATCGCCGCCGACCCCGCCGTCGGCGCGGAGACACTGAAGAACGCCTTCCAGCAGATCTACCGCACCCTCGACACCATCGACACCTACAAGGTCCAGGCGACGGAGGCGATGGCGGCGACCGTGGAGTCCCTGACCTCCGAACTTCAGCATGCCAGCGCCTACTTGGCGCGCAGCCAGTCGCGGAGCGCGCTGGACGGAGGCCAGATATGAGCGCGAGACACCGGCTCAGCGCCACAGCCGCTCTGGCGCTCGCGCTCCTGACCGCCTGCACGGCACAGCACGACCCCAAACCGCTGTTCGACAACGGCTCCCCCGAGCCCGGCACCCTCCGTGTCCTCGCCTCCAGCGAGCTCTCCGACATGACGCCGGTGCTCGCGCGGGTCGAGAAGGACACCGGCATCAAGGTCCGGCCCACCTACATGGGCACTCTCGACGCGATCGACATGCTGGCGACGGGGAAGACGGACGGGCACTTCGACGCCCTGTGGCTGTCCTCCAACGACTATCTGCGGCTGCGCCCCGACGCGGCCAAGAAGGTCGTGTCCGAGACGCCGGTCATGTCGAGCCCGGTCGCCATCGGCGTCAAGGCCGCCACCGTACGGAAGTTGGGCTGGAAGCCCGACCAGGTCACCTGGTCCCAGGTGGAGGTGGCGGTACGGGACGGGAAGCTGACGTACGGCATGACGGATCCCGCGCGCTCCAACTCCGGCTTCTCCACGCTGATCTCGGTCGCCTCGGGGCTCTCCGGAGCGCAGTCCGCGCTGACCGACGCGGACGTGAAGAAGGCGTCCCCACGGCTGAAGGAGTTCTTCAAGGGGCAGAAGCTGACGTCGAGTTCGTCGGGCTGGCTGGCGGCGGCCTACGACCGGCGCGGCACCGTCGACGCCCTGCTGAACTACGAGTCCGTCCTCGAGGGCATCCCCGGCCTCACGGTGATCCGCCCCCGCGACGGCGTCGTCACCGCCGACTACCCGATCACCTCGCTCGCGTCGACCGACGCCGCGACCCGCGAGAACATCCGCCGGCTGACGGAGGCCCTGCGCACCCCGGCGACCCAGCGCCGGATCACCGACGTCACGCACCGCCGCCCGGTCGTCGCCTCCGTACCGCCCGCAGCCGGTCTCGATGTCTCCCGGCGCCGTGAACTCCCCTTCCCCGGCAGCCGGTCCGTCGCCGACGGGCTGCTCGACGCGTACGAGAACAAGCTGCGCCGCCCCTCCCGGACCGTGTACGTCCTCGACACCTCGGGCTCGATGAAGGGCGACCGCCTGTCCGGCCTCAAGGCGGCGCTGCGCGGCCTCACCGGCGACTTCCGGCACCGCGAGGAGGTCACGCTGATGTCGTTCGGATCGGGCGTGAAGAGCGTACGGACCCATGCGGTGAGCCCCACCGATCCGCAGAGCGGACTCGACGCGATCCGCCGGGACACGGACGCCCTGACGGCGGACGGCGGCACCGCGATCTACACGTCGCTGGAGAAGGCGTACGAGCAACTCCGCGCCGACCGCGACACGTTCACGTCGATCGTGCTGATGACGGACGGCGAGAACACGGCGGGCGCGAAGGCGGCGGAGTTCGACGGCTTCTACCGTCAACTCCCGGGGCGCCAGCGGGAGATACCCGTGTTCCCCATTCTCTTCGGTGACTCCGACCGCGCCGAGCTGGGGCACATCGCCGAGCTGACCGGCGGCCGTCTCTTCGACGCCCAGAAGGGTTCGCTCGACGGCGCGTTCAAGGAGATCCGTGGCTACCAGTAGACCCGCGGGGCACCCGGGATTCCTGGGGTTCCTGGAGTCCCGCAAGAACATCGCCGGGAGCGCGTGCGGACTGGTGGGCCTGGTCCTGACCTTCGCTGGTGTGGCGGGCCCGTACTGGCCTGTCGTCGTCGCCGGGCTGTACGGCGCGGGCGCGCTGATCGCCCCGCCGGAGCGCCGGCCGCTGCCGGACTTCCCGGATCCGTCGGCCCAGCTCTCCGCCCAACTCGACGAGCTGCGGGGCGACTTCGAGCGGCTGGACGAGTATCTGGGAGAGGTCGGGCTGCCGCCCGCGGCGGCCGGGCAGGTGACCGAACTGACCGGGCTCGTCAGCGCGTTGCTGGAGCCCGGGTGGGTGACGGAGGTGCTGGCCCAGGACCCGGAAGGGGTCCACGTGGTGTCGCGGATCGTGCGGCAGGACCTGCCCGAGGCCGTCGACAGTTTCGTACGGGCGCGGTGGTGGACGCGGCTGGCACCGGGGCAGGAGCCGCCGGAACGGCATCTGGAGCGGCAGCTCGGGCTGCTCAGGCAGGAGGCGGAGGGGCTGGCGGCGGGCCTCAGGGAGATCGAGGCCCGCCGCCAGGAGTCGCACACCCGCTACCTGGAGGGCCGGGGGCCGCAGAGCGGCGGGCTCGGCGACTGACGTACAGCGGTGTGATCAGGCCGCTCAGGGACAGCTGACGCGGGTGTCGCCCGGGTCGGTGGTGCAGGTGTCGAAGCCGGCGCCGCCGTTGGCGGAGTCGTTGCCGCTGACGCCGTCGGCGGTGATGAGCCGGTCGTTGCCGATGTACCCGGTCAGGGTGTCGTTGCCCTGGCCGCCGTCGATGTTGTCGTTGCCGTAGTTGCCGAAAACGGTGTCGTCGCCGTTCGCGGCCCGGATGAGTCGTTGCCGCCGAGCCCGCAGATCACGTCGTTGCCGCCCGTCCCGTTGAGGGTCTCGGCGGCACTGGTGCCGATGATCGTGCAGCCTCGCGCGTTGTTCACGGTGGTGGTCGCCGTCGCGGTGTTGTTGCCCGGGGCCGGGTCGGTCTGGGTCGCGGTGGCCGTGGCGGTGTTCCTGAGGGTGCCGGTGGCGCGGGGTTCCACCACGAGCGTCACCGTGGCGCCGGGGGTGCCGGAGGCGACGGTTCCGAGGTTGCAGGAGGCGCCGGTGGCGCTGGTCGTGCAGGTGCCCTGGGTGGTGGTGGCGGAGACGACCGAGGCGGCGGGGCCGCTGAACGTGTTGGTGAGGGTGACGCCGGTCGCCGTGGTGGCGGCGGTGTTGCTGACCGTCACGGTGTACGTGGCCCGCTCACCGATGGTCACCGTGCCGGGGCCGGACTTCGCGACCGCCAGGTCCGGGCCCGTCGGAGGCGGCGGCGCGCTGCCGCCGCCCTCGAAACGGGCCAGGGCGAAGTCGCTGCCCGGTCCGCCCGCGCCGGCGGTGACGATCCGGCCGGCGGAGTCGAGCTTCACGCCGTACGCCGTGTCGGAGCCGCCGAAGTCCGCGCTCGCCCGGCCGCCGGTGCCGAAGCCGCTGTCGAGGCCGCCGCCGGTGGTGTACCGCAGGACCGAGAAGTTGCCGCCGCTGCCGCCCGCGGCGACGATCCGGCCGTCCGGCTGGAGCGCCATGTCGGCGGCGCCGGCGGCGGGCGTGACGACGCGGCCGTCACCGCGCGGGAGGTGAGTGCTGGGAGCGATGTGAGTGATGTGGGCATGACGGCAGCTTCGCGCCGGACGCGCGGCGCGGCGCTCGCCCGAGGACCGTATTGCGCCCTCTGGCCGCCGGAAAACCATCACCGCGGGTGACGAATGGAACACACAGGCGAGAAGACGGGTCCAGGCGAGGCGGTACCGCGGCCGGCCGTGACGACATCGCAGGTCAGGGCAAGTCCGACCGGCTGCGGAGTTACACGGAGAGGTGGGTGTTACTCACCCCAGGCGCCGCACCAGCGCCCGGTACTCGTCCCACAGCTCCTTCGGGGTGTGTTCGCCGAACGTGTTGAGGTGGTCGGGAACCAGCGCCGCCTCCTCGCGCCACACGTCCTTGTCGACCGTGAGCAGGAAGTCGAGGTCGGACTCGGAGAGGTCGAGACCGTCCGTGTCGAGCGCGCCCTTCGCCGGCAGCACACCGATCGGCGTCTCGACGCCCTCGGCCCTGCCGTCCAGCCGGTCCACGATCCACTTCAGGACCCGGCTGTTCTCACCGAAGCCGGGCCATACGAACGCGCCCTCGTCGTTCTTGCGGAACCAGTTGACGTAGTAGATCTTCGGCAGCTTGGACTGGTCCTTGTCCTTCGCCACGTCGATCCAGTGCGCCATGTAGTCGCCCATGTTGTAGCCGCAGAACGGCAGCATGGCGAAGGGGTCGCGGCGCAGCTCGCCGACCTTGCCCTCGGCGGCGGCGGTCTTCTCGGAG
>Ga0136846_1231012_pt1 | contig 13810 bp, 15 predicted proteins | sample HopSoiMetagenom2_FD_96841 | JGI IMG/M metagenome (GOLD analysis project Ga0136846, IMG submission 96841) | Grasslands soil microbial communities from Hopland, California, USA - 2 Assembly 2016 (version 4) | ecosystem: Environmental > Terrestrial > Soil > Grasslands | place: USA: Hopland... | reverse complement strand
ATCAGTTCGCGCCGTCTATCAGATGAGGGCGGCCAGATTTGGCCACCTCGTACGGACATCGCCGGCCAGATCGGGATTGGCTGCCAACAGCCGGAAATCTGCGAAGTCGAACCCTGGACCGACCGTGCATCCCACGAGCGCATAGGGCCCGAGCGGTCGCGCCGCCTGCCAGTGTCCCGCCGGGATGGTGCAGACGAGCGCCCCGAGGTCGGTGCCAAGCGGACTCAGTCGGTGCCGGACGAGATCGTGACCCTCGGGAGTCAGCTCGAGGAGCTCGAGCGGCCCACCCTCGTAGAGGTGCCAGACCTCGTCCGAGGCCACCTGATGCCAGCGGCTGACCGAGCCCTCGGCGAGGAGGAAGTAGATCGTCGTGAGCGCCGCGCGCGATCCGCGTCCGTCCTCCGGCTCGACCTGCGCCCCCGACCGGAAGATCTCCCGGAAAAAGCCACCCTCGGGATGCGGGCGCAGCGCCAGGGTCGCGATCAGCTCGGCGGCTCGGTGATGCATGCGACCTCAGATGTGGTTGCGGTCTCGGCTGGATGCCGTAGTCTTGCTGTGGCATCGCGACTGTCGTGAATACTCACCCTACTCGCCCCGTTTTTTCATGCGCCATGCACTGATGTACGTCGGCGGCTTCGAGCGGAATTTCCCGAATCTCTCGGCCTCGTCCACCTCGTTCACCGGCACCGACGGCAAGGAGCACACGTACCTGCCGTGGCCGAAAAGCGCCGATGGCCTTCACGTGAGTTACATGGAGAAGCACGGCAAGAAGTTTGTCGTCGTGCGCGTGGCGGACGCCCAGAGCGACGTCCCGCTCCGGAACGAGATGGTCATGGTACCGGGCGAGCACTTCGGCTTCAACACACGCCTCTCCGCGGAGCCGACGCTCGTCGAGGACGACAACGCAATTCTCAAGTTGCTCGAAGATGCCGCGAAGAAGAACGCCGACCACAAGGACGTGAGCGACGAGCTCCTGAACATCCGGGCGCGGTTCAAGGCCAAGATGGCCGAGCAGAAGGCGACCCGGAAAGCGCCACCCAAGCCGCGTTAGGCGCGCTACACGAGCGCATCGAGCTCCGGCAGGAGAACGATGCCGGCCTGATCATCCGCGGCCGTGTGCGCGACGAGCGCGCGGCACGGCGATCCCGAGCGATTGATCACCAGATGCGGCGTATCCGCCGGGATGTACACGTACTCACCCGCACGGGCGCGCACGAGCTCGCGCAACCGTTCGCCAAAGTGCATCTCGGCCTCACCGTCGAGAACGTACACGGCAGTCTCAATGCCGCGATGCAGGTGCGCCTTCGCCCGCGCGCCGTCGGGAAGCGTGACGACCGTCATGGAGATACCGCACGAGCCGACAGTGCTTCCCGTCAGGCCGGCGAGGTAGGTGAATCCCTGCTGCCCGACGTACGCGTCGCCGGACGGAACGACCCTGCACGTTGGTGAAATCATCTGTGTCCTCTGCGCTGACGAACTCCAGATGAGAATGAGCTTCGCGGAGCTGAATTCGGAAGTCCGTCGTCGTGTCGCCCGTCGCCCGTCCCCGGCTTTTGCTCAGTCCGATCGCAGCGCCAACAGCGGGTCAACCAGAGTGGCCCTCCACGCCGGCCACGCGCTCGCCACCACCGCGACTGCGAGCAACCCGATCGCCACGCCCGCGAGCAGTAGCGGATCGCGCGCCGCGTTGTCGAAGAGCAGTGGCTGCAGCGCCGGGCCAATCGCGACCGACAGCGTCCCACCAAGCGCCGCCCCGATGAGCGCGGTACGCAGCGCTCCCCCCATGATCAAGCGAAGCACCTGACCGCGCCGCGCACCGAGCGCGATGCGCACCCCCAGTTCGTGCGTGCGCTGCGTGACGAGATACGATACCACGCTGAACAATCCGATCGCCGCGACGAGCACCACGATCGCCCCGAACAACCCGAACACCGTTGCCCCAACGCGCCAGGGACGGACCTGAGGATCGAGCAGCTCCTCGAAGGACCGGATCTGGAGCGACCGGACTCCCGGTGCGGACCGCCTAACGACATCCGTCAGTGGAGGAATCAACCGGCTCGCGTCGGACTGGCCACGAACGAGCATCACCGATCCACCGACCAACCGACGATCCTGCCCCCACGGCACGTACGCCTGGTTCAGGGCGTCTTCCTTTAGGGTCATCTGATGGACGTCGCGTGCGATCCCGACCACACGCGCGCAGGCGTCGCCGTTCGCTACACGGAGCACGACGCAGCGGCCGATCGCGTCTTCGCCCGGCCACAACGCACGCGCCATCGTCTCGTTGACGACGACGACCGGTTCCGCACTCGACACGTCGCTGATCTCGATCCCTCGGCCACGCAGGATGCGCGTGCCAACCGTCTCGAAGTAGTGAGGCGCGGCGGCGACGAGAAGCGCCATCCCATCCTTTCCTGACGGTACCGAATCACGCCCCGGAATTCGAAGCTTCGTGATGTTTACGGCGGAGAGCGGGCTGCTGAACGCGATGCTCGCGCTCGCGACGCCCGGCACCCGCTCGAACCGCGTGAGCAAGTCTTCGTACCGCGCACGGTTCGCCATCACACCGCCGTCGCCAGCGGACGTCCCACCTGAGTCCAGCCGGGGAAACGAGATGTCCACCGCCAACACGCGATCGCGATCGTAGCCCAGGTCGAGCTGCTGGACGTCCCGGAGACTCCTGACGAACAATCCGGCGGTGAACAGCAGGACGAGACTCAGCGTCAGCTGTACGACCTGGAGCGATGCCCGCGCCGTGCCATGCGCCTGGCCGCCGCCGGCACTCTCGCTGCGCCCCGCGCGCAACGCGAGCGCGACATCGCCTCCGCTCACGCGCAGCGCCGGGATCAGCCCCACGACCACGCCCGTGATGAGCGTAGCAGCGATCGTCACAGCGAGCACGCGTCCATTCACGGGCAGCTCGTCCCATGCAACGTTAGGCAGCAGAGCCTCGCGCACGACCGCGCCGCCCCAGTGCGCGAGCGCGAGCCCGACCATCCCGCCAAGCAGCGAGATCATCATAGTCTCGAGAAGCATGAGCCGCACGAGCGTCCATCGGCCGGCACCGAGCGCGACGCGGACGCCGAGCTCGCGGCGCCGGCTGAGCGCGCGGGCGAGCGTGAGATTCGTCATGTTCGCCGCCGCGACGAGCAGCATCACGATCGCAACGCCGGCCAGGAGGCGAGCGACGCCAAGCTCGCGCGGCTCCGCGCCCTCCAGGTCGTACGAGATCGGAAGCACTCGAACGTTCGCCGTCCGCATCGCTTTGTCAGGCCCCTCGTACTCGCGGCGCACCAGGGCAGTGAGCTGCGCGGCGGCTTGCACCTTCGAAACCGCCAGACGACCGACGACGACGCCCGGCGTGGCCGGGCGCCAGCTCGTGGTCCAGTCGCCCGCTCGAGGGTCGACCGGCCGCGCGCTCATGGGCAGCCATGCGGCGATCGGCGCCCGTTCCACGCCGGTGAAGCCGCGCGGTGCCACGCCGACCACGCGGACCTGTCGGTCGTCGAGCGTGACGACCTTACCCACGATGGCCGAGTCACCGGCGAGGTCGGTCTGCCAGTAGCTGTACCCGAGTACGACAACAGGCTCCCCGTGGGGCGGCACATCTTCCTCGGGCGTATAAAACCGGCCTAACGCCGGATGGACGTTCGCGAGCGCAAAGAGGTCCGGCGTCGCATACGTCGCGTGCACGAGCCTCGAGTCGAGACCGACGCCGACTCTCAGGTCCAGAGGGAGGTAGGTCGCGACGGCTGAGAAAGCCGACGTTTGGTCGCGGACGCCGCGATACAGCACGTACGGCTGCAGGCCAGACGTGGTGACATTGCCGTTGGACAACGTGCGCGTGACAGACACGCGCACGACCTGCTCGGGCGCGGCGAGGTGTTCCGGCCCACGCAACAACAGACGGTCCACGATGCCGAACATCGCCGCGTTCGCACCGATTGCCAGAGCAAGCGTGAGTGTCGCCATCACGGCGAACGCCGGGTTCCGCGCGAGACCACGGATGGCCTGCCGCACGTCGCGCTCGACCAGGTCGATCGGAGTGCTGCCCCGCGCGCGGCGTGCTTCCTCGCGCCATCGCGTCGTGCCGCCGAATTCCTGCAGCGCGCGCTGCCGCGCGTCCTCGGCCGACAATCCGAGCACCTCGTTCTTTCTCGTCTGTCGCTCGATGTGGAACGCGATCTCGTCGGCCATCTCGCGGTCCGCCGCGTTGCGGCGCACGAGCGACCGCAGCGTATACAACCATCCACTCAGCTTCGACATGTTGCGCTCAGGTTGTTCGCATGATGAGATCGACGGCACGCACGGAGCGCTCCCACTCCTCACGCTCCGTCTCGAGGCGCCTGAGCCCGGATCGGGTGATCCTGTAGTAACGCGCACGGCGGTTGTTTTCGGTCACCCGCCACTCGGCCGAGATCAACCCGTCGCGCTGGAGCCGCTCGAGCGCGGGATAGAGCGTGCCCTGGTTGACGGCGAACACGCCCTGGGAGAGCTGCTGGATGCGCTCCCCGATACCCCAGCCGTGCATGGGCGCGAGGGACAACGTCTTGAGCACGAGCATCTCGAGCGTGCCCGGGACGATGGACGATTGACCAGCCACCGAAACCCTCCTCTGGCCCACCAAGGGAGAGTACGCTCTCTCCTCTGGCTTAACAAGAGGAGGTGGCGCGATCGCCGGTTACGCTGTGCGCTACGCGTCGCCCCCCAACGCGGCCAGCTGGTCGGGGGTCAGATCGTTCAGCCCGCGGATCACCGCGCATTTCCGTTCATCCGCGAAGTCGATCATGACGATGTTCGGCATTTTCTGCTTGCGAACCGGCCCGATGGCTGGCGAGCCCTCCGGAAGGGCCAGCGGATTCCGCTGATAGACGTACTCCGCGAGCCCCTGGGCCCACAGCCCCTTGAGCTTCCTCACGTTAGGCGCTTCCCACATCGCGTCGTTCCGCTCGTCGATGCTCTCGAGGATCCCGGTTGTCGTCCAGTACATCATGCCCATGACCTCGGGACCGGCCTGCTTCGCGCTCTCCATGAGCTTGCGCTGCTTTTTCTCGTTCTGCGACAGCTTGCCGAACGGTTTCGTTACCGACGTGCCACCCTTCCCGTAGTACTGGAGCCCGGGGTAGTCGTCGCTGTAGCCGACGCTGGACGACGAAAGATTGGTAAACCCGAGGATGCCGTGGATCGGTCCCCAATTTCGGTGCTGCGCGATCTCGATGACCCCCTTGTCCGAGAACACGCAAATGACGTGGCCGGCCAGGTCTCTGAGCTTCTGGATGTTCAAGTTGACGTGACGCTTGAACATCTGGTCTCCGAGCTCCCTCCTGCACGCATCGGCGATGAGGGGCCAATTCAGACATTTGTCGAACTTCAGGATCAGAAACTCTTTCGCTCCATCCTGGCTGGTCACGAATCGTTGGGCATCCCTGAGCATCTCGTTGAGCCCGATCCCGAAGTCCCCGGCGCCGAGCTTGAACTTCGTGCGCTGGAGATCGACCGGTGGCGCACCGCCGAGGCTCCGGGACTTGATTTCGTTTTTCATGGCCGCCGGGTTCGCGTGGAACGCCTTGAGCTCGGCCTGCTTGGGGAAACCGACTTGCTGTCCTGGCAACGTCTGAGCGGCGATCCGAAGGTCGAACACGCGTACACCCGCGTGCGCCTGTTCGCCGATGTTCAGCGACTGCGTTTTGACGTTGGTGTCGCCACTCGTGATCCCGGCATCGTGGCTACCAGCAATGACAATCTCGTTGAGCTGCTTGTCGGGGCCCAGCTCGTAGTACCTGTTCATGGGTCTTGGTAGATGTGGCGGCGAACCGCCGTCGTGAGCGAGGCAGACAAAGAGACCTGTCGGCGGCAATCGGCGCAACCCGCTCGCGACGAGCGGATGAGATGCAGCGCGCCGTGCCTCGGCGCGATACTTTCTGCGCATGACCCCTCGCTCGATCATCGCCGCGCTCGCAACGTTCGCCGTTGCCGCCGCGTGCCAGGACAGGTCGGCCCCCGCCACGGCGGCGCCTAACGCCGGAGTCGATCGTGACCTTCTCGACGTCACTGTACCGCGCCTGCGGCAACTGTACGCCGACAAGAAGTACACGGTCACCGATGTCGTCAAATGGCACCTGGACCGCATCGACCGCTACAACGGTGTGTACGGCGCCATCGAAACGGTGTTGCGCGATCAGGCGCTCGCCGCGGCCAAACGCGAGGACGCCGAGAGCGGCGGCACCCATGGTCCGCTCTGGGGCGTGCCGATCGTCATCAAGGCGAATACGAGCGTCAAAGGCCAGGTCACCACGGCCGGGTGGGAAGGCTTCACGCGACCCGGGCACGAGCTGGTAGCGCCCAAGGACGCGACGATCGTGGCGAAGCTCGAGGCGGCGGGTGCGATCATCGTCGGTCTCGCGAACATGCCCGACCTGGCCAATAGCGACACGAACCGCTCGAGCTCCTTCGGCCGCACGGGCAACGCGTACGACGTTCGCTTCTCGCCAGGCGGCTCGTCTGGCGGCGTCGTCACGGCGATCGCGGCCAACTTTGCGGTGCTCGGCAACGGCACCGACACCGGCAACTCCATCCGCATGCCGGCGGCGACCAGCGCGCTGTTTGGCGTGTTCCCCACGCGCGGCCTCGTGAGCACGGCCGGCATCGCGCCACTCGATTGGCTGCTGGACAACACCGGGCCCATCGCCCGCACCACCGAGGACGCCGCGATCGCCCTGTCGGTGATGGCGGGCTCTGACTCCCTCGATGCCGTCACGTTAGGCGCTCCGGCGACGGCCCAGAAGCCGCCCTACGAGTCGGAGATCAAGGCCGGGTCGCTCACAGGCAAGCGCTTCGGCGTGCCAGCGTTCATCCTCGCCGGCGATGGCGTGCCGTTCCATGGCATTCCGGTAACCGTCCCGGACGCCGCCGCCGAGAGCTACCGCGTCGGCGCGAACATGGCGCTGCGCCCGGAGACTCGCGCGATGTTCATGAAGGCGGTTGACGCGCTGCGTGCCGCGGGCGCCGAGGTCGTGATAGCCGACAGCATCCTGCCCACGAGCTTCGCGCGGCTGGCGAGCCGGGTAGCGACGTACGCCTACATGAAGGACGGCACCGACCGCTTCCTCGCGACCTTCGGTCCCGCCGAATTCCACTCGGCCGACCAGTACCGCGCTGCGGTGGGCTCGCCCTTGTTCATGTCGTCGATCGGTGTGGAGGATGGCTTCCGCAACATTGGCGGCGTTCACATCGAGCAGCGACAGCTCGCGACCGACCCGAACGCCGCGCGGTGGTACCACGCGCCGCGCAAGGCGATGCTGGACGCCTACGTGGGAACGCTCGATCGGCTCAAGCTGGACGGGTTCGTCTACCCGGCGATCCAGATGCCGCCGCCGGACGAGACGATGGCGCAGGATGGCCACCTGAGCGACGGCCCGCACTCGGCTACGAGCTGGGTGAACATGATCGGCGTCCCCGCGGTGGTGGTTCCGGCGGGGTTCTACGCGAGCGGCCTCCCGTTCGGCCTCGAGTTTTCGGGCCGCCCGTGGACGGATGGCGACTTGTTAGGCGTCGCCCGCGCGTGGGAGAAGGCCGGCACCTGGCGCAAGCCACCAACGCTCGTGGACCGCGGCCTCCTGGCGGTGACCCCCGCCCGCCCGTCGCGCTGAAATGCTCCGTATGGGGTCAGACTCCATTTTCGTCATTCCAACGCACTCCACGCGATTCGGGGCGTCGTTTCGGGATCACTCCTCAACGCTGAGGGCTCCGCTCTTCGCGAGCTAGGATTTGAGAAATGAAAACCTCGGGACGCATGAGCCTCCCGAGGTCGTTGAACACAAAACAGGACGAAGCGGCTAGTTCCGGGCTTCCGCAATCCACTGCAGGATCAACGCGTCGGGCAGTCCGTGTGCAGTGTACGCCGCGCACGGCGTTTCGAGCAGCGGCCGAGCCTCCTCGCGCCGACCGACGCGCGTCAGCGCAACCCCCAGGAGGCACGAATTGATCCCGGGCGTCGCTGCCGATTCGCCGGGCGTCTCGCTCAACGACACAGCCATGCGCAGCCGATCGACCGCATGCGACACGTCGCCTAACGCCAGATCGATCATCGCCGCGTACCGGTTCACGTCAGCACGGTGCGCCCGCGTCACACTCGACGATGCCCCCAACCGCCGCTCGGCCTCCGTGATCGAGTGCGCAGCGTCCGACAGACGCCCGAGGCGCAACAGGAACGGAATCCGCTGCGCGGTGAGATACCCAGCCTGCTCGGCGCCGCCAAGACCCGCACTCGCAGCGGTGACGCTCGAGTCGAGCAGCGCGAGGCCCTCCGCCACCTGCCCGCGCGCGGCCGCGATGAACGCGAGATTCCGCTCCGCGCTCCAAATGCGCCAGTGCTCCGGTGCCGCGCCCTCGCGAAACAGGCGCAGCGCCTCGCGCTCGTGGGCGTACGCCGAATCCGCCCGACTCTCCCCAACCATCGTGAGTGTCAAGGCCTCCTCCGCAATCGCTCGTGTGATCGCCGGCCCTCGAATCCGCACTTCGAACGCGATCTCCGCTGGCTGCATCCGCTCGGCGTCGGGATCTGCGCCGACGGCGCATCACGCGCACGGTCTTTCTGCCGGACCAGGCGGGGACTATGGATGTGAAGCTCATTCCGGGCGACAGCCACGGGCGCGCCGTCACGTCCAACATGTTCACGGGCCTCGTGTACACGGTGGACCCGTCCAACGGCAGCGTCGTCCAGGCGTTCGACTGCGAGACGATCACGCCGCACGTGGACGTACCGGTGCGCGGCGGGATGACCCAGTTGCTCGCGATGCCGAGAAGCGGGCGGCGCCTCATCTTCGGCCTGTTCCAGGCGGGGCAGGTCGGGATGCTCGACATCACGAACCCTAACGAGTTCAAGCAGGTCTCGGTGGTGAGCTTCGGGAAGGACTCGGGACCGCATTCGGTCCATCTCACCCACGATGACAAGCGCCTCGTCGTGTCGGACTACTTCCTGAACGAGGACGACGTGGGCAAGATCCATTTCGAGGGCGATCACAAGCTGCACGTGCTGAACGTGCGCGATGACGGTCTCTCGGTGGATCCAGCGTTTCAGGTGGTGGACTTCAACACGGCGTTTCCGACAGGACCGGCGAGACCGCACGGCGTCGGGATGAAGTGATCGGGTCGCGGTGCGTTAGCTTTCGCGCCATGAATGTCTCTGACGCGATAGCACAACGCCGCTCGATCAAGAGGTTTGGGGACCGCCCCGTCACGAGAGAGGAGATCGAAGCGCTCCTCGACGCCGCGGTCCTCGCGCCCAATCACAAGCTTACCCAGCCCTGGCGCTTCTACGTGCTCGGGCGCGAGGCCCGACGGCGCTACGGTCTCGCACTCGGGCAGCGGAAGGCGAACAAACTGCCGGACCCGGATGCCGCGGCTGCCGTGCGTGAGAAGACCGCCGCGGAGTACGAGGCGTTCCCCGCCCTCATCGCGGTGGCGATGGTTTTGAACGAGAGCCCGGAGGTCCGCGAGGAGGACTACGCGGCCTGCATGCAGGCGATCGCGAACATCATGCTCGCGGCCGTGGACCGCGGGCTCGGAACGCACATGCGGACCGGCGCAGTGTTGGAGGATCCCGCCGCGCGCGCGGCGGTGGGCGTGCGCGACGGTGAGCGCGTCGTGGCGATCGTGAGTGTCGGCGTGCCCGCGGAGATGCCGGCGCCGAAGTCGCGACAGGGGGCGGCGGCGCTTACCCAGTGGACAGACTAGGAGCAGTCCGACCGATGACCAAAAACCAAAGACTGACGACCCAAAACTGAGAACTCGCTATGACATCACAAGGAGTCGTCGTGGGTCATAAGTAGTGGGTCATTCGTTTTCGGTCATCGTTTTTTCTAGCGCCGGCGCATCGCCGCCATACGTCGGCCGCTGCTTTCCCTCCGCCGCCAACGCACGCTGCCGCGCCACGTACCGTCCGAACAGCTCGATCCGCTCCTCGGGCGCTGGCAACATCTCGACGACCCGCTCGATGTTCGCGAGGTAGTCCGGATAGCCCGTCGTCGAGCGGACTTCGGCGAGGAAAGGACGGAGCTTGGCGAAGAGCGCGATGTGCTCGGTGTTCGCCTCGTTGAACATCTCGGCCGGAATCGCACCTTGGGTTACCAGGGATGCCGCCATGTCCCAGTACGACGTCACCATGCGGTACGGCGCGCTCTCGTGTCCCGGACCGAGCCACGTGCCGAGGACATCGCGGGCGCTGGTGGGATGAAACTCAAACGCGAACCACGCCCGCGCCTGCCGGAGCGCAGGTTCGGTGCGCAGCTCGTAGAGCTTCAGGAGAACGGTCGCGGCCTGCGATGGGTCTGTCATCAGGCTCCCGGCAAGTCGCTCGATATTGCACTGTATTTTGTCATATGGACAGCCTGACCGCCGACCGTATCCGGATACTCTTCCTCGCCGACACCCACCTCGGTTTCGACCTGCCGACACGCGCGCGCATCCAGCGGCGGCGGCGCGGACATGACTTCCTCGCGAACTACGCCACGGCGCTCGCTCCGGCACTCGCCGGCGAAGTCGACATGGTCGTCCATGGCGGCGACGTGTTCCATCGCTCGAAGGTCCCGACGAGCGTCGCGTGGCAGGCGTTCGAGCCGCTCGCGCGCGTGGCGGACTGCGGAACGTCGGTGTTCGTCGTGCCGGGGAACCACGAGCGTGGCCGCATCCCGCAGATCAGGTTCGCACAGCATCCCCGCATTCACCTCTTCGATCGCCCGCGCACGTTCACGGTGGACGTGCGAGGCATGCGATTGGCTGTCGCAGGATTCCCATCGGAACGCCACGACGTTCGCACGCAATTCGTCGACCTCCTGGCGGCAACTCGCTGGCGCACGGCAGACGCCCACGCGCGAATCCTCTGCATCCATCAGTGCGTCGAAGGCGCGACGGTGGGGCCTAACGACTTCACCTTCACCACCGCGGCCGACGTGATCCGCGCGCGCGACCTGCCGACCGGGTTCTGTGCCGTGCTGTCCGGCCACATCCATCGCCATCAGGTGCTGACGCGAGACCTGCGTGGCGGGCCGATCGCCACGCCGGTGCTCTACCCGGGATCGATCGAACGGACCTCGGTCGCCGAGGCGGACGAGGCGAAAGGCTATATGATGGTGACCCTGACACGCGACGCCAGCGAGACACGCCTCGACTGGCAGTTCCACCAGCTTCCTGCTCGCCCGCTCGTCAGGCGCGAGCTTCGCCTCGAAGCTGTCGACTCAACCGCGCTGGAATCGACGATCCGCGCGCTCATCGGCGATTCTCCGGTGGACGCCGTACTCACGATTCGAGTCGTCGGCAAGCTTCGCGATGACGCTCGACACGTGCTCGCCGCCGCGAATCTCCGCCGCCTCGCACCTGCGACGATGAACATCCAGCTCAAGCTGGAGGACGAAGACCGGGCTTTCGGCCGACCCACGTCCTCCAGCCAGAGTGACGTGATGCTGGAGCTGCCGTTAGGCTAGCTTTTCTTGACGTCCACCACCGGCGGCCCGTTATCGCGCTTCACCGGCGGAACGCTCTTCAGGTAGAGATAGATCGACCGCAGATCATCCTCGCTGATCCGTGAGAATGCCTGCCACGGCATCGGCGAGCCCGGGATGAGGCGACCCTGTCGGAAACGCGCGACGAACTGGTCCTCCGTCATCTTACCTAGACGGCCGGTCTCAGGATCGCTCGTGATGTTCGGCGGCGACCACGAATGTGTCGGATCGGTGGACTCCGTGAAGCCCGTCGCCCCACCGAAGCGCGGTCCCGTCATGGCGCCAGTCATCTGACTGCGCTGCGTGTGGCATGCCCAGCAAAGTGCTACCGACTCGACGAGGTAGCGGCCGGTCTCTACCGACTTTCCACGCGGAGCGCGCGCGGGCGGCGTCGTGGCTGGACCAACGGGCTTCGCCATCGCCGTCGCCTTCACGACCTTGCCTAACACGTTGAAGTGGTGCGGTGGAACCACGTTCCGCACGGGCGCCTGCGTGCGCAAATAGGAGACGACTGCCCGCAGGTCGTCGTCGGACAGCCCCTGCATCTCCATGAACGGCAGCAGCGCGCGGCCGTCGTGGCCGACCCCATAGCGCATCGCACGCCCGATTGCGCTATCCGGCACGCTCCCCAACCCCGTCTCCGCGTCCGGCGTCAGGTTGCGCGTGTAGAACTCGCCGGGCGGAATCGCGAACTCGAACCCACCGACCAGCGGGACGTCGGCGCCTGCCACGTACGCAGCGCGTTGCTTGGGATCGCCGTGGCACGCCGCGCACGGCGCTACGTCACGAACGATGTACCGCCCACGCTCGACGACCGCCGAATCCGTCGACGCGGTGACGCCAGGATACGGCGTCGCGTCAAAACGAAGATTCTGGCGCGACGCGACGAACACCGTGCCACCCGCCACGACGACCAGCAGCACGATGCCAACGGTGAGCAGTGCTTTGCGCATCATGAGGGTGTTCTCGACCGGGTAGTTCCTTGGGTGATGCCAGATTCTACGCCCGCGGCGGCGCCGGCGTCAGACCGTGCCGACGCATCACCTCGATCATCTTCGCGGGGTCCGGCGGGCCACCCGCAGATGCGCGGGCCACCTCGGCTACGTCGCGGAAGTATTGCGGCCCGATCGCAGCCGGCGTGACGACGCAGAGCACCTTCGCGTCCTCGCTCCCCTCGTTGTCGAACCGGTGGACCGCTCCACGCGGGATGCAGAGCGCCTCCCCTGGCCCGACGTCGACCGGTTGCCCATCGACGGTCCACCGCAACACGCCGCTGATGCCGTAGATCGTTTCCTCGTAGTGGTCATGACTGTGGGCAGGCGCCGCGAGACGCCGATTCGCAGGGACGACCAGCTCGAAGGCGGCGATCGAGCCGCTCGAGTGCTCGCCGGTCACGAGGAACCTGATGGTGAGTGGACCGAGCCCGATGGTCTCGGCTCCAGGGTTTACGTGGAAGGCTAGGGCTGGCGTTGTCATGCGGAACGCTCCGATGGTAAATTAAATTGACCGTGCGTCGATAGTAAAGCCACTTTACCAAAATGTCAATACACCAACTTTCCGCCAACGAACGGGTCGAGACGAAAGACATGCTTATCGGTGCCCTGCTGCGCATGCCGGCTCAGGCCATCCAGCGAAGGATCATCGCTGAGCTCAACGCGGGCGGGTTCGACGACCTCCGTGTGCCGCACATGGCGGTGCTGCAGTTTCCCGGGCCGGATGGCGTTCGCCCGGGAGTGTTGGCCGAGCGGGCGGGGATGAGCAAGCAGGCGATGAATCAACTGCTGAAGAGCCTCGAGGCCCTCGGCTACCTGACCCGGGCCGACGCGCCCGACGAGGGTCGGGCACGGCTCGTGCGCCTAACGCGCCGCGGTCGCGCGGTCTACGCAAAGATGGTCGACATCCTTCAGGGCGTCGAACGCGAGTGGAGCACCGAGCTCGGGGCGAAGCGGTTCACCGAGCTCAAAGAGCTGCTTTGTCGCGTGTGGGAGAGCCCGCTCGCCCGCTAGCGACCGGCGTCCTGTTGGGCGCAAGATGGGGTAACGATACTCGACCTCCAATCATCCGAACATGACCATCGATCGCCGCGGCTTCATCGCAGCCTCGTCTTCGGCACTCGTGTTGGGAAAGCAGGGCCTCTCGCTCGGAAGGCTCGAGCCGCCATCCGAAACGCCGGACCCACCGCTGTTCGAGACCGGCCAGGCGAGAGAGGTCGCCGTTTACACCACGGCAGACAAGACGGATCAGCGACTCTCCGCAACCGGCAAGCTGGCGTTCAAGCCGATGGGTCAACCCCTCGAGACGCAGATCTGCGT
>Ga0136846_1230840_pt1 | contig 13812 bp, 7 predicted proteins | sample HopSoiMetagenom2_FD_96841 | JGI IMG/M metagenome (GOLD analysis project Ga0136846, IMG submission 96841) | Grasslands soil microbial communities from Hopland, California, USA - 2 Assembly 2016 (version 4) | ecosystem: Environmental > Terrestrial > Soil > Grasslands | place: USA: Hopland... | reverse complement strand
TTTGTGGAGGATATCGGGGTCGAACCGATGACCTCTTGCATGCCATGCAAACGCTCTAGCCAACTGAGCTAATCCCCCAAATTGTATTGACCGATGACCTTCAGCACGCTTTCGGAACGCTCTGGGCATCCCGATAGTTATCGGGAGAGCTAATCCCCCAAATTGTATTGACCGATGACCTTCGGCACGCTTTCGGAACGCTCTGGCCATCCCGATAGCTATCGGGAGAGCTAATCCCCCATTTCTCCCTTTGGGGAAGCAAAAATAAGCGTTTTGAAGCTATCAGTAAACCAGGTAAGAATAATTTTAGCCGGAAATACTATTTGCTGTTGGATCGGTAATATCCCGGAGGCTTCCCCCGGGCGTATTAATAACTTTAATGATGGTGAATGTTTTCATACCCGCCGGCACCTGCCATTTCACTTCTTGTCCTTGTCTAAAACCTATTAAAGCCGTTCCAATCGGTGCCATAACTGAAATTTTTCTCTTCTTAATGTCAGCTTTATCCGGTGTCACAAGGACAAGCTCCATAATTTCATCCTTTCCTTTAGTTTTTATTCTTACTGTAGAATTGAGTCTTACCACGTCAAGCGGAAAAGCGTCCTTATCTACAAGTTTGGCTTTTTTGAGTTCGGCAGTTAGCTTTTCTGCATTTCGACGATCGAAAGATGCTTTTCCATATACGCCGTTTAAGTAAGAAATCAATAGTTTGTAATCCTCTTTCAGCAGAACCAGCTTATTTATTGACCTTTTCATAATGTATAGTTTAAGAATTTTAAAATTGGCTATTGTCTTTGGAAACTTTCCTCTGTATAACAGCAGACGCAAGTAAATCTGTAACCTAATTCAATCGTTTTTGACTGTGCCGGCTGACCCAGCCGATAGCAGTTGCCTTTTTTCGTTAAGAGATATATTTTGGGTGTTTGTCATTTTAGACAATATCATCTGCCAATTCATGGCATTTCTTTCAAGCGTCGACAGGTCCCTAAGCCCGTCTGTTTCACGTTCATAAAAAGGTAAAACAATTTTTTTATTCTTATTACAATATTCAAATTGTAAATAGATAGATTTCAAAAATGCTCTTAATCCTTTTTTATTCAACTCGCCGGGTTTTATACTACTATAGGTTTTTTTAATAGAAATAGTTTCTACCTGATCAAGTTCAACGATGTAAGAATGGGTCGAACCATTTTTTATTTCTACCACCAACAATTTCTTCTTTAGCCCGTCAAGAGCAATTATTTTATTGCCTAGTCCGAGATGACTGGAAAAAGAGAGGTTTAACTTAGAGCCGAGCTCGCTCAGCTGTAAATATTTATTACCAGCCCTTGTGTTATTATTTTTCATGTTACGATGATTAGCGTGCAACAGCAATTTGCGCAACTGCACAGGTGAAAGGACTAACAAAAATTCGTTTCTCTTTGGACCTGTAAAATGATAATGGCTCTTTTCTTCAAATTCTGATTGTCGAATTAAAATCCCTGCTTTTCAACCCTGCCACGGCGTCATTTTCTTTGTCAAGCCCCGTCTTTACTTTATTAGTTATTATTTTAGTAAGAATAATTTCCCAACTGCTGGCTTTTTGCACCAAATCATTCATATCAAACAGGTGATCTCTCCCTGCTTCATAAAAGGAAATTTGAACCGGTTCTCTTTTGTCTATATAGTCGAATTCTAATACGACTTTGTCAACCATGGTCTCAAACTTCTGCTTCTTATCCGTTCCCATATTAATGCTCTTATATACTTTGTTCTTTGAACAGCTTTTTAACTGTTCAAGATCAATAACCAACGAACTGTATGTGTTATCTGTTTTTATTACATACAAAACGGTTTTATGGGGCTTATCGAGACCGATTATAAAGTTTTCCTGGATTTCCTTCCTGGAAAAAGATAAATTCATTTCTTCTTTCAACCTGGTGAACAGCCTGTCAATTTCAACAGCTGCCTTTTGCTTGTGTTTGTTGTTTACAGAAACAAGTACGAGACAAATGATAATAACTAATGCAATTAGGAGGAATGCTATAATGATAGAAGACATATTAATGATTTTACAGAATTAAATAAATAGCTGGACGTGGTGCGCCGGCTTTTTATATAAAACATGGCTAATAGAGTCTGAACAACTGTACGGTACTGGGCCACAATAAAGTTGAACCATTCATTAGCTTGCCTGGAGGAAGTTTCAGAATAAAACCCAAGACCTGTAAGTATCAGGCTTGGGGAAGCGTATTAAAGTCTTTGAAATTGGAGAAGTAATACAGCTTGACACAAAAAGGAAAAAATTCTGTAAATGAACAGGTGTAAGAATCATGCATGTCAAGCACGACGTGCTCTTTAGGAAAACTGTAAGCGTTATTTGTGATAAAGACTGACATGTTTTCAAATATACTAATAAGCCCTGACTGTTTAGCTAAAGAAACATTAATCTTGTTGAATTAAAGAAATCGGCTATTGCTCTCCGCCCATTGTAAGTTGGTGATAATAGTCACTAAACTCTGTAAATCATGTGTAATTGGTTGGGCCTTTGCCCGGAGTTGCAATTTTTCGTATGATTCCCAAGCCCATTACATGGATTTATTTATTCAGCCCGGTATAGAATTTTTCGATTATAAACCATGCTTTTTTCTTTAGCCCTCTATCCGATATAAGCCCTTTGCGGTTCCAGCCATTTTGATAGACAGGGTGCATTCTGACCGGTGATCTGAAGTCTGCAAGAATCCATGGACACGTGCCCCTTAAGAATGGAATTGTTCGCAACATTTCAAGCTGATCTTTATATAATTTTTCCTGGTATTCTTCACTCCATGAGCTTGCCGCATCTTTGGGTTCTCCTTTGCTGCCATATAATGCCTCACCACCAAACTCAGACATGATTAAAGGTTTTTTAAAGTCTGAAATCCATTTGATGTTGGAAGGTTTCCCCGGCCACGTTCTATACCAGCCGAGATATTCATTTACTGCTATAACATCCAGGAAACGATAAAGTGTGTCTTTTATATAGATGGTAGAGTCTTCGTAAGTTACTTTGTCTGTTGCTGAACTTATCAATCTTGTTGGGTCTAATTTCCGGCAAAGACCGGCAAGTGCAGCTATACCTGAATAACGCGCCGGCGATAAACTGGTTTCATTGGACATGCTCCACATGATTATATTACATCTGTTCTTATCTCTATGTACCATTTCTTTTAACATGGTGTCCATTTTGGACTGCATAAGAGGACTGCCAAAATCAATACCCTGGTAAATAGGCAATTCTTCCCATACCATTAAACCCATTCTCTCTGCGAGTTTTACTGTATGTTCGTTGTGAGGATAGTGAGCCAATCTGACAAAATTGCAACCTAAATCTTTTGCCCACGTCAATAATTGCAATGCATCAGATTCAGAATATGCTCTTCTTTTTCCCTGGGGGATCTCCTCATGAATGTTTACTCCTTTTAAAAAAATGGATTTTCCATTAAGTAAGATATCTGTTTCGTTTACAGATATGTTTCTAAACCCTATTAATTCCTCAATGGAGTCAGTTTCGCTCCTGATAAATACCTTATACAATTTTGGTTGATCCGGGGACCATAAGCTCAGGGTGGCCGTAAAGTTAACATCAGCTTTACCATTGTCGTCAGATGTGGTTTGATATCTTATTGCCGCCTCGGGAATTACGACGGTTATTTTTTGTTTTTTCAGATCCCCACCGATTTTGATCCATCCATTTACTTCACTTGTGGATCCTTTTTTTAATTGAATAAAATAATCCTCAATGAAAGTGGTGGAGGTTTCTACGAGGTTTACGTCCCGTGTGATCCCGCCATAGTTAAACCAATCAAACCCTAACCCCGGGATACCATCTTTGATTCTCGCATTATTGGTCCTTACTATGAGAGAATTCAATCCATTCTTTACTTTATTTGTTATCTCAAACTGGAAGGGCGTAAATCCTCCTTCATGACTTCCAATTTTCTCGTTGTTGAAATATACGTCCGCTTTATAATTGACGCCCCCGAAATGAATAAAAAGCCTTTTATCCTTTTGTAACTGGTAGGAAAAGGTTTTTTTATACCATACAGAACTTTCGAAATAGTTCAATTCAGAAAGTTGTGAATTAAAATCTCCCGGTACTTCCAATTCGGGGCCTTCGTCAAAAGAGTATTCATAGAAATCATGCTTGCCCTGTGGCTTTTTATCCTTCCAGAGAGATTTCCAATCGCCGGCGCCAATGTCAAAAGGATCTATAACTACCTGCCAGCGGCCATTTAGACAAGTTGTATTTCTTCCTTCAATATTTGTTAAGGCAAATTGTCCTGAAATGTTTTGAAAATAGAGGAAAAAAAGAAAAAGACATAAACTGTTGCGCTGGATAATAAATTTTCTGGTTGATAAAGCAGGCTTTATTTTACTGGTTAGTCCGGAGACTGGAGTTTGTGTCATCGCAGTGGCAAATATACAGTTCATATTAGTAAGTGACTGGATCGGAAATAAATGTGGAATATAGTGTTTAAGAACAAAGAAAATATTTTAGTACCGATTGCCAGGCAAGCAAGAAACTTATTACTTACATATCAATATTGACCGCATTGTTTTCCTTGATACCGGCTAAAGTTATTCATTGGAATGGATATTTGTCTTTAAGATTTTCTATGTTGGCTAGTTTTCTATTGAAACTTGTTAAAATTGCTTACATCAAATTATTAATAAAATGAACATACGCGTGTTAGGCCCAGTTATTCATACTGGTTATAGCTAATTACAGCAACGGACATAAAAGTTGATTTTCGAATTAAAAAAGCATTCTTTGTAAAACATTGGAAGGCCTTAAATAAAGCTGATCTTTTACTTCTGTTTTATCGAGATAGTCGTATTTATCTTTTTGGGATGAAATTATTTTGTTGATTTATATTTTTTTATAAACAGGGGCAATTTTCTTATTCACAGGATAGTACAGGATGAGCAATAAGTTTTACCGGGATAAATTAGAGTAATTATTTACGATAACTGCCTGTTATGAAAAAAACCAAACTGCTATTTCTAGCACTTTTAGTGCTACTGCCCACCTTACTATTCGCCCAGCAAAGACAAGTAAAAGGAAAAGTAAACGATGAAACAGGAGCAGGCATTCCGGATGCCAATGTATCCTTAAAAGGCACTGCTATCACCGTAAAAACCGATGGCGGAGGGAATTTTACAATCACAATTCCTGAAGGAACTAAAAGTGTCCAATTGGTCATCTCCCATGTTAGTTATCCTGAGCAAACAATAAATGTTTCGGGAAACGAAGTATCCGTCACATTACAAAGAGTGTCCCAGCAAATGGATGAAGTAGTCGTCATAGGATATGGCACACAAAAAAGAAGAAATGTGACGGGTGCTGTTAGTTCATTTGATGCCAGGAAGCTTGAAGAACGGCCCGTATTAAGAGTTGACCAGGCACTTGTTGGACAGATGGCCGGGGTCAGGGTTAAACAAACAACAGGTACACCTGGTAAAGGATTCAGTATCCAGGTTCGTGGTTCCGGATCTATTAGCGGAGGCAACGAACCCCTATATGTAATAGATGGTTTTCCTTTAACGCAAAATTCTTCCAATACAGCTACGGGGTCATTTTCAACAGGTAATCCTTTAGATAATATCAACCCAAGCGACATTGAAAGTATTGAAGTGTTAAAAGATGCGGCGGCGGCGGCTATCTATGGTTCAAGGGGAGCAAACGGTGTTGTGATCATCACGACAAAACACGGGCAGTCCGGTAAGGCAAAAATCAGTTTTAACGTTTATGGCGGTTTTAATGAGACAGCCAAAAAATTAGAAATGATGAATGGTCAGCAATGGATTGACCATGCAACAGAAGTTATTAATGCAACTTATGTTACGCAGTTCAAAACTGTTGGCGCTTTGGCTACGGATGACATGGCCACCCGGCTATCGAGGACTGGTGGAAACAATCCCAACTATATACCTGATCCCAGGTGGACAATGCCGGGGCATCCAGGTTTGCGATTTATAGATTGGCAGGACGAGATAGAAAGAAAAGGCCAAATACAGAACTACGAAATCTCAGCCAGCGGTGGAAATGATGCGGTCAGGTATTTTTTATCAGCAAACTATGGGTACCAGCAGGGATTTGTAATAAAGACAGATTATAAATCTTATTCACTGCGGGCCAACGTAGAAATCAATGCTTCAAAAAAATTGAAATTCGGCATTAACATCGCTCCAACTTATTCTATTTCTCAGGATCCTGGCGTGGAAGGAAAGGACCAGATTTTCCACCAGGCTTTGAGTTTGGCGCCCGTGCAGGAAGACACAGTAGGTCTTTTGCCAAACACCGGGAAGAATTTCGAATACCTATGGAGCAGTAGTACTAATTCACCTTACGGCAAATTAATTTATAACGTAGGCACAAATAAAAGATACCGTACGCTGGGAACTTTTTTTGGTGAACTACAGATCATTAAGGGGTTGAGTTTGAAAAGTTCTGTCAATTTTGATAATGTCGATAATATAGGGACCACCTATGTTCCTTATATTACCACCGGCAGAGCCCAGCAGGTGATGAATGCCAGTGGTGTAGTGACGGCAGGACCAAGCAATACAAGAATATTTACGGGAGCAAATAATCTGCTCTCGGCCACTTCGGGAACCTATAGAAGCTATCGCAGGCAAACTTTTGTGAATGAAAACACACTTACCTACAATACAGTTTTCAAAAATGATCACAGCATTACTTTATTGGCAGGATATGCCTATAACTGGGACCGGTTTGACCAGGCCGCACTGACCTCCAGTGGTGGATATAATAGTGCAACGATACAAACATTGAATGCGGCAGCAGCAGTAACTGGTAACACTACTTCAACACAAAGTGTTTTCATTTCATATTTTGGACGTCTGCAATATGGATATAAGGATAAATATCTTTTGCTGGCAAGTTTGCGGAGGGACGGTTCCTCAAGGTTTGGCGTAAATGACCAGTTTGCATTATTTCCTGCTGTGTCATTGGGATGGGTAGCCTCGGAGGAAGATTTTATGAAAAATATATCGGTACTCAGTCATTTGAAGTTAAGGGTTTCTTATGGTGAATCCGGTAATGATAACCTGGGAAATGACTATGCTTCGCTTGCGACTATCGGTAATGCTAACTACGTTTTTGGCTCAACGCCGGCAACCGGAATTGGCCAGGCTCCAAATGTTTTAGCCAATCCTGATTTGAAATGGGAAAAATCAAAGACATATGATTTCGGACTTGATTTTGGGATCTTAAAAAACCGGATCACCGGCTCCTTCGACTATTATAATAAATTAAACACGGATCTTTTGCTGAATGTCCAGGTTCCTGCAGCAACCGGGTTTACATCTTATCTTAGTAATATTGGTTCAGTAAGAAATATTGGCCAGGAGCTCGAGATAACCTCACGCAATACCGTGGGCAAAATCCAATGGATCACTTCAGTAAATGTAACGCATAACACTAACAAGATAGAAGCTTTGGCTCCCGGTCAAAATCAGATCATCATTCCTAATGGCTTTACAGTATCTGATGCGATCCTGCGTGTCGGAGCGCCAATAAATAGTATCTATGTTTTAAAAGTATTGGGATTTTTAACAGCAAAAGATATAGCTGATAATGTCCCGCGTTACGGCCCTGGTGAACAGCCGGGCGATTTTAAATTCCAGGATATAAACGGAGATGGTACAATAACTGAGGCTGATAAGCAGATCGTAGGACATCCAAATCCTGATTGGACCTACGGCATTACCAATACGGTCAGGTATAAAGGTTTTGATCTGAGTGTGTTGGTGCAGGGCCAGGCCGGGGGTTCGATATTCTCGCAATTCGGCCGGTCCATTACAAGACCCGGACAGGGAAGATCGGATAATCATCCTGCTTCATTTGTCAACAGGTGGTATTCAGAAACTAATCAGGGAGAAGGCAGGTTTAGCAAAGCTTTTTCAACTTTCAATACGCCCATTACCTCTGCTACGGATTGGTTGTACTCATCAGACTATATACGGGTGAGGAATATTACACTGGGTTACAATTTAAGAAATGTAATTAAAACTAAAGTTTTGCAAAACGCAAGAGTGTATGTTACACTGGAAAACTATATTGGTCATGATAAATATACCAATGGATTAAATCCCGAAGCAACAAACACGGGTATAAGTACTAATGCCGCATATCCAGAGGCGGGTGATTATGGGGCGATGCCGCTTTCAAAGTCATTGATATTCGGGCTAAATATTACTTTTTAACCACCCTAATTTTTTTAAAATGAAAAGAACATCATTTATAATAATCATAGCAGTTGCAATGCTTGCTTCGTCGTGTGAAAAGAAATTAGACCAGGTTCCCATCTCGTCAGCAACAACACCGACGTTCTATGCTCAGCCTAGCGATTTCATACAGGCTGTTAATGCCGCCTATAACTCATTGAGAGGATATCCCGACAGGTTAATGGAACTTTCAGAAGTGAGATCAGATAATATCTATCCATCAAATAATGACGTTGGCCGCGACCATGACCCGATTAATAATTTTTCGCCGGGTATTGCTCCAAACGTTTATGTTGAGGAAGGCTGGAGGTCAGATTATAGTGGAATATTCAAAGCAAACACTGTACTTGAGCAACTGGCAAAAAATGCCGGCTTTGTTGGGTCAACAATTTTGGCAAACAGGTTAGCTGCAGAGGCAAAATTTCTTCGTGCCTTCTTTTATTTTGACCTGGTTAAATATTACGGTAAAGTCCCTGTTGTTGATCATACCGTTTCTGCTGCGGAAGCTAATACGATCCCCCGCAGCTCAGTGGCAGAAGTGTATGCTCTTATCATTTCCGACTTGCAGTTTGCAATAGCAAATCTTCCGCTTAACTTTTCTGGTGCATACCCGTACTATGGTCCCACTGATATTGGCAGAGCTACAAAATATGCTGCCGAAGCGACCCTTGCGCTAGTTTACATGACACGTTCCGGACCGACCTATGGAATTGAAGGGGCGGGCATGGGTTTAAATGAATGGAATCTTGCCTTGCCTTTATTACAGGATATCATCACCAACGGAGGGTTTGTTTTCAACCCTGCACAATACGCTTTTCCTGTACCTGCTACAGGTATTTTTTCCTACAGCAATCAAAATCCCTCCACTAATAAAGAAGCCATATTTGATGTATTGTATCTGACGCAGGCAAACTCAGGATTGGGAGCTACGTATCCCTGGGCACTTGTCCCACAGGATTTTTTCAATACATATGGTAACCCATCGACAAGCGGAGCTCTTGGTGCCCCGTCTGTATCAAGCAACCTGGTGAATAGTTATCCAGCGGGTGATAAACGCCTGTCACCAACAATTCATACAACACAATATGGCAGCAGTCTATATCCATTCTTTCGAAAATATTTAGACACCACCAAAGTTCCTTCAACAAACAGCCGCTTTGACTGGGCAATTAATTTTATCGTTATAAGATATACAGATATTTTGATGCTTAAAGCTGAATGCATATTACATGGCGCTCCGGGTACGCAAGCTGATGTTGATGCAATTGTTAACCAGGTCAGGGCAAGGGCAGGCCTGACTCCTGTAGCCAATGTTACATTAGCTCAACTATTTGATGAACGAAGAAGGGAATTTGCTGGTGAGGGCTCACGCTGGTTCGACCTGCAGCGAAGCGGCAACCTGGTCACAATTATGAATGCCTGGAGAGCTGTCGAAGATGCAGCGTTGCACAAGATGAACCCAATAATCGAAAAGCAAATTATTTATCCTGTGCCGCAATCACAGTTGGATGCAGCACCCGGATTATATACTCAAAACCTGGGATATTAGATTTTCATTATAGCAGTTCCGAAATCTGAAAGCCTGACTAATTACTTAGTCGGGCTTTTTCGAAGAATAGTACCCCAATCAACGTTTAATTTAAAATAAAGCAAGACATGCGAATATGTTTTAAAACCGTTTTGTGTTTAACCGGGTTATTGTCTTTGGCAGGCGCAGTACAAGCGGAGGTAAAACTTCCCACTGCGTTCAGCGATCATATGGTGATGCAGTATGGTGTACCTGTCCCCGTATGGGGTTGGGCAGACGCAGGCGAGAAAATAGCTGTGCAAATAGGTAAACAAACAAAAACAACAGTTACGGGTGCAGATGGCAAATGGATGCTCAAACTGGACAAGTTAAAAGCAGGTGGCCCTTACAGTTTAACTATTTCAGGTAAAAATAAAATTGTAATCAATGATGTATATGCAGGTGAAGTATGGGTATGCTCAGGGCAGTCGAATATGGATATGACTGTAGCTAAAGAAGACCGCTACTGGTGTGGAGTATTTAATGAAGCTGCAGAAGTAGCAGCGGCGGATTATCCGTTGATACGGGTATTTGATACAGATTTTACACCTGCTGCCATCCCGCAGGATGATGTGATTGGCAAATGGGAAGTCGTGTCGCCTAAAACGATCGGTCATCTTTCCGCTGTAGCTTATTTTTTTGCAAGAGAAATTCAGAAAAAAATAAAAATGCCTATTGGTCTTATTACTTCGGCCTATGGCGCCAGCACTGCGGAGGCATGGGTTAAGGAAGAAGCTTTGGTGAATGAAGTCGTATGCAAGTCCCTGGTGGATAGTTTTAAAAGTAAACTGGCCAGATACCTTACCGATACAGCAGCACCAGCAAAATATAAACTGGCAGAAGAACGGTGGAAAATGACTGCTGATTCGGCAAAGGCTGCCGGAAAAAATATCCCAAGAGGCCCAAGAAATCCTGATCCCGTTCGCGATCAGCACAATGCGTCCGTGTTATGGAATGGTATGGTAATGCCATTGGTGCCCTATGCTATCCGGGGTGTTATCTGGTACCAGGGGGAATCGAATAGTCCTACGGCAAAAATCTACCGGCAAATAATGGAGACATTAATAAACGATTGGCGAAAAGAATGGGGCCAGGGAAATTTTCCTTTTCTATATGTTCAATTGGCCAACATCGGAAAAACGTATGATTCATTACCGGCCCAGGGCGGTTCGGAAGCAATCAAAAGAGAAGCGCAATTGCAGAATCTTTCTATACCTAATACTGCCATGGCTGTCGCGATTGATAATGCCGACCCGGATGATATGAATAATGTGCATCCGAAAAATAAACAAGAAATTGGCAAGCGATTAGGATTAGCTGCATTAGCAATTGTATATAACAGGAAAATCGTTTATTCGGGCCCATTATACGATAAGATGCAAATAGAGGGTAGCAGTATACGTGTATACTTTAAAAACACCGGTGGGGGTTTAATAGCAAAGGGTGGCGAGTTAAAAGGTTTTGCAATTGCCGCTGCCGATAAAAAATTTGTTTGGGCCAATGCAAAGATTGATGGGAATTCGATTGTTGTTTCCGCTGCAGGGATCAGTAACCCGGCTGTAGTCCGGTATGCCTGGGGCAATAATCCGCAGGCAACATTGTATAATAAGGAAGATTTACGGGCCTCGCCTTTCAGAACTGCTAGCCTTGATAAACGACGCCGGCCTCTAGACGAATCTTCTCCCATCTTATTTCCGCAACTTCATACTGCAGCCTGTTAAGATGTGTTTCGTCAATTAACCCTTTGTACACAGCTTTTACACAATATAGCGCCTACCTGGTTTTAGCATGTAATCGAGTCATTGACAGATTTTCATAATGGGAACGATTGCGTAGAAAAAAATACCGTTTCAGGATAGTGCAGGATGAAAGTGTTATATTAACATTTTATAATTGATTTTACTTTAAACTAAATCGCTGCTATATGAACTACACAACTGCGCTGTGCAGAAGTATGGGGCTATTCCTATTTCTGATGTTTCTTTCACTTTTCTCATTTTCTCAAAATAATTTTAAGGTAACCGGTAAAGTAACTAATGAAACCGGCAAACCAGTACTCGGAGCAACGGTACAAGTACAGGGTACTACTATAGCTACTGCGACTGGAGCTGATGGATCTTATTCATTGATGGCTCCTTCAGGCAATTCAAAATTAGTGATCACATCAGTTGGCTATGCTGAACTTGAAGTTGCCATTAATAACAAATCAGAAGTGAACATAACCATCATAAATGCTGCTTCATCATTAGAGGATGTTGTAGTTATTGGTTATGCGACTATTAAAAAGAAGGATGTAACCGGCGCAGTTGCCGGCATCAACCAAAAAGACATCAGGTCCCGTCCGGTAGCCAATGCATTGCAGGCTATGCAGGGCAAAGTAGCCGGTGTGGACATTACTTCCAACGAACGTCCCGGCCAGGTTGGTACTATAAACATTCGTGGCGTACGTTCTCTAACTGCATCCAACTCACCGCTTTTTGTTGTGGATGGTATTCCATTGAGCACTGGGGGTATCGAGTATCTTAACCCAAACGATATAGAAACGATAGATGTGCTGAAAGACGCGTCAGCTACCGCAATTTTTGGATCAAGAGGTGCAAACGGGGTTGTAATTGTTACAACTAAACAGGGTAAAGCCGGTAGAATACAATTAAACTTTAACAGCTCTGTTACTATTGAAAATATAGTAGATAGAGCACCAGCGATGTCAGCTTCGGAAGCTATTGATTTTCGCCGCTGGGCATATTATTATTCAAACCCGGCCGTATATCCCAGGGGTGATAATCCTAATATAAACAATGACCGGACTATATTCCTTGCTACCAGCGACCCTGCAGCCTGGTCTAATATTCGCAAAGGCTGGGTCGGAGGCAAATGGGACGGTTCACAAGTGACAACTACTGACTGGAAAGATTTGGTATCACAGACCGGTATCACACAAGACCATACATTGAGTGTGAGTGGAGGCACTAATAAAATAAAAGCTTATGCTTCGTTCGGATACTTAAATAATAAAGGCACTTCCATTGGCCAAAAGTTTACAAGATATTCTGGAAAAGCCAGTGTAGATATCCAGGCAACCAATTGGTTTAGTATGGGTCTTACTATGAATATAACCTCAAGTGTACAGGAATTTGGCCAATCTAATGGTGTAATTGGAGCTTTTGTTGGAAGCCCGGCTACCAGCATTTATGAATCTGCAAGGAGGCTTTACACCTATGCAATTCCTTACGACTCTACTGGGGCAAGGGTTCTTTACCCAGGCGGTGATGTTGCATTTAAAAACGTAGTAAATGAATGGAATTATACACAGGACCAACGTAAAACACTCCGGGCCTTTGGTAGTTTATATGCACAAGTTGATTTTGGCTCTTTCCACCCTGTTCTGAAAGGATTAAAATACAGGATGAACTTTGGTCCTGATTTTTCTTCATACCAGAATGGAATTTATATTGATGCGCTGTCTGCTGCCAGCAGCGGCTCCAGCAATGCTTCACTACAAAAAAGCCAAACTTTTTCATATACTATTGATAATTTACTGTATTATGATAAGTCTATAAAGAAACATAGTTTTGGCCTTACGCTGTTGCAAAGTGCTACTAAATTTGTAGCAGATCCGGTTAATACCATTACTGGAACAGGTATTCCCTTTGCAAGCCAAAAATGGAATACACTAAATCAATCAGTAATTCCTGCCGCTAATCTTACAGTAACTAAAAATTCTGACTTAATAGAGAGGCAATTAGTGAGCTATATGGCTCGATTGAATTATAGTTTTGATGACCGGTATTTATTAACGGTATCGGCCCGCCAGGACGGAGCATCACAATTTGCACCGGGTAACAAATATTCCTGGTTTCCAAGTGCTGCAGTAGCATGGCGTGTTAGCCATGAAAATTTTATGAGAAGTGTGAGTTGGATTAACGATTTGAAACTTCGCATAGGGGCTGGTATTACGGGTAATTCAGCGGTTG
>Ga0136846_1218815_pt1 | contig 13812 bp, 9 predicted proteins | sample HopSoiMetagenom2_FD_96841 | JGI IMG/M metagenome (GOLD analysis project Ga0136846, IMG submission 96841) | Grasslands soil microbial communities from Hopland, California, USA - 2 Assembly 2016 (version 4) | ecosystem: Environmental > Terrestrial > Soil > Grasslands | place: USA: Hopland... | reverse complement strand
GCACGAACCGCGTCTGCGGCATCGGCCCCTCGGCGGCATCGACGAGCAAGAGAAAGCCGTCGACCATCCGCAGAATGCGCTCGACTTCCCCACCGAAATCGGCGTGCCCCGGCGTGTCCACGATATTGATCTTCGTATCGCCCCATCGCACCGACGTATTCTTCGCGAGGATCGTAATCCCGCGCTCCCGCTCGAGCGGGTTCGAGTCCATGATCCGCTCGGCAACCTGTTGGTTGGCGCGGAAGACCCCGGCTTGGCGGAGCATCTGATCGACCAGCGTGGTCTTGCCGTGGTCGACGTGGGCAATGATGGCGATGTTACGGATTTTCACCGGCTTACGTCCTCTGTGGTCCCTCAAATGAGGCGCGCAGTATAGATGGATGATCTCGAGAAGACAAGCGGTTCGGCGGTTTGCTTAACCGCCCAACCGCTTAACCGCCTAGTCACAAATCGGCTCCCGCTCCACCTGCACGGTCACATGCGCGATCCCCAGCGCGCGCATCCGGTCTTGCACCGCTTCCAGGATAGGCTGGTTGTCGCTGGGGTTCTTCACGACCAGGTGCCCGCTCATCGCGACGACGCCGCTCGTGACCGTCCAGAGATGCAGGTCGTGGACCGACTCCACGCCCGGGACCGATACGATGCGATCGTGCACGTCCGACATGGCGATGTGCGCCGGCGTCGCCTCGAGCAGCACGTCGCTGCTTTCCTTTACCAGCCGCCACGCGCTGACGAGGACCAGCGCACCGATCAATACGGAAATGACAGGATCGGCGAGCACCCATCCGACCGCGAGGACGATGACGCCCGCCGCGATCGCGCCGACGGATCCCAGCAGATCCCCGAGAACGTGCAGGTAGGCAGCGCGCTGATTGAGTGAGTGCTGGTGCCCGCGATGGAGAATCACGACGGCGATCAGATTCGCCACGAATCCAATGGCCGCGACGCCCAAAAGCAACGAGCCGTTGACCGCTGCCGGCGCGCGCATCCGGCGCCACGCCTCGACCCCGATGCCGATCGCGATGGCGAAGAGCACGGCGCCGTTGACGAGCGCGGCCAGGATCTCGAGCCGCAGAAACCCGAACGAGCGTTGTGGCGTCGCGGGCCGCTGCGCGATCCAGGCCGCGATCAAGGCAAGGCCGAGCGCCGCCACGTCGGCGAGCATGTGCGCAGCGTCGGCGAGCAGCGCCAGCGAGCCGGCCATCCATCCGCCGGCCAGCTCGATCAGCATCACGAGCGTCGTGATGGCGAGCGCGAGTGTGAGGCGGCGTCGGGTCTCGACGTTGATGGGCGCGCGGTAGGTGCAGTGGGCGTCAGCGGGGAGCACGAGTGTTTCCTCGTGCGGAAACATAATACCTTTAGGACGTGAACGAGCTGACCCTGCGGCTGCTCGCCGTGATCGCGCTCGTCGCGGCGAACGCCTTCTTCGTGGCTGCCGAATTTGCGCTGGTCGCCTCACGGCGCACGCGGATCGAGGGGATGGTCCGGCGTGGCGACCGGAAAGCGCGCACGGTGCGCAAGGCGCTCAGCGACCTGTATCGCCTGCTGTCGGCGACACAGCTCGGGATCACGCTGACATCCATCCTGCTGTGGTTCGTCGCCGAAGACACCGTGGCCCACCTGTTTCACGACTGGTTTGCCACGCTTCCGCCCAGCCTGAATTTCCTGGCGCGCGGCGGCATCGCATCCACCGTGGCCGTTGCGATGATCTCGTTCCTGCACGTCGTATTCGGCGAGCTCGTGCCCAAGACGTGGGCCATCACGCATCCGGAGAGTACGAGCCGCTGGGTGGCGAGCCCGCTCATCGTCTTTTCCTGGATCACGCGGCCATTCAACTATCTCTTGAACGCCAGCGCCCGTTTCATCCTACGTCTGCTTGGCATCACGAGCGCAAACCCGGAGCTCGACCGGGTGCACTCACCCGAGGAGCTCCGCATGCTCGTCGAGCAAAGCCGCAGGACCGGCGGGCTCGGCGCAGGCGATGCGCGCCTGCTGGAAGGCGTCTTCGAGTTCAGCGAGAAAAACGCGCGCGAAGTGATGACCCCCCGGACCGCGATCGTCGCGCTCCCAGCCGAAGCCTCGCTGACCGAGGCGGCCGACCGCGTTGCCGAGGCGGGACGCTCCCGCTATCCCGTGACCGGGGAGTCGCTCGATGATGTCGTCGGTATTGTTCACTCCAAGGACATTCTGCGCGGCCTCCTCTCGGGCTCCGATGCCCCCGTACAGGACATCGCGCGGCCCGCGTTCTTCGTCCCCGGCACCCGTGAGGTCGAGGATGTGCTGGCCGACATGAAACGCCAGAAGGTTCATCTCGCCATCGTGCTCGATGAATTCGGCGGCACCGCCGGACTCGTGACCATGGAAGATCTGCTGGAAGAGATCGTCGGCCCGATCTACGACGAGTATGATCAACCTCCGACGGCGGCGGCGGCGGCGGGAACCACGACCGGCGCGCCCATCGTGGCGGGAAGCGCGGAGATCGGCGAAGTGAACCGTCTGCTCCGTCTCCATCTGGACGACGCCGACTACACGACCATCGGCGGATTGATTTTCGGCCGCCTGGGCCGGCTGCCCAAGGTGGGCGACCGGGTCAACCTACAGGGCGCGACGTTCGAGATTCTGGAGATGGATGGCCGGCGGGTGGGACAGGTGCGCGTCTGGCCGGCGACCGCGACCGAGGTGCCGGAACCGACCAGCTAGCTCGTGACCACCCGCCGCGCGCCGGCGAGCTGCACCGCCAGCTCGAGTGCGGCGCGCATTGATCCGGCATCGGCAATACCCTTCCCCGCGATGTCGAACGCCGTGCCATGATCGGGCGCCGTGCGAATGAACGGCAAACCCAGCGTGATGTTCACGCCGGTCCCGAACCCCGAGACCTTGACGGCGGTCATGCCGACGTCGTGATAGGGCGCAAGCACGGCATCGAACTCGCCGCGCAACGCTTTGACGAACACGGTATCGGCCGGCAGCGGCCCCGCGGCGCCGAGGGCGGTCGCGGCGGGGCGCAGCACGCGCTCGTCTTCGTCACCGAACAAACCGCCCTCTCCAGCATGAGGATTGAGCGCGCAGACGGCGAGGCGCGGTGCCGCGATCCCCCACCAGCGCTGCAACGCGTCGCTCGTGATCCGTCCCGCGGTCACGATGCGGTCGGTCGTGAGCGTCGAGACGACATCCCGCAGCGGGAGGTGGGTTGTGACGAGCACGACCCGCAGCCGGCTCGTTGCCAGCATCATCGCGACCGGGATATCACCGGACAGATGAGCCAGAAACTCCGTGACTCCGGGGAATTCATAGCCGGCGGCGTGCAGCGCCTGCTTGTGCACGGGGCCCGTGACGATGGCATCGACCTGGCCGGCGAGCGCCTGACGCGCCGCCGTTTCGATCGCCTGCGCGGCTGCGCGCCCCGCGTCCAGCTCGCTCCGCTCGACATCGTCGTCCCATCCGCCGACGATTTGGACGTCCGCGTTGAGCGGCTGCCGCAGCGCCTTGCGGACGACTTCGGGACCAATACCGCGCGGATCGCCGACGACCACCGCGAGACGCGGACGTGCCGATGGTGCAGGCGCCACGATTTAGAGTCTGATGTCGATGTACGTCTGGCGCTTCAGCTGATCGATGAAATGACGAATCGCGAGCTGATCGCCGAGTGTCTGGCGGATGTTGAGCTTCACATCGTCGAAGGAGAGCTCGCCCTCCGCGTGCCGTGACGTGACGTCGAGGACGACGAATTTGGGACGCGGGCTGTCCGCACCCAGCGTGATGACGGGCTTCAGGCCGAGTGCGGTGTCGGCGGCGATCGGTCCCTGATACTCCGGTGGCAGCTTATCGAACGGCACGTCTTCGACGATCTTCGGCTCCTGGGGATCGGCGTGCGCTTTCGCGAGCACGTCGAACGCGGCGCCACCGGTCTGGGCGAGCGCGCCGTGCACCGAGTCGGCGAGCGTCCGGGCTTTGGCGATTTGGTCGGGACTGATGTCCGGCATGATCAAGATATGACGACCCAGCACCTCGGCCGGCTGGGTCCGCTCAATGTTGATGATGTGGAACCCGAACGCCGTTTCAACCGGGTCCGAGATCTCGCCCGGCTTCATGTGGAACGCCCAATCCTCGAATTCCTTCACCATGACGCCGCGGCGGAACCATCCAAGCTCTCCGCCCTGCGCGGCAGAGGCGCTATCCCCGGAGAAGCGCTTGGCAGCGGCCGCAAAGTCCCCTCCGTGGCGCAGCTGCACCACCAACGACTCCGCCAGCTGGTAGGCGCGTCGCTTGGCGGCCGAATCAGGCATCGGCGGGATGACAATCTGGCGGAATCCGACGGTGGCCGGGCGGCGTGCCTGCTGCGCCTTGTTTTGCTCCCAGAACTCGTGCATCTGCGCATCCGTCGGCGGGATCGGCTTCAGTTTACCCTTTTGCCGTTGCGCCTCGATCAATCGCTGCGCGTACAGCTGGCGCCGCTGTTCATCGGCGAGCCAGCGCCGCCATTCCTCGACAGAACCGAAATGCGCCTGTTTGATCTGCTCACGAAATTCAACCTCGGACGCGAACTGCTTGTGCACGTTCTGATACGTCTGCTCGACTTGATCGAGCACTTCCTGGTCGGTGATCTTGATCGACGTGTCACGCTGCGCTTGCTGAACGAGCAGCTCGAGCTCGACCAGACGGTCGAGAATCGAACGGCGCATCGCGACGCGACCCGCGGAATCGGAGGGGACGGGCTGGCCCTGGGCCTGCGCCTGGACCATCTCTTCCTCGACTTGCGACGCGAGTATCGGACGCGTGCCGACAATCGCCACAATGCGGTCGACCGGCTGCTGGGCGACGGCGGCCGTTGCAAGCAGGCAACCAGCGAGAAGCGCGATCCCCGACTTCATCGGGGATTGCGCCGCGACGTGTCGACGGGTGCCGGACCCGGAGCCGGAGTCATCCGCGGAGCACCGGCGGCTCCCGCGCCCGCGCCACCGGCGCGGGTCGAGTCCGCCCGGGTCTGCTGCGCCCGCTCCACAGCACGCCGTACGCCCGCGTCATCCACGTTCCAGCTCCCGCGCGCGCGTAGTGTCTCGCCCAGGAACGGCGGGACCGGAAAGAATCGAGCGCGACCCTGCACAACACGGTCCATGTAGTCGTTCACACGCCCCATCGCGAAATTGATGCGGTCGCGCTCGTTTCCCAGCGAGTCCCTCAACATTTCCGGCGACAGGTTGAGAATCGAGCCAAGCACCGTGATGGCCGAATCGTGCTCGGTGCGAATCTGCCGCCAATCGTCCGGCGTCAGACTGACCTTGGCGGAGTCGGCCTGTTGGAGCAGCAGCTCGCGTTGCGCGATCGCCTTCAGGAATTGATTGATTTGCTCGTCCGGCGCCTGCGGCAGCGCCTGCGTCACAGACGGATCCATCGCCCCCACCCAGCGCACCAGGTCACGCACGCGAATCGACCCGCCGCGGTAATTCACGAGTGTTCGGCGGCTGGTGCGCGAACCGTCGATGTCCTGCATCGCGGCCCGCACATAGGCGGGCGCCCGGCTGACCGGCTCGATGCGCCGCTTGACCGTTAGGCTGTCGAGATAGACCGAATCGCCGTGGAACTGGACCCGTTCCTCGATGCCATTGCGGAAGGAGTCGCGGACCTCGGACAGCGGCGGCCGGCGAATGATGTGGTAGCCGAAGGGACTCTTCACAACGCCGCTCACGCCGCCCGGCGGTAACTGCCACGCGGCGTCTTCGAACGCCGCAACGAACTGACCGCGTCCGCTCAATCCGAGAGAGCCGCCCTGTGTTTTCGAGCCTGGGTCGTCTGAATAGCGGGTGGCCAGCTGCCCGAATCGCCCATCCGCAGCGCGCACCTGAGGCAGCAGTTGCTCCGCCTGGTGGCGCTTCTGCGCATCGACGGTGGGGGCGGCGTTCGGGGGGACCTGGAAGAGGATGTGCTGAAACACGCGCACCTCGCCGGCCTCGTAAGCCGAATCCACCTGTTTCTCGGTGAATGTGCTTGCCGTAGTGAGTTTTTCGTGGAAACGCTCCCACTTGAGCTGCGACACGACCGGCCACATGGCCGCCGTCATCGTGGCGGAATCGCGCAGGTTCTGGCCCTTCGCGAGCGCCTGGGCGAACAACGCGTAGTCGACCCAGATGTGTGAGAGCCGGCTGAATGCCAGCGGTTCGAGCGGCACCTGCTTCGAGCTGCTCGCCCATCCCGCCATCCGCTCGACGCTCAGCGTCTGGTCGTTGGCCCGGGCCACGACATCGGCGCGCGGTGTGAATGCATCGCGCACGCCGTTGCAGGCCATTCCCCCTCCCAACGGCATCAGCACCAGCAACACCAGACTCAAACGTCGCATCCGTCTCCTCTTTCCTTAATTACGGTGGTGATCCCGCAGAACGGCCGTGAGCGCCCGGACCAGACCGGGGCCGATCGACTCTCCGCCCAGCCGGCGGAGCCTGAGGGACAGCGGCACCGCGCGCCGCACGTCCGCTTCGAACTGCACAGCCTCGAGCGCCACCTGCAAGCCCGCGAGTCGCGGTGCTGCATCGCGCCGGAACGTCAGCCGCGCCTCATCGCCCTTGATGTGAATCGTTTCCAATCCGAGCTGCGCCCCCAACGCGCGCAGCTCGGCGACCAACAATAAACGCTCGGCATCCGGGGGGAGTGGTCCAAAGCGATCGCGCAGCTCCTCGCGAACCGCTTGAATCTCACCTGCCTGCTCGGCCCGCGCCAGCCGCCGGTAGAGACCGAGTTTGGCATCATCGTCGGCGACGTAGTCGTCCGGGAGGTGCGCGGGCGCATCGAGCGTCACATCTGGAGGAGTCCACTCCTGCGGCTTTCCCCTCCCGCCATCCCCCGCTTTTAACGCCCGCACCGTCTCTTCCAGCCAACGCAGATACATATCGAACCCGACTGCCTGGACGTGTCCCGACTGCTCGCCGCCGAGCAGATTCCCTGCGCCGCGCAGCTCGAGATCGCGCAACGCAATGCGATAGCCCGATCCCAGATCAGTATGATGCTCGAGCACCTGCAATCGTTCCTCCGCTTGCGTGTCGACCAGGTCGGGAACGAGCAGGTAACAAAAGGCGCGCCGGTGGCTGCGTCCCACCCGGCCCCGCAGCTGATAGAGCTGCGCCAGACCGAAGCGATCGGCGCGATCGACGATCATCGTATTGGCGTTGGGCACATCGAGCCCTGACTCGACGATCATCGTGGAAACGAGAACGTCCACCTCCCCGCGGACGAACCGGCCCATCACTGCTTCGAGGTCCTGTTCGCGCATCTGGCCGTGTGCCACCGCCAGTCGCGCGCGCGGAGCGAGTGCCTGTACACGCGCGGCAATCGTATCGATGGTCTCGATTCTGTTGTGCACGAAGTACACTTGCCCGCCGCGGTCGAGCTCTCGCGCCATCGCCTCCTCCAACAAGGCGTCGTCCCATGGCTCGACGAATGTGAGCACCGGCGATCGATCTTTCGGCGCCGTCTCGAGCAGGGCCAGATCGCGCAACCCGGCCAGCGAGAGATGCAGGGTTCGGGGAATCGGCGTCGCCGTCAGCGTCAAGACGTCGACGCTGAGCTTGAGCGTCTTGAGCCGCTCCTTATGCCGCACGCCGAAGCGATGCTCTTCGTCGACAATCAGGAGACCCAGGTCCTTGAACGTGACATCGGGCGAGAGCAGACGATGCGTACCGATGATGACGTCGACTTCACCCTGCACGACGCGCTGCACGAGCGCGGCCGTCTCTTTGGGGCTGCGGAACCGCGACAGCACGTCGATCCGCACGGGATAGTCGGCCAGTCGCTCCCGAAAGGTGCGTCCGTGCTGCTCGGCGAGAATGGTCGTGGGAACGAGCACGGCGACCTGCTTGCCGGCCTGCACCGCCTTGAAAGCTGCGCGCACCGCGACTTCGGTCTTTCCATATCCGACATCGCCGACGAGCAGACGGTCCATGGGGCGCGGCCGCTCCATGTCACGCTTGACCTCGTCGGAGGCGCGGCGCTGATCGGGGGTGTCTTCATAGAGGAAGGCGGACTCCAGCTCGCGCTGCCATGGCGTGTCAGCCGGGAATGCGAATCCCGTCGCCATCTGGCGCCGCGCATAGAGATTGAGCAGCTCCGCCGCCATCGCGCGGATCGCCGCCCGGGTCTTGTCGCGTTGGCGCTGCCAGGTCGTGGCGCCCAGTCGGTGCAGCCGCGGCGGCGGCGCGTCGCCGTCACCATCTGTTGCGACCGTTCGATACGGCTCCAGCTGATCGATGCGATACAGCGGCACGTTGAGCCGCGCGCCGCCCTCATACTCGACGACCGCGACGTCGAGCGTCTCGCCGTCGGCGCCGACCGCAATCGTCTGCAGGCCGCGATGGATGCCGATGCCGTGTTCGAGATGGACGACATAACCGCCGGGCGTGAGCGGGCGGGAGGCCGCCGTCGAGACAGCAGTCCGATAGCGACGGGGGCGCCGCAGCCGCCGCGCGCGACGAAAGATCTCGTGGTCAGTGAGCACGCGCAGCGTCGGCATGATGAAACCGCCGTCGAGCGCGCCGACGGCCAGTGTCGCACGGTCGGTGGCAAGCAGCTCCTCGAGCCGCTCGAGTTGCCCTTCGTTGTCGCACAGGATCACGGTCGGAGGCGGATTCACGACGATCTGGCGCAGGCGCTTGAGATCGCGATCGACGTGCTCCGGCGGCGCCAGGGGAAACCGCCGTTCAGTCTCATCCTCGGCCAGCGCCAGGCGGCCGAGCCGATGGAGCGCCGAGCGCCACGCGACCGGATCGATCAACAACTCATCGCGCGGCGGCGGCTCCTCACCCATACGCCGAGCGACTTCGAGGTGGTGTGCTGCATCCGCCCAGGCGCGCTCCACCTCGCGCTCCACTGCTGATTCCTGATCGACCACCACAATGGTGTCGGTTGGGAGGAGCGACAACAGATTGCTGCGCTCGAGGGCGGTGCCGCCGGCAGGCAGCTGCTCAGATTTCACCGGCAGGATCGTGACCCGGTCGAGGGCGTCGCCGGAACGCTGCGTGTCAAGATCGAAGCCGCGGATCGAGGCGACCTCATCGCCCCACCATTCGACGCGCGCGGGCGACGCCATGCCGAACCCATAGACGTCGAGAATACCGCCGCGGAGGCTATACTGCGCGACTTCCGTGACCGTGGGGACACGTGCGTATCCCATGTCGTCCAGCCGCCGCGCGGTCGCCGTCAGCCCCCCGTCCCGTGCGTCCTTCGCTACTTCGATGACGAGACGTGAGTGCGCAAGTCCAGCCGGGACTGCTGTTCGTTCCGCGCTGGCCCGGGCCGTCGTGACGACGACCCGAATCGTGCCGTGCAGCAACGCCTCCAATGTTTCGACGCGTTCGCCGGCGAGCTCGTAATGCGGCTCCTCCGCACCCAATGACTCGCGTTGGGGATAGAGTGCCGCGACCTCCGACCCGAGAAGGGTCTGCAAATCAGCGAGCCAGCGCTCACCATCGGCGGGCGTAGGCGCGATAACGGCGAAGACCCGTTGTGGTAGTCGCCGCGCGAGATCCGCGACGAGCACAGCCGGACTGGACCCCGGCAGGCCGCCGACACCCGCGCGTTTCCCAGCGGCCGGGAGCTGTCCAATCAGCGCCCGGGTTGCGGGAAGCGCGTCGAACGTATCGAGTAAAAAGTCGAGAGGCATCAGCGCGTCCGGGTGGCGACCCCCAACTCGGATGCGGCCAGCATCAAGGCGATCACCAGCAAGAAACCGCTGCCGTCAGTGCGTCGCGTGCCCGAGAATCGGTCGGCCGCGAAGGCAGCGTCACTGAGCACCTCGGCGCGACCCTTGCCGCCAAGCGCCGCAGCGGCCAGGGCGGGGCGAGCCGGTGTGAGATCCGACTCGCGCGGATCGGGTCCGAAAACTGTCGCGCCCACCGTGTCGGCTCCGCGCATACGAAATTCGACGCGCGGGGCGCCTTCGGCCACCGTCACATCGGCTTCCCCACGCACAACTCGATTCGCCAGGGCATCGATGAACGGGACGAACGCCGGCGTCGCCGGCAAAGCGGTCCACGACGTGTCGAGACGGCTTCCCAGCAGGACGGTGCTCCCGGATCGCACGAGCCACGGATCTCCGTTGACCGTCGCGAGCACCTCATCTGCGCCCTGCTGCCTGGCTTCTGTCGGCTCCAAGCGGTATCGCCGCGTCACCTCCACGCCGTTGAGCAGAGCGAGCGTGGGCGCGGTGATCGGGCCAGGTGTCGCCAATGTGCCCCAACGCCATGAGAGACCGCGCGACACGATGCCGCGATTGGCCTGACCCACCAGGGCCGGATCCGCAGGCGGCTGCAGGATGGTGCGTTCGCCGGACAGTGACTCACCGCCGGTAAATACGACGTCGGCTCCGTCCATAACGCGCTTGCCCTCGCGGAGTACTGCCAGCGCAGCCGTGACGAATCCCCCGGCACCAGGAGTCGCCATGACCCGTGCCGGAGGCGCGACCCGCCATGCGAAGGGACGCCGGTCGTCGGCTCGCAATTCGTCGGGCTCCAGCATCGCGTCGCCAGTCCACCACCCGGGTGTGAGCGTTTTCGCCGGGAGCGCAACGGTCACCGCTGCACCGGGCGACGCCAGGCCGCGCGCCGCAATTTCCCCGCGATCGCGGTGTCCGGCGCCGATTCTGATCGTTACCGGCACCGGTTGCATCGCATTGTCCGCCGCTCCAGACAGATCGATCACCGCGGCCCCTTCAGTCACGCGCACAGCTGCAATCCCGCGATTCGGTACCACTCTTCCTGGTTCGAGTGCGAGGACTCGCACACCAGCAGGTACGACGGCGCGTCCTTCGGCTACGGCTGTGCGTTGCAGATCGCTCAGGACATGCACCTCGCGTCCCGGCAGCGGCTGCGCGTTAGCGACGCGGGCCGCGCGCTCGACCGCCTGAACCAGATCGAGCCGCTGCCAGCCGGCTGTGGCGCTATCGACGCTCGCCAGCAATGCCTCCCGCGTGCCCCCACGCAGCACGCCATCGGCCAGCATCAACCAGAGCCGATCGGCCGCCGTCGTCAGGCGGATCGTGTTGTGCGCGTCGCCCCGGAGGCGATCGAGAATCATGCGTCCATCGACGACCGCACCGGATGACGGCGAATTGTCGAGGATCACAACGAGAGCTGTGGGCTCATGCGATCCCCCGCCGGCGCCCTTCACGCGAATCAGCGGGCGCGCGGCAGCGAAGACGATCACGAGGATGAGACCGGTCCGCAGAATCAGTAGAAGAAGATGCCGTAATTTCAGCCGACGGGCGCTTTCCCGTTCCGCCGCGCTGAGGTAGCGGACCGCCGGAAACTCGAGCTCCGGCGGGACACGACGCTGCAGTAAGTGAAGGAGTGCCGGAATGGCCGCTGCGGCGAGTCCGAGCAGTGCCAGCGGATGGAGGAACGTCACGTCAAGAGGCGCAACGCCATGCCGAACGGCAGATCAGTCTGCACGTGATGGTAGGCGATGCCATGCCGACGGCATGCCTTTCTCCACGCTGCGATCTCGCGTCGTACGGTCTCCGCGTATGCCCGGGCGAGCTCGCGCGGCCGCACGACGACGCTCACCGACGATTCAGGATCACGGAATCGGACCTCGGGAGGACCGCCGAGCTCGACTTCCGCCGGATCCATCAGATGAAAGACGATCACCTGATGGCCGCGGTGCCGCAGGTACCGCAGCGCGGTAAGCGCCAGGTCACGATCGAACAAGAGGTCAGAGAGCAGCACAACCATCCCGCGCCGCGCAAGAAGTGCGGTCAGTCGCTGTAGCGCAGCGTGCGCCGCCGTGCCGAGTCCGTCGGGAGTGTCGAGCAGTCCACGAACGATGCGCGTCCACTGCCCCGCTTTGACGCGCGCGGGAATCACCTGGCGTACCTGCTCATCGAAAGTGACCAGCCCGGTCGCGTCGCGTTGGCGCAGCAGGATCAGCGCCAGGGCTGCGGCGAGCCGATCGGCGTACGCGCGTTTCGTGAGTCGTTCGGCGGTGCCACGCCACGCCATCGACCGACTCGCGTCGACGAGAATCATGGCCCGCAAATTCGTTTCCTCTTCGAACTGCTTCACGAACAGGCGATCCGATCGGCCGAGTATGCGCCAGTCGAGATAGCGAAGGTCGTCGCCGGGCTGATACGCACGGTGCTCGGTGAATTCGACTGAGAAGCCCCGGAACGGCGAGCGATGCACGCCCGCCAAGAACCCCTCGACAACTCCCTCGGCGACGATTTCGATGCCACCCAGGCGCGCCACTTCTGCGGGGTCAAGCAGGTCTAAGCGCGGAGCCAAAGAGTGTCCTCCCACGGGGACAGTGTGCCAGAGCACGTGAATCGCCAAGTCATTATGCTGAGATAATTTAGGCCAATTCTGCCCGTGGCACAGTCCCTGCCCTTAAGGAGAACCGCCAGGAGGCACTATGCTGACATACATCGCGGTACTCGGTCTCGCCGTCATACCGGCGCCATCTCGGTCCTCTACTGCCTATCGACCCCGGATCGAGTTGTCGACGAACCGTGGCGATGCAGCCGTCTATACCCGCGGCGAGCGGGTCCGGGTCTACTTCCGGCTCGATCAAGATGCTTACGTGACGATCTTCCGCGTCGATACGGACGGTCGTGTCCGCGTCTTGTTTCCTCGTGAGCCTTTTGAAGACAACTTCGCCCGTGGCGGCCGGGAGTTCGAGGTGGACGGCCAGCAGCTGAGCACCGAAGCATTTACGATCGACGATTATCCGGGTGTCGGCTATCTCTTCGCCGTCGCCGCAGCAGATCCGTTTGCGTACGACAGAATCGAAACGGGCGATCATTGGGATTACCGCGTGATCGCGGACGGCCGCGTGCGTGGTGACCCGTACGTCGCGATGACCGATCTGGCGCAGCACATCGTGCCCGATGGTTACGTCGACTGGGACTATGACGTTGTGTCGTACAACGTCGAGCGGCATTACGACTATCCCCGTTTCTTGTGCTACGACTGCCATTCCTATGTCAGCTATTCGTATTGGGATCCGTATTACACGTCCTGCGTTCGCTTCCGGATGTACGTGTACGACGATCCCTGGTACTACCCCTATCGTTACTATGGCAGCGGGCGCGTCGTGTTCGTTCGACCCTATCGGCCCGAGCCCCGCTACATCTTCAAGGACTGGGGCAGCAGCCGGCCGAACCGCGACGAATTTGTGACGCGGGGGCAGGAGCGCCCGGTCAACGACAACACCCGTCGCGGTGTAACCGGACGCGATTTGGGCGGACGTGGCGTCATTCCGCCTCCCGAGGTGCGCGATCGCCGTGACCAATCCGGCGTTGGCAATGGTGGCAATAATTGCGAAGTTCGCCGTCGCATCGAGGACAACGGTACCAACGGCACTGGTGGCGGTCGTCGCGGCAGTGATCAGCCTGATCAGGCGAATGATCCGATCAACCCGATCCGGCCAGAGCGTCGTGATGACCCTAACGCGACCCGCGTTGAACCGACACGGATCCAGCCGCCGATGCGCAATGATGGTCCGCGCAAAGTCGAACCGCGCGTTGTCGAGCCACGGCGCGAGGACAGTCGCCGCGACGAACCGCGGCAGGCAGCCCCACGCGCTGAGCCCCGCCGCGATGAGCCACGACAGGTGGCGCCGCGTGCGGAACCGCGCCGCGCCGAGCCGGCGCGCGAGCAGTCTCGCCCCGCGCGGACCGAGCCGCGGGTACAGTCCCAACGCGCATCGCCTCCTCCCCCGCCGCCGCCCGCGCGCAACGAGCCGGAGGTGCGGCGCCGCAAGCCGTGAGCTTCACAGTGAAACCGGACGCGCCCGATCGTAGTCGCAGACGATCGGGCGCGTTAGCTTTCGGTC
>Ga0136846_1212436_pt1 | contig 13813 bp, 12 predicted proteins | sample HopSoiMetagenom2_FD_96841 | JGI IMG/M metagenome (GOLD analysis project Ga0136846, IMG submission 96841) | Grasslands soil microbial communities from Hopland, California, USA - 2 Assembly 2016 (version 4) | ecosystem: Environmental > Terrestrial > Soil > Grasslands | place: USA: Hopland... | reverse complement strand
GTTGAGGATGGTGCCGATGATCGAGGCGTACGTCGAGGGCCGGCCGATCTCGCGGTCCTCGAGCTCCTTGATCAGCGAGGCCTCGGTGTAGCGCGCCGGCGGCTTGGTCTCGTGGCCCAGCGCGTTGAGCGCGGCCGCGCTGACCGGGTCGCCCTCGTGCAGGTCGGGCAGCGGCACCTGATCGTCGTCGGAACGCTTGCCGCCCTCGGTCCCCTCGACGTACGCCTTGAGGAAGCCGTGGAAGGTGATGACTCGTCCGGACGCGGCGAAGACCACGTCGCGGCCGTCGGACGCCGCGCCGCCGAGACGGACCGACACCGACTGGCCCACGGCGTCCTTCATCTGCGAGGCGATGGTGCGCATCCAGATCAGCTCGTAGAGCCGGAACTGCTCACCGGTCAGCCCGGTCTGCGCCGGTGTGCGGAAGCTCTCGCCGGACGGACGGATCGCCTCGTGCGCCTCCTGGGCGTTCTTGACCTTGCTGGCGTAGACGCGCGGCTGGTCGGGGACGTAGTCGGCGCCGAACAGCTCACGCACCTGCGACCGGGCCGCGTTGACCGCCGCGCTCGACAGCGTGGTCGAGTCGGTGCGCATGTAGGTGATGAAGCCGTTCTCGTAGAGCCGCTGCGCGACCGACATGGTCACCGAGGCGGACATGCCGAACTTGCGGCTGGCCTCCTGCTGCAGCGTGGTCGTGCGGAACGGCGCGTAGGGCTGGCGACGGTAGGGCTTGGACTCGACCGAACGGACCGCGAACGTCGTGTCGGCAAGGGCTCGGACCAGCCCCTCGGCGCCCGCGCGGTCGAGGTGGACCCGGCCACCCTTCTTGTCCTTGAGCTGACCGTCGTCGCCGAAGTCCGAGCCGCCTGCGACGCGCGTCTCGTCGATCGAGTGGAGCTTGCCCGGGAACATCCGCGGGTCCTTCTCCGCGCCGGCGTCGAAGGTGCCCTCGAGGTCCCAGTAGGACGCGACACGGAACGCCATCCGGTCACGCTCGCGGTCGACGACCAACCGGGTGGCGACGCTCTGGACCCGCCCGGCGGACAGGCCGGACATGACCTTCTTCCAGAGGACAGGGCTGACCTCGTAGCCGTAGAGCCGGTCGAGGATGCGGCGCGCCTCCTGGGCCTCGACGAGGTCCTCGTTGATGTCGCGGGGGTTCTCGACCGCCTCGAGGATCGCCGGCCGGGTGATCTCGTGGAACACCATCCGGTGCACCGGGATGCCCTTCGGCTTCAGCTCGTCGAGCAGGTGCCAGGCGATCGCCTCACCCTCGCGGTCCTCGTCGGTGGCGAGGTAGAGCTCGTCGGCGTCCTTGAGCAGGGTCTTGAGCTTGGAGATGTGCGACTTCTTGTCGCGCGGCACGACGTAGTAGGGCTCGAAGCCGTTGTCGACGTCGACCGCCAGCCGGCCCCACGGCTTGTCCTTGATCTTGGCCGGCGTCTCCGCAGCGCTCTGCGGGAGGTCGCGGATGTGGCCGATGGAGGACTCGACGACGTACCCCTGACCGAGGTACCCGCCGATCGTGCGGGCCTTCGCCGGGGACTCGACGATCACCAACTTGTGTGCCACTGACAGCTACTTCCTCATCTGATTCGTGCCGCGACCCCACTGTCTAGCGGGGTCACGGCCGCTCACGGTAGCGCGTGTTCCCGACTTCTCATTCCCGCAGGCCCGACTCGGACCCCGACCGATGAGTCCGCGTGACCCACTCGGTCTCCCTGTTCATGTCTCGTCATCTCAGTGCCAGCATCCTGCTCGCCAGCACCGATCCGGCCCGGCTTCGCACCTTCTACAGCAAGGCATTCGACGTCGAACCCGACGAGAACGGCTCGATCGTCCTCGGGGGTCTCGGCGTCATCTTCGACGGCCGCGACGACGTGGGCGAGCGTACGTCGGAGCCCAGGGTGGTGCTCAACATCGACACCGAGGACGCCGCCAGTGTCGTCGAGCGGATCGAAGGGATGGGTGTCACGTTCTCGGTGCGTCTCGAGGACCGTGGCCCGGGGATCTTCTCGACGTTCGAGGACCCGGACGGCAACCTGACGCAGGTCCTGCAGATGACGCAGGAGTACCGCGACGCCCACTCGTAGCAGGGCTGTGGATGAGCTCCAACCGGTCGGGGCGATCCGTGGCCGCGTCGCGATGATGCGCTACTTCGACGACGCGGTTGACCGAGACTGGCCCGAAGCACCTACCGCTGGCTCACGGCGCGACGAGGAACCCCTCGTCGACGAGCTCGCGCACCACGGGGAGGTACGTCGCGCGCGTCTCCGCCGGGTCGCGGTCGAGCAGCTGGGCGATCGCGTCGAGGATGCGGCCCACCGGGAGCTCCCCGTCGCAGGCGCCGGCCAACGCGGCGGTCACGGTGTCGGCCAGGCGGGCCCGACGGAACCCCCGCTGCTGGCGGAGCACGATGGTCTCGGGGTCCTCCCCGCCGGCCGGTCCCACCGTCTCCTGGACCACGTCCTCGCGCAGCCGCAGCCGCGCCTCCGGACCCGCGTCCGCGGCGACGCCGACGGCCCAGTCCGCGATCGCGGGGGCGATCGGCTGCTCGACGTCGTACGGCCAGTCCCAGAGGTCGTGTCGACCGGTGCCTCCGCTGCGCAGGTTGACCCAGCCGAATCCGACCGCCTCGACCCGCTGCTCCTCCAGCCAGGACAGCCAGGTGTCGTAGCGGCGGTGGTACTCCGCGGCGTCGCCGCCAGTGGCCGGGTGGTGGCCGGAGTCCTTGAGCCAGAGCTCGACGTAGGCCGCCGGGTCGACCAGCTCGCGCTGCACGACGAGGGCGTCGACCTCGGGCGTGAGCCAGCCGGCGAGCCGCTCGTCCCAGGGGCGGTCCCGCTCGACGACCCAGTTGGCGAGCACCTGGCACCAGCCGTGCTCGGTGAGGTGGCCGGGCGCAGCACGGACGATGTCCTCGACCACCCGGTCGCCGGGCAGGCCGGAGTCGCGGTAGACCAGGCGTTCATCTCGAGGAGGCGAGGAACGAGCCGTCTCGAAGGGCTCGCCGGTGGCCGGCGAGATGACGAACGGCGGGTTCGTGGCGATCAGGTCGAACCGCTCGCCGCGGACCGGCTCGAAGAAGGAGCCGGCGCGGACCTCGACCCGGTCTCCCATCTCGTTCAACGCGGCGGTGAACCTCGCGATGCCGAGCGCGCGCGTGTTCACGTCGGTGGCGACGACCTTCGTGCTGTGGGAGGCCAGGTGCAGGGCCTGCACGCCGCAGCCGGTGCCGAGGTCGAGGCTGCTCCCGACCTCGGCCCTGGTCGTGAGCTGCGCAAGTGAGGTCGACGCGGGGCTGACGCCGAGCACGTGGTCGGCGCCGACCTGCTGCGGCAGCCCGTCCAGCCCGGGCGTCAGGTCGCTGACCACCCAGAGGGTGCTGTCCTCGGTGGCGTAGGGCCGCACGTCCAGCCGCGCGGCCACCTCGCCGACCGACCGGTCGAGCACGCCCGCGGCCGCCAGCCGGTCCACCAACGAGGGCAGGGCGGCCTCGGCGGCGCCGGCGGTGACCGTGGTCTGCAGCAGGAAGAGCCGGGTGAGCGTGGCGAGCGGGCCTTGGTCCTGCGCCGTACGCCGCTGCGCGGGAGTGGTCTCGTTGCGCATCAGTGCCGCGTCCGCGACCCCGCCCAGCAGCTCGCGGACCGCGTCGACCGTGAACTCGGCGGCGACCAGCGCCTCGCGCAGCCGTGCGGGCAGGTCAGGCGGCGTCTCGCGCATCGGGCCAGCCTAGGAACGACGTCGACCCGGCAGAGACTTCCTGCCGGGTCGACGGGGTGGAGCTGGGTCAGGCCGTCGTGGCCGGGTCGGTCGCGGGGGCCGCCGGCGGGGCCGCCGGCGGGTCGTCCTCGTCGCCGATCACCGCCGAGCGCCGCTTGGAGACGAACACGGCGGTCGCGATACCGAGGAAGGCCACCACCGCGATGAGGATGCGGACCGGCACGTTGGCGTCGTCGCCCACGGACAGCTTCACGATCGCGCTGACGATCAGGAGCGAGACCAGGTTCATCACCTTGAGGAGCGGGTTGATCGCCGGGCCGGCGGTGTCCTTGAACGGGTCGCCGACGGTGTCGCCGATGATCGTGGCCTCGTGGGCCGGCGATCCCTTGCCACCGTGGTTGCCGTCCTCGACCAGCTTCTTGGCGTTGTCCCACGCGCCACCGGAGTTGGCGAGGAACACCGCCATCAGGGTGCCGGTGGCGATCGCCCCGGCCAGGAAGCCGGCCAGCGGGCCGACGCCGAGACCGAAGCCCACGGCGACGGGGGCCAGGATAGCCAGGATCCCCGGCGTGGCCAGCTCGCGGAGCGAGTCGCGGGTGACGATGTCGACCACGCGGCCGTACTCGGGACGGCCGGTGCCCTCCATGATCCCGGGGATCTCGCGGAACTGGCGGCGGACCTCGTAGACGACCGCACCGGCCGCGCGACCCACCGCATTGATCGCCAGGCCAGAGAAGAGGAACACCACAGCGGCGCCGAGGAGGGCGCCCACGAGGACGTTCGGGCTGGAGATGTCGAAGGTGAACGACTCCTGGGTCAGACGGCCCACGTTCCCGGGATCGCCGACCTCGGTCAGCGACTCGACCATCGAGTTGACGTAGGAGCCGAACAGCGCGCTCGCCGCGAGCACGGCGGTCGCGATGGCGATGCCCTTGGTGATCGCCTTGGTGGTGTTGCCCACGGCGTCCAGCTCGGTGAGGATCTGCGCGCCCTCGGGGCTGACGTCACCTGACATCTCCGCGATGCCCTGGGCGTTGTCGGAGACCGGGCCGAAGGTGTCCATGGCGACGATCACGCCGACCGTGGTGAGCAGACCGCAGCCCGCCAGCGCCACCGCGAACAGGGCCACGGTGATCGAACCGCCACCGATCAGGAACGCGCCGAAGACGGCCGCGCCGATGACCAGGGCCGTGTAGACCGCGGACTCGAAGCCGACCGAGAGGCCGGAGAGGATGACCGTGGCGGCACCGGTGAGCGAGGTGCGACCGACGTCCTTGACCGGCCGGTAGTCGGTGCCGGTGAAGTAGCCGGTGAGGCTGAGGATGATCGAGGCCAGCACGATGCCGATGACCACGGCGGCCGAGGCCATCACCCGCGGGCTGCCGTCGGAGTTGCCCGTCGCGTTGGCGAGCTCGCCGAAGCTGCCGGGCAGGTAGACAAAGGCGAGGATCACGCTGGCGACCGCGCCGATCGCGGCCGAGATGTAGAACGCGCGGTTGATGGTGACCAGGCCGTTCTCGCCGGCCCGCGGCCGCATGAGGTAGACGCCCGCGACCGCGGTCAGCGCACCGATGGCGGGAACCAGGAGCGGGAAGACCAGGCCCTTGTCGCCGAACGCCTGCGAGCCGAGGATCAGGGCCGCGACCAGGGTCACGGCGTAGGACTCGAACAGGTCGGCGGCCATTCCGGCGCAGTCGCCGACGTTGTCACCCACGTTGTCCGCGATGGTCGCGGCGTTGCGCGGGTCGTCCTCGGGGATGCCCTGCTCGACCTTGCCGACCAGGTCCGCGCCGACGTCGGCGGCCTTGGTGAAGATGCCGCCCCCGACCCGCATGAACATGGCCAGCAGGGCGGCACCGAAGCCGAAGCCCTCGAGCACCGTGGGTGCGTTGTTCTGGAACAGGAGCACCACGAGGCTGGCGCCGAGCAGGCCCAGGCCGACGGTGAGCATGCCGACGGTCCCACCGGTGCGGAAGCCGATGTTCATCGCGGGGTCGCGGCCCTCGCGGTCGGCGGCCGCGGCGACGCGCAGGTTGGCCCGAACGGCGAGCGACATGCCGAGGTAGCCGACAGTGGCCGAGAACCCGGCGCCGACGAGGAAGAACACCGACCGGCAGATCCTGATCAGCCAGGCGTTGTCGATGTCACCGACCGGCAGCGGCAGCAGCGCGAAGAAGGCGATCGCGGCGAAGATCGCCAGGGTGCGGAACTGACGCTGGAGGTACGCGTCGGCTCCTTCCTGGACAGCCAGGGCGATGTTCTTCATGTTCTCGGTGCCCTCACCAGCGGCGAGCACCTCCTTGCGGAACATCGCGCCCATGGCGAGGGCGCCGAGTGCGATCAGCGCGACCACGATGACGAGGACGAGGTTGCCGCCCTTGACGTCGAGCTCCAGCGCCGTGACCGCGGGGTTGAACCCGGTCATGCGTATTTCCTCCTGAGCATCAGGTATCGACTCACCGCACACCCGGTCCTGGCCAGCGTCCGACCATCGTCAGAGAGGCCACCGTGACCCGGGTCGCGGAACGTGCGGGAGTCTACGCATCGCCTGCCGGATCACTGCATCCGGTGTGACCCGTCGCACGCGCAGGAGCGAGAACGGGGGGATCGAGAACGGCGGCTCAGCGGGCCGCGAGCGCTCCGTCGGCGGAGTCGTGGATGACGAACACCTTGGCCAGCCCGGTGATCCGGAAGATCTTCAGCAGCCGGTCCTGGGTGCAGATCAGCTGGAGCGAGCCGTCGTGGGCACGCACCTTCTTCAAGCCGCCGACCAGCACGCCCAACCCGGTGGAGTCGAGGAACTCGACCGCCTCCATGTCGACGATGATGTCGTAGATGCCGTCGCCGACCAGCTCGGTGATCTTGTCCCGCAGCTTGGGAGCGGTGTAGACGTCGATCTCACCGCCGACGGCAATGATCGTTGCCCCGTCGACCTCATTGGTCGCAAGCGTCAGATCCACGTCCACTCCCCTGGGATTCGGCGGCGAGCACGCATGTCATTCTCGACCCCACCACTGCGCCAGCACAATGAAACCACGGCAACCCGAGACTCGTACAAAGGTCGCAGCACAAAGGACGCCGCCCGGACCGGTGCGGTTCCCAGTGACCTCATGAAGGCCGTCGCCGCCTCACCCGGAGGGGTGGGCGCGCTTGCCCTGACCGTCGGCGCGCTTTGGCATGCTCGCCGGGTGACCCTCACCGCCACCGTCGTCGAGCGACTGGCGGCCGTCCCCGGGCGGGAGGGCAGGCTCACCCATCTCGAGCGACTGCCCGCGCGTCCCGGCCGAACCGCCGCGTGGCCGGGATGGGCGGACCCGGCGGTGGTCGCCGCCTTCTGCGCCCGCGGGATCGGCGAGCCCTGGGTCCACCAGGCGGTCGCGGCCGAAGCGGCGTACGCCCGCCAGCACGTCGTCCTGGCCACCGGCACCGCGTCGGGCAAGTCGCTGGCCTACCAGCTGCCCGCCCTGACCTCGGCCCTCACCACCCGAGGACCGCGGGGCCAGCGGGGGGCCACCACTCTCTACCTCGCGCCGACCAAGGCCCTGGCCCAGGACCAGCTGGCCGGCCTGGCCGCCCTCGGCCTCGACGCCCGAGTCACCACCCACGACGGCGACAGCAGCCGCGACCAGCGCGAGTGGGCACGGGACCACGCCGACTACGTGCTCACCAACCCCGACATGCTGCACCGGTCGCTCCTGCCCGGGCACGAACGCTGGCGCTCCTTCCTGTCGCAGCTCACCTACGTCGTCGTCGACGAGTGCCACCACTACCGCGGTGTGTTCGGCGCGCACGTCGCCCAGGTGCTCCGTCGGCTGCGGCGGATCTGCGCGGCACACGGCTCGCACCCCACCTTCGTGCTCGCGTCCGCCACCGTGGCCGAGCCGGAGACCGCCGCGGCCCGGCTCACCGGTCTCGATGTGCTGGCGGTGACCGGGGACAGCTCGCCTCGCGGCGAGCTCTCGCTGGCGATGTGGCAGCCGTCGCTGACCCGGTTCACCGGCGAGAACGGCGCGCCGCTGCGCCGGGCCGCGTCCTCGGAGACGGCCGACCTGCTGGCCGACCTGGTCGCCGCCGACATCCGCACCATGGCGTTCATCCGGTCCCGGCGCGGAGCCGAACAGGTCGCGATCACGGCGGCCGAGCTGCTGGCCGAGGTCGACCCGTCGCTGCCCGGGAAGGTCGCGGCCTACCGCGGCGGCTACCTCCCCGAGGAGCGACGCGAGCTCGAGCGGCAGCTCCGTGCCGGCGAGCTGACCGGGCTGGCGGCCACCAACGCCCTCGAGCTCGGCATCGACGTCAGCGGCCTCGACGCCGTCCTGCTGGCCGGCTTCCCGGGCACCCGCGCGGCCTTCTGGCAGCAGATCGGCCGGGCCGGGCGCGGCGCCGCGGACGCGCTCGGTGTCCTGGTGGCCCGCGACGACCCCCTCGACACCTACCTCGTCACCCATCCGGAGGCGCTGCTCGGCCAGCCGGTCGAGGCCACCGTCTTCGACCCCGCCAACCCCTACGTCCTCGGGCCCCAGCTGTGCGCGGCCGCGGCCGAGCTGCCCCTGACCGAGGCCGACCTACCGCTGTTCGGGCCGACCGCTCGCGCCGTGACCGACCGGCTCACCGAGGCCGGGCTGCTTCGACGTCGCTCCCGAGGCTGGTTCTGGACCGACCGGCGCCGAGCCAGCGACCTGGCCGACATCCGCTCGACCGGCGGCCCGCCCGTCTCACTGGTCGAGGCCCGGACCGGCCGCGTCATCGGAACCGTCGACGCCGGCAGCGCCCACTCGACCGCCCACGCCGGCGCGGTCTACGTGCACCGCGGCGAGACGTGGCTGGTGGAGTCGCTCGACCTCGACGAGCACGTCGCGGTGATCGGCCGGGCCGAGCCGGCGTACTCGACCACCGCCCGCGAGACCACCGACATCTCCATCGTGGCCGAGCAGGACCATCGGATGTGGGGCGACTGCCGGCTGTCGGTGGGCCAGGTCGACGTCACCCACCAGGTCGTGTCGTACCTGATGCGACGCCGACCCAGCGGCGAGGTGATCGGGGAGGAGCCGCTGGACCTCCCCGAGCGCACCCTTCGGACCAGTGCGGTCTGGTGGACGGTCCCGGACCACGCCCTCGAGACCGCCGGACTGGCCGGCCGGGACCTGCCCGGCTCGGCGCACGCCGCCGAGCACTGCTCGATCGGCCTCCTTCCCCTCTTTGCGACCTGCGACCGCTGGGACATCGGCGGCGTCTCCACCGCGCTGCACCCGGACACCGGACAGCTCACCGTCTTCGTCCACGACGGCCTCCCCGGCGGCGCCGGCTTCGCCGAGCACGGCTTCGCGGCGGCCCGGGAAAGGCTGACCGCGACCCGCGAGACCATCGCCGCGTGCGAGTGCTTCGACGGCTGTCCCTCGTGCGTGCAGTCCCCCAAGTGCGGCAACCAGAACAACCCGCTCGACAAGTCCGGTGCGCTCCGGCTGCTCGACGTGCTCCTCGACGGCTGACGTTCCGTGACTCGGCAGGCGCCGAGCGTTAATGTCCGGGCATGGTCATCCTGGGTCTCCTTCTTGTAGTGCTGGGCGGCCTGGCCATCGCGTGCGGGTTGTTCGCCACCGAGATCGACGGCACCAAGCTGCAGTTCCTCGGACAGGACATCGGCCCGGCGGCGCTCTTCCTCATCGGGGTCGGCTCGGCGGTCGCCATCTGGTGGGGCCTGTGGATCTTCAAGTCCGGCACCAAGCGCTCGTGGGCGCGCCGCAAGGAGCAGAAGAGGCTGCAGGACCTTTCCCAGAAGCTCGACAGCGTCGACGAACAGCGTCGGATGGACGTCGACGAGCACGAGGAGAAGGACCGCCCGTCGCTCTGAGACCGGCGTTGTTCTCCCCTTCCCCTTCCCTTCCCCGACCCACCCGCCGCCCGCCGCCTCCGCGATCGCGCCCCGAGCGGGCGCTTCACGCAGGTCCGGCGCGGGCCTGGGCCGACAGGTCGTGGCGTTGGCCCAGCCAGTGCGGTCCGGCCACGGTGACCTGCAGCCGCACGTCCAACCCGTCGACCACGCAGCTGTCGACCGTCGCGCCGTTGGCCTCGGCGACCGTGGCCGCGGCCGAGCACGCGTCCCCGCCTCGAGCTCGTGACTGGGCTCCTGCCAGCGCGGCCAGGTCGGCCGCCGACTGGGCCACCCGGTGGGCGTGGACCATCGCGCCGACCACACCGAGCGCCGCGCCGACGAGGACGAGCAGGCCGACCACCGCCACGGCGAACAGCGTGGCCGAGCCCCGCTCGCTCCTCCACGTCACGGCGTCGCGTCCTCCTCTTCGGCCGCGACGGCGTCGGCCCGCAGGGTCGGCGAGGGCAGGTGGTCGAAGAGCCCGCCGGGCCCCTCGACCCGGCCGGTCACCGTCACCCGCACCTCGCCACCTCCGCGGCTGACCGTGATCCGGCTGCCGTCGGGGGCCACCTCCTGGCCCCGCCCGATCGCAGTCGCATCGTCGTCGCCCCGGGCCAGGGCGCGGGCGGTCTCGCGTGCCGCGTCGACGGCCCTCACCTGCGCGGCCCCCACGGCGAGCAGCCAGACCAGTCCCAGCGACACGGCCACCAGCAGAGGCAGCACCATGGCCAGCTCGGCCGTGGCGGCGCCGCGCGCGTCCCGCGCCCGTACAACCATCAGCTCACGAGATGCCGAGCAGGTTGAGCACGTGGTCGTAGAGCAGCTTTAGCAGCTTGTCGCCGAAGCCGCCGGTCAGCATCTTGTAGAGCAGGCCGGCCAGTCCGGCGCCGGCGGCCGTGCCGACGGCGTACTCCGCCGTGGTGATGCCGCGCTCGTCGCGGCGCAGTGTGCGGTGCATGGGACTCCTTCATCAACGGGGCCGCGGCGCGGCCTGGGTCTCGAACTCTGCGGGCCCGGACCCTCGGTCTGCGGCCACCTGGTGCCGACCTGTGCATGACCGGCCTGCCGGGCCGTGCTGTGGACGGCTGGGGGACGCGTCAGAGGCCCAGGCTGCTGAGCAGCCCCGCGACGACCGGGACGATGCCGACCAGCACGAACGACGGCAGGAGGCACAGCCCGAGGGGCACGGCGGCCTTCACCCCGACCGCGCGGGCGCGGTCCTCGACCTCGGCGCGGGCCGAGCTCGCCAGCTCGTCGGCCAACCGCTCGACGGCGGGGACGACCGGTGCGCCGGTGCGGTGCGCCCGGCCCAGGGCCCGGCCGAGTGGTCCCAGCGCGGGATCCGCGGACAGGTCGGCCCAGACCTGTTCGCGGTCGAGGCCGAGACGCAACCGGGGCACGAGCGGAGCCAGTCGGGCCGCGGCCGAGCCGGGCAGCGCGTCGGCGACCACCGCGAGCGCGGCGTCGGGAGGCCGGCCCGACCGCAACGCGTCGGCCAGCAGCCCCACCACGTGCGGGAGGTCGCGACGTGCCTGCTCGCGGTCTCGACGGACCTGGACCGGCTCGGCGCGTTCGATGACCCACCAGGTGGCCCCAGCTGCTGCGGGCGCCGCGGCCAGCCCCGCCCCGCCGCCCACGAACACGGCGGCGGCGACTCCCGCCAGCAGCACCCACAGCGGCCGCCACCGGCGAAGCCAGTCGGAGCTCGCGGGCGTCGCAAGTGGCTGCGCCGGCGAGCCGAACCGGGGGGCGACCGGAACCAGCAGGGCTGCCGAACAGCCGGTCGCCAGGGCGGCGACCAGGCCCGGCGCTGTCACGAGCCGCGGTCCACAGCGCGGGCGAGAGCCTCGATCCACCAGAGCCCGGCCAGGCCGAACGCCAGCCCGGCCGCGAGGCACAGCCACCCGGCCGGGGTCGAGAGGAGGAAGCCCACCGGATCTCCGCCCACCCCAGAGCCCATGGCCAGCGCGGCCACCGGCAGGAGCGCGACGAGCCGGGCGGTCGCCCGGGCCGAGGCCAGCTCCCCGTCGACCACACGGCGGGTCGCGCGGGCTGCGACGAGGTCGCGGGCCACCCGGTCGACCGCGTCGGCCAACCCCTGGCCGGTGCGGTGTGCGACGTGCCAGGCCGCGGCCAGCAGCCGCAGGTCGGCCGCGCCGGGCCGCGTGGCCACCTTGCGCAGCGCAGTCGGCACATCGGACCCGACCCGGAACGCCTCAGCCACCGGAGCCAGCTCGGGCCAGTCGTGGGCCGCCCGGCCCAGCGCTGCGCCGGGCGGCTGCCCGGCCGCCAGCTCGGAAGCGAGGTGCTCGCACACCTCGAGGACCCGGGCACCCGTCTCCGCCGAGGCCCGCCGCTCGCGGCGACGCAGCCAGAGCAGCCAGGAGACGCACGCTGCTCCCGCGCCGATGACGCCTGGCACCAGCCAGCCGGACGGCAGCCAGACCACGAGCGGGACCAGGAGGACCAGGGCCAGCGGGCGATCCCACGACAGGCGCGGCTCGCGTCGGGACGACAGCCGCGGGGTCCCCGGAGCCAGGAGTGCGGAGGCGACGGCGGCCGCCGCGACGGCCAGCGCGACGGAGGCGGTCACAGTCGCAGCACCTCGGCCAGCCCGAGGGCACCACGTCCATCGCGCAGCTGACCATCGGCCAGGGACACCGCCGGCACCATCGTCACCAGCCCGTCGGGCCCGCGCGTCGGGACCGCGATCTCGGCCAGGCGCCGGGTGCCGTCGCGGCCGCGGGCCAGGTGCACGACCGCAGCGACCCCGGACGCGAGCTGGCTGTGCGTCGCGGCGCGGTCGAGACCCGCGGCCAGCGCGAGCGCCTCGACCCGGGCGGGCACGTCGACCGCGGAGTTGGCGTGCAGCGTGCCGCACCCGCCGTCGTGGCCGGTGTTGAGGGCAGCCAGCAGCTCCACCACCTCGGCGCCGCGGACCTCGCCGACCACCAGCCGGTCGGGACGCATCCGCAAGGCCTGCCGGACCAGGCTGCGCAGGTCGATGGCGCCGGCGCCCTCGACGTTGGCCGGCCGCCCCTCGAGAGCGACCACGTGCGGGTGGTCGGGCCGCAGCTCGGAGGCGTCCTCGACGATGACCATCCGTTCGCGGGCGTCGACGAGCGACAGCAGCGCGGCCAGCAGAGTGGTCTTGCCGCTGCCCGTGCCGCCGCTGACCAGGAACGCCACCCGGGCGGCGACGAGCGCCCGCAACAGCTCGGCCCCGCGCGGGGTGAGGGTCCCGGCGGCCACCAGCTCGTCGAGCGCGAAGGCGCGCGTCGGTGGAACGCGCAGGGAGATGGTCGTGCCCGGCCGCGACACCGGGGCCAGCACGGCGTGGCAGCGGCTGCCGTCTGGAAGGCGCAGGTCGGCGAAGGGGGCGCTGTCGTCGAGCCGACGACCGGCCATCGCCGCCAGCCGTTGGGCCAGCCGTCGCACGGACTCGTCGTCGGCGAACCGGACGGCGGTCGCCTCGAGGCCTTCGCCGCGGTCGACGAAGACCTGCTCCGGCCCGTTGACGAGCACGTCGGTGACGCCGGGCAACCGGAGCAGCGGCTCGAGCGGCCCGGCGCCCAGCACGTCACGTCGCAGGGCTTCGTAGACGGCCAGGACCGTGGCGTCGCCGACCGGGCGACCGGCGGCCCGCAGCGCCTCGGCGACCCGGTGCGGCGACAGGTCGCCGGGCCGGTCGGCCAGCCGCCGCCTGACCCCGTCGACGACCGCAGGCTCGACGTCGGCCACGCTCGTCGTCCCGGGGTCGCCGCTCATGCGGCCACAGCCGTGGGGGCGGCGGCTGCCAGGAGCTCGCGGCAGGCCCCGGCCAGCGGTCCACGCCGTGATCGCACCGGCCCGAGACCCAGGTCGAGCGCCTCGGCCAGCCCGCGCTGGTCACCCATGGTGGTCAGCACCGGCGCGCCGACGAGCGCCGCGATGCGATCCGGGTCGACCCCGTGGCCACGCACCACGAGGCAGGCGCGGCCCGGGTCGGGCAGCGCCGCCACCCGCCGGGCCGCGGAGGCGACGCCGGTGACCGTGGGCTGGACGACCACGGCGACGAGCGCGCACTGCGCTGCGACCTCCACCACGAGGTCGTCGGGGCGAGGAAGGTCGAGCACCACGACGTCGTGACCCCGCCGTGCCGCCGAGAGGGCCTCGCGGACCGCGCCGGCGTCGGGTCCGGACCCGGACGGTCCCCAGCCCAGCACTCCCAGACCGGCC
>Ga0136846_1212860_pt1 | contig 13815 bp, 13 predicted proteins | sample HopSoiMetagenom2_FD_96841 | JGI IMG/M metagenome (GOLD analysis project Ga0136846, IMG submission 96841) | Grasslands soil microbial communities from Hopland, California, USA - 2 Assembly 2016 (version 4) | ecosystem: Environmental > Terrestrial > Soil > Grasslands | place: USA: Hopland... | reverse complement strand
TTCGAGCTGGCCGACTACTTCCGGCAGGGCTTCGTCGACGGCGGCTCTGCCTGCCGGCTCTGAGCCTGCCGGCGCTGAGACGCCGTCGACGAAGGCGCGTCAGTGGTGGTGGTCGTGCCGGCCGAGGGTCTCCACGGGGGTCGCGCCGGGGCGGGTCCACTGCGGCACCGGGCGGCTGGTCGGACCCCACGAGGCGACGCCGTCGGCGTCCGCGCGCCAGTACCAGGAGATCGGCGCGCCGTGCCCACCGACCGGCGCGCCGACCTGCGGGGCGTCCGGCCAGCCCTCGGGGTCGTCCTCCCACGCCTCGCGGCGGCCGTAGGGCGTCATGTCGAGCAGGCCGAGGGACCCGTCGGCCGGCTCGTTGCCCCGGCCCGTCGTGGAGTAGGTGAGGAACACCCGGTCGCCGTCGCGCAGGTAGCAGATGATGTGCCCCTCTTCTGCAGCGATCGCCGCCTCCACGCCCCGTACCGAGTACCAGGGCTGGGTGTAGCCCATGAACTCGACAAAGGGAGCCACCTCGTTCCACGGGCCCGACGTCAGGACGGCGAAGGAGACGCCGCGGGCGTTGAGGTAGACGGCGTCCCTCATGTGCCAGACGTTGAAGGTGCAGCCCTCGCACTGGCCCTGGTGCGGCGCGCCGTCGAACCACATGGAGTGGTAGACGACGAGCTCGTCCCGGCCCTGGAACAGGTCCAGGAACGGGACCGGGCCCTCGCGTCCGACGACTTCGACCGTCCCGTCGAGCTCCACCATCGGCAGCCGGCGGCGGGCCGCGGCGAGGGCGTCGCCCTCGCGGGTGTGGGCCTTCTCGCGGACCAGCAGCTCGTCCCGGGCGACCTGCCAGGTGGCCAGGTCGACGACGGGCGGGCGGCCGGGCAGCGCGGTGGTCGGGTCGCTCGACGGGGTCGCCATGGTGTCCTCCGTGGATCTCGTGCCGGCGGTGTCGTACGACGTCCGACGACGGTTCCCAGAACAGACCCGCGACGCGGCCGGAACTCATCGCGGCAGGCGGCGCCCTCGGCCGAGCCCACCCGGGGGCTTGACGCCGACGCCAGCGTCACATGTGATCGGGGGAACACGAGGAGGTGTCGGGTGGCCGATCCGGTGGTCCTGCGAGCCGACCACGGCCCCGTCGCGGTGCTGACGCTCAACCGGCCCGACCGGATGAACGGCTGGACGCCGGAGATGGAGCGCCTGTACTTCGACGCGCTCGAGGACATGGCGGCCGATGACGCCGTGCGCGCGATCGTCGTCACCGGTGCCGGTCGCGCCTTCTGCGCCGGGGCGGACATGGGCGACCTGGAGAAGCTGGGCGACGGGTCGGCGACCCTGACGTCGAGCCCCGCCGACCGCCGCAAGACCTTCCCGCTGTCGGTGCCCAAGCCGGTGGTCGCGGCGGTCAACGGCGCCTGCGCCGGGCTGGGTCTGGTGCAGGCCCTGATGTGCGACGTCCGGATCGCGGCCGCGGATGCGAAGCTGACGACGGCGTTCGCCAAGGTGGGCCTGATCGCCGAGCACGGCATCTCGTGGCTGCTGCCCCGGCACGTCGGGTGGGGCAACGCCGTCGACCTGCTGCTCTCCTCCCGCGTGGTCCTGGCCGAGGAGGCCCTGCGCATGGGCCTGGTCCAGCAGGTCTGCCCGCCCGGCGCGGCGCTGGAGACGGCTCTCGCCTACGCGCAGGAGCTGGCCGACCGCGTCTCGCCGACGGCGATGGCGGCCATCAAGGCCCAGCTGTACCGGCACGCCACGCTGGCGCTGGAGGCCGCGCTGGAGGACTCCGACCGGCTCATGCACGCGTCTCTCGACGGCCCTCACTTCGCCGAGGGGGTGGCCGCCTTCCAGGAGAAGCGGCTGCCCGCCTTCCCGCCGTTCCGGCCGGCCGGAGGGCCCCCGTGACCCGCGACTCCACCGACATCCGGGTCGAGGCGGGCGGCGACGGCGTCGTCGTCGTGACCCTGGACCGGCCGGCCGCGCTCAACGCCTACACGACCCGCATGTGCGAGCAGCTCGCGGACGCGCTGGACGGCTTCGCCCGCGCGGACGACCAGCGCGTCCTCGTGCTGACCGGCGCGGGCCGGGGCTTCTGCGCCGGCGGGGACCTGCGCGGGGACGCCGAGGAGACCAAGGCCGCCGAGCGGCAGCTCGGGCACGCGGTCGTGATGCGCGAGGGCATGCACGCCGTCGTCCGGCGGCTGGCGGCACTGGACAAGCCCACGATCGCGATGGTCAACGGGCCGGCGGTCGCCGGTGGCCTCACGCTGGCGCTGGCGTGCGATCTGCGCATCGCCGCCGACACCGCCGTGCTCGGTGACCCGAGCGGGACGGCCGGGCTGCTGCCCGATGAGGGCGGGGCGTGGCTGTTCCCGCGGGCCATGGGCCTCGACGCCGCGCTGAAGATGGTCCTGCTCGGCGAGACGTACGGCGCCGAGCAGGCCCGGGCGCTGGGCCTGGTCACCGAGGTGGTGCCCGCAGCGGAGCTGCGCGAGCGGACGATGCAGCTCGCCGGCGCCCTGGCCGCGCGGGCCCCGCTGGCCGTCCGGCTGGCCAAGCGGATGATGCGCCGCGGTCTCGAGCTGACCCTCGACCAGTCCCTGGGCGACGCCGAGCTCGCGGTTCTGGTCACCAACGACAGCGACGACGCCCGCGAGGGTGTCGAGGCGTTCCGCGGGCGGCGGCCGCCGGTGTTCCGCGGCCGGTGAGAGCGAGGGGAACGGCATGACCGAGCAGGTGGTCCTCACCGAGCGGCGCGACGGCGTCGTCACGGTCACGCTCAACCGGCCCGACCGGCTCAACGCCATGGACGCCGCACTGCTCGACGGCCTGCTCGCCGCCGTCGAACGGGCCGTGTCCGACCCCGGCGTCCGCGTCGTCGTCCTCACCGGCGCCGGCCGGGCGTTCTGCGTGGGCGGTGACCTGCAGGGCTTCGCGGCGGGCGTCCTGGACGACGCCCCGTCCGCAGCCCGCGTCGGGCAGCTGCGGCGGTGGATGCGCGTCTGCGAGCTGCTCCGCGGCGGGCCGGCCGTCACGGTGGCGGCGGTCAACGGGCCGTGCGCCGGGGCGGGGCTGTCGCTGGCGCTCGCCTGCGACCTGCGCCTGGCCTCGGCGACGGCGGTGTTCCGGACCGCCTTCCTCGGCGCGGGGTTGTCCGGCGACTTCGGCGGCACGTGGTCGCTGTCCCGGCTGCTCGGGGAGGCCCGGGCCAAGGAGCTCTACCTCCTCGACGAGAAGGTCCCGGCCGCCGAGGCCCTGCGGCTGGGCCTGGTGACGCGGGTGTTCGGAGCCGAGGAGTTCACCGCCTCGGTCGCCGGTGTCGTCGACGGCCTGGCGGGCCGGGCCCCGCTGGCCCTGCGGGGGATCAAGGAGAACCTGACCGACGCCGCCCGGCTCTCCTTCGCCGAGGCCTGCGACCGGGAAGCCGCCCGCCACATCGCCTGCAGCCTCAGCGCGGACTCCGCGGAGGCCGCCGCGGCCTTCCTCGAGCGGCGGGGCCCGGTCTTCACCGGCGCGTAGCCGTCCCGCCCGGAGCCGACGTCCGCGCGCGGTTGCGGACCCGCTAGTCCTCGTCGAGGAAGCGCTCGACGACCGGGGCGTGCTCGTGCGCCTCGGTGATCAGCGCCAGGTGCCCGCCCCGGTACAGGTGCAGCTCGGCGTTGGGGATCAGCCGGGCCATCACCTGCGCGTTGATGGCCGGGATGATCGGGTCGTCGTCCCCGGCGACCACGAGCGTCGGCTGCCGGATCAACCGCAGGAACGGCAGACTGCTCCAGCCGGCCCCCGCGGCCAGCTGGTAGTAGTAGCCGCGCCGCGGCCCGAGCCGCGAGTGCGCGTGCAGGGCCCGGGCGGCCCGTTCCGGCTCGTCGCGCATGGTCCCGCCGTACAGCTCCCCGGCGATCTCGCGGGCGTAGTCCGGGTCGCGGTGCCGGCGCGGGGTCAGCATCCGGGCCAGCACCCTCGGGTCGGCCGGCACCATCAGCGAGCCCGTCCCGGTCGCGGCCAGCACGAGCCGCCGCACCCGGCGCCGGTGCTGGACGGCGAAGTGCTGGGCCAGCCCTCCGCCCCAGGAGAAGCCCAGGACGTCGACGGCGCCGGCGTGGCCCAGCTGGTCCAGCAGCCGCGCGACCACCGGTGAGAACGTCGCCAGCAGGTACGGCACGACCGGCCGTGGCGAGCCGCCCACCCCGGGGACGTCGAAGCGGACGACGGTGCGCCGCGGGTGCAGCGCGTCGACGAACGGCTGCAGCACCTCCAGGCTCGCCCCGATCCCGTTCATGAGCAGCAGCGGCGTCGTACCGGGGTCCTGCCCCTCGCGGACCGAGACGCGCAGCGTGCGGCCGGCGGCCGTCACCGTCCGGACGGTCTCCAACGGACGGCCGGGACGGCGGCTACTTGTCGAAGACATACGTGCCCGGCGCATCTCCCAGCACCTCGAGGCCGCCCCCGAGGGACTCCGGTGCCGGGATCTGCTCCCCGGAGCGCTCGTCCAGCCAGGACATGAAGTCCGGCCACCACGAGCCCTTGACCGTCTCCGCCTTCGCCAGCCACTCCTCCGGGTCCGGCGGCGTCGAGCCGGCCACCTGGAACGTCGACTTGGGGTTGGTCGGCGGGTTCACCAGCGACGCGATGTGACCGTTGGTGGAGAGGATGAACCGGCTCTCGCCGCCGAGCAGCTGCGTCGTCCGGTAGCAGGCCTGCCACGGGCAGAGGTGGTCGGCGATGCCGGCGGTGACGTAGGTGTCGACGTCGACGGTGGACAGGTCGACCGGCGTCCCCAGCATCGAGACCGAGCCCGGCTCGGTCAGGGCGTTGCGCATCGCGACGTCGATGAAGTCGCGGTGCAGGCCCGCGGCCATCCGGGTCGTGTCGGCGTTCCAGTAGAGGATGTCGAAGGCGGCCGGCGGCTTGCCCTGCAGGTAGTTGTTGACCCAGTAGTTCCACACCAGGTCGTTGGGTCGCAGCCAGGCGAACACCTCGGCCAGCGCGGCGCCGTCCAGGTAGCCCTTCTTCCGCGACTTCTCCGTGGCCTCCCGCACCGCCTCCGGGTTCATGAGCGCGCCGACGGTGCCCGCGCGGGCCCAGTCGAGGACGGTGACGGCGAAGCTCGCCGCGGCGACCCGGTCCAGCTGCCCCTGCGCGGCCAGGTGCGACAGCAGCATCGCGGTGATGATGCCCCCGGAGCAGAACGCCTGCAGGGACACCCGGCGGCTGCCGGTGGCCCGCTCGACGGCGCCCATGGCGTCGAGGACGGCCTGGCCGTAGGTGTCCAGGCCCCAGTCGGCGTGCCGCTCGTCGGGGTTGCGCCAGGAGATCATGAAGACCTGCTGGCCCGTGCTGACGTAGTGCTCCGCGATGCTGCGGCCGGGCGCGAGGTCGGCGATGTAGTACTTGTTGATCGTCGGCGGCACCATGAGCAGCGGTACCTCGCGCACCTGCGGCGTCGTCGGCCGGTAGCGGATCAGCTCGAACACGTCGGTGCGGAAGACGACGACACCCGGGGTGACGGCGAGGTCCTCCCCGACCGTGAAGGCGTCGGGCTCGACCATCGAGGGCACCCGCGGCGACGAGACGAGGTCGCCGACCGCGCGGCGCACGCCGCGCACGGCGCTCTTGCCGCCGGTGTCGATGACCGCCTTCCACAGCAGCGGGTTGAGCGGTGTGTTGCTGGGCGCCAGGGCGTCGACGAGGTTGGTCAGGGTGAACCGGATCCGCTCGTCGTCCTGCCAGTCCAGGCCGGCGTCGTCGACGAGCTTGGCCGCCGTCTGCGCGGTCGCGATGTGCGCCTGCATCACGCGGCGCAGCAGCGGGTTGCCGCTCCACGCGGGATCGGCGAAGCGCCTGTCCTTCTTGCTGGGCTCGACCTCGGAGCGTCCCAGCCCGATCCGGCCGAGCTCCCGGGCGAGGTAGCGGGCCCGCTTGCCGACCACGTCGGGCTTGCCGGCCAGGTTCCGCGCGAAGTTGAGCGTGGTGCGGGCGGGCGGCACCAGGCGCCGCAGCGGGCCGAGCGCGCCGTCGACCAGGACCATGTCCAGGCCAGTGACGGCCTCGGCCGCGTCGGGATCGGGCCCCGGTGCCTCGGCTGCCCGCGGCGCGGCCGGTGCCTCGCGCCCCTCGGTCGTGGTGGCGTCGGTGGTGCCGCCGCGGGCCCGCCCGCTCGTGCGCTTCCCCGTGCTCCGCGCGGCCTGCTTCCTGGGTGCGGTCTGCGTCATCGTCGGCCTCCTTCCGGGACAGAGTGACTACCGAAACTCAACCACAGTCGGAGGAACCCGTCCTCCCGACCCTCCCGGACTCGCGACAGGCCGCCGGTCGGGTCACGGCTCGCCGGCGGTGGCGCGGCCCGGACCGGGAGCGCGGGCGCGCACGGCCATCAGGACCGCCGGCCAGCCCAGGGCCAGGCCGGCGCCCAGCAGCCCGCCGGCGACCGTGTCCGACAGCCAGTGCGCGCGCAGGTAGACGCGGGACAGCGCCATGACGGTCGCGAAGGCCACCGCCCGGACCTCCCAGCGCCACCGGGCGGGGCCGGGCGGCGCGAGCACCAGGACCAGCCCGACCGCGGTCACCGCGGCGGCGACGGCGTGCCCGGAGGGGAACGCCGCGGCCGACGTCGCGATCAGGCTCCCGGGCGGTCGCGGCCGGTCGACGGCGTCCTTCACGGGCCCGATGAGCAGCTCGCTGGTGAGCACGGCGAGGGCGAACGCGGCCAGCCGCAGCCAGTGCCGCCGCCAGGCCAGCAGGGCCAGCGCCAGCACCCGCAGCGGCCAGTTCACCCAGGCGCTGCCCAGCCAGGACAGCCCGACCGCGATCGCCGTCGTCGGGCCGTTGCGGACGTCACCCGCCCACCGCCACACCGCGTCGTCCACCGCCTGGACCGCCGGGTGCGTGGCCGGCAGGACCACCAGCGTGCCGACGGTGACCGCCCCGCCGAGCAGGACCGCGCTGACCACCAGGCCGCGGCGCGTGTCGACGAGCATCAGGCCGGTCGGCCGACCAGCAGCCGCACGGCGCCGCCGACCACCAGCCCCAGTCCGGCCCCACCGACGACGTCGAGCGGCAGGTGCGCGCTGACGTACACGCGGGCCAGGCAGACGGCGACCGCGAGGACGGCACAGACGATCCGCGCCGGGCGGTTCAGCCACGGCCAGGCCACTACGAGCAGAGCGGTGACGACGGCGGCGTGCCCGGAGACGAAGCCGCGGCCGTGCGCGGCGGCTCCCCGCACGACGACGTCGTCGAGGAGCGAGGCCGGCCGGCCCCGGACGACGACGCCCTTGACCACCTTGGCCAGCACGTACACCCCCGCGCCGGCCACCAGCAGCCCCAGCGCCAGCCGCCAGCGGCGGAAGGCGGCCGCCACCAGGACCGCCGCCGGGACGGCCAGGAAGTTGCCCAGCTGCATCACCGGCCAGACGACGACGAACGGCAGCACGGTGGTGTCGTTGAGCACCCGGAAGACGTCCGTCTCCGCGCCGCCCACCCGTCCGCCGTGCACCACCAGGCCGGCGAGCACGAGCACCCCCGCGCCGAGGGCCACGAGGGCCACGTCCGGCCAGCCGCGCACGACCGGCCGTGGTCGCGGCGGTGCGGTGGTCATACCGTCTCCGGCACCAGGGGGGTGCGCGGGGCGGTGTTGGGCGCCCGGCGCCACGAGCGGTTGCGCTGCCAGAAGACGTACGTGGCCAGGCCGAGCGGGATCGGCAGCACGTAGGTGAGGACCCGGAAGACCAGCACGCCCGCGGCGACGGCCGAGCGCGCCCCACCGGCGGCGGAGAGCCCGGAGATCAGGGCGACCTCGACGAACCCCACGCCGCCGGGGGTGAACGGGATCGCGGTGAGCAGCCGGGCGAAGGCGAAGACCGCCAGCACCTCGGGCCAGCCGACCTGCTCCTCGGTCACCCCGCAGAACCGCAGCGCCAGCAGCAGCACGGCGAACAGCGACAGGTGGCTGAGCAGCGTGGTGACGGTGATCCAGTGCCAGCGGGCGTGCAGCAGCAGCACGGTGCGGTCGCGGAACTTCGTCATGGCCCGGTCCCAGCCCTGCACCGGCCCCCGGTGGAAGGGCCGGAGCACGGCCGACACCATCCGGGCCAGGCCGAGCCCCACCCGCGCGGCGCTCTCCCGGCTGCGCAGGGCGAGCCAGAGCAGGACGACGGCCAGGACGAGGCCCGCCAGACCGAGGACGCCGGTGATCACCCGGCCGGCGGTGGGCGGCGCGGTGAAGAGCAGCAGCACCAGGGCCACCACCGGCATGCCGAGCTTGACGAAGTTGTTCCACAGGCCGCTGACCAGCAGGGACACCGACGTCCGGTTGCGGGAGAACCCCCACGACGAGTTCATCGTGTAGGTCAGCCCCATGGCGATCGCCGCTCCGCCGACGAGGGTGTTCGAGACCGCGGTGGTCGTCTCGGTCGACACGGTGGCCTGCCGCACGGTCAGCCCCGGCATGGTCGAGGTCATCACGAGCTGGTAGGTGGCCAGGTTCCAGATCGCCGCCACGACCAGCACGGTGATCTGCAGGGCGCTCATCTCGGTCACCGACGACCAGACCGCGGACAGGTCGGTGAACTGCGGCAGGAACCAGAAGAGGACGGCGCCCGCCAGCACCAGCGAGAAGACGGGGCCGATCAGCCGCCGCCAGAGCGGCCGGCTCGGGCGCGGCGTGGTGTCGGGTGCGGTGGTGGTCATGGGGATCCCTCCCCCGGGTCGAGTTCCAGACGCCCCCCGCTCTGCTCGTGCACCTGCTGCTGCAGGTCGGACCGGGCGACCACGCCGACGACCTGGGACGCCAGGGCCAGGGCCTCCCCGGGATCGTCGCCCGCGAGGGAGAAGGAGACGGTCAGGCAGCCGCCGTCGAACACGTAGTAACGGGTGCCGGCGTAGGTCGGGTTGATCCGGGTGACCCGCTCGAACCGCCGCATCCCGTCGTGGTCGCTGGGGATCTCGGTGGTCCCGCTGGTCGTGCAGGACTCCGTGAGGCGGACCTCGACCGCTTGCTGCCCGTCCCGGTCGGAGTCCAGCCAGAACCGGGCGGCGCCGTTGCGGGCGATCAGGTGGTGGAAGTCCCAGCCCAGGGGCAGCGCGGCGCCGATGCACGGCACGAACGACGCCGAGGGCACCGACTGCGCCATCAGGATCACTCCGCTGCCCGCGCCGTCGCTGTCGGCCCGGCAGAGCGGCGGGTCGGTGATCGCGGTCGAGTTCCCGGCGCAGCCGGTCAGCAGCCCCCCGGCCAACACGGCGAGGAGCCCGGCGGTAGCGGCCGCCCTCACAGCGGCTGTCCCAGGTTGTTGACGAGGATCAACGCCGCCAGCAGGGCGGCGAACAGCGTGGCGATGGTGAGGATGACCCGCCGCCAGCTCCACCGCTGGATGCGCACCGGCGGCAGCCGGTAGGGGAGGAGCTGCAGGAACTGGGCGTGCAGGTCGCGCCCCTGCTCGCGGAGCAGGTGCCGCAACTGCGAGGGCATGGTCAGCCCGCGGGTGGCGGCGAAGGCCTCGGCGATCTCCTCGTCGGAGAACTGCAGGCGGGCCCGGCGGTACACCTGCTCGGCGTCGGTGCGCAGCGCCAGGACCAGCATCATGTTGGCCAGGTCCACCGCCTGCCGCCACGGGCTGGGGCGCACCTCGGCGAAGGCGGTGTCGATGAGGAACATCGTGCCGTTCCGGACGAGCACGTTGGCCGGCTTGATGTCGCGGTGGGCCATACCGACGTCCCACAGCCGCCGGACGATCGACAGGCCCTGGTCGATGATCCGCTCGTCGACCTCCGCGTCTCCGATCTCGCGGGCGCCGTCGATGAACTCGGTGACGAGCACGTACTCCCGTTCGGGCGTGATTTCCACGATGCCGAGCGGGCGCGGCACGGCGAGCCCGGCGTCGGAGAGCAGGTGCAGGACGTAGTCCTCGTACTGCACCAGCCGGCGCGGGCTGTGGAACGGCTGCTCGTCCTCCAGCCGTCCGTAGAGCAGAGTGCGGCCCAGCTTGTACCAGCGGTCGGAGCGGACGTGCGTGGCCGCGTAGAGCTTGCCGAACACGAAAGTCTCGCCGGCGGCCTCGCCGGACTTGACGCCGATCCGGAGCGGCGTCGAGCCGCCGGACCCGGCGAGGTTGAAAGGCTCCACCGACGTGGCCAGCAGACCCAGCTGGTCCTGCAGCGCGCGCACGATCGCGTCACCGCGGGCGCCGGTGACGTCGAGATGGGCGGTACGCCCCCGCGAGTAGCGCACCGGGAACACGTCGTTCGGGGTCAGCAACCGGAACGCCGCCAGCGGCACCGCCACGCCGAGAACGGCGCCGGCGACGATGTCGGTCGGGTGGTCCTGGGCGAGGTAGAGCCGGGAGAGGGCGGTGATCGCGAGGAGTGCGCAGATGACCCACTTGCCCACCGTGCGGGTCCGACCGGCGGGCACCAGCGCGTAGAGGGTGCTGACCAGGAAGGCGGTGAGCACGGTGATCGGCAGCGAGGGCATCGAGTACCCCGACCACCGGCCCAGCAGCTCGACGTCGTAGGGCCGGGGGCGCTGCAGCGCATTGAGCATGAGAGAGCCGAAGGCGACCACCACGAGCGCGACGCCGAACCAGACGAACAGGTGCCGCCACCGCCGGAGCACGACCAGGATTGCCAAGTTGGCCACCCACAGCACGTAGACCGCGATGGGCGTGGCCAGACCCCCGGCGATGAGTGCCGCGCGGGTGAGCGGTGCCGTGCGCATCTGGGCGAACGCCTGGAGCACCCGGGTGTCGACCACGTCGAAGTGCGACACGCTGCCGGTCGCCGCGACGACGATCCAGGCGACGACCACCCCGGCCGACGCGGCCAGCCACCACTTGCCCGACTTCGCCAGGTGACGGGGCAGCGGCGGGGGCTCACCGGAGGGCCGCCGCCGTCTCCGGACACGCCGCAGCGCGGGTGGTGCCGGGCGGGCGGCCGCCCCCGTCGCGGTCGCCACCGGGGGCAGCGTCGCCATGCCGGTGGATGCTCCTCTCCAGACGGGGGTGCCCGACACCCCCTTGCGCGTCCCGGACGGGACTAACCTGGCCGCCTCCCGCCTCGAGGGGAGGCGCCGTGCACGCTCGCCGGGTCTGCTGCGCCGTGCTGGTCCTCGTCCTGGGGGCGCTCGCCGCCTGCTCCTCGGGGAAGCCGTCGCCGTCCCCCGCCGCCGGCACCGTCCGCTTCGCCGCCTACGACTTCTCGGAGAACCAGGTCCTGGTCGCGGTGTACGCCGAGGCGGCCCGCCGGGCGGGGGTCCCCGTGCAGGTGCAGTCGGGAGTGGCCACCCGTGAGGTGCTCGAGCCGGCGCTGGAGCAGGGCCAGGTCGACGTCGTCGTCGACTACCTCGGGACGGCGACGGCCTTCGTCCGCCGGGCGGCACCGGAGGCACAGAACACGCCGGAGCAGCTGCGGGCCCAGCTCGCCGAGGCACTCGCGCCGCGCGGCATCGGCGTGCTGGCGGCCGCCCCGGCCGAGGACCAGAACGGGTTCGCCGTCACGACGACGTTCGCCGCCAAGCACGGGGTCGGCCGGCTGTCGGAGCTGGGGCCGCTCGCATCCGGGCTGGTCTTCGGCGGTCCCCCGGAGTGCGCGCAGCGCCCGCTGTGCCTACCCGGGCTGGAGCAGGTGTACGGCCTGCGCTTCAAGGAGGTGCGCAGCGTGTCCTCCCGGCAAGCCACCGTCGAGGCGCTGATCAGCGGCCAGATCGACGTGGGCATGCTGGAGACCACCGACGCACGCCGGTTCAGCGCGCCGATCCTGGTCCTGATCGACGACCTCGGGCTGCAGCCGCACGAGAACGTCGTCCCGCTCGTGCGCGCCGACGTCCTGGACCGGTGGGGGGGCCGGCTCCGCGAGGCCCTCGACGGCGCGAGCGCCCGGCTCACCACGCAGGAGCTGGTGGCCCTCAACCGCGCCGTCGAGGTGGACGGCCTCACCCCCGCCCAGGCGGCCCGCCAGTGGTGGGCCCGCCAGTAGACGGACCCTGCTGCCCCCCGCACGTCGCACGCTCGGCGCGGGGCCCTGCAGGGGGGCCGTTCCAGACCGTTACACGATGGCGCCGTGGCCGGTCACGGCTCGACCGACGATGAGGCTGTTGACCTCGCGGGTGCCCTCGTAGGAGTAGATCGCCTCGGCGTCGGCGACGAAGCGGCCAACGTGGTTCTCCAGCAGGATCCCGTTGCCGCCCATCAGCTCGCGGGCCCAGCCGACGGTCTCGCGCATCCGCATCGTGCTGAACATCTTGGCCAGGGACGCGTGCTCGTCGGCCAGCCGGCCCTCGTCCTGCAGCTGGGAGACGCGGGTGCACAGCGTCGCGGAGGCGGTGATGTTGCCGAGCATGCGCACCAGCAGGTCCTGCACCAGCTGGAACTCCGCGATCGGCCGGCCGAACTGCGTGCGCTCCTCGGCGTACTTCAGCGCGTGCTCGTAGGCCCCACGGGCGCAGCCGACGGCCGACCAGGCGACGCTGGCGCGGGTCATCCGCAGCACGTTGGCGGTGTCGCGGAAGCTGTTCGCCTCCTGCAGCCGGTTCTCCTCCGGCACGTGCACGCCGTCGAGGGTGATCAGCGCGTTCTGCACCGCCCGCAGCGCGATCTTGTCCTCGAGGTCGACGGTGGTGAAGCCGGGGGTGTCCTTCTCGACCACGAATCCGAGGACCCGGTCGGTCTCCTCGTCGCGCGCCCAGATGATCACCAGGTCGGCGAAGCTGGCGTTGCCGATCCACTTCTTGTGGCCGTTCAGCACCCAGCCGTCGCCGTCCCGGCGGCACGTCGTCCTGAGCCCCCGGGCGACGTCGGAGCCGGACTGCGGCTCGGTCAGGCCGAACGCGCCGATCAGCTCCATGCGGGCCATCGGCGGGAGCCAGCGCTGCTTCTGCTCCTCCGATCCGCAGAGGTAGATCGTGCCCATGGCCAGTCCGCCGTGGACGCCGAAGAAGGTGGCCACCGACGGGTCGCCGCGGGAGAGCTCCATCGCCACCATGCCGTCGGTGAGGAACGAGCGGCCCGGGCAGCCGTACCCCGAGTAGGGGTTGCCCGCGATCCCCAGCCCGGCCATCTCCGGGATCAGGTGCTGGGGGAACTTGCCGCGCGTCCACCACTCGTTGATGCACGGCTCCACGCGCTCGTTCATGAACGTGCGGACCCGTTGCAGCAGGTCCCGGCCGTCGTCGTCGAGCAGACCGGCCAGGTCGTAGAAGTCGGAGGTGCTGATCAGGTCCAAGGCGACTCCTTCGGCTCGGGCTCCCGGCATGCCCCGTGAACCGCCTGGGCACACCCCCGGCCGACGTCGAGTCGACACGGGAGGAGAACCATGCCGCGATCGCTGGCGGGGCAGACGGTGGAGGAACTGGGCGGGCCGGGCAGCGTGCTCGCCCGCCAGCGCTCCGATCACGAGCAGCTCGACCGGCTGCTGCACGAGCTCGACGGGGCCACCGGCGCCGCCCAGGAGGAGGTGCTCACCCGCATCGACCGGCTGGTGTTCAGCCATGCCTTCGCCGAGGAGACGGTGCTGTGGCCGGTGCTGCGCCGGGTGCTGCCCGACGGCGAGGAGCTGACCCTGCGGGTGGAGGAGGAGCACCAGGAGGTCAACGAGCTGGTCAGCGCCCTCGAGCGGGACGGCCTCGGCGATCCCCGTCGCCCGCAGCGGCTGACCCGGCTGGCGGAGGTGCTGCGCGAGGACGTCCGCGACGAGGAGGACGTGCTGCTGCCGCGGCTGCAGGAGCGGCTCTCGGTCGGCGAGCTGCGCCGGCTGGGCCGGCAGTGGGAGCTCGTGCGCCGGATCTCGCCGACCCGGCCGCACCCGACGGTGTCCCGCCGGCCGCCGGGCAAC
>Ga0136846_1218511_pt1 | contig 13817 bp, 12 predicted proteins | sample HopSoiMetagenom2_FD_96841 | JGI IMG/M metagenome (GOLD analysis project Ga0136846, IMG submission 96841) | Grasslands soil microbial communities from Hopland, California, USA - 2 Assembly 2016 (version 4) | ecosystem: Environmental > Terrestrial > Soil > Grasslands | place: USA: Hopland... | reverse complement strand
ATACAGTCCATTTGATGTGGCCGCAAAAACGGTATCCGGGTTTCTTGGATTGAAGCGTATGTCGTAGACTCCTCTTACATTTGAAGTGGTGAAATTGAGTGAGCTACTCCAGGTTGTTCCCCCATCAGTACTTTTGATAATACCGATTCCATAAGATCCTCTGAAAGTACGGATATCCTGTCCGGGAAAACCGCTGGTACCAGCGGCATAAACCTCACCGGTTCCAACATAGATCTTACTTGGTGTTACAGGATTCACTGCAATGGCAGGAACACTTTGTGTAGGAAAACCTGTGTTCACTTGCGTCCAGTTAAGGCCACCGCCTGCTGTACCAATTCCTCCATTAGTGGTTTTCCATAAACCACCACTGGCCCCACCGGCCCACATAATATTCGGATTGGTTGGATGAAAGGCAAGCGAAAGTATTCTTCCCGCAAAGTTCATTGGACCAAGCGGGGTCCAATTACTAGCCTGGATTCTTTGTTGTGCGTTAGACTTGAATTTGATTTCAGGCATGCGCTTCATGTGCTCGTACGCATCCATGTAGGCCTTGGCGCTGATGTCGCCGGAAGGATAAGAACGCATGCTGCCCCACTGGTCCATTGCACCAAAAACTTCAGCAGCAGATTCCTTCTCTTCTTTTTCATGCATCTCTTCATTCTCATCAATTGCTGAAAAGAATGAGACATTCTTTGAGAGGTAAATAACAGTTGCAGCGAGCAGTAGGAACAGGACAAATGATTTCCTGTTCAACAGTAAGCGTAACGGTTTTTTCATAACTCTGGATTCAAGGGTTTTCAATGGGTTTAGGATTAACCATACTTGTATTGGATTAAAATACAAGTAGTCTACAAATCAATTCCACGCTATTTTCTTCTTACCGTAATAACTTTTTTGGTGCGAATAGTGCTTCGGAAAGTAGTTACTATCCTTTGCGCACTTGCACGAGTGATAATCTTTCTAAAAATTCACCCTGGACCGGAGTACTTATTGAAGGGAAATCAGTCAAACAATTGATGATTGAACTGATGGAAAGTGAAGCTCTCAAGCAGTAATACAACTGTGTAAAAGTTTGGTTCATAAGTAACGGATTCAGGGTTCATCTTCATTAGGATCATCAGATTCTCTCTGCACTAAAATCATTTCATCACATTAAAATTAAATAAAGGTTTTCACATACACAATGCTTAGGTAACATTCCTTAGTAATTACTTCGCAATTTTTTTCGGAAGTATACCATAAATACGAAACGATTCCCAAACTGAGAACTTGATTGTCTTTTTCAATGCACTGGCGGCGACGTAGTAGCATTGCGTTTGCAGTAATAATGAAAAAAATGGCATCCCATTATGGGAAGAATTGTAATAAACTCATTAGTCGTACTTTTAGCATTTTAAAACCGGAAACATCTGATGAATACTCCTACGCTCAAGCCAGTGATTGGCCTTACCGTTGGCGACCTGAATGGCATTGGAACAGAAATAATCATTAAAACGATAGCGGATCACCGCCTGCTGGAATTATTTACACCTGTCATTTTCGCTTCAAATAAAGTGATCAATTTTTACCGGAAATCTATACCAGAAGTCGTCTTCAACTATCAAAGCATTAAAGAGTTTAATCGCATAAATCACAAACAAATCAACGTTTTCAATTGTTGGGAAGAAGAAGTGCAAATCAATCCGGGCCTGTTGAACGATATAGGTGGCAAGTATGCTATCCGATCTCTGCAAGCCGCCGTGGCCGCATTGAAAGAAAATAAAATTGATGGACTGGTAACCGCACCTATTCATAAGAAGAACACTGAAGGGAATGAATTTCCATTCACCGGTCACACGCCTTACCTGAAGTCAGTATTTGGTGCCAGGGACGTAGTGATGCTGATGGTTGCTGAAAAATTCAGGGTTGGACTGGTCACTGAGCATGTTCCATTAAAAGAAGTTGCTTCGTTAATTACCAGGGAAAATATTTTGAGCAAGTTGTCCATCATAAAGGATACGCTCGTGAAAGATTTCGGTATCGATAAACCGAAAATTGCTGTCCTGGGACTAAATCCTCATGCAGGGGATGAGGGTTTGGTTGGCAAGGAAGAACAGGAAGTCATCAAACCTGCCATCAACGAAGCAAAGAATAATAATATGCTGGTGTTTGGTCCGTATTCCGCAGATGCGTTTTTTGCAAGATACCAGCACAAAAAGTTTGACGCCGTATTGGCAATGTATCACGACCAGGGACTGATCCCCTTTAAGTCTTTAGCCTTAGGGGAGGGTGTAAATTATACCGCTGGAATTGCCGGCGTACGCACTTCGCCGGATCACGGAACGGCATTGGATATTGCCGGAAAAAATCAAGCAGATCATGCGTCTTTTCTTGCTGCTATCTACACATGCCTGGATATTATTAATAACCGCGAACAATATCGGGAGAATCATAAGAACCCGTTGAAGAAAATGACCTCTGTAGTATTAGCAAACGCAGAAGACGAGAAAATTGATGAGTCAGAAAATGTTTAAGGTTTAAAGTTCTAGGTTTAAGGTTTAAGTCGGAAGACTTCATCGTTGACTCCTTTATTTATGGTGTACTGATTAAACACTATTCGCACTTCACCTTTTGAACTCTTCAGCCCACTGGTATCTGCTTTGATTTCATTGTCGTAATCAAACGTCATTCCCTTTGGAAGCTTGTAATCTTTAATATTGAACGTGAACAGCAATTCATCTGGCAAAGCCCAACTGGAGAATTTACCATAGATAAATTCAATAGTATAGCTCCCGTTTTCTTTTGTTGTACTCACTATTTTCTTCACCAGGTAAGATTGCGGATCGATATACATGGTTGACAAAACCACTTCAGATTCTTCCGCAAGAGGCAACAATTTTATAATTCGAAGCTGCTTACCATTCATCGTTGCAGATCCTGCGTCAATCGCGGTGTAGTCCTTGCCATTTAAAATCGTGTTCAAATTAATGCTGACTCCGCCCCTCGGTACAATCGAAATTCCTTTTTGTTGAACAACGCGGAATTTGTCGGGCTGCTTATAATATACCACAACTTTCGAATCGGGAACCTGCAGAAAAGAAACATTTAATTTCAATAGCGCAGTTGCTTGATAATCTCTCACCTGGTCTATTTTGCTCTTTGCTTTTTTTATCAGCTCGTTCATATCCTGTGCTTGCGCGATGGCACTGGCCAACACAAGAAAAACGGATGCTGCAAAGCTTACTCTCTTCATGTTCATGATAAAATATCCTTCCTTTTAAAGAAAAAAATTGCCGATCCGGTAAAGACAATGATATGGATGATCAAAACAAGTCCGGACCTGGTCACGGCCTTGTAATTTACCGGTTCATTGAAAAATGCTTTCCATGCAAGCATATGTCGCGGAAACAATACCGGTTTTAGAAAATCAAAAAATGGTAATTCAAGCCCGGCAATAATGGTAAAGAGAATGATCACGCTCATTGTTCCTACTATCGGTCCAATTGCATTATCTGAAAAGACTGATAACAGCAGGGCTAGGGACGTTACGGTTGTCATTGCGATGGCCGCGTAAAAAAAAGCTGCGGCAAATCGCCAGAATACGTCATGCTCCCGCAATAGCACCGCTTTATCACTCATAAAAATCAGCAGGTCATCAGTCCCGAAAATTAAAATGGAAACCAGTACCGAAAGTATGGCCATCCATGCAAGCAAGATGAGTGTATAGATAGTCGTTGCTATAAACTTTGTCAGCAGGATAGTGGTACGACTAACCGGCTTGGTCAGCAACATTCTGAGTGTGCCCATATTAGCTTCGCCTGCTAGCACGTCACCAGCCACCAGTGCAATAAGCAATGGCACCTGTACCAATAACATCTGCAGAACAAGGTAGGCAATGAAATATCCATTAAGTAATTTTCCGTTGATGTCGAACCGCCCCTTCAATGCCTGCAAAGCGAAGTCCATGTAGGCGCCTCCATCCGAATAGAAAGCAAGTTGTATCAGCGTAATGATGACGGTGATCGCTACAAAGCTGATGTACGTCCTCGGACGTTTGAATATTTTGAAAACCTCAATTTGCAGAAGTGACCACATGTCCTTGGGCTGTAAGCGCTAAAAAATAATTTTCGAGCGAGTGACGTGAATCAACTGAAATTACATCTATGTTATTATTGACCAGGTGACGAACAAGTACCGGTATTTGTGTTTCCGATACTTGAAGAATCAATTTGTTTTTATCTTTCCGAACGAACTTGATGTCAGGGAAAGTTTCGATCAATTGAAGCGCCGCTTCATTGTTTCCAGTACTCAATTCCAATAACATCTTTGAGCGGTCCATTAGCTCAGACATCTTGCCTTCCACAATCTTTTTTCCATTATCAATGATCAATAGTCTGTCGGCTATTTGTTCTATCTCACTCAACAAGTGCGAGGATACCATAACCGTTTTTTTAAGGTCGCGACCGAGATGCAGGATCAAATTTCGCATGTCAGCGATTCCCTGCGGATCCAGGCCGTTTGCAGGTTCATCAAGTATCACCATGTCCGGATCATGTACAAGGGCAACGGCTATGCCCAGCCTTTGCTTCATTCCCTGCGAATATGTTTTCACCTTACTATTGGTCCTGGTTCCCAGGCCTACGCTTTCGAGTTTCCGGTTGATTTCCCCGGCTGTTAACCTCAAGCCACTAAGTCGTGCAAAAATCGAAAGGTTTTCTGCACCTGTGAGGTACTTGTATAGATCTGGTTTTTCAATGACTGCGCCAGTTGAGCGAAGAATAGCAGAACGGTCGGAGGCCAGGTCTTTACCAAAGAGTTGAATACTGCCCGATGTGGGCTTAACAAGCGATAGGAGCATACGGATCGTAGTCGATTTTCCGGCCCCATTCTGACCCAGGAAACCATAGATTTCTCCTTTTTGAACCGTAAATGAAAGGTCATCTACTGCCCTTACGTCTTTGAATTGCTTTACCAGTCCTGTCGCCTTTATGATTGTTTCCATTAACACGAGTCAAATTACGGCAAAGCGATGTCTGTAGCCTATTGAAAAAAGAAAATATTATTCGGTTTGCTTGCAATGATGAGGATCGCCTATTACTTTTGTTTTATCCGCATTCATCCTTTGACAATCCGTGCCGGCAAGATCGCACCTCCTGATATTGCTCCATTTCCACGAATACCTGCCAAACCAATACCTTTTAAAAAGCAAGCTCCTTTTTCCTGACCAACTCGGGTACTAATCCATTTTATATACTTCCTTCCTCTGAAAGGCTCGTCAACTCCTGGGCTCGACTCGAATTATTAACATTTGAAACTTGAACTATGAAACGGATCATGCTTGCCACCTTACTGCTATTTGGAGGCGCCATCTTTTTTTCGAGCTATGCACAGTTAACTGAGAACTTCAACACGAGGCCATCTGCTGGATTGACAACAGAAATCAAGGGTTTTTTACAAGACCATTGCTGGGTACTCCAGGGAATGGACATTAACATCGGATCTATCGCCCCAATCGAAGGAGATGGAAGCGTTGTCTCACCTATTGGTGCCGGAGATCAAACAGGCTTATATACGCCCATGTTGCAGATTCCAGGTAACCTGTATATCTCTTTCAATTATAAGTTTACTACTGATGTAACGGTTGGCCACTTGTTGAAAATTGCACTTACCAATTTCGACAACGAGATCTTCATGGAATTGGATAACCTTAACGTCGCGGGGAAGTCGGCAAATACGATTTACAATTACACCTCCTATTTTAATGACCTTCCATCCGGCGCTTACAGAGTCCTTATAACTTTTAAAGATGGTGATCATACCACTCAAATTTCGTTGGACGAATTCTATGTCAACGTGCCGTTGCTATATACCGGTGGTTGCAACCAGGCACCGGTGGCGGGCAACGATGTGTTTAACGGGCAGGACGATCATACTGCGCATGGCTTTCTCACGCTCAATGATTACGATGCCAACGGAGAATCCTATACGCCATACCTGGTTTCAAACTCACCGGATGGAAACGTGGTGATTAATGCCGACGGAAGTTTCACGTTTACACCAAATGCGGGATTTATTGGAAGCTCAACCAACTTCACGTACCAGATCTGTGATAATGGATTTGGACCACTATGCAGCAACATCGCATTGGTAACTATTAATTTTCCATTGACCATACCAATGCGCTTGGTTGATTTCAGTGCAAGCATCAACGATGAGCGCGAAGTGAATCTCCGCTGGACGACCACGTTTGAACAAGGTACCGACCACTTTGACATTGAACGCAGCCTCGATGGCGTTGCATTTAAAAAGATTGGTGAATTAAAAGGCGCTGGCAATTCGCAACTGAGGAAAGATTATACATACGATGATAGATTGCGCACGAGCACACTAAATAAGAATGATGTGTATTACAGGCTGCGAATGGTAAACCAGGATAACAGGGCGGAAATTTCAAAAGTGTTAGTGATCAGGTTGATCAATACGCTCACTACAAAGACAATTGCTGTAACGCCAAACCCGGCGCGCAATGATGTGAATGTGCAGGTGCAGTTGCGCGAGAAATCATATGTAGTGATGAAGGTAACTGATAGCAAGGGAACAGAGGTAGCAAGAAAATCAACACGCGGTGCATTCGGGTTAAACAGTTTCACAATTGAAGGAACGAACACCCTAACACCTGGAATTTATATGCTCGAAGTTATTGTGAATAGTTCCGAGAGGATGATAACGAGGTTAGTGAAGAATTAAAATGTTTAAGGTTTAAAGTTCTTTCTTGCTTACAACCTAGCGCTTATAGTTTGGAGCTATTCTCAATTTTATTTTTCCGTTTACAGAGGCACAGGGGCTCCGCAGGAGCCCTTTTTTATTGTGGATTGCGGATTGCGGATTTCGGATTGGGGATTGGGTTTTCGACACTTTCGGGGGTTGTTGCTATTTCTTCACGCTCAGGTAAGACTGTAAATTCTTTACGTATTCTTCAAAAGCCTTGATACCGGCGGTGGTGATTTTGCAGGTAGTTAGAGGATAATTGTCTTTGAATTGCTTTTGAACGTCGATGTAGCCGGCTTCTTTTAGTTTTTGAATCTGGACACTCAGGTTTCCAGCGGTAGCGTTTGTTTTTTCTTTGATGAAAGTGAATTCGGCTTCCTTCACTCCAATGAGGAGCGACATCACCGCCAGTCGCAATTGGGAATGTAATATGGGGTCAAGATCTTTAAACACTTGTTTTCTTATTTGTCATTTGATCCCCTGTTCAATTTTTTAAACTCGGAATATGCAATATGGCCGGGTATGATATAACCTAATAAGACTGCGGCACCATGCAGCAGCATAACTGTTCCAAAAGAGGAAACGAAAAACGCAGCCAGTCCCAGGGCCCAGGTAATAAAGGCGCCGATTATAGAAGGTTTGAAATCGAAAGCCGTACCATAAATCAACATCCAGAATCCATACAATCCCACCAGTAAAGGGAATCCTCTAACCGGATCAACGCCTCTGTTGATCGCAATAATGATGAACATGATGGAAATAAAAAACCCCACGTTTAACTTCTGAAATAATTCACCTGTGTAGGTTCTCACTCGTTGACGCTTCCTCGTCACAAAAAATTTTATGATGCTAAAAAGGATTAACACGAGGCTGAGCACTCCAAAAATATTCCAGAAGTAATGCGTGGAATACCACCTGGTATAGAGGTTGATGTAAGTGAAAACAGAAGTAAGGAACAACAGCCATCCCCAGAGAATCCATCCCATGCCATTATCTTTCTGTTGTTGTTTGGCGGTGTCAATCATCTGCTGGATAATCAGCAGGCTTTCCTGTTCGGTAACCATCTTCTCTTCCATAATAACTAGGCATTTAATTTTTTATACCTGGCGCGAAGCATATAACCCGGAATGATCCATGCGATAATCATTGCAGCGGATAATAATAACAGTTGATAATCGTATGGAATGTAGAGTGCAATAATCGACAATAACCAACAACCAACCCCTCCAATGATCAATGGCTTGAACCGGAGGATAACCCCCGATAAGAATGTAGGCATACCATACAGCGCCAGGAATCCCGGGCTGATCATTCTATAATAATTCTCTCCCAACCCATTTCCGAATAGAAAAGCAAATAGAAACATTAATATCACAAATGTGATCCAAACAAATCCAATAATAGAATGAGTATATGTCTTTACGCGTTCTCTTCTTTTTTCTTTCACCAGGTAAAAAATCTGGTAAATAAATGCAACCCACGTTAGCATCCAGACGATGTAGTGATGCTGATATTTGAAAACCGACAAGAGTATGAATTCAGCTACGCTACAGATAAATACAATCCATCCCCAAAGCAAATACAAATGACCATTCTCACTAAATTGATTCCTTGCCGTTTCGATCATCGTTTGAATTATCGTCAAACTCTGCTGAGGCGAAAATTCCTCTTGCGAATTTTCAGGCTTCATATCATATTTTTTTATTTACAAACCGAAGCCCACCAATCTGGATCGTAGTTCCTAAAATCTGATCGAAAATGGTGGGCCTGCCCGGTTAGTGATGGTGAAAATATTCATCAATTACATTGCTGTAAAAAATAGTTAGTCGCAGCTTTTCCCCAAGTTGGATGTAATTCGCTTGCGGGTTTGAACTGATCAAACATTTGCAAAGCCTTGGTGAAAAGTTCTTTCGCTTGTGGTTTACCGCCACCGAATTGTTCCGGGGTAAAGAATTTTGACTGGCCTTCCAGGTAAACGGGTCTCGGGTTAGAAGGATCAAGTGTTTTTGCCTTTGATATTTCAAGTCCAGAGGCTTGACCGTATTTCATATACCGGGTTTGCGGATCTACCATCAGGTGTGACGAAGCGATCATGCTTTTGATGACGCAGGTTTCAGAGTTTTCACCACCATTCACCTCTTCCGCTTTCTTGATTAATTGTTCAGCCTTATCGGCAATTGCATCTGTCTTACTCTTATCTGCGTCCATATAAGAATTCATCACCTGGCAATAGGCAGCATAGTAATAAGGGAGCCATTGCGTTTTTTCTGCGTCTGCTATCCGTTCAAAATTGTTTCCTAATTCAGCCAGGTGCGCAGCATCATGGGCCGAATCCAATTCTGCAACGTTTTTCTTCATAGCATTCAGGTACTTCTCATTCTGGCCGTTCACCAACAAACTAGCCGTTAAAGCCACTGCAAAGACGAATAAGTGTTTCATGATTTGTTATTTGAGATTTATTTGTGATTGTTACTTGTGATTTAGTATTCAGCCCTTCCTGTGTTTCAGAGATTACTATTAATTACGTCTTCTGTCCTGTCAACACCGAAGCTTAGAAAACAACCGATGAAATAAAATCGTTTTGCGGGTGGTGTCACCGGTTGTTTTGTGTCACCAGCGTACGAGTAATTGTATCCATAAACCTGCTTACTCCCAAGCACGTTGGTTACAGAAAATACAAACACGCTGTGCTGACTTGCTCCTTTCTTGAAAATATTCGGCAGATAGTTAATGCTGAAACTTAGATTATTGTATGAAATCGTTTTGCCCTGGTCAAAGATCTTATACTTCGCATCCGTATTATCGTACCTGAGATTATAATACGGCCTGCCCGTTGCAAACGAGTAGGACGCGTTGAACATGCTCTTTAGCTTTCCAACGAATTTTTTTACAACCACGGAAGCAGTATGATGAGTAGTGAAATTCGGCTGCATCGCAAAAGGATAATTCAGGTAATCTCGCTTTGTATCGAGGTATGAATATGAAATCCAATAATCAACGTTCTTTAATGTCTTGCGATCGCGCCAGAAAACTTCAAATCCTTTCGCTTCTCCAAAGCCGTTATTATTTGTATCCGGGACAGTTTTGATCAGCCTGTGATATTTTTTATAATAGACTTCTGTTCTTAGAGTATAATCCTTGCTGACTTTTTGATAGTTGAGAATATAATGGGTGGCCTGCGAGTAATCGAAATAATTTTTAAATAAGAGATACTGCCTTTCAGGCTTCTGGTAAAATATTCCATATGCCATTGAAACCTGCCCCTGCACTCCCACTTTATATGCGAGCGATATCCGGGGAACAAGATTGCTCTTATCCAGGTATGATGAATGTTCGAACCTGCCACCAATTTTAGCAGCCAGGTCGTTCGTGATATAAATATCAGACTCCGCAAATGCTGCTGTAAAATGGTCATCGAATTTGCTAATTCCATTCGATACAAACGGATTCGTGAAGTCGGTCTTGTCTCTACTGAGCAAATGTTCAGCTCCAAAACGAATTGCACTCAACCCGCTAAACCTTCTTTCTAATACAGTTTTTATTTGCGCCAGCTCGCCTTGAGATGTAAGATTAAAAATCTTGCCTGGGTATGGGTCATAAGGAACATCCTGGCTGATATCATTTTCATCCTGCAGTTCCTGCTTATATTTATCAGTGTTGGAAGAATAGGATGAACCGACATATAACCTCCACATTTTTCCGATTCGTTCTCTCCACGAAAGATTGGTATACACATTAAAATTCTTTAATTGAAAAGCGTCTTTCAACTCCGAGCTATCAATATCAGGATTTCGGAATCCGAGTCGATTAAGATTGAAGTATCCGTAGAATTTTAGGATGCCAGTTTTGGAAGTTTTAATTCTGAAGTTCGCTTCTGCATTATGAAATTCCGGAATTGTGATATAGTCCGGCTTCTGGCTAACTACCGCAAAATAGGGTAAGAGGTTTGTGTAGGAATAAGCAACTCCCCAGCTAGCCGTTTTCCGTTTATTCACTTTCTGCAAACCCCCGCTCAATCCAACAGTAGATATACCAAGGCTCGCGCTACTTGTTTCAGGGACATCAACTGACTCGAGGATTAAAGCCGAAGAAAGCGCCTGTCCATATAAAGCTGAATATCCTCCCGAACTAAAAACGGTCCCTTTGAAAATAAATGGCGAGAACCTTCCGCGTTGGGCAATATCAGGAACGCTGCTGAAATAAAAATTGTTCACCTGTGTACCATCAATAAAAACTTTCGTTTCCTGAGCCGTTCCGCCTCTTACAAATAACCCTTCCTGTTCACCCACTTGTTGTGGGCCGGGCAAGGTCTTGATTGCTGCCGTCACATCCGCATTTGCACTGGCTGTGGTTACAATATCTATCGGGCTCAGGACTGTGGCTCTTTTCGAATCACTCGCCTCAAACGTTCCCGCAGAAACAACCACCGCTTTTAATTCACTTGGCTCTTCCTTCAAGATGATATCTAGCTGAATGCCTGATCCATTGATGTCGATTTTCTGTTCTGATAACCTATAGCCGATAGAGGTGATGAGCAAGGTTTGTTGTCCTTTTTCCGATGTGCGGAATTTGTAAGTTCCAGTGGAGTCAGAGGTTGCTCCGTCATATGTGTCTTTCACGGCTATACTTGCCCCAGCCACTGGCCTTCCTTTGTTGTCCTTCACTTTACCACTAATGGTTGCTTGTCCGAAACCTGAGCCGTGAAGAAGGACAACCGCAATAACAACCAAGAGTCTCATTTCATAAATTTGATTCAAATATAGATTGGTTTATATCATAAACCAAATTTATTTTAGGGTTCTTCAATCCCCCCTGCCTTCCCCAGTCGGCAATTCGAAATCCGCAATGCGCAATTCCAACCCGCCTCCGCAGGGCTTCGGCGGATACGGTCCGCAATTCACAAAAGCCCTCCTGAAGAATCAGGAAGGCGTTATTGATCGTACCCTTTAAAAAAGAGTTGAAGTGTTTAAAACGAGAGAGACATATCCAGAATCTCGCAGCTATTTCATCCGACGATGCGCATTGATAAAAGCTGATACGTGAGCTAACTTCCCAAGGTTGGAATTGTATAAAAGTTCTTCGACGGTATGGCGACGTCGATCCGCAATACACTTAGATGCCGCAGAAGATGAGCCAGGTTGTTAAGAGAAAACTGCAAGAGCGTAGATAGGGGGCTAACCGACGAACCACTACAATACCTGTCGGTCAGCCCAATTTATGAGGAGATTCTTTCTTCAAAATAGCCAGGCTTAGAAAAGCCCGGCGGTTGTTGATCGTACCCTTTAAAAAAACTCTTCTATCAATTCCGATCGTAGAGGCACATCCAAACTTCACGCTGCACTGGTTCACTTTAAGGGTAATACGTTCAAATTTGTGTACAGACTTCAATGTTCTTTCGGGTCAAAAATTTGTCTGGTAGATCATTTCCTTTTCTCAAGGTCGTGGCCTTTTTCTAACAGGATAAGTAGGGAAACTGGTTGTTATGGAGTTGGATTGCGGCGCAGCATCGTCAATAACAATTTGCACTGGCGCCAGGAAGTTCAAAGGAAGAGGATATTGTAACCGTCCGTGATCTCTTATTATTTTTTAAATACTGTTTGTGATTGTGTTTCCGACCGCGTATATGCTTTTATTATATACAGACCGGCGATGCATTCATCTAAATTCATTACTTCGGTTTGGTTGGCGTTGCTGGACGTCATGCTTTTTACAAGGCGACCACTGTAATTATAAATCTCGTAGCGCACCGTTTGATTCTGCCAGCTGGATGGAATGGTGATTCTCACTTCATGCACAACCGGGTTAGGATAAGTTTCCACCTTCGTGACATTAGCAGCATCTCCAACACGGATGAGTTTCACCGCCGAGTTCTGGAATCGTCCATTGGCGTCAACGATCTTGATACGATAATAGAGTACTCCTTTACTATAAATACTAACAACATCAGTAAAGGAGTAATTCTGCTTAACAGAAGAATTGGTTACGGCAAAGACAAGAGCAGCTTCTTTATATTCAATTCCATCAGTACTTCTTTCAATAACAAAATGACTAATTCTTTTTTCGATGCCTGTTGTCCAGGTTAAGGTCACTTTATTATCAGTCAGGATTGCCTTGAATGCACTCATCACCAGTGGCAATGAAAATTCATCATTGGTAACCGAGCCCGCAACCAGGTTAGTAGGTTGAATAGGTAACTTGGCAATTTGATCAGTACCCGCAGTCGACACACGACTAGTATCAGATAAGGAACTATTATAAGGAGCAGCGTTAGCTAAGAGAATTATTGAAGCGCTCATTGCAAGCGCAGATGTAAGAATTCGTTTCATATGCTGCCTCTTGGGCAACACAGCAGTAAGAAGATGTTGGAAAAGGTACGTTTTCATTTTTCGCATTTAAAGGGACAGATAATACTTTGTCACACGAATTGGATGATTTTTTCAATTCTTGGACTTTAGAGAAATCAATAAATTAAATGCTAATTCTGGTACGGTTTCCTATAAGGAGATTGGCGATGTGTTCCTGTGAAATCTACGTACAAAGATTAACCGTATTTTCCGAAGATGCAAGTGATGATGCAAAAAAGTTTTGTCCTTTATTGGGAAAATAATTTACGCGAACAACACCATGAAACACAAGCTGTGGTGGAGCTTGGCGCGAATGCTATTCCAATTTCTTCTTTGGCAGCATAGGAAGTTTACGATGGTGTAGATTATTCTTTGTAACATCCCAATGCTCGAATTTTTTTTTACACGAATTGAAATGCGAAGGAAATTCTTAGCAAGAATTCGTGATTGCCAATTGCAATTGCAAATCCCCTTAAGCGATTTACACGAATTACCAGGCCCGCTACGCGGGGTAATCACGGGTTAACGATGCGTCTTTGTAACATCCTGATGTTTGAAGAATTTACTTACACGAATTAGGCGAATTAGCACGAATTGGAATGCGAAGGAATTTTCTCCGGTCGAATTCGTGACCGCCAATTGCCATTGCAAATTGCTGCCGATCGATTTACACGAATTGAAAGCCCGCTACGCGGGTGATCAATATTTTTGTCTTGGTAATATCCT
>Ga0136846_1210050_pt1 | contig 13818 bp, 13 predicted proteins | sample HopSoiMetagenom2_FD_96841 | JGI IMG/M metagenome (GOLD analysis project Ga0136846, IMG submission 96841) | Grasslands soil microbial communities from Hopland, California, USA - 2 Assembly 2016 (version 4) | ecosystem: Environmental > Terrestrial > Soil > Grasslands | place: USA: Hopland... | reverse complement strand
GCACGCCGCCTACCTCGAGGAGCTGCAGGAAGCGGAGGGCAAGCTCGGGCAGCTCCTCTCGGGCCTCTCCGTCGGCGAGTTCAGCGTCCCCATCGCCGCCTTCAAGGGCGCGCTGCCCTGGCCGGCGCCCGGCCGCGTGCGCACCACCTTCGGCCGCCACAAGCACCCGCGCTTCGAGACCTACACCGTGCACAACGGCATCGAGATCGACGCCCCCGTGGACACCCCGGTGGCGGCGGTCCACGACGGCACGGTGGCCTTCGCCGCCCCCTTCCTCGGCTACGGCCTGCTCGTGATCGTGGACCACGGCGCGAAGAACTACACCCTCTACGCGCATCTGGCCGACGCGCGAGTCCAGCCCGGGCAGCACGTGGCCGCGGGCGAGGTCATCGGCACCGTGGGCGCGTCGAGCGTGGAGGGCGCCGGCCTGTATTTCGAGATCCGGTCCCAGGGACGACCGCAGGATCCCATGGAGTGGCTGGCCGCGACGCGGCCCTGAAGGTCGCGGACAGCCACTATCCGTCGCGCCGCCGCGGGCTCATCGTGCGGGCTTGACCCTCGCTGCCGGTCCCGCCGGCACCTCCACCCCGCACATCACCAGCAGATCGGTCAGCACGTCCGGCTCCGCGAGGTCGCCCAGGATCCACATCTTCGGCTCCGGCCAGACCTTCACGAGCGTCGGGGAGAAGAGCACGTTGTCGCTCTCCGCGCGCTCCGGCTCGCGGGCCAGGTCGCACACGCGGAGCTTCACGTCTCCCTCGCGCACGCCGGACAGGATCCGCGAGAGGTTCGACCTTGCGCGGATGGAGGAGGGCCAGGGCAGGGTGACGTAGAGAGCGAGGTCGACCTTGGCCCCGTGTCGCGCGCGCGCCGCCGCCGCCGCCGGGCCCTTGCGCCGCCGATCGCCTGCTTTCTGCGGGCCCGGACCTTGGGGCGCGCCCAGGATCGAATTCACCTGGCTCACGAGGTCCTGGGGGTCGATGGGCTTGCGGATGACGGGGATGTCTTCCGCTTCCTCCACCGTCGGCTTTCCCGTGAAGAGGAGCTCCGCGGCTTCGCCGATCAGCCCTTCCGCGCGCGCCTCCCGGAGCAATGCCACCCCCGTGCGGTCGGGGAGGCCGTAATGGACGAGGAGGAGCTGGTACGGCGCCGCACGCAGCGCCTCCAGGGCGGCCTCCGCGGACATGGCGACGTCGACACGATAGCCCTGGGCCTGGAGCACTCCGGCCAGCGCCCCGACGTGGTCGGAGTCCGCATCCGCGATCAGGATCCGCCCTGCGGAGTCCCAGGTGACGTGCTTTCCGCCCTGCCCGCTGCGATCGGCCACCGCTCTCCTAGCTCCGGTCCCCTCATCCCGCGACACGCCGCCACTTCCGCTCGCCCGATACGCCCTTCACCCGTCCGCGCGTGTTACGTTCATCGGTGAGCTGAACGCGCGCGCCCTGGAGAGCGACGGCACGGCGGGACCGCCCGGCGCGGTGGAGGTGGTGCTCTACGTCAACCCGCACTCGGCCACCTCGGCCCGGGCCCGCCGGAACCTCGAAGCCGCTCTCCAGGACTACGATCCGGCGGCCTTCCGCTTGATTGTACGGGACGTCTCGCGCGACGTGCAGGAGTCGGAAGCGGATCACATCGTATTCACGCCCACGCTCATCGTCCGTCACGCCGCCAACGCCTGCGTCCTGGTGGGGGACCTCGCCGACCGGGCGACGGTGACGACGATGCTCGGGCTGGGTGGAATGGAGAGCGGCGGATGAGCGCGGTCGAGAAGATCCCGACGGGGGTACCGGGTTTCGACATCATCAACCATGGCGGAATCCCCAAGGGCCGCTCCAGCCTCCTGGTGGGCCGGAGCGGGACGGGCAAGACGATCCTCGGCCTGCAGATCGCCGCCCACACCGCGCGGCAGGGCCTGAGCACGCTCCTCATCGCGGTGGAGGAGTCGGCGGACGACCTGATCTCGACCGCCGACAACCTCGACCTCGACTTCACGGGCCTCATCGCCGGCGGGCGGTTGCGCGTGACCGACGCCTCGCGGCCGATCGAGGGGCCGGTGGTGGTCAGCGGCGAGTACGACATCTCCGGGCTCGTGCACCGCGTGCAGGCCAACGTGAAGCAGCACGGCTCGCAGGTGGTGATCCTGGACTCCGCCACCGCGCTGTTCAGCCCGCGGCCGCCGCAGGAGCTCCTGCGCAGCCTGTTCACCCAGCTCGTCCACGCCTTCCGGCGCATGGGGCTCACCTCCGTCATCCTGGCCGAGGCGGCCGAGGACTACGGGCAGCTCACCACGCTCGGGGTCGAGGACTTCGTCTGCGACATGGTGGTGATCCTGCGCAACGTGGTGGACGGGGAGCGCCGCCGCCGCAGCCTGGAGGTCGCGAAGTACCGCGGCAGCGGGCATTACAAGGGCGAGTATCCCTGCACGATCACGACGCGCGGGCTCACCATCTTCCCGCTCGACGCCCGCGAGCGACCGGGCCCGCACATCGGCGAGCGTTACTCGAGCGGGTCTCCGGGCCTGGACGGGATGATCGCGGGCGGCCTGTTCCGCGACTCGATCGTGATCGTGCGCGGCCCCACCGGCAGCGGCAAGACGATGCTGGCCGGACTGTACGCGCGCGCGGGCGCGCTGCGGGGGGAGAAGGTCGTCTACTACGGCTTCGAGGAGCCCAAGCCGATCCTCATGCGGAACATGGCCGCCATCGGCATGCCGATGGACGAGCTGGAGAAGGCGGGCAACCTCCACATCATCTGCCGGTACCCGGAGGCCATGGGTCTCGAGGACCTCCTGGTCACGCTGCGCATGGGCCTCGAAGAGATCGAACCCTCGCTCGTGGTCATGGACAGCATCTCGTCGATCGAGCACTCGTCGTCGGAGAAGGGGTTCCGCCAGTTCATGATCGGTCTGGCCTCGCTCCTGCGCGAGCACGCGCGCGGGGCCCTCCTCACCCAGACCGTGCTCGGCTCGGAGGCGGCGACGCACACCGCTCCGTACCTGTCCACCATCGCCGACGCCATCCTCGCCCTCGACTACGCGCTCGGCCCCGCCGAGCTCGCGCGGAGCCTGCGCGTCCTGAAGATGCGGGGATCGAGCCACGTCACGTACCCGTATCGGCTGGAGATCGCCCAGGGCGGGCTCCAGGTCGAGCCGCCCACCGTCCGCGGGTCCGTGCGGACCGAGCGTGCGGGACGCAGCACGGACGCGGGCAAGACAGTGGTGGCCCCCGGCCCGCCGGCTTCGCTGCAGGGGATACGCGTGCTCCTGGTCGAGGACTTCGCGGACGCGCGCGACATCGTGACCACGATCCTCCAGCAGGCGGGAGCGGAGGTGACGCCCGTCGCCACCGTGGCGGAGGGGCTCGCCCAGGTCGACCGGCAGCCGCCGGACGTGATCGTGGCCGACATCGGCCTGCCCGACGAGGACGGGATCGAGTTCATCCGACGGGTGCGTGCGCGTCCGGGTGAGGTGTCGAAGGTGCCGGCGGTGGCCCTCACCGCCTGGGGCCTGCCGCAGGACCGGGCGCGGGCCAGGGATGGCGGGTTCCAGGCGCACCTCGTCAAGCCCGTCGATCCCTCGACGCTCGTCTCGGTGCTGGGCGCGCTGGCCGGCCGATCCTGACCCCGCGGCGGGGATGACCGTCCTCCGCCGGCTGCGTGCCGCTAGACGCCGAACAGGTTCAGCAGGTCGCCGACGACGGTCGGATCGCTCAGGTCGCCCAGGATCCACACCCGCGGCTCCGGTCGATGCTTGACCAGCGTGGGGGTGAAGACGACGTTGTCCGTCTCCGCCCGCAGGGGCTCCAGGGCGAGGTCGAGGATCTCGAAGTCCACCTCCGCCCCGTCGAGCCGCTCGAGCAGCCTCTCCATGTTGCGGCGTGCCTTCACGGAGGGCGGCGAGGCGGGACTGACGTAGAGAGTGAGCCCCACCCGCTGACCCTCCGTCGCCGGCATCGCCGCCTCTCGTCCCCGGCCGGCGTGCACCTGCGGCCGGGAGTCCAGGATCCCTCGCACCTTCTGCAGGAACTTCTCGAGGTCGAGCGGCTTGCGCACGAGCGTCGCATCGTCGACGCCGTCGGGGTCCGGATGGGCGGTGACGACGAGGGTGGCCGCGTCGTCGAGAAGTCCGGCGGCGTCGGCCTCGCGCAGCATGGCCGCTCCCGTCTTCCCGGGCAGGTCGTAGTCGGAGAGGATCAGGTCGTAGGGGCCGGCGTGCAGGCACTCCAGTCCCTTGTCGGCGTCGCCGGCCTGTTCCACGCGGTAACCCTGCGCCTCGAGGGCGATGGCCAGGAGCTGGCGGGTGTCCTCGTCGTCCTCGACGAGGAGTATGCGTCGGGACGTGCTCACGCCAGCACTATGCCTCGGCACGACTCACGACGATGTCCTTCCGCGCGTTTCCCGTATAATGTCCGAGGAGCACGGTCCCCGCTTTGCCGTGCGGAAGGTGCCACAGTATGAGTCCCCGCGGCCGTCTCGTCGTCGCCCTCGTCTCGACGCTCCTCGTGGCCTACGTGGCCGTCGGCTCGCTCCTCGGCCGTGTCCTCGGCGACACGACCTACGGGCAGCTCGCGGTGTTCAACGAGGTGGTGCGGCTGGTCCTCGACGCCTACGTCGAGCCCGTCAACATCGACCGGGCCATGACGGGGGCGCGCATCGGCCTCACGGACGCCCTCGACGGCGACAGCGCGTACCTGGACCCGGACGAGCTCAAGGCCTATCAGCAGCCGGCCGGCGAGGGCGACGCCGACATCGGCGTGGCCCTCACGCGGCGGTTCTCGTTCCTGATGGTGGCGGCCGAGCGGCCGGGCTCGCCCGCGGACAAGGCGGGGGTCAAGATCGGCGACATCATCAAGACCATCGACGGGCGGCACTCGCGCACGCTCTCGCCGCCCACCGGCCAGCGGCTGCTGCACGGCGGTCCGGGATCCATCGTCAAGCTCACGCTGCTCCGCGCCGGCTCCGACCCGATCGACGTCTCCGTCGTCCGCGAGCGGCCCCAGTCCGTCTCGCCCGAGCACCGCGTCCTCGCGGACGGGACGGCCTACGTCAAGGTGGCCGAGTTCACGCCGCGCACGGCGGAAGAGGTCAAGTCCGCGGTGGACGGCTTCCGCCATTCGGGCGCGCACGCCCTCGTCCTCGACCTGCGCGGGGCAGGCACGGGCGCTCCCGCGGACGGCGTCAAGGTGGCCGAGCTGTTCCTCAAGGGCGGCACCGTGGGCAAGCTGGTCGGACCGCGCTCCGAGGAGCAGGTCCTCAGCGCCGATCCTTCGCGATCGGACTGGGACCGCCCCCTCGCCGTGCTCGTGGACAGCGGCACCGAAGGCCCGGCGGAAGTGGTGACGGCCGCGCTGCTCGACTCCGGACGCGGCCCGATCGTCGGCGAGCACACCTTCGGCCGCGCCGCCGTGCAGAAGATCGTTGGCCTCCCGGAGGGCGGTCTCCTCCTCACCGTGGCGAAGTACGTCTCCCCGAAGGGAACCGCCATCCACGGCAAGGGGATCGAGCCCACGGTCGCGGTGGACGTGCCCGACCGCAGCGACGAGGACGAGGCCGCCCCCGCGGGCGATCCCATCCTCGACAAGGCGCTCGAGGTCCTCAAGAACCCGGCCGCGGCCAAGAAGGCGGCCTAGGACCTACTTCACCTCGAAGGTCGCGTCCTTCGTGTAGTCCTTCTTCGTGACGTTGTCGTGCACGCGGAGCTGCACGACGTACTTGCCGGGCGCGAAGTTGGCGAGGGGAACGGGGCCGATCGACGGGCTCGCCGTCTCCGCCTCCACCACCTGGTCCTCGGTCTTGGCCACGGGCTTGCCGTCCTTGAGCACGGTGAACCCCCAGCTCATCGACGCCTTCCCCGTGGCCGGGTCCTTGGCCGCGTTGTAGACCGCGCCGATCACGCTCATCGACCCCGACTTGGCGAACACGTTGTCGAAGGAGGGGACGAGCTTGTTCGTGCCGAGTACGAAGTCGGCCAGCGGCGCCTTGGGGTCCGCCGCCCCCGTGCTCTCCTCGATGCCCTGGAGCAGGACCAGCGGCATGATCTCGACCTCTTCCGTCGCCAGGTCCGGGACGTCGACCGGAACCGTGGCCACGGACCCCTTGCCCGACTTCGGATCCACGATGGCCACGTTGAGCGTGTACTTGCCCGGCCGCAGCGTGACACCGTAGGACGACGTCACCGAGCCGTCCTCCGCGAAGTCGGCCAGCACCTGGCGGTCCTTCTGCGCGGAGACCTTCCCCTGCGCGTCCATCGCCTGGACCACCACGTTGACGGGCACCGACTTGGCTCCCGGATCGCGCGGCACTCCCGTCGCCCGCACGAGGCCGGCCACGTAGGTCGCGCCCTCGGGGCTGCGCAGCATCATCGAGCTCTGGGTGGTGACGGGGAAGTCCTGGCGCGGCGTCTTGAGCAGGGCCTGGGCCGGGCTCGGCTTCGGAAGCTGCTCGGCCAGCTTCGTGATGTGGCCGTCCGCGGTCTTCGTGTAGGCCAGGTTCGGGTGCACGATCTTGCTCTCCGCCACGCGGTTGAGCTGGTCGCCGAGGCGCGCTCCCTGCGGGAGCTGGCAGTCCTTCTCGAACGCGATCTGGACCTGCCCGCCGGCGAAGGTCTGGCCGGGCCGGTCGCGATAGGTCCAGATCTCGGCCGTGCGCAGCGCGGGAGCGTCACCGGTGGCCTTGTCCTGCTTCATCTCGTCCGGCTTGCCGAGCAGGAGGTAGACACGGCCGCAGTCCGTCATCGAACCCGGCTGGCCGGCCACGCGGAACTGCTGGTCCGCCTCCGCGCGCGCCGCGGTGTAGGAGGCCTGGAACTCGTTGTCGGGCGTGTCGAGGTCGGGGTCGCGGCGGGCCCAGAAGATCTTCTGGAACTCTAGACGGTCCGCCTTGTCCTTGAGGTCCCGGTAGGTCTTCTCCTCTTCCGGGAGCATGATCGGCCGGACGTCGTCCAGCCACTTCTTGTCATCCTTGTCGAGCTTGTCGGCGCGGGCAGCGGCGGGCGCCAGGGCGAGCGCGGTCATCGCGAGCGCCAGCTTGAGCCTGAAGGACATGTCGCTTCTCCTTGAAGATCAGGAATGAGTGCCGGGCGAAGGTCCGGGCGCGGATGGCGAGGGCGGGGCCGGTGAGGGCGGCGCGAGCGCGGAGCGTCCCAGGATCCTGACCAGGCGAGCCTGCCGCGCCCCGCCCTCCTCCACGGCGACCATCACGAGGCGATCGCCGGGCCGGAGGTCCTCGAGGCGCACGGCGCGGCCCCGCGACGCGAGCTGCGTCTTGTCGGTGACGACCGCCTCCACCTCGCGGGGATCGCGGCCCTCGGTCTTGACCGCGAGCGAGCGGCGCACGAGGTCGACGCGGGTCAGCTCACCGGCGACCGTCTCCCCGGCGACGGGAGAGGGCGAGGGGTCGGCGGCGACGGCGGACGTGGCGAGGGCAAGGCTCGCCCAGAGCGCGCGCACGCACCGTCCTTTCACGCGACCAGTCTAGTGGCCCCCGCGGGCGAAGTCGATACCGCACGCGTCATCTCCTGCCGGCTCCGCGCGCCATCCGTGTTACCTTCATCGGATGCTTCGCGCGCGCGCAAAGGTCCTGCTCTGCCTGGCCGTGATGGCAGGTCTCGCCCTCGAGGCCTCCGCGGACGCGCCCGCGACCGCCGCCCGCCGGCGAAGGACCGTCGCCGGTCCCCGCGTCCCCATCCTGCCGTCGATGGTCGTGCCCGCCTCCGCCTCCGCGCGGGACCTCGAGGTCGGCGAGGCCTGCCGCCGCGGCCTGCAGGGAACGGCGGGCGCGGTGGTGGCGATGGATCCCTACACCGGACGCGTGATGGCCCTCGTGAACCCGCAGCGCGGGATCGCGTCCGCGTATCAGCCCTGCTCGGTCTTCAAGATCGTGGTCGCCGTCGCCGGCCTCACCGAAGGCGTCATCACGCCCGACTCCACGTACAACTGCCAGGGCGGCTGCTGGCTCTGGCCCGGGCACGGCGTGGTGAACCTGCGCAAGGCTCTGGCCCAGTCGTGCAATCCCTACTTCGAATGGGTGGGCGAGAAGCTCGGCTACGAGCGCGTGCGCCGCTACGCGGAGCTGCTCGGCCTGGGCAGCCCGTCCGGCATCAACGTGGCCGGAGAAGCGGCGGGCCGGATCCCCGTCGCCGTGCGGCCCAGCCAGGTCGGGCACCTCTCCAGCCACGCCGCGGGCATCGCGACCTCCGCGATCCAGATCGCGGTCCTGATCTCGGCGACGGTGAACGGCGGCATCGTGTTCCAGCCCCAGGTGAGCGGCCCCGACGGCTTCGAGCCGCGCGAGCGGTGGCGCCTGCCGCCGGGGACGGTGCTGGCCGGTCTGTCCGACGGGTTCCTCAGCGCGGTCAACGAGGGGAGCGCCTCCAGCGCATTCGATCCCGACGTGGTGGTGGCGGGAAAGACGGGGACCTGCTCGGGCGTGGGATGGTTCGCGTCCTACGCCCCCGCCGATCGCCCGGAGGTCGTGATCGTCGTGTTCGTGGCCGGAGGCAGCGGCCACGTGGCTTCCGCGGTGGCGGGACGGATCTACCAGAACCTCTACAAGCCGTCCGCGCCGGCCCTGGCGGTGGGCGGCGGGAAATAGGAAACGGCGGGGCCGCCGTCGCCCCGCCGCTCCACGAAGACGATCGCCGTCCTACCGGCTGAGCTCGATGTCGGCGCGCGTCGTCTCTCCCGGCCGCACGTCGACCTCGCGCTCGACCGTGCGATAGCCGGGCCGCACCACCTCGACGTGGTGGCGGCCGGGAGCGAGGCGCAGCGACTCGACGCGCCTCCCCGAGCCGCGGAACTCGCCGTCCACGTACACCGACGCGTCCGCGGGCCGGAGGTCGAGACGCAAGGTCCCGACGTCCGCGTTGTCACGGTCATCCTCGGCGTTGTCGCGATCGCTTCCCTCGTAACGGTGGTCGTCACGGTCGGGAGGCGGCGCGTAACGGTCGCGGTCGGCCTCGTCGCGGCGGGGTTCCGTCGGCGGCTCGCCCACCACCTCGTCCGTGGCCTCGCCGCTGCCGCGCTCCATCACGTGGTGGAGCTTGATCGTGTCGCCCGGCGGGACGTACACGCGGAAGCGATGCGTCTGGTAGCCGTCGAGCTTGAGCGTGATCTCGTGCCGGCCAGGCGGAGTGTGGAGGCGCTGGAAGATGCCGTCGAAGTCGTCGGCGATCCCCGCGTAGTAGCCGTCCACGTACACGCGCGTCTGCGGCGGGTCGACGATGACGCGCATCGACCCGCTGTCGCTGTAGTGGCCGCCGTAGTAGTACGGCGCGTAGCCGTAGGTGCCGCTGTAGTAGAACGGCGAGTAGCCGTAATACCCGTAGTAGAACGGGTCGTAGGCGTTGTAGTAGTAGTTGCGGCCGTAGTAGTACGGCGAGCCGTAGTGGTAGTAGCTGCCGGTACCCGTCCCCGCGCGCGGATGGCGCCGCTCGGCGTCGTTGCGCGGCGCCGAGGACTGCTGGCTCCCGGACGAGTGGGACTCGCCCGAGGACGAGCCTGCCGACGAGCTGCTCGCCCCTCCGCCGGAGTGATGCTCTCCCGCGCTTGAGGAGCCCGACGAGCCGCCTCCGCGCGGCACCGCGTGGTCCTGGGCGGCGGCCAGCATGGGCAGCGCGCCCAACCCCAGGGTGAGTGCGACCACCGTCCAACGTCCGCTCATCGCGACCTCCAGATCAGATCGACCGAACCGGATACCCGGATTCGCTTTCCGTCCGTCACGGAGGGCAGTGCGTCCGCCGACGCGATTTGCAAGGCACGTACCGTCGAGTGTGCCCTGGTAACCGACGGTAAATCAAGCGCTTCCGTGAGGCGGCGCACGCGCGCCGTGTCCGCGCGGAGGGACACGCGTGGGCGCTCCTGCGGTGCCCGGATGACACGGCTATACTCCGCGGAAGCCCCGATGCCCCGCCTGCTGATCTCGTGCGGCGAAGCCTCGGGCGACCTCTACGCCGCCGAGCTCGTGCGGCACCTGCGCGAGCGCGTCCCGGACCTCGACGTGCTCGGCCTCGGCGGTGACCGCCTCCAGGCCCAGGGCGCGTCCCTCTTCGCGCACGTGCGCGACCTCGCCGTCGTCGGCCTGCTCGAGGTCCTCTCGCACCTGCGCGCGCTGCGCGCGGTATTCGAGCGCGTCGTCGCGGAAGCCGAGCGGCATCCGCCCGACGCCGCCGTCCTCATCGACTACCCGGACTTCAACCTCCGCCTGGCGCGGGCGCTCTCGCGGCGGGGCGTCCCCGTCATCTATTACGTCTCGCCGCAGGTGTGGGCCTGGCGGCGCGGCCGCCTGCGCGCGATCCGCGACACCGTCCGGCGCATGCTCGTCATCTTTCCCTTCGAGGAGGCGATCTACCGCGAGGCGGGCGTGCCCGTGACGTTCGTAGGCCATCCCCTCGTGAGCCTCGTGCCCGCGGGGGCGAGCGTGGACGGGCTGCGCCGCGAGCTCGGACTCGATCCCGCGCGGCCGGTGGTGGCGCTGCTCCCCGGCAGCCGGACCAAGGAGGTCGCCCACAACCTTCCCCCGATCACCGAGGCCGTGCGCCTCCTGGCCGCGCGCCGCCCGGACCTGCAGTTCGTGGCCGCGGTGGCGCCCTCGCTGGACCCGGAAGCGATCCGCCGCGCGCTGGAAGGGCTGCCGGTCACGATCGTTCACGACCGCACTCACGCGGCGTTGTCCGCGGCCACGGCGGCGGTCGTGGCCTCGGGCACCGCCACGGTGGAGGCGGCGCTCCTGGGCGCGCCCATGGTCGTCGTGTACCGGATCTCTCCGTGGTCGTATCGACTGGGAAGAAGGCTGGTCCGCGTCCCGTATTACGCGATGGTGAACCTCATCGCCGGCCGTCGCGTCGTCCCGGAGCTCATGCAGTCCGATTTCACCGGCGAGCGGGTGGCGGCGGAGGTGCTCGCGCTGGTGGACGAGACGCCGCAGCGGGCGGCGGTGCAGGCGGGACTGGCCGAGGTCCGGGACAAGCTCGGCGCGGGCGGCGCCTCCGGGCGGGCGGCCGACGTCGTGGCGACGTTCCTTACTGGAAAAACCTTGACAGACGACGGTTTCCATGAGACCGTCTCAGGGAATTTCTAGCTCTCGGAGGAGGGTGCGTATGAAGCGCACGTTGGCGCTCCTGAGCGTGGTCGCCGCCGTCGCTGCGTGCCACACCATCACCGAGGAGCTCCCGAGCCGGCCGACCTCCATCGAGGCGCCGATTCCCGTGGTCGTGGTGCAGATCCCGATCCTCAGCCCGACGCCACCCGTCCCCTCACCTTCGTCGCCGCTTGCGCCCTCTCCGAACCCGCGGCCGACCGAGGATCCCAACACCGGCGGAGGCGGAGGAGGAGGAGGCGGCGGCGAGCCTCCCACGACGAACACGTCCCCCGTCGCTCGCCTCGGCGCGAGCGTGTACTTCGTGGAGTGCGGCGGAGCGCCCGTGCCCGGCTCCGGACGCTCCGGGACCGCTCCCGTCGGCTGCCGCGTACATCTCGACTGCACGCCGAAGGACTCGAGCGGTTCGCCCACGATCCCCCGCGGCACGCCCCGTTGGACGTTCAGCAACACGGGCATCATCGACATCGGCGCCGGCAACCCCTTCAATCCCGTGATCACGGGCCGGGGCGCCGGCTGCACCGACATCTACGCGGAAGTGGACGGGGTGACGTCGGACAGCTTCAGCGTCTGCTTCCAGTAACCCTACCGCCGCCCCCAGCGTTGAACCCGCATGGGGCTGTTGCTATGATCCGCTTCCTGCCCTGCCGGCGCCGCGGAGGTACTCGATGGCGAAGCGGATCCTTGTGGTCGACGACGACGAGAACATCCTGAACCTCGAGAAGACCATCCTCGAGCAGAAGGGGTTCGACGTCACCGGCGCCGCGGGAGGGGCGGAAGCGCTCAAGGTCCTCGAGGACCGCGTGTTCGACCTCGTGCTGCTCGACGTCATGATGCCGGAGGTGGACGGCTTCGCGGTCTGCCGCAAGATCAAGGAGGACCCCCGCCTCAAGGACATCCCGGTCATCTTCCTCACCGCCAAGGGCGGCGGCGACGCGCTGGCCGAGGGCTTCGAGTCGGGCGCGGTCATGTACATCAACAAGCCCTTCACCGCGAACAAGCTCCTCACCATCGTGAACACGATGCTGGAGTCGGGCAGCAACCTCTCCTAGGCCGCCCGGGCTAAAGCCCCCTCGGGGGCGGAGGACAGGACTCATGGATCCCCTCCTGGACAAGGCGCGCGCCGGCCAGAACGCGCTCGAGCGCCTGATGAACTCCGTGCCCGGCTTCAAGGGCTACCGTGAGCGCGACCTCCGCCGCGACGCCGACCGCCTCCAGCGCGAGCACCTCGCCTCCCGCCTGGAGGAGACGAAGAAGGCCCTCAACCAGGTGGCCTCCGCCGTCACCCGCGGGGGCGACCTCGACGCCATCAACGACGTGGAGACCGCGCGCAAGCGCATCGACCGCGTGGCCAACCGCATCCGCTACGCGGAGCGCGGATACAGCGCCTTCTTCGACGCCATCAAGGTGGACGAGCCCGTCCTGGCCCGCGTCTACCAGTTCGACATGGGGCTGATCGAGGACGTGGACGGAGTGCGCAGCGCGGCCACCGCCGCCCTGCCGCCCGCGGAGTCGCGTCCCGCCGTCCAGGAGCTGATCGGCCGGATCGACGCGCTCGACTCGCGCCTCACCGAGCGCGAGAACGTGCTGCGCGGCATCAAATAGGGGGAGAACGAGATGGCGGCGCTTCTCGAGGTCATCCAGCACTTCGACGACTCCGGGGCCGAGATCGTCCACCGCGAGCCGCCGAGCGGCTCCGCCGACATCAAGGTCGGGGCGCAGCTCATCGTGCAGGACAACCAGTGGGCGGTCTTCTACCGCGACGGGCGCGCCCTGGACACCTTCACCTCCGGCCGCCATACGCTGACCACCCTGAACCTGCCCCTGCTCTCGAAGCTGGTGGCCCTGCCCTTCGGCGGCAAGTCGCCCTTCCAGGCCCAGGTCTACTTCATCAGCCGCCAGACCTTCACGGAGATGAAGTGGGGCACCAAGGAGCCGATCACCTTCCGCGACACCGAGCTCACGATGGTGCGCCTGCGCGCCTTCGGCCGCTTCTCGATGAAGGTGGTGGAGCCGCAGATCTTCCTGCAGCAGCTCGTCGGCACCAAGGGCCGCTACACCACCGATTCCATCGAGGACTTCCTCCGGGACCTCTGCGTGGCCCGCCTCAACGACCTGCTCGGGGAGACGCTCAAGACGATCCTGGACCTGCCGCGCTACTACGACGAGCTGGCCGGCGGCCTCAAGGGACGCGTGGCCGACGACTTCGCGAAGTACGGGCTCGAGCTCGTGGACTTCCTCATCGGGGCCATCACGCCCCCGGAGGAAGTGCAGAAGATGATCGACGAACGCGCGGGCATGGGCGCCATCGGCGACATGCAGCGCTACATGGCCTTCAAGGCCGCGCGCGGCATCGAGGCCGCCGCCAACAACCCGGGCGAGGCCGGCAACGCCGCGGGGCTCGGTCTCGGCGCCGGCATCGGCATGATGATGCCGGGCATGATCGCGGGCGCGATGGGCGCGGCCGGACGTCCGGGGGGCGGCGGAATGGGCGCGGCCGCTCCCGCTCCGATGCCGGGCTCCGGCTCAGGGCCGGGGGCCACGCCGTGTCCGCGCTGCCAGACGCCGATCCCGGCGGGAACGAAGTTCTGCGGCAACTGCGGCGGGCCGGCCGCGGTCGCGCCGTCCTGTCCCAAGTGCCAGGCCACGCTCACGCCGGGCTCGAAGTTCTGCGGCAACTGCGGCCAGGCGGTGGTGGCGGCGAGCGCGGCCTGTCCGCGCTGCCAG